>OHNG01000931.1_pt1 | contig 11574 bp, 10 predicted proteins | sample 1569511 | NCBI WGS metagenome assembly OHNG01 (sample SAMEA3879530, study PRJEB24766) | human gut metagenome | biome: human-associated habitat; feature: feces | place: USA | collected 1985/1987
TTACGGAACTTTTGAGTTGGTACTTCTTGTTTATCAGCTTCACGATACGGGAATTATACAGTCCCAAAGCACAGGAATAGATATTTTGGCGGTCGGGATTATTGCCTACCACCAATATTTTAGGTTCTTCCGGATTGTTTATATCCAGTGAAAAATCGTCCCCTGTCATTACCCAATATAAAGCGGGTGAAATCATCCTCGAAAGCGGGATTTTAGCACTTGCAAGCTGCCCCTGCAACTGGTCTTGCGCATTAGATTCCCATGCGTCCATAAACGGTGAAAGGTAGTTTTCCAGTTCGGGATAACTGGTTAAAATAGTGAATGTATCGGCATATTTCTTGTTCAAAAATTCAATGGCGTGCGGGAATGTACAATACTTACCACCCTGATAGATTTTCAAAAACCAAATGATAGAAGCCAGCAGGATAATCGGGCTTTCTACAAAAAAGTCTCCCTGCTTGGTTATCCAACTGCGATTTAAATTTAACATGATTGTATAACTGGCTTCGTATGCGTCCGATATGTCCGTCATAAACGCCGGATTTATCGGGTTGCATCGGTGGCTTTTACGTGGGTCGTCAAAGTTAATCATGTAGAATTTAGGCTTCACTTTATATCCATCTAAATGACTGATTAAGTGATTGTAAGCTATCTCTGAAAGGTCAGGAAATTTGTAGTCATAAATATAAACAGCAAAGCCTTTTTCGATTTGCTGTTTGATGTAATTATTGACTATCGCATACGATTTTCCCGAACCGGGCGTACCCAATACCATGCTTGCCCTGAACGGATTTACAACGTTTATCCATCCGTCATTCCATTTCTTTTTGTAGTAGAACCGTGTCGGCAGGTTGATGGAATACTCGTTTTCTATCAAGCGTGTTTCCTGTGCAAAACTTTCATTCTCGGTATTAAACACATCATCCATCAGGTTATTTTTCAACAAACGTGAAATCCATACTCCGGCAGCCAACAGGGAAAGATACCCGGCGGTCATGGTAAAGATATACAATGCCGTGTTTGCCGCCAGTGGCAGCGGCAGAAACAACAGCCACCAATTCAGGAAAAACAGGATAAAACCGATTGTCAGGAATACATAAATCCTGTTCCATGTGATTTTTTCCTCTTTCACTCCCTTTGTACCTAAACAGGAAAGCGCAAGGAATACCACTGAAAAAAGTTTGGTATATAGGATATTGGAGAACAGCCCGGCGGTACGCTGGAAGCCGAGCAATATCCTATCGACCACGCCGATGTCGATGCCCCACTCCCGGACGGACTGGTAACAGAACCAATAAATATTTACCACTACAAATAAAATGCTTATCGCACGCATGAACTCCATGACTTTGGCGAGTCCACGCAAATCGTCTTCGTTTTGCATAATTCGTTGATGTATAAATTAAAACTTCGTTTTAGTTATGTACTTTTTCCTTTTGCCTTGATGCAAAAGAAAAAGTACCAAAAAGAAAAAATCAAGACTGCATTTTCTCGCTACTCCACTTCGCAATTTTCGGGGACAAAAAGAACTCGCTACGCTCAAACAGCTTTTTGTCCTTATCCGAAAATCGCTGCGTTCCGCTTTACGCTGCGAAAATGAGGTCGGTGTGCCATGCGGATGGGCATTGGGCATTGTTACTGTTGCCTTCCATATTTGCGTTTTTTCTTCCTTTTTCGGGGCGGTACGGGCTGGTCGCCGGACGCTCCGCCGGGTACGGGGGCAAAGAGATTGAAGGCGGCTGCCACGTTCTGGGTGGTGCCGTCCTTGTGGTCGGGGCGGTAGCCGGTATCCTGTCCGTCCCATTGGGATGCACCCGTATGCTCCTGCTGCCGGGTGGGATGTTCCACTTCGGCGGAGGGTTGCGGCAAGTGAATGCCTTCCTGCCCGGCGAAAAGGTCGTTGAACACGCCTGCAGAGAACTCCTTGCCCAGACGGGAGCCGTTGAAGACGGCTTTGGCGGCATGGTCGATGAAGGTCGCCCCATAGATGCGCCCGGCTTCATTCTGACGGAATACCACGCCGATGCCCTGCCGCATGAGTTCCCGCTCGAACTGCGCCCGGTCATGCCCTGCGGTCTGCATGGCGGCTGCAACCTTTCCGACGGTGGCGGCAGCGACCTCCCTGTGGGTCTTTTCCCATGCGGCAGCGTTGTGCATCCGCCTTTCGAGGGCTGCGACGCCCGCCTCCTTGCCGAACACGGAGGACTTGAAGGGCTTGCCGACCTTGTTGCCCTCCCTGTCGGTTGCCGAATAGGTCAAGCCGTGATACTCCCGTCCGCCGTATTCCCCCTTCACCTCGTCCACCGTGATGCCGTAAAGAGAAAGGATGGCACGGTATTCGCCCAGTGTACGGAAACGCCACTCCCGTGCAAGCGGGCGTATGACTCCCGCCAACTGCCCCTTGAGATTGCCGTCCCCGTAACCGACGGGCGACAAGGGCAGCCCCTCCTTCCACTGCTTGGGCGTAGCCGGGACAAGACCGAACTGCCGTTCCAGTTCCCGGCAGACCTTCATCGAACGCCCGTGCTCATAGCTGTCGGAAATGGCACGCCCGGTTTCGTCCACCCGGACGGAGACGATGTGCAGGTGCTCCCGCCCGATGTCGTTGTGGCGATAGACGATATAGGGCTGGTCGCCGAAGCCCATACGCCGCATATACTCCTCCGCCAAGCTGACAAACCGCTCCTCGCTCAAGCAATCCTTCGGGTCGGGATTGAGGGAGATGTGCAGGACGGGCTTCTCGGTCTTGCGATTGGCTGTGAGGTAATCACTGAACGAGCGGGAAAGATGCCCTATCGTGTAGGGGTTATCGCCCTGCGGCTCGATAATCCGGCTGGTGAAAAGCACGTCGGCGTGCCGTTCGTCCACCTTCAACTGGTTGTAGGCAAGCACCCCGTACAGGCTGCTGCCGTGCGATATCTTGGCTATCATCGGACGGGGTATTTGCTCCGGAACTCCTCCACCAGTGCGGAAATCCGCTTGCTCAACTCGACCAGTTCGAGGGTGTGCCGCTCCAGCTTGTAGAGGAAAGCGAGGGCTTTCTTCTCCGAGAAATTGGATTTGAGCGCACGCACGCATTGGTTGTAGTTCGTGCCTATGGCACGGAACTGCGAGTGGAAAGTGGTCAGGCGCATGTAGAAATCCTGCGTCCCCTTATCCAGTTTAATGACCTTAATCTCCCTGCCGAAAAGTGCGGAAACGATAAACTCCGCCTTGGTCGCCTTGCCCGACTCGTCGAAAAGCGCGAGGAAACGGGCGTTGTCTTCGTCATCCAGACGGAACACGTAGCGGTGGCGCATCTTGTCGGGCTTGGGCTTTCGCCCGTGGTTGCCCGCATACTTCTTCTGATTGTCCATCATCCTGTAAAATTTTAAGTGAAACATGGTCTGAAAACGCCGTATGCCTACGGCTCTCCCCCGTGAGCAGCCCCCGACTCCGGAGGGGGATGCCACATCGAGGGGGCAAGGTGGTGGTGAGGCACGAAATTCATTTCGAGTGCCGCAGCACACAACTTGCCATTTTCGTTTGAAAATAAAATCCGTCCTGCCGGACAGATTGGGGATGCCCTTGCCTGCTGCGGAGTGCCGGGGCACTCCCTCGGGCGGTTGCCGCTCTTTTCCATTCTTACTCCATTTTGGTTTCCGCCTGCAAAGTAACAGTCCTTTTCCCGTCCGGACACCATACCCGGATGCGACAAACCTACGGGTGGAAAGACAATGCACGACACGCTGATAATCAAACGGATAAACTACCGGTATTTTGATATTCCTTTGCGCTGTGGAAGCGGTGAAACGACTGTCCGGATAGACAAGGAAACAGCCGGATAGCCGACCGGACGGACAGCCGAACGGCTGATTGTCTTGCCGGACAAACGGACGGACAACCGGATAACCAGCCGGATGATCGGCTAAACAGCCAAACGGCTAAATGACTAAACGGTCAAACGGCTGAACAGCCGGACAAGCGGACAGCCGGATGATTGGATGGATGCCGGGCTGAATGTATGACCGGATGCCTGAACGAATGAACGGACGAATGAACGGCAGAGTGGCTGAAAAGCTGACCGATTGAGTGAACAGAGAAGCGGCTGCACGGGCAGCCGGATGAATAACCAACAGAATGACGATATGGACAGACAGACATTGAACGTGGCTTTCGCCACACAGAAAGGCGGCAGCGGCAAGACGGCTATCACGGTGCTGGTGGCGGGCTACCTGCACTACCGCTTGGGGTGTCCGTTAGCGGTGATCGACTGCGACTTCCCGCAGTACAGCCTGTACGAGATGCGGGAGCGGGACAGCCGGGCGGTACTGGAGAACGAACACCTGAAACGGGCGGCTTACGAACAGATGCAGCAGCCGGGGCGTGCCGCCTATCCGGTGCGCAAGTGCCGGGTGGAGCAAGCCCCCGACACGGCAAGGGAGCTGGCGGCGGAAGGCTGCTACGACCTGCTCTTCTTCGACCTGCCGGGCACGGTGAACTCGGCGGGCATCCTGCGCACGATCGCACAGATGGACTACATCTTCGCCCCGGTGAGTGCGGACAAGGCGGTGCTGGAAAGCACGCTCTCCTTCCTCGACGTGCTGCAACGGATGATGCTGGGCAAGGAGACGAGCCGCCTGAAGGGGCTTTACCTTTCTGGAACCAAGTCGACAAGCGGGAAACGAGCGGGCTGTACGAGAAGTACGGGCAGGTGGTCGCCGACATGGGGCTGCCGATGCTGCAAACCCGCATCCCCGACACGAAACGCTTCCGCAAGGAGGCGGACGGCACGGGACGGACGGTGTTCCGCTCCACGCTGCTGGCTCCCGACAGGCGGATGTTGGCAGGCAGCGGCATCCCCGAACTGACCCGTGAGATAGCGACCATCCTCAAACTGGAAGGCTATGAAGAGACAGCGGAATGAGAAGCCCATCGACGAGGAGCTGCTGATGCGGATGATGGCGGGCGAGGCGGCAGGGACGGGAGAACCGGGAACCGGAAAGGAGGAAACCGCCGTGCCGGTGGAGAAGGCGCAGGAAGGGAAGGCGGCGGAGACAAGACGGCGCAAGGGAAGGCAGGCGGACTACGAGACGACCTTCCTCAAAGGCATGGACATCCCCGCCCGCTACGGCAAGCCGGTCTATGTGCGCCGTGAGTACCACGAGCGCATCGCCAAAATCTCGGTGATGCTGACGGGCGGCAAGGTGTCGCTCTCGGCATACATCGACAACGTGCTGGCGCAGCACTTCGAGCAATACCGGGAGGAGATCGAGGCGGCATACGCCGGGAAACTGGAGAACCTCTTTTAAATAGGAAGGAGGAAACGGCATGATACTGAAATTATCGCTCACCGTCCTGCTGCTCTATTACCTCGCCGTGCTGTGGAAATACTACCGGCAGGACATCGCCGGGATATTCGGGACAGCGGAAACGGACGAAGACACGGACGGAACGGGAAAGGAACCGGGGCAACCGGGCAAGCCGTACACGGTCATGGGTGAAAGCACCTACCTGCCCTTCGCAGCGGAGGACGGGGAGGAAGCGGCAGCCGGAGCCGTGGACGAACCCGCCACGGAGGACGACGGGGCGGACTACTCCGACATCGAGCCGGAGGAGGACGAGGAGGAGACGGACTATGAACCCACGCCGGAGGAGATCCGGGCACTGGAGGAGGAAGAGGAATTAGGGGCTTATTACCCGGACGGCAACCCCGACTTCGCCACGGGGTACTCCTTCGATGACCTGAAAAAGGTGCGCCGGGTACTGGTGTCGGACGATGCGGGCGAAAAGGCGGAGCGGGAAGCCCGTGAGGTGCTGCCGTCCGTGATGGGGTCGGACATCTGGGAGGCGATGCTGGACGAGTTCGAGGGCGCACGTGAGCGTGTCGCCCGGCTGATGGACAACCATAATGTTTAATTAAAATTTTAAAGACAAATGAAACAGAAAAGAATCTTTTTTACGGCGGCCTGCATACTGGCTGCCGTGGGCGCAATGGCGCAGGGAAACGGGCAGGCGGGCATCACCGAAGCCACGCAGATGGTCACCTCGTATTTTGAGCCGGGGACGAAACTGATTTACGCCATCGGTGCGGTGGTCGGCTTGATCGGCGGGGTGAAAGTGTACGGGAAGTTCAGCGCCGGCGATCCGGACGTGAGCAAAGTCGCCGCAAGCTGGTTCGGAGCCTGCATCTTCCTGATCGTGGCGGCTACCATCCTCCGTTCGTTCTTCCTGTAAAACAGCGGACTATGGACTTGGAAATCAACAAGGGGATCGGCAGGAACGTGGAGTTCAAGGGGCTGGAAAGCCAGTACCTCTTCATCTTCTGCGGCGGTCTGCTCGCCGTGTTCGTGGTGTTCGTCATCCTGTACATGGCGGGCGTGAACCAGTGGGTGTGCATCGGCTTCGGCGTGGCTGCGGCTACGCTGCTGGTATGGCTGACCTTCCGGCTGAACGCCCGGTACGGCACGCACGGGCTGATGAAGGCAGCCGCCCGCAGGCGGCATCCGAGGTACGTGGTGAACCGCCTGAAAATCCCCCGATTATTCACCTTTAAACACTGGCAAGAATGAGAAACGTAATGAAAGCGACGACACTCGAAAGCAAGTTCCCGCTGCTGGCGGTGGAGAACGGCTGCATCGTGAGCAAGGAGGCGGACGTGACGGTCGCCTTCAGGGTGGAACTGCCGGAACTGTTCTCCGTCACGGGGAGCGAGTACGAGGCGGTCCACTCGGCTTGGCACAAGGCGGTGAAGGTGCTGCCGGAGTATTCCATCGTGCACAAGCAGGACTTCTTCATCGAGGAGAAGTACCGGCCGGAAACGGACAGGGACGACCTTAGCTTCCTGAGCCGGAGCTTTGAGAGGCACTTCAACGAACGCCCGTTCCTGAACCACTTCTGCTACCTGTTCCTTACCAAGACGACGAAGGCACGGAGCCGTCAGGAAAGCACGTTCTCCACCCTCTGCAAGGGCAGGCTTGTCCCCAAGGAGATCGAGGACCGGGAGACGGTTACGAGGTTCCTCGAAGCGGTCGGTCAGTTCGAGAAGATCATGAACGACAGCGGTTTCGTTACGCTGCGCCGCCTCACGACGGACGAGATCACCGGGACGGAAACGGCGGCGGGCATCGTGGAGAAGTACCTCTCGCTCTCGCAGCACGACACGACGGTGCTGAAGGACATCCAGTTGAACCCGGAGGAGATGCGCATCGGCGACGACATCCTCTGCCTGCACACCCTCTCTGACACGGAAGACCTGCCGGGCAAGGTGGCGACTGACAGCCGCTACGAGCGGCTCTCGACCGACCGCTCGGACTGCCGCCTGTCGTTCGCCGCCCCGGTGGGCTTGCTGCTGGACTGCAACCACTGCTACAACCAGTACATCTTCATCGACGACCACGGGGAGAACCTGAAACGCTTCGAGCAGACCGCCCGGAACATGCACTCGCTCTCCCGCTATTCCCGCTCCAACCAGATCAACAAGGCATGGATCGAGGAATACCTGAACGAGGCGCACTCGAAAGGGCTGACCTCGGTGCGCTGCCACTGCAACGTGATGGCGTGGAGCGACGACCGGGAGGAGCTTAGGCGCATCAAGAACGAGGTGGGCAGCCAGCTCGCCCTGATGGAGTGCAAGCCGAGGCACAACACGGTGGACGTGCCGACGCTCTTCTGGGCGGCGATACCGGGCAACGAGGGGGACTTCCCCTTCGAGGAGAGCTTCTACACGTTCATCCCGCAAGCCCTGTGCTTCTTCACCGAGGAGACGAACTACAAGGACTCGCTCTCGCCCTTCGGCATCAAGATGGCGGACAGGATGACGGGCAGACCGCTGCATCTGGACATCAGCGACCTGCCGATGAAGAAAGGGGTGATCTCGAACCGCAACAAGTTCGTCCTCGGTCCGAGCGGAAGCGGCAAGTCGTTCTTCATGAACCACCTCGTGCGCCAGTATTACGAGCAGAACAGCCACATCGTGCTGATCGACACGGGCAACTCGTACCAAGGGCTGTGCGAGCTGATCCACCGCAAGACCAAGGGCGAGGACGGGATTTATTACACGTACACGGAGGAGAAGCCCATCAGCTTTAACCCCTTCTTCACGGACGACTACAAGTTCAGCGTGGAGAAGAAGGACAGCATCAAGACGCTGCTGCTGGCGCTGTGGAAGGGCGAGGACGAGAAGGTCACGAAGACGGAGAGCGGCGAGCTGGGCAGTGCGGTGTCGGCGTACATCCGCCGGATACAACAGAACCGGGACATCGCCCCCTCGTTCGACACCTTCTACGAGTACATGCTGAACGATTACCGGAAGGAGCTGGCTGCAAGGGACATCAAGGTGAGCCGGGAGGACTTCAACATCGACAACTTCCTGACCACGCTGCGGCAGTATTACAAGGGCGGGCGCTACGACTTCCTGCTGAACTCGAACGAGAACATCGACCTGCTGCACAAGCGGTTCATCGTCTTCGAGATCGACGCCGTGAAGGACAACGCCGAGCTGTTCCCCGTGGTTACGATCATCATCATGGAAGCCTTCATCAACAAGCTGCGCCGCCTGAAAGGGGTGCGGAAGATGCTGATCTGCGAGGAGGCTTGGAAAGCCCTTTCCTCGCCGAGCATGAGCGAGTACCTGAAATATCTCTACAAGACCGTCAGGAAATATTTCGGCGAGGCGATTGTCGTCACGCAGGAAGTCGATGATATCATCTCGTCCCCCATCGTGAAGGAGGCTATCATCACCAACTCGGACTGCAAGATCCTTTTGGACCAGAAGAAGTACATGAACAAGTTCGACGGCATCCAGTCGATGCTCGGTCTGACGGACAAGGAGAAGTCGCAGATACTCTCCATCAACCTCGCCAACCATCCCGGACGGAAGTACAAGGAGGTCTGGATCGGTCTGAACGGGGTGCAGTCGGCGGTGTACGCCACGGAGGTGTCGGCTGCCGAGTACCTGACCTATACCACCGAGGAGAGCGAGAAGACAGAGGTGTTCGCACTGGCGGAAGAGCTGGGCGGCGACTTGGAGCTTGCCATCAAGCGGCTGGCGGAAACGAAGTATAAATAATGTGCCGATGCGCTGGCGGGGAGCGGCGGACAGGTTGCCGGACGGGTGGTTGATTGACCGGACGAACGGCTGAAGGGTCGGATGATTGACCAAACGGCTAAACGGTCAAACGGTTAAACAGTTAAACGGCTGGATGTACAAACGGCTAAACGATATGGAGAGAATAAAATTTTGTAAAACTTAAAAAAACGGAATCAAGATGAGACGATTGAATTTAATCCTGCTGCTGTCGGCGGTGACGGCGGCGCTGGCGTTTGTCATTTCCTGCAAGGAGACAAATGCGGAACGGTTGGAAAAGATGTGCGGCGAATGGGTCAGCACGGGCGGAAAGCCGCCCTTCACCCTCTGGGAAGAGGACGGCAGGTACCGTGTGACGGTCATGCACAGGAACCACACGGGCGGCAGTGAAGCGGAAACCTACCTCGTCCGGGAAACGGAAGGGGTGCTGTTCATCGAGACGGGCTTCGCCGTGATGATTGACTATGACCGGGAGAAAGACCGCATCCGGCTGTCGCCGGGCGGAGAGTACAGGAGAAAGAGTGACGGAACCCTAAAACAGTAAGGACATGAGAACGATAAAGACAATCATCGTGGGCGTGGCGTGCCTGACGGCAGGTGCGGCCAACGCCCAGTGGGTCGTACACGATCCCGGCAATCTGGCGCAGGGCATCATCAACACGACCAAGGAGATCGTGGAGACCTCCGCCACCGCACAGCACACGCTGGACGGATTCAAGGAGACGGCGAAGATATTCGAGCAGGGACGGAAGTATTACGATGCGCTCAAGGCGGTGCATGACGTGGTGAAAGGCGGCGTGAAGGTGAAGAAGTCCATCGAGATGGTGGCGGACATCTCGGAAATCTACGTGCGCAACTACCAGAAGATGTTGGGCGACCCGAACTACACGCCGGACGAGCTGTCAACCATCTCGTTCGGGTACGCCAAGCTGCTCTCCGAGAGCGCGGACATCCTGCAAGATCTGAAGAACGTGGTGAACGTGACGGGGATGTCGCTCTCGGACGCCGAGCGGCTGGCGATCATCGACCAGAGCTACAAGCGGCTGCTGGAGTACCGCAACCTCGTGCAGTATTACACGGACAAGAACATCTCGGTGAGCTACCTGCGGGCGAAGAAGAAAAAGGACGCCGACCGGGTGGTGGCTCTCTACGGGGATGCGGAAGACCGTTACTGGTGAGAGTGGCAATATATAATAATGTTCACGTACATAAATATAATATAGGACTATGTTGTTAGCGATAGACTTCACGAACCTGCACGAGATATTGCAGGCATTGTATCAGGACATGATGCCGCTCTGCGAGAAGCTGACGGGGGTAGCCAAGGGAATCGCCGGGCTGGGTGCGCTGTTCTACGTAGCCGCCAAGGTGTGGCAGGCGCTCGCCCGTGCCGAGCCCATCGACGTGTACCCGCTGCTGCGCCCGTTCGCCATCGGGCTGTGCATCCTCTTCTTCCCCACCTTCGTCATCGGCACGATCAACACGGTGCTCTCGCCCGTGGTGAAGGGCTGCCACGGGATGCTCGAATCACAGACCTTCGACATGAACCGATACCGGGAACAGAAGGAGACGCTGGAGAGGGAGGCGTTCCGCCGTGACCCGGAGAAGGCGTATCTGGCGAGCAAGGAGGACTTCGACAAGAAGCTCGACGAGCTGGGCTGGTCGCCCAAGGACTTGAAGACGATGGCGGTGATGTACATTGACCGGACGGAGTACAACATGAAGCGGAGCATCCGGCTGTGGTTCCAAGAACTGCTCGAACTGCTGTTCCAGTCGGCTGCGCTGGTGATCGACACGATACGGACGTTCTTCCTGATCGCTCTCTCCATCCTCGGTCCGATAGCGTTCGCCCTCTCGGTCTATGACGGGTTCCAGAGCACGCTCACGCAGTGGATAACGAGGTACATCTCCATCTACATGTGGCTGCCCGTGAGCGACCTGTTCAGCTCGGTGCTGGCACGCATCCAAGTGCTGATGCTCACCCGTGACATCGAGGCGATGAGCGACCCGACCTTCATCCCGGACAGCTCGAACACGGTGTACATCATCTTTTTAATCATCGGGATATTCGGGTACTTCACCATACCGACCGTCGCCAACTGGATCATCATGGCGGGCGGGGTGAGCCATGCCAACCGTGCGATGAACCAGACCGCCACGAAGATAGGCAACGTCGCCGCAGCGGGTGCGGGCGCAGCCGTGGGGAACATCGCCGGAAGGATCGTCAAGTAGCGGCGGATGTCCCAAGAACATGAGTCATAACGAATAAAAAACCGGAAACATGGAATTTAAAAGTTTGAAAAATATCGAAACGAGCTTCAGGCAGATACGGCTCTTCACGCTGGTATTCGCCAGTCTGTGCGCCGTGGTGACGGGCTTCGCCCTGTGGAAGTCGTACAGCTTCGCCGAGGCGCAGCGGCAGAAGATCTACGTGCTGGACAACGGCAAGAGCCTGATGCTGGCGCTCTCGCAGGACGTGCGGCAGAACCGCCCGGTGGAGGCACGGG
>OHNG01000932.1_pt1 | contig 11574 bp, 16 predicted proteins | sample 1569511 | NCBI WGS metagenome assembly OHNG01 (sample SAMEA3879530, study PRJEB24766) | human gut metagenome | biome: human-associated habitat; feature: feces | place: USA | collected 1985/1987
ATGATATCGAGACGGAGTTCGGTATCCCCATCGTGAACAAGCGTATCTCCGTCACCCCTATGGCCCTGGTGGCGGGCGCTTCCCGCACCAACGACTACGTCCCCTTTGCCCAGGCCATGGACAAGGCAGCCAAGGCGGTGGGGGTCAACTTCATCGGCGGCTTCTCCGCCCTGGTGCAGAAGGGGTTCACCCAGTAAAACCCCTGTCCCTTCAGGGTGCCGATGTAATCGCCGAACAGAGTGAGCACCAGTGCTTCCTGGGGCTTTAACACCTTCAGGCCGCAGAGCAGGAGGATGCCCGCCACCCAGTATGCGATGGACAGGATCGTGAGCAGGATGCCCGGAAACAGGCTTTCGTCCAGCAGAATGATGCTGTAGAAAAACAGCAGGACGGTAACAGCATAGCCCAGCAGGGTGAGCAGCAGCATGACCATGCCGTTCTTTTTGGTCTGCAGAATTTTCTCTTCCATAACAGTTCCCTCCTTCACAGGGTGCGGAAGCGTTTCTTTGTGATATCAAAATCATATCACTTTATATCATTCTTGTCAAGTCCTCCGCAGGCAAAAAAAGAGCCGCCGCACAAACACTGTGCAGCAGCTCCTTTTTGTTTATCTTTTTATAATGTAAGGGGCACTTGCTCTCAGGCGAAGGTCAGCACCACCTTGCCAGCGCCGCTGTTGCGGTCTGCAAGAGTATCGAATGCCTTCTGGAAGTCCTCTGCCTTGAACACATGCGTGGTGATCTCATCGACCTCTTTCAGGTGGTCAGGCAGGATCTTGACCACCTCGGGGAACTTCTGATACTGATGACGGGTCCCCAGAATGGTCAGTTCCTTTGCATTGATCTCCTTGAAGTTCACGGGGATCGGCTCCTTGCCAAAGGTCATAGCCACCAGACGGCCTGCGGGAGAAAGCTGGCTGGTTGCATGTGCCAGCAGTGCGGGAACGCCTGCGGCCTCAAAGATCACGTTGACACCCTCGCCGTCGGTCAGTTTGTTGATGAACGCATCCAGATCTTCCTTCATCGGGTTGATGCTGTAATCTGCGCCAAAGTCCTTTGCCATGGCAAGGCGGCTCTCGTTCGGCTCAGACACGATCACGGTAGCGCCGCGTGATTTTGCAATGTTGGCAACGATCAGGCCGATGGGGCCGCCGCCGTGCACCAGCACCACATCGCCGGGGCGCACATCGCCGCGCCAGTTTGCCTGCAGGCCAATCGTGAACGGCTCGCACAGAGCAGCCTGCTGATAAGTCATCTTGGAAGCATCGTACTCATACACCTGGCTGCGCGGCATGACCACATATTCCTGAAAAATGCCGTCCACGATGCAGCCCAGAACCTTCAGTTCACGGCAGACATTGTGGTGGCCGCAGCGGCAGGCATAGCACTTGCCGCAGTAGGTGATAGTGGGCCAGCACCTTTTCTGTGGCCCACTTCTCACCGGCAACGGCGGCTTTGATTGTTTCATAGTCCAGCAGCTTTTCTTGTCCGTCCATCCCGATACCCCCGTCAGATTGATTTTTTCCATGATACCATATCTGGGAGTATGGAGCCAGAGAAACCGGCGATTTTCTGCTGGTAAATTCTACGCATTTAGAGCGGCACTATGGCGGGGATAGGATAAAACACTCACATACCCCGCTGACTATGCGGGAAAAGCCTTGAAATATAGGGCTTTTTAAGGCCCTAAATGCGTAGGTTGGTGCTTTGTTGCGATATGCTCCACGGTTACGGTGTATTGTTCATATTCTGTTTTCGGGAATCTTTATGAAATCTTCAAAATTGCCCGGTATGCTATCCGTAAAATCAAAGAAAGGACTTGATTATATGGATATGATTTTGAAAACGACTGACCTCTGCAAAAATTTCAAGGGGCAAATGGCGGTAAACAATGTGTCACTGAACATCCGGCGCAACTCAGTTTATGGTCTGCTGGGGCCGAATGGGGCTGGCAAATCCACGATCTTAAAAATGCTCACCGGCATTTTGCGCCCCACATCGGGAAGCATCGAGTTTGACGGCCACCCGTGGAAGCGGAATGATCTGGAGCATATCGGTGCTTTGATTGAGATGCCCCCGCTTTACGAAAATCTGACTGCATACGAAAATCTCAAAGTCAGAACTACATTGCTCGGCCTGGACGATGCACGAATTAACGAGGTATTGCAAATTGTCCAGCTCACGAATACCGGCAAGAAACGGGCCGGGCAGTTTTCTCTTGGTATGAAGCAGCGGCTTGGTATTGCTATTGCATTGCTGAACAGTCCCCAGCTTTTGATTCTGGATGAACCGACTAACGGCCTTGACCCTTTAGGGATTGAGGAACTTCGAGAGTTAATTCGCTCTTTTCCCTGCAAAGGGATTACAGTTATTTTGTCCAGCCATATTCTGTCAGAAGTCCAGCAGATTGCAGATCATGTGGGTATCATTGCTGGCGGCGTCCTTGGATATGAGGGAGAGCTTCGCGCCGGTGAAGATTTGGAACAACTCTTTATGGATGTTATTCGCAGAAATGGTAAGGAGGGATATTAAATGGAGATGGCATATATTCAGGCAGAGAACCTAAAGCATAAGAGAACTTTCACAAAAACGCTGATCGTTCTGGCCCCGTTTGTAACTGCGCTTATGAACTTTTTTGCCCCTCTTTGGTTCCAGCTCAATTCTTATAATTGGTGGTATATCCTGCTTTATCCTGGATTCCTTACGCTCACCTGTGCCTTGATTGAACAGCGGGATAATGGCAAACTAAAATATCGTGCCGTTGCTTCATTGCCTGTTTCGCAGAACAAAGTCTGGAAAGCAAAAATTGGAGTGGCCGGTATTTACTCCTGTGTGGGGAATTTCATTTTCCTGGCGCTAAATCTGTTGGGCGGTTTTGCAATATTAGTTATCAACGAAATTCCCCTGACAATCGGAATTTGGCAGGCTGCGGCCGGAACAGCTTGTATTGTCATTGCAAGCCTATGGGAAGTTCCGCTGTGCTTATGGTTATCAAAAAAAGTTGGTATCTTTGTCACGGTTATTCTTAATGCCGGACTTGGAAGCGTTTTAGGGATTTTCACGGCTACAACCTCTTTGTGGATGATCTGCCCGTATAGCTGGGTGCCGCATCTTATGATTTCCGTGTTAGGTATTTTGCCTAATGGTGAGCCGGTTGCAGATCAGAGTACGGCAATGGCATTTTGGATGATTATACTTGTATTGGTCATTTCGCTGGCCTGGTTTGCGGCGCTGTCATTTTTAACTGCAAGATGGTTTGAGAAAAAGGAGGTGGGGTAACTATGGTATCTGTGGTTCGCTGCTGGAAAGCAGAATATCAGAAGTGTAAACATAGCATTTTGCTCTATATGCACAGCATGATTCCGATTATATGTGCGGCGATTTTTGCGGGGTACTATCATATATCCAGATGGGAACTGGCAACCAAAATCAGTGCCTATCTGGAAGTGCTGGCCGTTGCGTTCCCGTTTCTGATCGGCATTATTGTGGGCCTGGTTGTTCAGATCGAAAATCAGGCCGGGCATTATCAGCTTTTGTTGGGAACAATCCCATCTCGCATGGCAACGTATATTGGTAAACTTGGTTTTCTGATGATCTGTGCTTTTGGCGCAACATTTTTAGCGTTAGGAACATTCGCTGCACTATATAGGGATGCTCCGGCAAGCCTTTACCTGAAAGCAGGGATTCTATTGTTGATTACCATGCTTCCCATTTACCTGATTCATTTGTTTGTGGGAATGAGCTTCGGAAAAGGTGCATCTATGGGATTGGGAATTGCAGGGAGTTTAATAGCTGCCCTTATGATAACAGGGCTTGGTGACGCTACATGGAAATATATTCCCTGGGCCTGGGGCGTTCGTGCTATGGATTACACTGTGCTTGCATGGGATAGCCCCCAACTGTATGCACAGGTAAAAACCGATTTTTTCAGCGGTATGATTATTTCTGTATGCTGCACTGTTTGTCTGCTGATTGCCAGTTTGGTTTGGTTTCATGGTTGGGAGGGAGGTAAAAACAGTGAATAAAAAGTGCCTGTTTGCCGTGGTAATTGTGCTTGTAAGTCTTATATGCTTATCGGCCTGCGGTGCGCTCCGCGATACCGCCGATAAAAATAAGGCGTTAAATGAATCTCTGCCGTATTATGAGCTGAACGCCGCAAACTATGATGAAATTTCATATAACGGCCTGACATATACCATAACGGATGAATGTCTTGAAATGTCAGAACTGCAAGAAGAAATCGGGCAGGTATCGAAACGCTTCAAAAATGTGGCGGGGGAAGATTTCAGTTACGGCTACGTTTACAGTATTGTGGATGTGGATATAAGCAATGCCGTAGCTGTAAATATCAACAATGAATATCGGAAAGCTGACATTAAAAATAATGATGAGTAACCTCGACAATGTGGTATAATGGGGCGGGAGGTGATTTTTTGACCCACTTACTTGTAGTTGACGATGAAGTTTCTATCTTGGAATTGATTAAGAACAGTTTGGGGAAAGATGGATATTTGATAACAGTCTGTCAAAATGCGGATGATGTAGACATCAAAAAGCTGCATTTCTATGACCTCATTCTTTTGGATGTGATGATGCCTGGCACAGACGGGTTTGAGTTTTGCAAACAGATCAGGAATATGGTAGACTGCCCGATTCTCTTTCTGACCGCAAAGACATTAGAGGAAGATATATTGTTTGGATTGGGCATCGGTGCGGATGATTATATTACGAAACCTTTTCGTATCTGCCGTTGTCGCAGGCTCTGCCGGTGTTATCCAGCCCGCAGCCCAGGTTGACTACCGCCGCACAGGGGTGCGTTTTCAGGTATGCCTGCACCTCAAAGGCAAGGTCATTCTGCCGCATGGCGACCTCCAGCGCACCAAAGCGTTGCATCAGGCTGCGGGAGTTTTTCTCTGCCTGCGAAAAGTCGTAGTCGATCTGGTCGAGCAGTCGCACCGCTGTTTCGTCTTGGTAAAGATTTGGGTACAGTTCGGTACACAGCTTCCGGGAATACAGTGGGAGGATCAGCGTCTCCTGCACGGTGTTTTTCTCGATTTTGTATTTCATAGGTTCCTTCCTGTTCTCCTCATCCTGCTTTCCGGCAGACAAACCATGCCATGCTCTTCACGGTTCCAAGTGTTACGGTTGCATACCGTTTCTCCAGCCGTTTTTTCAAACTGAAGGCCGTCTCGTAGGGCGGTGTGAAGAATCCCGTCTTTTCATAAACGTGCCGAACAAACCATTCCGTCCGCTTCTGCTCCCCCTTCACATAGAAGCAGCCGCAGAAGATTCCGCCGGGTTTCAGCACCCGATAGGCACTGCGGATTGCTTCTTTTCGTTCCATGCTCCGTCCTCCTTACACTATTTCACCGCTTTTGCGCCGTAACGCAAAGCCAGCCCTTTTTATTTTTGTGGCTTTTGATCTGACAAAATCCTGCTTTTTCCAGATACTCTTTCAGTGCAGTATCCGTATAGATGGCCATGCCATCGATGATCTGCGTCCATTTGTCGTCTTTTGTCGTTTCGCCGTTTGCTTCGTTACAAATGAAAAAGATTCCGCCGGGCTTCAGCACTCGATAAATCTCTCTGAAATTCTGTGCAAGCTCCGGCCAGAAGTAGACCGTTTCAAAGGCGGTCACCACATCAAACTGCTCCGCTTCAAACGGCAGTTCTGCCACACTTGCCTGCTGCACGGTACACCGTCCTGCCGCAATGGCTCTGGCATTGACTTTTCGCGCTTTTTCCACGCTGACGGCTGAGTAGTCGATGCCCTGCACCTTGCCGTTGGGGCACAGTTTCAACAGCGTTTTAATGTTCGCTCCACCGCCGCAGCCGCAGTCCAGCACCATGGCATCCGGGGCAGGCTGTAAAAAACTCAGCCCCCATTCTGCCATTGCGCTGTGTCCAAAGTTCATCATAGCGACCATGATCTTTCCGCCAAGGCCTACGGGCTTTCGGGTATTTTCAAAAAAGGACATAACGCCACCCTCTTTCTATTTACCGTTCACAATGCTTTTTACCAGATGCGCCCACTGCTTCGGGTGACAGGCCAGTAATTCCTCGTGTTGAAAGTTAGATAAAGCTAACTTTCCGTTCTATAAAAAGCCGCTTCTCAGCGGTCCTTCTGCCAAAATAATACGCCCTGCCGTCTCCTCTGTCAAGAAGTTTAGGCATTTTCGGAGATTCCGAAAGAGATTTCGCTTTCGGGAACCCCCAACCGTCACCCCAGTGCCACATCCAGCACCATCATCACGCTGAAGCCCACCGCAAAAAACACCGTGCCAACGTTGGAGTGCTGCCCCTGCGACATTTCCGGGATCAGTTCCTCCACCACAACATACAGCATGGCTCCGGCAGCAAAGCTGAGCAGATAGGGCAAAGCAGGCACCACGATGCCTGCCGCCAGAATCGTCAACACTGCCCCGATGGGCTCTACGATGCCGGACAGTACGCCGCCCCAGAATGCCCGGCCTTTTTTCATTCCTTCCGCCCGCAGGGGCATGGAGATGATGGCCCCCTCCGGGAAGTTCTGGATGGCAATGCCAAGGGAAAGTGCCAGCGCCCCGGCGGCGGTGATCTGAGCCGTTCCGGCAAGGTATCCGGCATAGACTACGCCCACTGCCATACCCTCCGGGATGTTGTGCAGCGTCACCGCCAGAACCATCATGGTGGTGCGCTGGAGCTGGCTTTTTGGCCCTTCGGCCTGCAAGCTGTTCTGGTGCAGATGCGGGATGAGATGGTCCAGCAGCAGCAAAAACAGGATACCCAGCCAGAAACCCACCACCGCCGGGAAAAATACCAGCCTGCCCAGATCTGCGGCCTGCTCCATAGCCGGGATCAGCAAGCTCCATACCGATGCCGCCACCATCACTCCGGCGGCAAAACCGGTGAGGGCGCGCTGGATGCCGTCACGCAGAGAGTTTTTCAAAAAGAACACACAGCCTGCCCCAAGGCTTGTACCCAGAAAGGGGATCAAGATCCCCCAGAACGCGTCTTGTATCATGTAGTACCTCCTTGTGGTTATTTACGGCTAACTGCATAAAAAGTATACTGCGCTCCGGCAAAAAGGTCAAGGGCTTTGCGGTATAGAGGATGCAGATCGTTTCCCGCATCGAAAAATTCACCTCTGCAAACTTTCCGGTTTCTGCTTGACAACACCCGGTGGGAGTGCTATTTTTACTTTGTAAATTTGTTTTGCCTAACCATCTGAGGGGCTTTGCCCCTGCATTTTTTTGCATCGATTGTTAGGCAAAGCTAACTGTTTTTTCAAAACTGAGATAGAGGTGTGTTACCATGAGATTGAAAAAAGTATTTGCAGGTGCACTTGCGGCCGCTATGCTGGTATGCGCTGTGGCAGTCCCGGCTTTCGCTGCGGAAGAGGTGGAACAGGAAAACTGCCTGACCTCCAGCTATGTCCAGATGAACATCCCCTACGCCGACTTCTACAAGGCTGCCGGTGTGGACAACGCATCTGAGATCGACGCTGTGACCAGCGCCACCAGGAACAAGCCCCGTGCGGGCAAGCTTGTCGCCGGTTCCTACCACGTCAACGCAGATGGCACCGACATCACCGGCGTTTCCTTCCCGGTCAAGGTGCTGACCCCGTGGGCGCTGAAGAATGCAAAGCAGGTCACCGATGCCGACAGCTACGACATTACCGTTACCCTGAAGGGCAAGGAATCCACCACCACCTACACCGGCGCAGATGCCTTGTTTGAGAACGAGAGCTACGCTTACTACAAGCTCAGTGAGACCCCTGCCTACTACATCACCGCATGGTATAACCTGCTGAGCGGCAAGTGGGAGTTTGGCAAGGTCCACGCCACCGAGACCACCGTAGAGGGCACCACTGTGGAGCTGAATACCAACGGTCACCGCGCCACCTACGAGATGAAAATCTCCGGTTTTGATCTGGACTACAAGGCCAACAAGGTCTACGGCGTAGTTCTGACCACCGCCGATGGCAGTGAGTACGGCCTGCGTCATCTGGCCAACATCTGGCATGGTACCAAGCTGGGCCTCAATGCCGATGATCCTTACTTTGCATCCATCATCGGCAAGACGATTACTCAGATCACCTTCTACGCCGCCGACGGCGTGTATGTCCTGCCGGTCAATGTGGCACTGTGAATACACGGGAAACTGCCTAATTTATTGTAAAATATAACACAAAACGGCAAGGTCTCCTGATTGCGGGAGACCTTGCCGTTTTTTTATTGCAGATGGAGCCCAATCGCAGGGTCAACAGTTTTTACGTCTGCAATACGGAATCAATATTGTCGGCATTACTCTGCGAATCACAAAAGGGTCCAGCCAACAGCGTTTTGGCAATACTGGCAGGCTCTACGCCCAGTGCGTGAGCTGCCTCTGCCACGGTTGCCGAGGACTCGCTCAGCACAATGACATGGTCTCCCAAGCCTTTTTCTTCCAGATCTGCTTTTGCTTTTTCAAAGGACATTTTCCCACTTCTCCGCTCTTATTCGGTAACAGCCCAGACCCGCGCAGGCAGACCAGTTGCACCTTCAATGCGGGGATAAGAAACGATGACTACCGCACCGGCAGGCTGAACTTTATCCAGATTTGCAAGCACCTCCACCTGCAGCTTGTCGTTGTCCAGAACATAGCGCTCGCAGGCAAGGTCACCCTTTTCCTCCGCCACCGCAGAGGAATCGGTATCCAGCGTTTCGTGGCCGTTGGCGGCGGCGTTGCGCACCTTGTAGATATACTCCAATGCTTCCAGCGACCAGCCGGGGGCATTTTCTTTGCCCTCTGCGTCGATGCCGGACAGCGCATCCATATCCGGCCACTTCTTATACCAGTCGCTGCGCAGAGCCACCAACGCACCATCCGGGATAGGACCGTACTTTGCTTCATAGGCCTTGATGTCCTCCACCGTCACAGCGTAGCGGGGGTCTTTCTTGGCCTGCTGGGAAATATCGATGACCACCAGTGGGAAGATCAGGTCGTTCACATCATACTTTTCGGACAATGCTTTGCCCTTGATGAAGTGTCCCGGGAAGTCGATATGGGTACCAAACTGTCCGGGGAATTTGAAGGTCTGGATCAGGCATTCCAGTTCCGGCTTGCCCCAGTCCCACACGGTCTTTGCCAGCTCCACAGAGCCTTCCGGGATGCCGGACCAGTAGGGGCTTTCGTTGTTCAGCGAGTGAGAAAGTTCCACCCAGCGATATTTTTTAGCATCCTTCAGTGCGTTCCACAGTTTATAATCAGCCATTGTCGGTTCTCCTTTTATTGTGACGATGTATGTTCGGGCACTTCTCCCAGACAACGGCATCTTCCTGTTTTTTCTCAGTCTGTCTGCCGGGAATTTGTCTGGGAGCAGCGCATTCGCCCGGGCAGCCTGTGCCGGGCATCTGTTGTACGTTTCATCTGCCTGTGCTCCCTTCCTTGTGTTGGGGATAGTATAAACCCATTTTCGTACCATGTCAATAGGTTTATTCTTTCAAAGACTTCCCGGGCAAACGACAGGTCAGCAAATCGTTCGCCCTTGCAATAACGTTTCGTCATCCCCTTTCCCTTTTATCGCAGCTCTTCCAGCAGGGCGGTGCAACCCTCCAGCACATCCTGCCATGGCAAACAGACAAGATTTTCTTCATCTTACTCTCCCAGCACCTCGCCCAGTGCCAGAACAGCGTTGCGGACGCACTCCGGGCAGGGGCACAGCGGTGCGCCGTTCTCTATCCCCTTCAGATCCTTGCAGATGGTAGCACCGCACTTTTCCTGAAAGTTTTGCAGCAGCTCCTTGGAAATGCGGGGTGTGCCCTTGCCGTCGGTGACGATGCCCGCCACCATCACAGCGCCGATCAGTGCGCCGCAGGTGCTCTCCATGCAGCCCATGCCGGCGGCATAACCTGCGCCCAGCTTCATCAGGGTGTCGGCATCCACCGGCAGCTTGTCCTCAAATGCCTTCATCACCGCCTGTGCACAGTTGCACTGTCCAGTAGCTTTCCATGCGGCAGCCTGTGCCGCCCGTTCTTCGATGTTCATTTTACAGTCCTCTTTCTTTGATGAATCGTAGTTTATTCGACATTATCATAAAATTCCTGTAACACTGTTGCCAATTCCTCCGGAGATTCTATGTTTGCTTCATGACCCGCTTTCAAAAGTTCATGGAAGTGGGAATCACTCAAATAACTGGCAAGTTCCTTTGAGGCTTTTTTGTTTGCGTTGTCCTTTTCCCCACAAACGATCAATGCCGGACAGGACACCTTACATAATGAATCCCTGAAATCCAATTCCGTCATCGTACCGCACAAGCTGATCACATCTGCTTTTTTGAATCCAAATTGCTTGAACGCTGCATTCGGCATAAAGCGAAACAGCATATTCTGGAATTTCAATAGCTTTTCAGGCATTTTATATTGTGCTGCAATTAGCACCAGTGCCTTTACTTTGTCCGGATGGTCTATCGCATAATTAAGCGCCAAAACAGCACCCATGGAGAGCCCACATAAAACGATTTCGTCATTTTCCTTGTCGCACTCTTCTGAGAATGCCGTATACAGCTCCCCATAGGTAGCTGCTTTTCCTTCCAGCATCTCTGCCAGACTCAAGCTGGCGCTGCTGTCCGAAACCGTCGTTTCTTTTATTACTCTGTCCCAACTGTCTGGCTTTTGTCCTAATCCATGCAAGTATAAATACTTCATCTGTTTTTCACCATCGTCGGTTTTCCTTTTTCCTTCATATGTCCTGCTTCCTTTCCAGCGCTTCAAAGTGATACCGGGGCTTGCCTTTGCTCTTTTTACCGTACTCGATGGCTTCTTTAGGGCAGTAGCAGATGCACGCCATGCAGTGGGTGCAGTTCTTGCCCCAGACTGGTTTGCCGTTTTCCAGATGGATATTGTTCAACGGGCACAGCTCCACGCACCTGCCGCAGCCGATGCAGGCATCCGTTGCCCGGAAGGCATCCGCTTTTACAAAGAAGCGATAGAACACCGGATTCACCGGGCCGCTCATAAAGCGGTCGTAGAGGTTCTCTCTCGGCGGAGGAAATTCCTGCCCGGCCTTGAGCTGGGCCAACACCTTCTGAAATGCAGGCTCTGCCTGCTCCACGATGCTCCGTGCCTGTTCCTTCCGGGGTGCATTGAACATGGCAATGTAGTTTTCCGGCATGATGATCTGGGCTGTGCCCATGTACTGCAGCTGCTTTTGCGCCGCAAGCTGCCGGTTGTATTTTGCCGCATTGCCGATCTCGCTGCCGCAGTCCATCACAAACCAGATACGCTCTGCCCCGGTCAGCGCGGTCTTGCCCAGCCACTCCGACACCACCCGGGGGATACGCCATGCGTAGGTAGGCGTCACCAGCACCACATCCCGGCCAGTCTGCACCGGGGCGGTATCCCCTGCCTTGATGCAGGCGTTCAGGTCGTAAAGAGGCATCTCCAACTCTTCGGCAATGCGCCGCGCCAGATACCGGCTGTTGCCAGTTCCCGTAAAATAAAGTACCATGGCTGCTCCCTCATTTTGTGTTATTCAGATGCCTGTCTGCCCGGCAAACTGGAATTGACCGAGCTGATAGTTACCGTTTTCTAACACTCCATTCATCATCTTGAGC
>OHNG01000933.1_pt1 | contig 11574 bp, 7 predicted proteins | sample 1569511 | NCBI WGS metagenome assembly OHNG01 (sample SAMEA3879530, study PRJEB24766) | human gut metagenome | biome: human-associated habitat; feature: feces | place: USA | collected 1985/1987
TGGAGCAGGAGTGCATTGCCGAGAGCAGCGCCGTGGCGCGTCCCCACAACGAAACGGTGGAGCAGATCTGCGCCTACCTTGCGGCCAATTACCGGCAGAAGTTTTCCCTCACCGAGGTGGCGGCGCAGTTTTATCTTTCGCCCTACTACCTGAGCCGTTTGTTCCGGCGGGTAACGGGCCAGTCCATCGTGGATTACATCAACAACCGCCGCATCGAAGCGGCCCAGAAGCTGCTGGAAACGACTGAGCTTTCCATCAGTGCGGTAGCCGAGCAGACCGGCTTTGCCAGCGCCGCCCATTTCCGCCGGGTGTTCCGCGAGGTGATGGGTACTGGCCCACTGCAGTACCGCAAAGGACATAAGAAATAAGAAACACCCCCTGCGCCATCTACGGGAACGGCACAGGGGGTGTTTGTTTGTATCAGATGATCTTATGCTGTGCGGGGAAAGGGCTTAGCCCTTGACGGCACCGGCAGAGATACCTTCAACGAACTGGTCCTGTGCACAGAAGAAGACGATCAGCTGCGGCAGGATAGAGATGAGGGACAGAGCAAGGATCTTGTTCCATGCGAAACCGGTATCACCGTCCATGGACAGCTTGACGAACAGGGACATCGGGTACTTACCGGGAGTGCTGACGTAAAGCAGCGGACCCATGAAGTCGTTGCAGCTCCACATAAACTGGAACAGTGCGCAGGACACCAGAGCGGGGCCAAGCATGGGCACGATGACCTTGTACAGGGTCTGGAAGGAAGAGCAGCCGTCGATGGCAGCGGCTTCGTCCAGATCACGGGGGACATTGCGCATGAACTGCACCAGCTGGTAGACGAAGTAGGTCTCGGTCGCAAATGCGCAGTGCACCCAGATAGCCAGATAGAAGGGGCTGTCCAGCCAGCCGAACTTGTTGTACAGCAGGTACTGCGGCACATTCAGAACGACCTGCGGCAGGAACAGGGTGGCCAGCATGATGCTGAACAGGATCTTCCGGCCCGGGAAGTCAAAGCGGCCAAAGCCGTAAGCTGCAATGCAGGAGGAGACCACGGTGCAGATGACCTTGGGCAGGACGTAGCTGTAAGTGTTCAGCATGGCCTGCAGGATGTTGATGGAACCGCCGAAGTTATTCAGCGCGTTCTTGTAGCCCTCCAGAGTGGGGTTCTTGATCCACAGGCCGATGCCTGCAAAGATCTCGCTGTTGTCCTTAAAGGTGGCGCTGATCATCCACAGCAGGGGATAGATCATGATGAGGCCCACCAGGATCAGGACGAAGTACTTGAAAAACGTCGCGATGGCGTTAGAAGCTTTCATTCCCATACTGTCACACCTTACCTTTCATCCGAGTAGTAGACCCACTTCTTCTGGCTGGTGAAGGCGATGATCGTCAGGATGCAGACGATGACGAACATGATCCATGCCAGTGCGGAAGCCATGCCCATCTGGTTGGACTTGAATGCGTAGTTGTAGACCAGAATGGAGATGAGGGTGGTGGAACCGCGGGGACCGCCGTTGGTGATGATGAACGGGCCATTGAACTCCTGGAAAGCCTGGCAGATCTGAGTGACCAGGTTGTAGAAGATAATGGGGGTGATCATCGGGACGGTGATGGAGAAGAACTGTTTCCATTTGCCAGCGCCGTCGATGGTGGCAGCCTCGTACAGGTCGGCCGGCACGCCCTTCAGAGCGGCGAGGAACAGCACCATGGCGGAGCCGAACTGCCAGATACGCAGGAAGCAGATGATCCACAGTGCGTAGCTGGGGTCGCTCAGCCAGGAAGGACCCTGGAAGTGGCCGAAGGTCAGCATACGGATGAGGGTGTTGACCAGACCGTCATCACGGAACACGGCCTTCCACAGCACGGCGATAGCAACAGAGCCGCCGAGGATGGAGGGAATGTAGTAGACGGTGCGGAACACATTCACGCAGGCGATCTTGAAGTTCAGGATGTAGGCGATGAACAGTGCGAAGACCAGCTTCAGAGGCACAGTGATGAAGCTGTACTTGAAGGTGGTGATGAGCGCCTTGGTGATCTTGGGAGTGGTAAAGGCGTCCACATAGTTCATGATGCCATACTGATGGATGCCGTTGAAGAAGTCCATATCCGTAAAGCTGTAGTACAGAGACTGGCCGAACGGAATGGCCTTGAAGACGACGAAGCCGATGATCCAGGGGATCAGGTAGAACAGGCCCTGCCATTTGTCAAAAAACTTCTGGGCCGGGGTACGCCCGAGAGAGGGCGCTTTGCTTTCTTTCATCCGGGAATCCTCCTTTTATAAGGATATATCTCGTACGCCGCACAATCGTTTGGACACATTTTTGTCAAAAAAATGTCATCACCGTCTTGCAAAAAAAGGGGCATCCGTCCGTAGGTGGAAGGGATGCCCCTTGCAAGACTCCTTTATGCGGGGCGGCCCGTGTCAACACCGCGCGTGTGCGGGCCGCGAAAGGTCTGTGAGGCGGAAATTAGACGGTGTAGCCGACAGACTCCATGCCGTCCAGCAGGGTATCGACCAGGTCAGCGCCGGAAACATTGTCGTAATCCAGAGTGTCGAACACTTCCTGATAGATGCCGGTGCCGGTAGCCTTCAGGTCGTTGGACTCGAACAGGGGGTCCAGCTGGTTGGAAACGAAGGCCATGACCTTGCCGTTTGCCTCAGCCACCAGCTCCTTGACAGCGCCGGCAGCCTGAGCAGCAGCCAGACCAGCCTTGGAGGCGGGGATGCCGCACTCAGAACCCATGATGGAAGCGCCCTTCTCCTCGTTCAGCAGGAAGTTGATGAGGGTAGCTGCCTCTGCGGGATGCTCGCAGGTCTTGGTGATGGCCAGACCCATGGAGACCTTGGAGAAGCCGCCGTTGTTGTCGCCGAACTTGATCTCTTCGCCAACGGTGAAGCCGTCCTTGTTGGCGTCATCCAGAGCGGAGGAGTACTTGGAAGCAGCGGAATCCCACTCGAAGATGCCTGCGATCTTACCGGTGATCCACTCGTTGGACTGGTGGGTAGCGGTATCGGAGTTAGCGGAGTAGTAGGTCTTCAGGTTCATCATGACGTGGCCATCCACCAGGCTCTTGATGAAGTCGATGCCCTCAGCGATCTCGTCCTCGGTGTAGTTCAGGGTAGAGGTGACGGGGTCAGCCCAGTCCTTGCCGTACTTGGACTCGAGGTAGAAGACCATCAGGATCATACGGTCGTATGCGCCCAGATGCATGGGGTAGTAATCGTCGCCCAGCTTCTCCTTGAATGCCTTGCCGGCAGCCATCAGATCATCCAGAGACTTGGGAACTTCGGTGATGCCAGCCTTGTTGAAGGTGGTCATGTTCCAGAAGAAGATACGGCCGGTCATGGAAACGGGCACGCACTGCTGGCTGTTTGCAACGTAGCAGGCGTCCATGGCAGCGTCATCCCACTGGGTCAGATCCAGGAACTTGGAAACAGTGTTCAGGTCCACGAACTTGCTGCCGTCAGCAGAGTAGTTGTACAGCCAGTTCCAGTTGATCTGGCAGACATCCTCAGCGACACCGCCTGCGAACTTGGTGGACATGGTGTCCTCCCAGCCGGACCATGCAGCGAAGGTGGGGTTGACGGTGATGGTGCTGTGCTCAGCAGAGAAAGCCTTGATGGCCTCCTGGTAAGCATTGTGACGGGACTCGCCGCCCCACCAGCTCATGGTCAGGGTGACGGGGTCAGAAGACAGACCAGCCACAGAAGCTGCTGCGGAAGAAGCGGCAGTGGAAGTGGCGGTAGAACCAGCATTGCTGGAGCCGCCGCAGGCGGCCAGCAGGCCGGCAGCACCCACAGCGCCAGAGACCTTCAGAAAGTCACGACGAGAAATTGCCTTGCTCATTTTCGTTCTCCTCCTATGTAGAAAACATCTTCTTGCACGGACGCCTCTGCAAAGCATCCGTTGTATACAAATATGATACCAAAGGCAAGAAAAAAAAGAAAGATGCAAATTGTAGTGATAGCAGCAGAAAACGTACAAATATTGCGCTTATTTTTTGCCCGGTTTTGACGTCATTGCCATAATGAATAAACTTGGACCGAAAAACTGTGCAACTTGTATACTTCAACGATTTGCATAGAAAACTGGGATGCAACAGGAGAAGATTGGCCTGAATTGCAAGAATTTTGTAGCCGAGGCAGAATTTGTTGAAAGAGCGTTGTATACATCAAAAGCAACGATAACAGAAAGTTCCGGCCCTGAGCTGATATATCAATAGAGCAAAAAACGCGCGAATCAGGCCCCGACTGATATATCACGGATGCAGAAAAGATACAAAAAATGCCGTCCGGCGTGCGGACGGCATAAAATCAGGAAAAAGAGTCACCGGCGGGCGGCGTAGAAGGCGCTGCGCTCCCGGAAATAGCACTGGGGACACATGCTGACGTACTGGACGTCGTTCTCAAGGTCGATGGCTACCTGTTCGCCCTCAAAGACGAAGCGGCCGTTGACCTTGCGGCAGTTGCAGGTGGCCTTGCGGCCGCAGGTGCAGATGGTCTTCATCTCCTCGATGGTGTGGGCCAGCTCCAGAAGCCGGGTGGAGCCGGGGAAGCCCTTGAGGGAGAAGTCGGAGCGCAGGCCGTAGCAGATGACGGGGATGTTCAGCTCTACCGTCACCATGAACAGCTGCTCGGCCTGCTCTGCGGTGAGGAACTGGCTCTCGTCACAGAGCACACAGGCCAGAGGCCGGCCCTCGCTGCTGGCGGCCCGGACGGCCTCCATCAGGTCCATGTCCGGCGGCACCAGCAGGTCGGCAGGGCGGCGGACGCCCAGACGGCTCACGAGGTCGCCGCTGCCCTTGGTGTCCACCTTCGGCTTGAGGATGAGCACCCGCATCCCCTGCTCCTCGTAGTTGTGGGCCACCTGCATCAGCGCGGTGCTTTTGCCGCTGTTCATTGCGCCGTAACGGAAATAAAGCTTTGCCATATCGAAAAAGTCTCCTCATGAAAGGACCCTCTCAGCCAAAGCCTGACGGAGAGGGCCTGTATTATTGATAGTATGTGCTCAGTCCTGATTGCGCAGCCGGTAGCCCAGGCTCATCAGGCTGTCGCCGAGGTGGACGTTCTCCACCACTACGTCGGGGTAGGAGACAGACAGATCGTAGTGGGAGAAGTTCCAGAAGCCCTGAATGCCCAGAGCCACCAGACGGCCGCTGATCTCCTCTGCGCCGCTGCGGGGCAGACAGAGCACAGCCACCTCGGGGTGGTGCTCGGCGCAGAAAGCTTCCAGCTCATCAATGTGTAAAATCTGGATGCCGTTGATCTCTTTGCCCACCTCGTCGGGGGCATTGTCGAAGGCGGCGATGAGCTTGTAGCCGTTGGTGTCGGTGGTGATGAAGCGGCTCACAGCCTTGCCCAGACGGCCGCAGCCGATAAGGATGGTGGGCAGGAGGTCGCCGTTGCCAAAGAGCAGCTGCTCAAGGATGTTCAGCAGGTTTTCCACCGAGTAGCCGATGCCCTGACGGCCATTCACGTCGCCGATGCAGTTGAAGTCCTGCCGCACCTGGGAGGCAGTGGTACCCATCTGGGCGGCCAGCTCACGGGACGAGATGCTGGTGATGCCGTCGTTCTTCAGGGTGCGCAGGTAGCGATAGTATTTGGGCAGGCGCTTGATGACAGGCAGAGAAGCTTTGCCGGGAGTGTTCATAGGGGGGTCTCCTTTCTTTTTATCCGCAGCATTGCCGGGGAGAAGTGCGCAGCGGCAGGGTGCTCCGGCAAAAGATTTGTACTTTCTTGTACAATAATGATACATATTTGACAATCTTATCTCTAGTATAAAGTATACAGCACGAAGACAGAATGTCAAACCATTTGGCACATTTTTTTGAGAAAGAAAAGAAATCTTTGCCGAAGTATAACCGGCAGGAATGACGGACAAGCTGAAATGAAGCAAAAAGGAGGATGCGCAGAATGTCACAGGAAGAGAAGAACGTCCCCGTGGAGCAGCAGCGGCTGGAAAAAGAGCAGATCGAGGATATGGGCAGCGTTTACCGTACCCGGGGAGCTCACGCCATCCACTGCCTGACTGTCATCGGGCAGGTGGAGGGCCATGTGGAAGCGCCCCAGGGCCAGAAGACCACAAAATATGAACATGTCATCCCCCAGCTGGTGGCCGTGCAGGAGGACCCCTCCATCGAGGGCCTGCTGGTCCTGCTCAACACCGTGGGCGGGGATGTGGAGGCGGGGCTTGCGCTGGCGGAGCTCATCGCCAGCATCTCCAAGCCCAGTGCGGCGGTGGTGCTGGGCGGCGGCCACTCCATCGGCATCCCGCTGGCCGTCAGCGCCCAGCGGAGCTTCATCGTGCCTACTGCCACCATGACGGTCCACCCCGTCCGTCATTCCGGCATGATATTGGGCGTGCCCCAGACCATGCGCTGGTTCGAGCAGATGCAGGAGCGCATCACCGGCTTCGTGGCGTCCCACAGCGGCATCTCGGAGAAGCGCTATACTGAGCTGATGATGCGCACGGGCGAGCTGGTCATGGACGTCGGTACCGTGCTGGATGGCCGAAAAGCCGTGCGGGAAAAGCTCATCGACGAGCTGGGCGGGCTGTCGGATGCGCTGGCATGGCTCTACCGAGAAATCGAGGGGAAATAAATTGCCATTTGACTTTTCCCGTGGTACAATGAAAGAATCGAGTAGTATCGAAATTCTTCCATCGTCACCGACAGAGCCGCCCTGAGCGCGCCCTGCTTCATGATATAAAATAAGGAACGGGTTTTAGGAAACATGGCAAAGAGAAAACGCAAGACCTCCGGGCGCAGCACAGCCTCGCGCCGCAAGAACCGGACACAGGACCGGATGCCCGCGGGGCTCATCACCCTGTTTGCGGGGCTGGTGCTCATGGCGCTGGCTTTCGTGCCGGGCAGCTCGGCCTGGCGCACGATGCACGATGTCCTGTTCGGCGTGTTCGGCTGCGGAAGTTTCGTGCTGGGCGCAGCGCTGTGCTATCTGGCCATCCTCTACACCCGGGGCGAAGACCTTCTGCCCCATATCGCAAAGCTGGTGCTGGGGCTCATCTTCGCCAGCGGCACGGTCATCGTCTTTTCTGACATCCCCACCGACCAGACCGCCGCGCAGATGACTGCCGCCTGTTATCATAATGGTATGAGCGCATGGCTCTCGGGCGGTGCGCTGGGCGCTGTGCTGGGCGGGACGCTCCTGCTGCTCTGCGGCAGACCCGCCGCCAATCTGGTCATGGCGGCGCTGGCGGCCTGCGCCAGCCTGTACATTTTTGACGTTACGCCCGCCGAGTGCTGGCAGTGGCTCTGCAACGTGGGCGGCAGCGTCCACGAAAAGGGCCTTGCCGTCCACGAGCAGAATGCCGCCCGCCGGGCCGAGCGTCTGGCAGAACGCGCCGCCGAGGAGGCCGAGGCGGAGGAATACGAGGCCTATGATGACGACCTGCCGGAAGACGAAGCGGGCGAAGGCGAGGATTGCTGCGGCGGCGAAGAGCCTGCCGCGCCCGCCTTCCATATCCAGCCTCCCGGCTGGCTGGCTGGCGTCTTCCACTGGGGCCATCAGGTGATGCAGGGCGGCGAACAGGCAGAGCCTGCCCCTGCGCCCGCACCGGAAGCGCAGACCCCGCCTCAGCCCGAGCCTGCCCCCGTACAGGTGGAAAAGTCCCGGCCTCGTGCGCCCTTTGATATTGATTTAGGCCCTGACCATACCACCGTCACCGAGGGCGGCAGTGAGCCTATCGAGCCCATCATCCTCGGCCCCGGCGGCACCTTCGGCATGGACCCGCTCCGCCGTGCGCCCATCCGCGCCACCGTGACGCCCATCGTCCCGGACGCTGTGGATACCGCCGCCGAGGATTTCTTCACGGCCCAGCCCGAGCCGACGGTGACACCTACCGTCACGCCCGCTGCCCCGGCAGAAGAGCCGGAACAGCAGCCCGCACCTGAGCCGCCGCTCTCTTTCGGCATCCCGCTCTATGATTTGACCCCGACTCCGGAACCGGCCCCGCAGCCGGTCAGCGCCGAGAATGCGGTGGCGTTCCGCTCTGAGCCGGATGAGGACGGCTGGATCAGCATCACCAGCGACCCGGTGGAGGAAAAAGACCTCAACACTCTGGTGGCAGCTGCCATGGAAAAGCCTGCTGTCTCCGAGGAGCAGGCCGCGAACGCCCCCGCCGAAGAGGCGGAGACGGAGGAGAGCTTCCAGTATCAGTACCCGTCCATCGAGCTGTTCGAGCGCGCCCCGGAGGAAAGCGACTCCGGCGCGGAAGACGAGCTGAAAGCCAACGCCCAGAAGCTGGTGGACACGCTGGAAAGTTTCGGCGTCCGCACCCGTGTGCTGGATATTTCCCGCGGCCCGTCGGTCACCCGGTATGAAGTCCAGCCCATGGCGGGCGTCAAGATAAGCCGCATCACTTCGCTGGCGGACGACATCGCCCTGAACCTGGCGGTGGCCGATGTCCGCATGGAGGCGCCCATCCCCGGCAAGCCTGCCGTGGGCATCGAGGTGCCGAACCATAAGAAAACGCCGGTCTACATCCGCAGCGTCTTCGAGAGCCAGAGCTTTTTGCGGATGACCTCGCCGATGGGCATTGCGCTGGGCAAGGACATCGCCGGTGTGGCCCAGGTGGCCGACCTGTGCAAGATGCCCCATCTGCTCATCGCGGGCAGCACCGGCAGCGGTAAATCGGTCTGTGTCAACAGCATCATCATGAGCCTGCTGTTCCGCTCCAGCCCTGAGGACGTAAAGCTCCTGCTCATCGACCCCAAGGTCGTCGAGCTGGCTGAGTACAACGGCATCCCCCACCTGCTGATGCCCGTCGTCACCGAGCCCCGCAAGGCGGCCGGCGCACTGGGCGGCGCAGTGCAGGAGATGGAGCGCCGCTACCACCTCTTCGCGGAGAACAACGTCCGCGACATCAAGTCCTTCAATAAGCTGGCGGCAGCGGACCCGAACCTCGAGAAGATGCCTTATATCGCCATCATCATCGACGAGCTGGCCGATTTGATGATGGTCGTCGGCAAGGATGTCGAAGACTCCATCTGCCGCATCGCCCAGAAGGCCCGCGCCGCCGGTATGCACCTCATCGTGGCGACCCAGCGCCCCAGCGTGGACGTCATCACCGGCCTCATCAAGGCCAACATCCCCAGCCGCATCGCCTTCGCCGTGTCCAGTCAGGTGGACAGCCGCACCATCCTCGACGGTGCCGGTGCCGAAAAGCTGCTGGGCATGGGCGATATGCTCTTCATGCCCGTAGGCGCACCCAAGCCCACCCGTATCCAGGGTACCTTCGTGCGGGATGAGGAGATCAGCCGTGTGCTGGACTTCATCAAGAAGAGCGCCACCGTCCAGTACGACGAAGCCATGATAGAGGCTATGGAAAAACACGCTATCCAGGACGGCAAGAAGGGCAGCAGTTCTGCCGACTCCGACGAGGAGGGCGGCAGTGACCCGATGCTCAAGCAGGCCGTGGAGGTGGTCATCGACGCCGGTCAGGCGTCCACCAGCCTGCTGCAGCGCCGCTGCAAGCTGGGTTATGCCCGCGCCGCCCGCATCATGGACGAGATGGAAGAAAAGGGCATCATCGGCCCCTACGAGGGCGCAAAGCCCCGCGCTGTCCTCATCAGCCGCCAGCAGTGGCTGGAAATGCAGATGAATCAGCCGGATGAATAAAATTATTGATTTCGGAAGCAATAGAGCCCTGCTGTATAGGGCAGGCATAATGAAAGAAAAAGGATAACTATGGAACATTACACCGAATTTCTCCCCATCAGCCGGGCCGACATGGAGGCCCGGGGATGGGACCAGCTGGACTTCGTGGTGGTGGGCGGCGACGCCTATGTGGACCACCCCAGCTTTGGCACCGCCATCATCAGCCGCCTGCTGGAAGCCGAGGGCTACAAGGTGGGCGTGCTGGCCCAGCCCCGCTACACCGACTGCGAGGACTTCAAGCGGTTCGGAAAGCCGAAGTACGGCTTCTTCATCGGCGGCGGCAACGTGGACAGCATGGTCAGCCACTATTCCGTCGCAAAGATCCCCCGCGCGGAGGACGAGTATTCGCCCGGCGGCAAGGGCGGCGCACGGCCCGACCGCAGCGCCACCGTCTACACCAGACTTGCCAAGCAGGCATACCCTGACCTGCCCGTCATTCTGGGCGGTCTGGAAGCATCGCTCCGCCGCTTTGCCCACTACGACTACTGGCTGGACACCGTCCTGCCCAGCATCGCCGAGGACTCTGGCGCGGACATCATCAGCTTCGGCATGGGGGAACACCAGACCGTGGAAATTGCCCGCCGTCTGGCGGCAGGGGAGCCGGTGGAGAGCATCACCGATGTGGACGGCACCTGCTACCTGACCGACTTCGACCACCTGCCCGAGCGGTATGTGGAGTGCGCGGGCTTCAAGAAGGTCGCCTCCGATAAGGTGGCTTACGCGAAAGCCTGCCGCATCCAGATGGACAATCAGGACGTCGTCAGCGGCAATATCATCGTCCAGAAGCAGAGCGAGAAGTACCTCGTGCAGAACATCCCCGCAAAGCCCCTCGTCCGCTGGGAGCTGGATAAGGTCTACGCCCTGCCTTACACCCGCCGCTACCACCCCATCTACGAGGCCATGGGCGGTGTGCCTGCCATCCGGGAGGTGCAGTTCTCCATCATCCAGAACCGCGGCTGCTTTGGCGGCTGCAACTTCTGCGCCATCCAGCTGCATCAGGGGCGGCGTGTCACCAGCCGCAGCGCAGACAGCATCGTGGCAGAAGCGGAGCGCATGACCCACGAGCCGGATTTCAAGGGCTACATCCACGACATCGGCGGCCCCACCGCCAACTTCCGTTTCCCATCCTGCCGCGAGCAGATGCTGCGGGGTATGTGCAACGGCGGCAAGCACTGCCTCGCCCCCACCACCTGTTCCCACATGATCGTGGACCACAGCGATTACCTGAAAATCCTCCGCCGCGTCCGGGAGCTGCCCGGCGTCAAGAAGGTGTTCATCCGCAGCGGCATCCGCTTCGATTACCTGATGGCCGACCCCGATGACACGTTCTTTAAGGAGTTGGTGGAGTACCACGTTTCCGGCCAGCTGAAAGTTGCGCCGGAGCACTGCGCCCCCAACACCCTCGCCTACATGGGCAAGCCGCCGATCGAGACCTTCAACAAGTTCAAGGATAAGTTCTACGAGCTGAGCAGGAAGGCAGGAAAAAAGCAGTACCTCGTGCCGTATCTCATGTCCAGCCACCCGGGCAGCACCCTCAAGGATGCCGTCTATCTGGCCGAATACCTCTACAAGAACCATATGCGCCCCGAGCAGGTGCAGGATTTTTATCCCACGCCCGGCACCGTGAGCACCTGTATGTTCTACACCGGCCTCGACCCCTACACTTTGAAGCCGGTGTTTGTGGAAAAGACCGCTGAGGGCAAGGCGCTTCAGCGCGCCCTGCTCCAGTATTATGAGCCCCGTAACGCCGAAAAGGTCATCAAGGCGCTGAAAATGACCCACCGCGAAGACCTCATCCCCCTGCTGGTTCCCGCCGAGGGCCGCATTGCGGTCCAGCGTTCGGCCCGCAGAGCCGAGGCCGCCGATGTGACCATCCACGGCGACGGCACCTACACCGTCCGGCCCAGAGG
>OHNG01000934.1_pt1 | contig 11572 bp, 8 predicted proteins | sample 1569511 | NCBI WGS metagenome assembly OHNG01 (sample SAMEA3879530, study PRJEB24766) | human gut metagenome | biome: human-associated habitat; feature: feces | place: USA | collected 1985/1987
ACAACGTAGTTATTCTAGCATAATCCGCCTGATTTTTTAAGTCTTTTTTATGAACACCCTGTGTTTTTTCTTCAAAACAGGCCGAAACCACCCGGATATGCAGCTTTCTGCCGCCGGGCAGCGGATAATCGCCGCCCTCCGGCAGGGATACTTCAAATTTCAGGCAGTCCGCTTTTTCGCCCTGCCGACGGGTGTTTTTACCGGCTTCCTCCCGCCAGAGCACGCCGTCCCGGGCGCAGAAGCGGACGGCGTCGGTGAGCTGCACCGCGCCGCTGCCCTTTTCCACAAGGTCGGCCAGCAGGCGGATATATTTTTCCTCCGCATCCCGCACCGGCTCCACAAGGCTGTGGAGGGCCATGTCGAGGATGAGCGGGTCGGCCTGCCGCAAAGGCTCTGACATCCACACGGGCTGGCCGCTGCGCAGGGCGTATCCCGCCCCGCCGGGCAGGCTTTTTGCGTCCGCTGCCCGGGCCGAAGCCAGCAGCGCATCCGCCTGCCGGGCGAAGTATTCGTCCGCCTTGGCGGCTTTCTCACAGAAGCGAGCCAGATTGCGCTCGGCGGCGCTGTTGACCCCGCAGAGGGCGGGCAGTGCGCCGTGGCGCAGACGGTTGCGGGCGTAGTCGTCGGCGTCGTTGGTCTCGTCGGTGACCCAGCGTTCGCCGCAGGCGCGGCAGACGGCCTCGGTGTCGGCCCTCGTCAGGCAGAGCAGAGGCCGCAGATAGCCCGGGCGGCTGGGCCGGATGCCCGCCGCGCCGTGGAGGCCGGTGCCTCTGGCCAGCCGGAACAGCAGCGTCTCGGCCTGGTCACTCCCAGTATGGGCAGTTGCGACGGCATCTATCCCGTCGGCCAGCACCCGCTCAAAGCAGGTATACCGCAGGCGGCGCGCCCAGTCCTCCCCCGCCCGGGGCTTTCCTGCCTCGGCTTCCAGCTCAGCGGCATGGAACACCCGCAGCGGCAGGCCCAGCCGGGCGCAGACCTCCCGGACGAAGGCTTCGTCCCGGTCCGCCGTCTCCCCCCGCAGACCGTGGTTGACGTGGCAGACCGTGAGGGCGATGCCCTTTTCCCCGGCCAGCGGGCGCATGAGGCAGAGCAGGGCCATGCTGTCGGCCCCGCCCGAAACAGCCAGCGCGAGATGCTTTTTGCCGTCCAGCAGCTTTTCCCGGGCGCAGAAGCCGCGCACCGTCTGTAAGATCTCTTCGTAGTTCATCAGCGTTTGAAGTCCACATCCATAAAGCGGGTGTGGGCGCCGTCCCAGCCCAGCGGCACCGTGCTGGTCTCGCCGTGACGGTTCTTTGCCACGATGCACTCGGCGGTGTCGGCGTCCACCTCCGCGCCGTCGGGGTTCTGGCTGGCGTAGTAGGAGTCGCGGTACAGGAAGAGGACGCAGTCGGCGTCCTGCTCGATGGAGCCGGAGTCGCGCAGGTCAGACAGCTGGGGGCGGTGGCTGGAGTTGTTGCCCTGCTTTTCCACCGCACGGGACAGCTGGCTCAGAGCGATGATGGGCACGTTCATCTCTTTGGCCATAATCTTGAGGTTTCGGGTGATGGAGCTGATCTCCTGCACGCGGTTCTCGCTGCGCTGGCCGCTGGTCATCAGCTGCAGATAGTCGATGACGATGAGGCCCACGTTGGGGCGGGCGGGGTCCTGATTGACCCGGCGGATCTTCGCCTTCATCTCGGTGATGGTGATGCCCGAGGTGTCGTCCATATAAATCGGTGCGTCGTGCAGTTTTTCGGTGGCGAGGGCCAGATACTCCCAGTCCTCGGCCCGGAGCGCACCGGTGCGGAACGCCTGACTGTCGATGCCCGCTTCAGCGGAGAGGATGCGGTTGGTCAGCTGCTCCTTCGTCATTTCGAGGCTGAAGATGGCCACCGGCACCTTCTGCTGCATAGCCACGCGGGTAGCGATGTTCAGCGCGAAACTGGTCTTGCCCATACCGGGGCGGGCAGCGAGGATGATGAGGTCGCCGCGGCCGAGGCCGGTGAGGACGGTGTCCAGCAGCCGGAAGCCGGTGGGGATGCCCTTATACTTGTCGGCGTCGGGGCCGCTGATCTTTTGCAGATTTGTCAGAGTCTCCACCATGCTGGAAGAAAGGGGCGTCAGGGCGCTGGAATCGCGGCCGGAGCGAATCTCATAGATGCGCTGCTCGGCGTTTTCCAGCAGCAGGTCGGCGTCGGGCTCGTCGCCCGCGTCCTGCAAAATGTCCTTTGCGACACCCATCAGCTGGCGCACCAGATACTTTTCCTGCACGATCTGGGCATAGGCCTTCACGTTGGAAATGCTGGGCACCGTCTCGGCAAGGCCGGTCAGGTACACCTTTGCTTCGTCGGCACTGGGGAACACGCCGTCCGAGATGACGGCGTCCAGCAGGGTGACGAAGTCGATGGTCTGGTCGCTGGTAAAGAGGCGGAGCATCTCGGAATAGATCTGAGCGTTCTGCCGGGTGTAGAACATCTCGGGCCGGATGATCTCGACGAGGTCGGTCAGGGTCTCGGGTTTCAGCAGCACCGCGCCCAGCACGCTCTGCTCTGCCTGCATATTGTAGGGCAGGTTGATGCCCACGCTCTCGAGGTTGAGTTCGTTATAATGTCGTTCGTTCGGCATGGTCGTTATCCTTCTGCTTTATTTATATAAATGCCGTAAAGCCAAAAAGCGCCCCCTGCCGAGAGGGGGCGCAGATAGCGGTCAAATCAGGCCTGCTCCACTTCTACCTGGACCTTGAAGGAAGCCACGACACCGACATGGAGGCGGACTTTGCCGTTGAAGACGCCCGCGTCCTTGATGTCCTTGGTCTCCAGCTCGATCTTCTTCTTGTCGATGGGAGAACCGGCCAGCTGGGCCAGAGCCTCAGCGACTTCCTTGCCGGTGACCTTGCCGTGCAGACGGCCGGAGGCACCGCCCTTGGCCTTAATGACCACGGTCTTGCCCTCGAGCTTCGCGGCCACAGCCTGAGCGGCGGCCACGTTCTCAGCCTCGTGGAAGTCGGCAGCGGCCTCCTTGCCCCGGGCGATATTCACCGCGCTGGCGTCGGCCACAGCGGCCAGCTTGCGCGGGAACAGAAAGTTGCGGGCGTAGCCGTCGGAGACCTCGTGGATCTCGTCCTTCTTGCCGATGCCCTTGACGTCCTGCTTCAGAATCACTTTCATGATAGTATCCCTCACTTCTCACCGGGAAACCGGTGGATTTCTATGGTTAGTATACAGCAATCGGGCTGTTACGTCAACGCTTACGCCAGCTCCCTGCCCACGACGTCCAGCGCCGCCTCGATGACCTTATCCATGTCGTAGTACTTGTACTCGCCCAAGCGTCCGCCGAAGATGACCCCCGGCTCGGCGTCGGCCAGCTTCTTGTACTCGGCGTAGAGCGCGCCGTTCTTCTCGTCGTTCACCGGGTAGTAGGGTTCATCGCCGGGCTTCCACTCGGCGCTGTACTCGCGGCTGATGACGGTCTTGGGCTGGGTGCCGAACTCAAAGTGCTTGTGCTCGATGATGCGGGTGTAGGGCGTCTCGGCGTCGGTGTAGTTGACGACGGCGTTGCCCTGATAGTTGTCGGTGTCCAGCGTCTCGGTCTCAAAGCGGACGCTGCGGTACTGCAATGCGCCCAGCTTGTAGCCGAAGTAGGCGTCCACCGGGCCGGTGTAGACGACCTTATCGGCCAGCTTGTCCAGCTCTGCCTTCTCGGCCAGATAGTCCACGCCCAGACGCACTTCCACACCGTCCAGCATCTTCTCCACCATGGCGGTATAGCCGCCGTTGGGGATGCCCTGATACAGGGCGTTGAAGTAGTTGTCGTCGTAGGTAAAACGGACGGGCAGGCGCTTGATGATGAAAGCGGGCAGCTCGGTGCAGGGGCGGCCCCACTGCTTGCCGGTGTAGCCCTTGATGAGCTTTTCGTAGATGTCGGTGCCGACCAGGCTGATGGCCTGCTCCTCGAGGTTCTTCGGCTCCGTGATGCCGGCCTCGGCGCGCTGCTGCTCGATCTTCGCCTTCGCCTCGGCGGGGGTCACGACGCCCCACATCCTGTTGAAGGTGTTCATATTGAAGGGCAGGTTGTAGATCTCGCCGTGATAGTTGGCGACAGGGCTGTTGGTGTAGCGGTTGAACTCCGCGAACTGGTTGACGTACTGCCACACAGCCTTGTTGTTGGTGTGGAAGATGTGGGCGCCGTAGCGGTGGACGTTGATGCCCTCCACCTCTTCGGTGTAGATGTTGCCTGCGATATGAGCGCGCTTGTCGATGACGAGGCAGCGCTTGCCGGCCTTCTTGGCCTCATGAGCAAATACCGCGCCGTACAGGCCAGCGCCAACGATAAGATAATCGTACTGTTTCATCACTGTTTATCCTTTTTCTTCTGTTCGGATTCCGACTCGAGGCCGCTCTTTTTCTGGGCCTCCCGGTACTGGTCGATGGCCGTCTGGATGCGGCTGTGGGCCGCCTCCGGGGTGATATGCTTGAGCTGGGCCGCTGCCATGGTTTGATGACCGCCGCCGCCCAGAGACTCCATGATGACCTGCACATTCACCGCGCCGAGGCTGCGGGCCGAGATGTTGACGCCGCCGCCCACCTGCACGGCCACGAAGCTGGCCTCCACGTTCTGGATGGTCAGCAGGTCGTTGGCCGCCTGCGCGATGGCCACCCGGGCCTCGGGGGCCACCTCGCCGCTGACGGTGATGGCGCAGCCCCGGTACATCTGGGCTTCCGATACCAGTCTGGCCTTGGTGGTGTACTCCACCATGCTCACGTCAAAGAGCTGACGCACGTGCTCCGTCTCCGCGCCGTAGCGGCGGAGGGCCGCAGCGGCCTCGAAGGTGCGCACACCGGTGTGGAGGGTGAAGTCACGGGTGTCCAGCATGATGCCGGAGAGCAGTCCCTCGGCCTCGATGCGGTTGGGCTTGTCGTCCCGGTCGCCCACATACTGCAAGAACTCCGTGACCAGCTCACTGGCCGAGGATGCATAGGGCTCGTGGCAGACGAGGTCGGCCTTTTCGATGAAGCCGACGCCCTTGCGGTGGTGGTCGATGACGGCCACCTTGCCGCATTTTTCCAGTATCTCGCGGCTTTCCACCAGACCCAGCTGGTATGTATCCACGACGATACAGAGCGTTCTCTGGGAAATGATGGGCAGAGCGCCCTTGGGGTCGATGAAGTCGTCCTCCTGCCCTGCCGCGATGAGGGCGTTGATGAGGCTGCCCGCCAAAGTGGCGTCACGGCGCACGGCGATGACTGCCGGCACATCGCAGATCTTGCAGATGCGCAGCACGCCTTCTGCAGAGCCGATGGCGTCCAGGTCACTCATCCGGTGGCCCATGATGACCACATGGTCAGCCTCTTTGATGAGCTTGACCAGCTGGTCGGCCACGATGCGGCTGCGCACCTTGCTGCGCTTTTCCACGCCGTGGCTGACACCGCCGTAGAAGGTAAAGCCGTCCGGGGTCATCTCGGCGGCCTGGTCGCCGCCGCGCCCCTGTGCCATATCCAGCGCCTGAACGGCCATGTCCTGAGCCTCCCGCAGGGTCTTTGCCCCGCGTCCGACGCCGATGGAGATGGAGAGGTTCACGCTGGGGTCGAGGGCGCGGATCTTGTCCAGCACGTCGTAGCCGCGCTTGGCGAACTGCTCCAGCTGGCGCTCTTCCACCACAGCGATGTAGCGGCCGCTGGCCACCCGGCGCAGAAAACCCGTGCCGCGGCCGATCATATCTTCCAGCACCCGGTTGATGCCTTCCAGCAGGCGGGCGCGCTCGCTGTCCAGCATATCGCTGAACACGTCGTCGTAGCCGTCCACGAGGAAGACCAGATAGCCCGGGCGGCTGGCCTTATATTCGGCCTCCACTTTGCGGAGGGCCGTTTCCTCATTCAGGACAAGAAGGGTCATGCTCTCGGCCTCGCCGGGGACGGTGGAGCTGTGAGCGCTCCACACGCCGTCGGCCAGATTGAGCAGCTGGCCGCTGACCTTGCGTGCCTCCTGCAGGTCGAGGCCGGGCAGCACTTTCTGCACCCGGGGGACCAGAAGGGCTTCGCCCTTCATCAGACGGGTGCGGAACTCGGTGTTGTACCACAGCACCGTCTCCCCTGAAAGGAGGGCGGCAGGCTGGCTCAGCGGCTCGAGGCTGAACTGCGTCTTCGATTTTTCGAAGCTGCCGCCGCAGACCCAGCGGGCCACCCAGCTGCGCACCCGGTAGCGGAACACTCCAAACAGAGCGAACCACAGCACCGCCAGCACCACCAGCACAGGCCAGATGGCTGGGCGCTGCACCAGAAGCACCAGCACCAGCAGGGCGCAGAGCACCGCCAGCGCAGCGGTCAGCATTTCAAGAGTCCATCTTGGTTTTTGTTTCATGAAGTGTTATGCCTCCTGCGGGCAGACTCAGACCTCCATCAGGATGGGGAGGATCATGGGGCTGCGCTTGGTGCGGCGGTAGATATAGCTGCTCAGGGCCTCGCGCACCCGGGTCTTGACGCTGTTCCAGTCGCGAACGTGCTCGTCCACGCAGCGGTCAAGAGCCGTCTCCACGATGCTCTGGGCGCCGTCCATCAGGCTCTCGTTCTCCCGCACATAGACGAAGCCGCGGCTCACGAGGTCGGGGCCGGCCAGAACTTTGCCGGTCTTGCTGTCCACGGTGGCCACGATGATGACGAGGCCGTCCTCAGACAGATGCTTGCGGTCGCGCAGGACGACGTTGCCCACATCGCCCACGCCGAGGCCGTCCACCATGACAGCGCCCGCCGTCACCGGCTCGCCCAGCTTCATCTCGTCCTGACTGAGGATGATGTTGGAGCCGTTCTCGGCAATGAGGATGTTGCTGGTGGGGATGCCGAGGCTTGCCGCCGTGATGGCGTGCTTTTTCAGCTGCTTATATTCGCCGTGGACGGGCAGGAAATACTTGGGTCTGGTCAGGGTGAGCATCAGCTTCTGCTCTTCCTGACAGGCGTGGCCGGAGACGTGAAGTCCCTCGCTCTTTTCATACACCACGTCCGCACCCTTGCGGTACAGCTCGTTGATGATGCGGGAGATGGACTTCTCGTTGCCCGGAATGGCCGAGGCGGAGATGATGATGTGGTCACCCGGCTGGATCTCCACCTGACGGTGGCTGGAGAAGGCCATGCGGTACAGGGCGGACATATCCTCACCCTGCGAGCCGGTGGTCACCAGCACCACCTGTTCCGGCGGATACTGGTTTATCTCATCGATGCTGATGAGGGTGCCTTCCGGGATGTGCATATAGCCCAGCTCCTGAGCCATGGCGGTATTGTTGACCATGCTGCGGCCGCTGAAGGCCACCTTGCGGCCATCCTCCACAGCCAGATCGATGATCTGCTGCACGCGGTAGATGTTGGAAGCAAAGGTGGCAATGATGATCCGCTTGTTGCGGGCACGGGCGAACAGATTGCGCACGCCTGCAGCCACCTTCTGCTCAGTGGCGGTAAAGCCCGGGCGCTCGGAGTTGGTGGAATCGCTCAGCAGGGCCAGCACGCCGCGCTGACCGTACTCGGCCAGTGTGGACAGGTCGGTGACGCCGCAGGCCAGCGGAGTGTAATCGATCTTGAAGTCGCCGGTCTGGATGATGGTGCCGGCCGGGCTGTCGATGGCGAAAGCCACCGCGTCCGGGATGGAGTGGTTCACATGGATGGGCTCCACGGTGAAGCAGCCCAGCTTGAGCTTCTGGCGGGGGGTGATCTCCACGAATTTGGTCTTGCCTGCAAGGCCGAACTCCTCCAGCTTATTGCGGATGAGGCCGCAGGTCAGGCGGGTGCCGTAGATGGGCAGATCGAACTTCTGCAGCAGGTAGGGGATGCTGCCGATGTGGTCCTCATGGCCGTGGGTGATGAGCAGGCCCTTGATCTTATCCTTATTCTGCACCACAAAGGTGAAGTCGGGGATGACCATATCGACGCCGAACATATCGTTATCCGGGAAGACGAGGCCGCAGTCCACGATGATCATATCGCCGCAGCACTCATAGACCGTCATATTCTTGCCCACTTCGCCGAGGCCGCCCAGAGGATAGATATGGATGGGCGTTGCAGCCTCTTTGGGCTGCTGGGGGCGGCGGGGCCGGCGGGTGTAGTGGGGGCGGCAAGTGCGGGGGCGCTTTTCGCCGGACGCATTGGCCGCAGCGGGAGCCTGGTTCTGTTCTTTTGTCTGTGCCATCGAAAACCTCCAAAAATTCAATCAGCAAAGCACAGGTCTGCCCTGGAAGACAGCCTGCCCTGCATTAAGGGAAGCATAAAAACGCATCTGCTTCCGTCGGATGCATCGTATAGAAATCATTTTATCAGCGTTGTTTTTATACCACGCTGTCGGTTCCGCAGGAAGCCTTTTGCCCGTCCAGTCCATCTGTTCGATGCGACCGCGGCGCTTCGGCAGGAACGCTGTGAGCGCACCCACGGCGCGCCCCTATACGCATTTCGTTGCAACAAGTATAGTATTTCTCGCCTCTTTTGTCAATTCCAAGCTTGGGCCGGGCGGTGGTAAATTATGCCCTGCCCCTTGACAGACGGGCCAAAATGGCTCTAAATAATAGGTACTACAAACATGATGCAGGAGAGACGCATGAAACAGGTCGAAGTTTACACCGACGGCGCGTGCAGCGGCAACCCCGGTCCCGGCGGCTGGGGCGCAGTGCTGCGCTACCGCTTTAACGGCAAGGTCTACGAAAAGGAGCTCAGCGGCGGCGACGCCTCCACCACCAACAACCGGATGGAGCTGACGGCCTTCATCGAGGCGCTGCGCCAGCTCAAGGAGCCCTGCGAGGTGCGGCTGTGCTCCGACAGCCAGTACGTCATCAACGGGCTGGAAAAAGGCTGGGCCAGGGGCTGGAAGCGCCGGGGCTGGAAAAAGTCCGACGGCTCCCCTGCCCTGAACCCCGACCTTTGGGAGCAGGCCCTGGAGCAGGAAGCCCGCCACAAGCTCACCTACGTCTGGGTCAAAGGCCACGCAGGCCACCCGGAGAACGAACGCTGCGACCAGCTTGCGGTCGCCCAGAGCCAGGCACATGGCGGGAGACAGGGACGATGAACGATGCTTTTCTGCCCGGGAACGGGTTTGACACCTACGAAGAACAGGACCGGGTCCTGATGGGTCTGAGCGGCAGTGTGCGCAGCGGCGTGGCCGTCCGCATCCTGCAGCAGCAGGGCTTTGCCGTGGCGGCAGCGGTCGTCCGGCTGGCTGACACCCCCGAAGAACACGCCGCCGTGGACGCGGCCAAAGCTCTGGCAAAGAAGCTGGACGTGGAGTGCGTCACCCTCAACGCCGAGGCTCTGGCCGGACAGGATGCCGAAGCCGCCCGCTTCGCGGCCCTGCTCACTGCCGCCGACAAGCTGGGCATCCAGTATATTGCCTCCGGCCGCTACGCCTGCATCGAGACAGACGCACAGGGCATGAGCCACCTGTTCGCCCCCGAGAGCGGCGCACCGGACGAGAGCGGAAAGCTTGCCGCCCTCCCACCCGAGATCCTGAGCCGCCTCATCCTGCCGCTGGGCGATTTCGCCCCGGAGGACGTGGCAGAGATGGCGGAGGATTTTAAGCTGTAAGATCTTTCGCTTCCGGTCAGCACCTGAGAGGGCAAGCCCGTTGAAGCAAAAATCCCCCGTGCAGTTCAGCTGCACGGGGGATTCGTTTTATTGATCAGTTCTGGGGATGCACGATGTCGCGCCAGTCGAGGTCGCCGCGCTCGAGGCCGTGGATAAGGACCTCAGCGGTGGCGATGTTGGTGGCCATCGGGATGTTGTGGACATCGCACAGGCGCAGCAGAGTCATCTCATTCGGCTCGCTGGGCTTTGCGTTGATGGGGTCGCGGAAGAACAGCAGCAGATCCACCTCATTGCAGGCGATGCGGGACGCGATCTGCTGGTCGCCGCCCTGTACGCCCGCCAGAAAGCGCTGCACCTGCAGACCGGTGGCTTCGGCGATCATCTTGCCGGTCGTACCGGTTGCCACCAATTTATGCTGGCTCAAAATCCGGCAGTACGCCGTACAGAACTGTACCATCAGCTCTTTTTTGGAGTCATGCGCAATCAGTGCAATCGTCATCGGTCAACCTCTCCTTTTCCCACGCCCCTGTCCGGGGCAATCATCTTGCACATATCATAGTATCACAGTTTCCGTCTTTTTACAACTGTTTTTCGGGCAAAAGTTCTAATTTTTCATAGATTTCTGCCAAATCCACGCACCATCGCTCAGGCGGCGGTCTGCTCTGCGGGAGCGGTGTCGCCTGCAAGGGCGTCGTTGTTTTCCACAGTCTCCGGCACAGCATCCTGCCCGTCGGCTGTCGTGTCAGCCGTCTCGCCCGCTCCTGTCTCGTCCAGCGTCAGGCTGCCGTCCTTCATGGCGTAGTAGGCGTCGAAGATGTCGGCCACGAGGTTGCCGGCGCGGGCGCCGCCGCCGCCGTACTCAATGACGATGCCGAGGGCGATCTCAGCGTCCTCTGCCGGGCCATAGGCCACCATCATGGTGTTGGTGTAATGCTTGCGGGTGCTGCCGACGTAGTACGTCTCGCTGCGCTGAGGGGTGCCGCTCTTGCAGGCGATGGTGACGGGGTAGTTTTTCAGGCCCGACACCGTCTCCGACACGCCGATCATGCCCTGCCGCACGAGGTCGAAGGTGTCGCCCCGGTCCTCGATGACGTCCATCACCTCGGGCTGGGTCTCCTGCAGGACTTTGCCGGTGTTGGTGTCGAGGATGGCCTTGACGAAGTGGGTGCGGTAGCGCACGCCCCGGTTGGCCAGCGTGCCGGCGTAAGTCGCCAGCTGGACGGGGGTGACGACGGTATTGCCCTGACCGATAGCGGCCTGGATGTCCAGAGAAGCGGTGTAGTTGGAGTCGTTCTTTGTGGTCAGGCGGCCGGTGGCCTCATTGACCTCCACGCCGGTGCGGGTACCAAGGCCCATCTTGTAGGCGTAGGCATCGTAGACGTCACTGGTGGTGCGGCGGCCCACATCGTAGAAGAAGATGTTGCAGCTCCACTTGATGGCCGTTACCACATCGATGTTGCCGCTGTGGCCATGGCGGGTACAGCGGGGGTGGTAATCCTTGAAGTAGTTGTACACGCCGTTGCAGTAAACGGTAGAATACTGGTTGATGAGGCCGCTGTCCAGTGCAGCCACCGCCACGGCGGGCTTGAAGGTAGAACCCGGCGTATACAGGCCCTGCAATGCGCGGTTGAACAGCGGCAGGCTCGGGTCGGAGCTGTACTCGCTGTAGTTGGCGGCATACAGGTTCTGGTCATAGCTGGGATAGTTGGAAGCAGCCAGCACACTGCCGTCCTTCACGTCCAGCACCACCACCGCACCGGCGGCAGCCTTGGCAGAACTGCCGCTGTTGTAGGTGCTGTTTATCATCTCGATGTTCCTGGCCAGCGCCTTGTCCACCGCCTGCTGGAAGGCGCTGTCGATGGTGAGCTGGACGGTATGGCCCGGCTCCGGCACGGTGGTCATAGCGGTCCCCACGATGACGCCGTCCGAGCTGCGGGTGATGGTCTCAACGCCGTCCTTGCCCCGCAGCTCGTCTTCGTAGACGGCTTCGAGGCCCGACACGCCGATCATGTCGTTCATGTTATAGCCCTTTTCCCGCAGAG
>OHNG01000939.1_pt1 | contig 11546 bp, 8 predicted proteins | sample 1569511 | NCBI WGS metagenome assembly OHNG01 (sample SAMEA3879530, study PRJEB24766) | human gut metagenome | biome: human-associated habitat; feature: feces | place: USA | collected 1985/1987
AGCTGGCCACCCTGCCGGTGGAAGTCAGCTTTATCAACGCGCCCCGCGACTTTGACCCCTCGGTGCTGGTCTACTCCCTGAGCAAAAAGACCCTCAATGTGGCCGGCCCGGAGTCCCAGATCGACCGTCTGTCCACCCTGTCGGTGGGTACCATCGACCTTTCCACCTTTGCACTGGATAAGGTGTACGAAATGCCCATCGAACTGCCCAGCGGCATCCGTCTGCTGGACAACATCTCCAGCATCACGGTCAGCTTCGACAGCTCCCGTCTGGAGACCAAGACCATGAACCTGCCCGCCAGCTGTGTGCAGGTCATCAACCTGCCCTCCACCTACACCCTGACTGTGGAGACGGAGCGGCTGATGAACGTCACCCTCTGCGGCCCGGCCGGTTCGCTGGAAGCACTGAATCCGGAACAGGTGGTCATTGAGATCGACGCCGACGACTTCTATGTCGCCATCGGCCAGCAGAACATCGCCTGCCGCCTCTATGTGCCGGCCAACGACAAAATTTTTGCGCTGGGCAGCTATGTGGTGCAGTGCAAGATAGAAAGTAACTGAGTATATGATCCTGATCCATGATATTCGCCTGCCCCTCTCCGCCGGGGAGCCGCAGGCCTACGAAAAAGCCCTCCGCCTCGCCCGCATCCCCCGGGGAAAGGTGAGCCATCTGGGCATCGCCCGGCTCTCGGTGGACGCCCGCCACGGCCAGCCCAAGCTGGTGTACACCGTGGCCGTGACCCTGAAAGAGGAGAGGGAAGAGGCCGCCTGTGCGGGTGCTTCCCGCAGCGTCACCGTCCGGGGCAAGACCGATCTCTCGGTGCAGAACGGCACTCTGCCGCTGACGCTGCGGCCTCGGCCCGGCGGGCCTCTTTGCGGCGCTGCTGCTGGCCCGTCAGGGCTACCGGCCCATCGTGCTGGAACGCGGCCCGGCGCTGGATGAGCGCGTCAAGGCCGTGGAGCATTTCTCCACCACCGGTGAGCTGGACGAAAACGCCAACATCCAGTTCGGCGAGGGCGGCGCCGGAACCTTCTCGGACGGTAAGCTCACCACCCGCATCGGCGACGAGCTCTGCGGCTTCGTGACCGAAGTGTTCCTCGAGCACGGCGCGCCGAAGGAAATTGCCTGGCAGCAGAAGCCCCATGTCGGCACCGACCTGCTGCGGGGCGTCATCACTTCGATTCGAAAGGAGATCGAAGCTCTGGGCGGTGAGGTGCATTTCAACACGGCCCTGACCGGCTTTGAACAGAAAAATGGTCAGCTCACCGGCATTTTTACCACAAATGGTACCTTTGCCTGCGAAGCTTTGGTGTTTGCGGTGGGCCACTCGGCCCGCGACACCTTCGGGATGCTGATGGACAGCGGCCTCGTGCTGGAGTGCAAGCCCTTCAGCGTCGGCTTCCGGGCAGAGCATCTCCAATCGGAGATCGAAAAGAGCCTCTACCACGAGGCGGCGGGCCATCCGGCTCTGCCGCGCGGCGAATATCAACTTTCGCAGCACGTTGAAAAACGGTGCGTTTATACGTTCTGTATGTGTCCGGGCGGCCAGGTGGTGGCTTCGGCCAGCGAAAAGGGACGCGTCGTGACCAACGGCATGAGCTATCACGCCCGCAGCGGCAGGAATGCCAACGCGGCCGTGGTGGTCAGCGTGGGCGGTGAAGACTTCGGCAACGACCCCCGGAAGGCCATCGCCTTCCAGCGGGAGCTGGAAGCCCGGGCCTATGCGGCAGGCCGTCCCGGCGGAGAGTATGCTGCCCCGGCGGAGAACATCCAGAGCTTTTTGGAAGGCAGGGGCCGGCTGAACATTGGCCGCGTCCAGCCCACCTATGACCGGGGCGTCGTCGCTGCGGACCTCGGCGCGTTGCTGCCGACCGAACTGGCCGACACCCTGCGGGCCGGTCTGCGGGCTTACGAGCGGAAAATTGCGGGTTACACCGCCCCCGAGGCCATTCTGACCGGCCTCGAGACCCGTACCAGCAGCCCGGTGCGGCTGAAACGGGAAGAAAATTTTGAATGCACCCAGCTGGCAGGTCTGTATCCCTGCGGCGAGGGCGCCGGATATGCGGGCGGCATCATGAGCGCCGCCGTGGATGGCCTGCGGGTGGCCCGCGCCATCATCAGCCGGTACAGCCCGGCAGAAGGGTGAGAAGTTGAATGACTGATCGTGAAGACGATTTTAACCGCACGGCGAAGGACAGCGAAGGCCGTAAGGTGCAGCAGGAGCTGGAACGCCAGCTCCGCGAGCTGGGCGACACCATGTCCGACTCCTTCCGCCACGGCTTTGAGGGCCGGGGCGAGGAGATCGGCGACCGTGTGTGGGATGTGGGCCGCGCCGCGGTGAACGCCGCCGGTTATGGCATCTCGGAGGCAGGCCGGGCCTTTCAGGCCGGAAAACAGGAGTACCAGAAGCGGGCCGAGGAGGCCAGAAGCAGCGCCAGCGCCAGCGGGATGACCGACTGGGCGCGCAATTTCTTTGCGAAGAAGCCGGAACCGACGGCCATCGAGAATATCCGCACCAGCGCGAAAAAGCGCCACAGCGCAGGCGTCGCCATGCTGGCGACCGGCATCACCTTCGCCGTCATCTTCGGCATCACGGCCATCGCCTGCTTCGGCACGGCAGGGGCGTTCACGTCCGGCGGCGTGATAGTGGCGGCTGATATGACGGTCCTCAGTGCCATCGGTGATCTCGCACTGGGTGCTATCGCGGTGACGGGGTGGTGCTCTGCCGCTGTGACCGCTGTGTTCGGCTGGCTGACCGCAGCGGGCGCATCCCGTATGAAGGCCGCCAAGACCCTGGAGCTCTACGCCGATACCGCCGAGGGCTTCGACTGGCACAAGGGCCTGTCCCTCTCCATGCTGGCCGACCTGACGCATAAAAAGAAGACCAAGGCTCTCAAGATGCTGCGGAAATTCATCCACAAGGGCTGGCTCAGTGCCTGGCTGGACGAGAAAAACGACAAGCTCTACCTGACGGCAGAGGACTACCGCGCTGCACAGGAAAATCAGCCCCAGCCCGAACCGGAAAAAGCGCCGGAACAGGCCGGAGAAGTCCCCCTCGAGACGACCCGCCGCTTTGCGCAGGTGCTCGAGAAGGAGCAGGGGCTCATGGAGGATGAGCGGGCTGTGGAGGAGCTGCAGCATATGCAGAAGACCACCGAGTCCATCTGTGCCTGGCTGGAAGCCCACCCAGAGAGCCTGCCCAAGGCCCGCCGCTTTGCGGAATACTATATCCCCACCACCCTCAAGCTCCTGCACACCTACAACGACGTGCAGAGCCAGCAGGGCGAGAACGCGGAGGCCATCCGCCGGGATATTGCGGGCATCCTGCACACCCTGAATCAGGCGTATGATAACCTCTACGATAAGCTTTTGTCGGACGTGGCGCTGGATGTTTCCAGCGAGATCGCTGCGCTGCAGGGGATGCTGGCGAACGATGGTCTGGCCGGGGAGGGATTGCGATGACCTACCGGGCCTGGAACACCAAGACTGTTGACCGCGCCGCCCTGAAAGAGCTGACAGCGGCCATCGCCCAGCAGAACACCGAAGAGCTGGAATACCAGAACATGGACGAAGAGTGGAGCGAGGAAAAGTACCGCTCTGTCCTCGCGGCCCAGCAGAAAGAAGCCGGCCTGCTGGCCGGCATCCTCGCTGCCCGGGGCATCACCGACCCCGCCGAGGCGCTGACCCTTCTGGCGGGCGAAGAAGAGCTGAGCGACCCCATGCTCCTGACCGACATGGACAAAGCCTGTGAGCGCATCCTGCGGGCCATCGACGAAGGGGAGACCATCGTCGTCTTCGGCGACTACGACGTGGACGGTGTGACCGCCACGGCCCTGCTCTATCAGCACCTGAAAGGGATGGGCGCCGCCGTCAAGTGTATGCTGCCCAGCCGGGAGGGCGACGGCTACGGCCTCTCGAAGAACGCGATCCAGTCGATCTACGATAAGGGCTGCCGCCTCATCGTCACGGTGGACAACGGCATCTCTGCCGTAGAGGAAGCCGCATTCGCGGCCAGCCTCGGCATCGACCTCATCATCACAGACCACCATCTGCCCCACGACACCCTGCCCCAGGCAGTGGCCATCGTGGACCCCCGCCGTGCCGACGACCACAGCCCCTTCAAGGGCCTGTGCGGCGCGGGCGTGGCCTTCAAGCTCTGCGCCGCGCTGGATGGCTGCCCGCCGGAAGAGATGCTGGAATACTGCGGCGACCTCGCCGCTGTTGGCACCGTGGCCGACGTCATGCCCCTGACAGGGGAGAACCGCACCATCGTCAAAGCAGGTCTGCGCCAGCTGCAAAATACGGACAGACCCGGCTTCTGCGCCCTTTTGGAAGAAGTGGGCCTTGCAGGCAAGCCGGTGACGGCAGAGAACATCAGCTACGCCATCGCGCCCCGCCTTAATGCGGCGGGCCGGATGGACAGCGCTGTCACCGCTTTGCAGCTGGTGCTCTGTGAAGACGAAGACCGGGCGGTCGAATTGGCTCATAAGCTGAGTGACATCAACATCCAGCGGCAGGAGACGGAGATGGAGATCGTCAAAGCCGCGCAGGAACTGCTGGACGCTGAACCGGAACGCCTCGAAGACCGGGTCATCCTGCTCTGGGGCAGAGACTGGCACCCCGGCGTCATCGGCATCGTGGCCTCCCGCCTTGTGGAAAAGACCGGACGCCCGGTCATCGTGGTGTCGGTAGATGAGCACGGCGAGGGCAAGGGCAGCGGCCGCAGCGTGCAGGGCTTCAACCTGCACGAGTGCATCGCCTCCTGCGCCGACATCCTGCTTCGCTTCGGCGGCCACGCCATGGCAGCGGGCCTCTCGGTGCGGGAAGAGGATCTGCAGACGCTCCGCCAGCGGCTCAACGACTGGGCGGCCCGGGAGTGTCCCGTGCTGCGCACCCCGCCGCTGGAATGCGATCTGTCCGTCCACCTCGACCGTCTGACGGTGGAGAGCGTCCGCCGCCTCGACCAGCTGGCACCCTACGGTGCCGACAACCCCAGCCCGGTCTTCGTGCTGGAAATGGCTGTCGTGGAGGGCGTCTACGCCGTCTCGGAGGGCAAGCACTGCCGCCTGCGTCTGCGGCAGGGCAATTCCAGCATCTACGCCGTCTGGTTCGGGATGCACCCGGAACAGGTGCCTTACTCGACGGGCGACGTCGTGGACGCAGCCATCAGCCTTTCGGTCTACGATTCGCCCCGGGGCGCACAGCTGTCGGGCCGCATCATCGAGCTGCACCCGGCGGGCCTCGGCAACACAGCTGCAGAGCAGGCCGCGCTGGTGCAGGCGCTGCGCCGGGGTACGCCCCTGACGCCGGAGCAGAAGGAGAGCATCGCCCCGGAGCGCAGCCATATCATCACCGTTTATCGGGAGCTGCAGGCGCGGCGCTGGCACGCCGAAGACCTGCAGCCCCTGTTTGCAAAACTCGGCGAGGAGAACACCGGCCGGACGCTGGTGGCCGTCGCCGCGCTGGAACAGGTCGGCCTCATCACAGCGGCTGACCGGGCCGGGGCAAAGTTCTGGGAACTCGTGCCTGCTACCGGAAAGAAAAACCTTGCCGATGCGCCCATCCTGAAATGTCTGGAGGAACGATAAAGATGCCTGAGGGAAAGAAACCTGTCGTCCCCGCGCCCGCAGCATCGGCTGCGGCGAAAGAGGACAGCTACTCTGCAAAGACCCATCTCCACCAGCCCGTGCCGGTGACGGAGATGGCTACCGTGGCCGCAACGGCCCTGCCGGCCAACGCCCCTGAAGGGACCCTTCCCTCGGAGGTGCGGCCCGAGATCGTGACCTGGGAGAAGCTGGTGGAGGCCATCAAAGCCAGCGGCAAAGCCTACAATATGGCCATGATAGAAAAGGCTTACGACCTGGCCAACGACGCCCACAAGGGGGTCTGCCGCCGCAGCGGTGAGCCCTATATCTGCCACCCGCTGGCCGTGGCCCGCCTCGTGCTGGACCTCGGCATGGACAGCGAGAGCATCGCTGCCGCCCTGCTCCACGACGTAGTGGAGGACACCCCCACCACGCTGACCGACCTGACCACCGCTTTCGGCGAAGAGGTGGCCGCGCTGGTGGACGGCGTCACCAAGCTGACCAAGATCCAATTTTCCAATATCGAAGAGCTGCAGGCCGAGAACCTGCGCAAGATGCTGCTGGCCATGAGCCGTGACGTCCGCGTCATGATCATCAAGCTCTGTGACCGCCTGCACAATATGCGCACCGGCGACGCATGGCCGGAGCAGAAGCGCCGCGACAAGGCCCGGGAGACCATGGAGGTCTACGCTCCCATCGCCAACCGTCTGGGCATCCTGAACGTCAAGGAGGAGCTGGAAGACCGCAGCCTCCACTACCTCGACCCCGTGGGCTACGAGGAAATCAACAAGATGCTCAGCGAGCGCGCGGGCGACGAGTTCCTGGCCAGCGTGTCGGGCGTCATCAAGAGCCGCCTCGAGGAGAGCGGCATCGAGGGCGCGACCATCAAGCGGAGAGTCAAGAGCATCTACGGCATCTACCGCAAGACCATCATGCAGAACAAGTCCTTTGATGAAATTTACGACATCTACGCGGTGCGCATCATCCTGGACACTCTGGCTGAGTGCTACAGCACCCTGGGCCTCATCCACGATATGTACCACCCGCTGCCCAACCGCTTCAAGGACTATATCTCCACTCCCAAGCCCAATGGCTACCAGAGCCTGCACACCACCGTCATCGGCCACGAGGGCATCCCCTTTGAGGTGCAGATACGCACCCGCACCATGGACGAGCAGGCCGAGTACGGCGTTGCCGCCCACTGGAAGTATAAAGAGGGCCTCGAGGGCCACGATAAGCTGGATGAGCGTCTGGCCTGGGTCAGCCAGCTGCTGGAAAACCAGCGCGTCAGCGAGGATTCCGGCAACCTGCTCCACGATTTGAAGAGCGACCTGCTGCCGGAGGAGGTCTTTGCCTTCACCCCGAAGGGCGACGTCATCAACCTGCCTGCGGGCGCCAACTGCATCGACTTTGCCTACGCCATCCACTCTGCCGTCGGCAACCGGATGGTGGGCTGTAAGGTCAACAACCGCATCGTCCCCATCGACCATGTCGTGGCGACGGGCGAGATCATTGAAGTCATCCTCGGCCCGGCGGACAAAGGCCCCAGCCGCGACTGGCTCAAGATCGTGCGCACCAGCGAGGCCAAGAGCAAGATACGCAACTGGTTCAAGAAGATGCGCCGCGAAGAGAACATCCAGCAGGGCCGCGACGCGCTGGCCAAAGAGCTGCGCCGGGAGATGATCTTCATCCCCGACGACCAGCTGGATGAGTTCGTGGGCAGCTGCAGCCGTCGTCTGCGCCAGAACAACGCGGAGGAAATTTACGCTGCCATCGGCTACGGCGGCATGACCATCGCCAACTGCCTGCCCAAGCTCAAAGAGGAGTGGCAGAAGCTCAAGGCCGCCGAGGCTGCTGAGAATAAGTCGGTGGAGGATCTGCCGAAGGTCGATTTGAGCCGCGTCCACGCCACTGACGGCGTAGTGGTGGAGGGCTTCGATAACACCCCCATCAAGTTTGCAAAGTGCTGCTCGCCCCTGCCCGGCGACCCCATCGTGGGCTTCATCACCCGGGGCTTCGGCGTCTCCATCCACAAGCAGAGCTGCGCCAACGCGGTGTCCAGCATGAAAGACCCCTCCAACGCCCCCCGCTGGGTCAAGGCTTACTGGGCCGACAGCGTCAAGGACAGCTACAAGGCCGGTCTGGAGATCATCGCCCTCAACCGCAACGAGCTGCTGTCCGATGTGCTGGCCGCGCTGGCTGACATCCGCGTCCCCATCTACGCCATGAATGCCCGTCAAGTGGAGAACAACTGTGCCGTCATCAGCCTGACCATCGGCATCAACAATACAGAGCACCTCAACCGGGTCGTGGCCCGTCTGTCCAAAGTCAAGGATGTGCTCAAGGTAACAAGGAGCTAATATGCGTGCAGTCATTCAGGCCGTATCCTCGGCCAGCGTCCGGGTCAACGGCGGTGAGCCGCGCCCCATCGGTCCCGGCCTCGTTATCCTGCTGGGCGTCAAGGACACCGATACTCTCGACATCGTTCCGAAACTGGCTGAAAAATGCGCGGGCCTGCGCATTTTCAAGGACGAAAACGACAAGCTGAACCTCAGCGCAAAGGACCTCGGGTACTCTGCACTGGTGGTGAGTCAGTTCACCCTCTACGGCGACACGAAGAAGGGCTTCCGTCCCAGCTTCATCAAGGCGGCAAGACCGCCGCTGGCTGTGGACGCTTACGAGCTGTTCCTCGCTGAGATGAACAAGCAGGGCCTCAAGGATGTCCAGCACGGCGAGTTCGGCGCGGATATGCAGGTGTCGCTGGTCAACGAAGGCCCCTGCACCATCGTCATCGACACCGACGAGTGGCATAAAGGAGAAAAATAAACCATGAAGGCATTTCATCTGGTCGGCCCTGCGCCGTTTTATACCAATAGTTTCCTGCTCATCTCGGACGCAGGCAACGCGGTGGTCATCGACCCCGCCGCCGAGGTGCAGGAGTACGATAAGATCTTAAAGGAGCACGGCGGCAAGCTGAGCCTCATCCTCTGCACCCACGGCCACTACGACCATGTGGGCAGTGCGGGGGTCCTGAGCCGCGAGTGGGGCGCAAAGCTCTACTGTGAGCCCGCCGACTGTCGGGGGACCCAGCTGCTGCCCCTCAAGGGTTCGGACGGTGGCTACGAAGAGGGCGAGGTCATCCCCCTCGACGAGCTGCGCTTCACTGTCTGGCACACCCCCGGTCACACTGAGGGCAGCGTGGTGCTGCTGTGCGAAAACTATCTCTTCGTGGGCGACACGGTCTTTCAGGGCAGCATCGGCCGCACCGACCTCGAGGGCGGCGACAGCCGGAAGATGGACGAGAGCCTGCGCAAGTTCGCGGCCCTGCCCGTCCCGGCCGAGGCGCAGGTACTGCCCGGCCACGGCGATTTCTCCACCTTCGGGCAGGAGGCCGCCACCAACTTCTATATCAAAAATGCGCTGAGAAACGCATAAAAAGGCGGGAAAACACATGAATATCTATATCACGGGCCTCGGCTCGGGCTACGAGGTGGAGCACCTCGTCCGCCTGTTCTACCCAATGGCCCCGCTCACCCTCACCCCGCCCGAGGACGGCGCAGACTGCGTCTGGGCCGAGAAGCGGCCTGACAAGCTCTGGGCCATGGTGCGGCAGGGCGGCAAGAGCCAGACCGCCGAAGCACCTCTGCCCATTCCCGTGGAAGAGGGCGGCGAGACGCCGGAATTTGCGCTGGCCAGCCTGACCTATGACCTGCTGCGCAGCTGGACGGGTATCCGCCCGCCCTGGGGCAAGATGACCGGCGTCCGCCCGGTGCGCCTCGTCCACGACAAGCGGGCCGCAGGCTGGACGGAAGAGGAGATCGACGATTTCTTTTTGAAGCGCTTCGACTGCTCGCCCGAAAAATACGGCATGGCCAAGGCCATCGCGGACTTGCAGGAGCCTATCCTGAAAGTAGGCAGTGCGCCCAAGACCTACAGCCTCTATATCGGCATCCCGTTCTGCCCCTCCCGGTGCAGCTATTGCAGCTTCGTCAGCTGCAACCTCGACCGTGACCGCAAGCTGGTGCAGCCCTATGTGGACTGCCTGTGCAAAGAGGTCGAGGCCATCCGGGACGAGGCCTACAAGGCCGGGTTGAAGCTCTGCAGCATCTACATCGGCGGCGGCACCCCCACCAGCCTCTCGGCAGCGCAGCTGCGCCAGCTCATGGGGACGGTGCGGGACTGCTTCGACCTTTCCGCCATCGTGGAATACACGGTGGAAGCCGGACGCCCCGACTGCACCGACGCCGAAAAGCTGGCCGTCATCAAGGAATACGGCGCGACCCGCATCTCCATCAATCCGCAGACCTTCTCGGATGAAGTACTGGCGAACATTGGCCGCAGGCACTCGGCTCAGGACATCCTCGACTGCTATGCCGAGGCCCGGGCCGCAGGCCACGACGACATCAACATGGACCTCATCGCTGGCCTGCCCGGCGACACGGTGGAAGGGTTCGAGAAGAGCCTGCGTCAGGCCATCGCCCTCGACCCTGAGAACATCACAGTCCACACCCTGACCCTCAAGCGGGCCTCCCGCATCGTCATCGAGGACCAGAAGGAGAACGACTACGCCGATGTGGCCGCTATGCTGGAAAAGTGCCATCTGCTGGCCGAGGCGGGCTATCGGCCCTACTACCTCTATCGTCAGAAAAATACCCTCCAAAACCTGGAAAACGTGGGCTGGTGCAAGCCGGGCCACGAGGGGTATTATAATATCTATATCATGGAAGAAGTCCAGACCATCCTCTCGGCCGGCGCAGGCGGCAGCACCAAGCTGGTGGCCGACGGCGGCAAGCGGATGCAGCGCATCTTTAATTTCAAGTATCCGACAGAATACATCCAGCGTTTCGACGAAGTGCTGGAACGGAAAAAAGGAGTGGCTGTTTTTTATGATCACGATTTGGGTACCGAAACGTCTGGTTGAGATAGACCTGTACAACGTCGCCGCCCAGAGCCCGGCGGCGCTGGCGGAGATGAGCGAGAAGAGCTACCGCCAGCGGGTGGCCTATGCTGCCCAGAAGATCAGGGACTCCCGCGCCAAGATCGTCATGCTCACCGGCCCGTCGGCCAGCGGCAAGACGACTTCAGCTCATAAGGTGGCCGAGGCTCTGGAAGCCTCCGGCACCCCGGCCCATGTCATCAGTCTGGATAACTTCTTCAAGGGCGCTCAGTATTACCCCCGCCTGCCCGACGGTACGCTGGACTACGAGAACCCCGATACGCTGGATCTGCCTCTCATCAAGCAGTGCCTGCGGGAGCTGAGCGAGACGGGCAAGACCGTGCTGCCCATCTACGACTTCACCACCGAGTCCCGCTCCTCCGAGACGGAGACGCTGGACCTCAAGGGCGGCGTCTGCATCGTGGAGGGCATCCACGCCCTGAACCCTGAGCTGACGGGCCTTGTGAAGGGCGACGACGTCTACCGCATTTATGCCGGCCTGCGGGAGGAATACTGCATTGATGGCCGCCGTGTCATCAACACCCAGGACATCCGCCTCTGCCGCCGCACCCTGCGGGATGCCGCAGCCCGGGGCCGCAGCCCCGCCAAGACCCTCGCCATGTGGGACCGGGTCCTCGACGGCGAGACCCGGTATATCAAGGGCTTCAAGACTACGGCAGACTTTTTGCTGGACACTTCCTTCACCTACGAGCTGGGCCTCATCGCAAAGCTCCTGCGCCCGGTGAGCCAGCGCTTCACGCTGGAAGGCCACAACGCGGAGCTCTGGGACGAGACGGCCCGCCGCTTCGAGCATGTGGCCCCGGTGGAGCTGGAGCTTCTGCCCGCCGACAGTATGCTGCGCGAGTTCTACGCAGGTGAAGTGTAAAAAACGTCAGAACGCGGAAAGTGTGCAAATTGCGAAAAAACTGTTTCCAAATCCGCACGATTCTGTAAAACTTGGGTGGGATTCGTTGCATTCCCCCCGGGAGTGCGCTATAATGAAAATAATCTCCGGCGGCACAGGG
>OHNG01000952.1_pt1 | contig 11379 bp, 11 predicted proteins | sample 1569511 | NCBI WGS metagenome assembly OHNG01 (sample SAMEA3879530, study PRJEB24766) | human gut metagenome | biome: human-associated habitat; feature: feces | place: USA | collected 1985/1987
ACCTATGAGCAAGCTCATGTGGGCTTAGACCTTTTGACCCTGGCATCATAAAATAAAAAACCGTACATTCATTATAGAATGTACGGTCCTTTTTTGTAAAGATGAAATACGCTGTCAGGCAGCGGATAGCATCGAAGATGGTACGTGTGAGCTTATTTGTCGCTTAAAAGCTCCTTCGCACTGGTCAGCAGTCCCGCCATGTTCTGAATTTCGGACGGAATGATGATCTTTGTAGACTTGCCGTCCGCAACCTTTTCCAGAGCCTCCAGACTCTTTAAACGAAGTACAGAATCATCCGCTCCTGCATCCTTGATGAAACGCAGACCGTTTGCAGTCGCCTGCTGGACTTTCAGGATTGCTTCCGCTTCACCTTCTGCCTCACGGATCATCTTTTCTTTCTCTGCTTCTGCGCGCAGGATTGCAGACTGCTTTTCTGCCTCTGCTTCCAGAATTGCGGATTCCTTTTTACCTTCTGCTACCAGGATGGTAGATTTCTTTTCACCTTCGGCACGCAGGATCGCTTCACGGCGTTCACGCTCTGCCTTCATCTGCTTCTCCATCGCATCCTGAATTGCTGCGGGAGGAATGATGTTCTTTAATTCGACACGGTTTACCTTGATGCCCCAGGGATCGGTTGCGATATCCAGGGATGCACGCATCTTGGCATTGATCGTTTCACGGGAGGTCAGGGTCTGATCCAGTTCCAGGTCTCCGATGATGTTACGCAGGGTTGTCGCGGTCAGGTTTTCAATCGCCATGATCGGATTTTCAACTCCGTAGGTAAACAGCTTGGGATCTGTGATCTGGAAAAAGACAACGGTATCGATCCGCATCGTAACGTTATCCTTTGTGATAACGGGCTGAGGCGGGAAATCCGCTACCTGTTCCTTTAACAGTACGCGCTTTGCAACTTTATCGACAATCGGCACTTTAAAGTGAAGACCAACGCTCCAGGTATCCTGGTATGCGCCGAGACGTTCTACGACATAAGCCTGCGCCTGCGGTACGATCTTGATGCAGGACGCTACAATTGCAATTGCAAGAATTAAAATAATGAGTATTACCAATCCACCTATCATAATTACCCTCATTTCCGCGGTCTTACCGCATGTTGTCAGCAGTCTCTCTGCTGTTTGTTACAGGTTCTTCTGTTTCGATCTCGTCCGGAACAACGATCAGCTTCACGCCGTCGATCTTTTTTACAATGACGACGGTACCCTCTTCAATCGTCCCCTCAGTTTCCTGAGATCTTGCTGACCACTCCATGCCTTTGAGCGTAACCTGTCCGCAGCTGTGCAGGTTATCAATCCTGCCGGTCACGATACCGCGTTCCCCAAGCATGCTGTCCACATTGGTCTTCGCCCTTCCAACATTGAAATAGCGCATGGCAACCGGTCTTGTAAAAACAAGCATCAGCACGGACACTACCAAAAACAGGATGACCTGCACCAGAACCGGCGCACCACAGGCAGCTGCAATCGTCGCAACAAGAGCTCCGGCTGCAAACCAGATTGTCGTCAGCCCCATCGTCGCAAGCTCAATCAGCACAAGTAAAATCAACAGAGCCAGCCAGGCAAATACTTCCGTCATGTAACTCCTCCTTTCCTGTGACTTATGACTATCATACTACAAAAATCATGCCCCGTCTACCAAAATACATGATGTCCGATCACAATACCTTCCCTGCTTCCTGCCCGTCTAAAATGCGTTGCCGTTCCAACCGGGGTGCTTCCCGCCATCGCTTCCTGTGCCGCCTGCAGGCAGCTTGCCTTGATCTTTCCACTTGCGACAACGCGTCCAACCTGTCCGCTTCCCGCCGGTGTAAACTGTCCCGAAGCATAGATAACTCCCTTAACCGTATTCGGATAAGCGCCGCTTCTGACCCGATTCATCACGACTGCGCCGACAGCTACCTGTCCTTCGTAGGGCTCTTCTCCCGCTTCACACTGAATGAGCGCCGCCAAAAGCACGCTGTCGTCCGCAGCCAGTGCAGCAGCCTTGTTCGCTTCCTTTTCCGCCTGCGCTGCCTTTTCCTTCTTCTGTTTCTGTGCGGCAACTTCTTTTTCCGCCTGCAGTCTCGCCGTTTCCGCTTCCTCGCGCGCTTTTACCTGCTCAACCGTCTCTCCGTAATCGATTTCAAAATCAACCTGGACATATTCCGAAGACACATATCCGGTCTTTCCGCCGTAATTGATCGCAACCCAGTCCGCCGTGATTTCCTGATCCTCGCTGAAACGGATCTGCTCTTCATCCACGACCTCATACTTTGCACCTTCTTCCAGCAGATCATAAATCGCAGCATCTCCTGAAGGTTCTTTCCGGATTCTCAAAGCGCCTGTTTTGGTCGTTGCCACAATCCGTCCCGCGTCTTTTGCCTCTTTCCGCGCCTCTTCCCCAAACAGCAGATAATCGTTGTTCGCCCAGCCGGTCAGTTCGCCGGACTCAAGCTTTGTCCATCCATCCTTTTGTTCCAGCACCGTACCGCCACAGTCTGCATACAGATACCCTGCAAGCTCTGCCTCACTGTCCGGTTCCGTCCTGACATTCAATACATTCTGGACGCTCGTCATCACGATCGTTCCGGTCAGGTCGTCCATTTTCGTTCCATCGCCGGACGAAGCCTTGGTTTTGCTGTCCGCACTGTCAGACGCTACATCCGTTTCCTGCCCGCCGGCTGCGCCGGTCGCTGCATCTGCCGCCCCATTTTGGGATGCTGCGTTCTGACTGACCTGTTCCTTATCCGCTCCTGTCAGCCACGCCTCCACGCCAACGCCCTTGTGCCAGTGCGCGCTTTTGCTCGATTCCGCCTCTGCCTGCAGACTGCTTCCGGCCGTCCACAACAAGACGACTCCCAGCGCTGCAGCCCGCAGCCAGTGCTTCCCCCTTTTCTCACATTTTCTGCTCCAGCCCATAAATCGATGATCCTTTCTATCCCCTCATATCCGCAGGCAGTAACGATAGCTGAACCTCCATTGATTTTCCGCGCCTTTGGCGCTCCCAAAATCGGCTCATCAAATGTTACAATTATATTACATGATTAGCGTCATCATATCAAATCCGTCAATTACTGTCAAGTGTGCGCCCTGCGAGGATTTTATTGTCATGAATACAAAAAAGGCGTGTGAAAAACAATCCTTTTCCACATGCCTTTTTTCGCTCTTTTTCTGTCAGAAACAACAGTTTTTTCCCTATCCTCTTCTGACGATTCATTTATAATGCTATTGGGCCAAATGCCCCGGCTATGATACTGTTTTAGTAAAAAACGTGATGTCCGATTACCTGTCCGGAACGACCGTTATTTCTTCTGAAAAACAGCTTGCCGCCGACCGGCTGTGCACCGGCTAATGCTTCGATTGCTGCCTGATAGCAGGCTGCATCTGCCTTGTCACTGCTCAGTGCCCTCTGCAGCGAACCGTTTCTAACAGGGGAAAACTGTCCTTTTGCGTAAACGACCTCGGTGATCGTATTGGGCTGCGATGCACTCTTGACGCGGTTCATGATGACATTGCCTACCGCAACCTTACCAACGTAGGATTCACTGCCTGCTTCACAGTAAATAATATTTGCAAGCAGTTTTAATTCCTCTGTGGATATCGCTGCGGTCTGGGCTGCCAAAGCTGCCTGCTGAGCTTCCGCTTCGAGCCGCGCTGCTTCCTCGGCTGCTGCCTTTGCCTGCGCCTCCGCTTCGAGCCGCGCTGCTTCCTCGGCTGTCTGTACTTCTTCTATCTCATTCTGTACAGCTTCACTCGCCTCTGCCTGTAAAGCTGCTGTTTCATCCTGCTGTACTTCTTCCTCTGCAAAGAATTCATCTTCGGATGCTGTTGCTCCTGTCCGTTCAGCGATCACCTGCTCATTGGCTGCAACAGCCTCTTCGTTGGAAATCTCTGTCTCGACCAGATTTTCAGCCGGTACCCATCCTGCAATTTCTCCCGCCTGGATCTGCACCCAGTCGTTGTACTTTGCAAGGATTGCCACATGCCCGTCATCCATGACCTGACCAACCACCGCAGACGCTCTGTTTGCTTCTGCGTGAATGTCCAGCATGTCTTTCGCATCAATGACACCGATACCACTTGCCATAGCGGTTGTCGTATATGCGCCCATCATCATAACAGATGTTAAAATGCCGACTGCACTACGAAACAACTTTCTGCCTTTTCCGTTCATTCTTACCTCCATAAATCTTACTCTGCTTCCCCGACCATTCTGCCGGTGAAATTCAGGAGCTTTTTGTGGGATGCTCCTTGTTACAGAGCTGTTTCAATTGTTACAAACTTATTAACAATTGTTACGCATGATATGATAGCAATATTACAATCAAATGTCAAGTCGTTCGCCCGGAACCACAAATTTCCGTTAGTTCCCCACAAAGTTTTTTCTTCTATTGTGATATTTCTACAACAAACCTCCGAAATCATCGCCTTTTTCTTACTATTTTTCAAAGTTTTCAACAAACTCCGCTTTAACACAGTAAATTCTCTTTTCATAAAAAGGACAGCAATTTCTGCGGTTTTTTCGATTTTTTATCAAAAAAAGAAGACCCGACGGGATTATTTTTTCCATCAGATCTTCCTTTATTCCTGTTTTTAACATTTTTGTAACAAACTATTTTACAGGCTTCTGGACTTTTCCACTGCAGTGATGACCGCATCGGTCACTGCGCCGCGGAAGCCTTTTTCCTCTAAAACGCGTACCGCCTGAATCGTGGAGCCTGCCGGGGAGCAGACCATATCCTTTAACTCTCCCGGATGCTTTCCGGTCTCAAGCATCAGCTTCGCGCTGCCGAGCACAGCCTGTGCCGCGCATTCATATGCCTGGCTGCGCGGCATGCCTTCCGCAACTGCACCGTCCGCCATCGCCTCGATCAGCATAAAAATCCAGGCAGGCGCACAGCCGCTGACGCCGGTCAGCACATCCATCAGACGTTCCGGAATCTCAACCGTCTTGCCGAAACTGTCCAGGACAGCCGCCGTTTTTTCTTTCATCTCAGGAGTTACCCTGCTGCCATAGCAGACGCCGGTACAGCCTTCCCCGACCAATGCCGGCGTATTGGGCATCGCGCGCACAAACGGAAGCGGCGCACAGAACTGCTCTTCCAGCCACGCAAGGCTTTTGCCTGCCGCAATGCTCAAAATCGTCTTGCCAGTCAGGTCAATGTCGCTGATCTGTCCGATCACTTCCTCCAGAAACTGCGGCTTTACAGCAAGAATCAAAAGCTCTGCCTGCCGCGCGGTTTCCAGGTTATCGCCTGTCACCGTGATGCCAAACATTTCATGTACTTTGCTTTCCGTCTCCGCCGTTTTTGCAGAACCGTAAATTTCCTCCGGCACAGCCAGGTGATTTCTCAAAACTCCTCCGATCATCGCCTGCGCCATATTTCCAAGTCCGATAAAACCGATTTTCATCTGTGCCTCTCATTTCTGCGCACGCTTTTTGCGCATGTCGAGTTTGTGTCAAGTGCGCGCATACACAAATCCCGAGCTCGAAAAATGTTATTTTTCAATCGTCGCCCTCTGCCGATGCGCTTCATACATCAGAATCGAAGACGCCACCGCTGCATTTAACGACTCCACTTTGCCCTCCATCGGAATCCGGATATAACAATCCGCAAGCTCTGCAGTCTCTTCCCGCAGGCCATTGCCCTCGTTACCGATCAGAAATGCTGTCCCCTTTGTGTAATCCTGACAGGCATAGGAATTTTTCCCGCGTAGATGCGCCGCGTATACGCTGACACCCGCCTGCTGCACCTGATGAACCGCCGCCGCAAAATCGTCCGCATAATAAAACGGAACGCGGTAGATGCTGCCCATCGTTGAACGGATAACCTTCGGATTGTACAAATCGACTGTATCCCGGCTCATGATAATCCCGGAAACGCCTGCGCCCTCACCGGTTCGCAGCATCGTACCGAGGTTGCCGGGGTCCTGTATATTTTCCAGAAGCAGAAACAGCGGTGCTTTGTCCCGCAGCATTTCTTCTATATTATAGTGAAACTGTTTCAGCACGCATAAAACGCCCTGTGGCGTGCAGGTATCCGATATTTTAGAAAAAACGCTGTCGGAAACAACTTCGTAGCCAACCTCTTCCAGATGCTCCCTGCAGCTGCACTTTTCCAGAAAGGATTCCGAAACATAGACCTCCTGCAGCTGCTCTCTCGGTGCTTCCAGAAACATCTTCACACCCTCTGCCAGAAAAACGTCCTCCGTTCTGCGCAGCTTCGACTTTTGATTCAATTGTACCAGCCTTTTGATCCGGCTGTTGGATGCTGCAGTAATCATGCAGGTTCCTCCGTTGATCTTTATGAAAACGCACAACGGCCACACACGTTTCGTGTGCAGCCGCCCCTTTGCGTCCTGTATCGTCAGGTGGCCAGCGCTTTGCTGACCTGATAATGATATTCGGGAATCTCTTTCTGCATCGCAAGTGCTTCCTCGATATCATAGTCTACAAATTCACCGTGTTTGTAAGCCACAACACGGTTCGAGCTGCCTGCGCAGAGGATGTCTGCCGCATAAGCGCCCATGATAGAAGCATAATAACGATCCAGACAGGTCGGGCTGCCGCCTCGCTGCATGTACCCCAGGATGGTTGCTCTGGTTTCCACACCCGTTGCTGCTTCAATTCTCTTCGCCATGGAAGTAGAATGACCGATACCTTCTGCATTGATGATCAGATGGTGGGTTTTGCCCTTTTTCCGGTTGTTGATAATATTGTTAATCAGCTGCTGCTCGTCATAGTCGTACTTTTCAGGAAGAAGGATATCCTCCGCGCCGGTGCCGACGCCGCACCACAGTGCGATATAACCGGCATTTCTGCCCATTACTTCGATAATACTGCAGCGTTCATGTGAAGATGAAGTATCCCTTACCTTATCGATTGCCTGCATCGCGGTATTGACTGCCGTATCGAAACCGATCGTATATTCGGTACATGCAATATCCAGATCGATCGTGCCCGGCAGACCGATCGTATTGATCCCAAGTCTGGACATCGCCTGCGCACCTCTGTAAGAGCCGTCGCCGCCAATAACAACCAGACCGTCGATGCCGTGTCTGCGGCAGATCTCCGCGCCCTTTTTCTGTCCGGCTTCGGTCTTAAATTCCAGACAACGTGCGGTTCCCAGAATCGTACCGCCCTTCTGGATGGTATCCGAAACGCTGCGGGCATCCATATCTATGATTTCTTCATTTAACAGGCCCTGATAGCCTTTTTTAATGCCTTTTACTTTGACGCCGTTGCAAATCGCTTTCCGAACAACCGCACGGATTGCCGCATTCATACCCGGCGCATCTCCGCCGCTTGTAAGAACTCCAATTGTCTTTATCTTAGCTGCCATTGTTCCTCCTGTCTGCCGCTGCGGGCTGGACTTCAATCTTAAGATTTCAAAATCCGTAAAACCATTTTTTATTTTAATCGAAACGGGCTTTCTTTTCAATGGTTTTGTGAAACTTACATCAGCTTTACGTTTTCTTCTCCAAACAACTCTTCCAGCTGCTTTAAAAGCGCCTCGTCCCCATGAACGGTCTGATTCGCCCCAAGCTGCTTCATCGCGCGCGGATTTTCCACATAAATCACCACGGTATCCTTGCCGTCGGAAGCTGCGATTGCCGAAAGCAGCTTTTTTTCCTGCTGCTGATAAGCTTCCATCGTCGGAAACTTAATCCAGAGCTTTTTGGGGATTTCGTCAAACGTCTGCACGGATTCACAGATCAGCTTCGCGTCTTTGTCCTCCTCTGCGGAAACGCGCCCCCGCAGGAGAACCTTTTCATCCTCCATCAGCTTGCTGCCGTACTGCTCATAGGTTTTCGGGAAAACGATAACTTCAATCGTTCCAACCAGATCCTCCACCTGTAAAAACGCCATCACCTTATCGTTTTTGGTATATTTGATCTTCTTTTCCTCGATAATTCCGCCGATGACCGCCTTTGCTCCGTCCTGAATATGGACGCTGTTTGTCTCCTCATCCAGCATAAAATCTGCCGTCGTATTGGAAATATTCCTGCGCCAGAGCTGCTCGTATTCCTGCAGCGGATGCCCGCTGACATACACACCGAGGACTTCTTTTTCAAAGGTCAGAAGAATTTCCTTCGAATATTCCCCGACATCCGGAAAGCGGATTTCATAGTTTTTCTTTTCCGACTCGTCCACCAGATCGAATAAAGAAAGCTGTCCCGCCATATTATTTTTCCGATTCTGCTGATTCTGATCTATCAGCTGCACAAATACGCTCATAAACTGCTTGCGTGTTCCCTCAAGGCTGTCGAATGCACCCGCTTTGATGAAGTTTTCCACGTTGCGCTTATTGACTTCCGTATCGGACATTCTGGATAGAAAATCCTGCAGGTTTTTGAACACGCCCCGCTGCTTCCGCTCTGCGATCACCGCGTCCGCAACCGGATGTCCTACACCCTTGATCGCAGTCAGTCCGTACCGGATTGATTTTCCCGATACCGAAAATCCCGGCTCTCCCTCGTTGATATCCGGCGGCAGAATCGCGATTCCCATCTGGCGGCAGACCAGAATGTATTCCGCCACTTTTCCGGGGTTATCGATTACAGAAGTCATCAGGGACGCCATAAATTCCACCGGATAATAATATTTCAGGTAAGCCGTCTGGTAAGCGACAACCGCGTAGCATGCGGCGTGGGACTTGTTGAACGCGTATTTTGCAAAATCCATCATTTCCGCGTAAATTTCCAGACCGACCTTTTCCGGAATGCCCCGGGCCACACAGCCGGGCACGCCCTCTTCGGGATTGCCGTAAACGAAATTCGCCCGTTCTTTTTCCATGACAGACTGCTTTTTCTTGCTCATCGCACGGCGAACCAGGTCGCTTCGTCCCATCGTGTAGCCGCCGAGGTCGCGCACAATCTGCATAACCTGCTCCTGATACACGATACAGCCGTAGGTCGGAGACAGGATCGGTTCCAGCTCCGGACAGGAATAGGTGATTTCGTCATGATTGTTTTTTCCTTTAATATATTTTGGAATAAAGTCCATCGGCCCGGGACGGTACAGGGAAATACCCGCGATGATATCCTCCAGGTTCTGGGGCTTTAGCTCCTTCATGAAGCTTTTCATCCCGCCGCTTTCCAGCTGGAACACGCCGTCCGTCCTGCCGGTGCAGAGCGAATCCAGCACTTTTTTATCGTTATAATCCAGATGCTCCATATCGAGCTTCACACCGGTGTCATGCTCAATCATCTTGACCGCGTGGTCGATTACTGTCAGGGTTCGAAGCCCCAGAAAGTCCATTTTTAACAGTCCGAGCTCTTCCAGCGTCGTCATCGTAAACTGCGTTGTGATCGAACCATCCGACCCCCGTGAAAGCGGTACAAAATGATCTGCCGCCTCCGGGCAGATCACAACCCCTGCTGCGTGCATCGAGGTGTGGCGCGGCAATCCCTCCAGCCGTTTACTCATATCAATCAGCACGTGCACCTGTTCATCGCTCTCGAAAAGCTTGCGCAGCTCTGCGTTCATTGACAGTGCCTTATCAATCGTCATGTTCAGCTCGTTCGGGATCATTTTTGCAATCGAATCCACAAAGGAATACGGCAGATCCATGACACGCCCGACGTCGCGGATGACACCCTTTGCCGCCAGCGTACCGAATGTGACAATCTGCACAACCTTTTCTTTTCCATATTTGCGTCCGACATAATCGATGACCTCCTGTCTGCGTTCATAACAGAAGTCGATATCGATATCCGGCATGGAAACTCGTTCCGGGTTCAGGAAACGCTCAAACAGCAGGCTATAACGGATCGGATCAATATTCGTGATATGAAGGCAGTAGGAAACGATGCTTCCAGCTGCACTTCCACGTCCAGGTCCTACCGGAATACCGTTTTCTCTGGCATAGTTGATAAAATCCCACACGATCAGGAAATAGTCCACATATCCCATGCGCTTGATAATACCCAGCTCGTATTCCAGACGCTTCTGCAGCGTGCCGTCGTCCTCCGGATAGCGCTCTTTCATGCCGTCAGTGCACAGCTTGTTCAAATATCCCCAGGAATCATAGCCCTCCGGCACACCAAAATGCGGCAGCTTCGTCTTACCAAACTCGATTTCCACATGACAGCGGTCTGCAATTCGCTGTGTATTTTCCACTGCTTCCCACGCATAGGGAAACAGTCCCTTCATCTCTTCTTCGCTTTTGACGAAATACTGACCGCCCTCGTAACGCATCCGGTTTTCATCGGAAAGCTTTTTGCCGGTCTGGATACACAGAAGGATATCGTGTGGCTTTGCGTCCTCCGCATAGGTGTAGTGCACGTCGTTCGTGCATACTAACGGAATGTCCAGTTCTCGCGACATCTGTAAGAGCGCCATGTTTACGGTCTGCTGCTCCGGGATCCCATGATCCTGAAGCTCCAGAAAATAATTCCCTTTTCCGAAAATCTCCTGATACTCCAAAGCCCGGTCTTTTGCCTCTTCATACATCCCTTTGGTAAGATATCTTGGAACTTCTCCTGCAAGACACGCACTCAACGCAATAATCCCCTTATGATAGGTTCTTAAAAGTTCTTTATCTACTCTCGGCTTGTAATAGTACCCTTCCACAAATCCTTTGGAAACAATCTTCATCAGGTTCTGGTAACCCTTGTTATTCTCTGCTAACAGAACAAGGTGGTTATATTTATCATCACCTGTTCCTGCTTCCTTATCAAATCTTGAACCCGGAGCAACATACACCTCACAACCAAGAATAGGCTTTATTCCTGCATCCTTTGCAGCCCTGTAGAAATCAATAACTCCGTACATAACACCATGGTCTGTTATCGCAAGACTATCCATTCCAAGCTCTGCCGCTCTTTTAGTTATCTCTTTTATTTTACTTGAACCGTCCAGAAGTGAATACTCTGTATGGACGTGTAAATGTGTAAATGGCATATGCTCCCTCCATAACAATTATTATTAACAGCATACCATAATTCATGGTAAAAAGAAACCGTATCAGCCATATGACCAATACGGTTTCCATACATAATATTAGGAAAAAAGTTTATATAAATGTGGTGTATATCCACATTTTATCGTTATTAATAGTGCTGTTCTTTCTTAAGTTAATAGCACATTTTCTTTATCTATATACCTTTATTTATACAAGTCCAAGTACCTTAGGAAGGAACATTGAAAGCATTGGTATATAAGTTACAAGCAAGAGGGCAATAAGTATTATTGCAAAGTATGGAAGCAATGTCTTTATTACGCTTTCGATTGTAGTTCCACCAACTCGGCAGCCTGTAAAGAGAATTGTTCCTACAGGTGGTGTTATTGTACCAATTGATAAGTTGAAGCAGAGTAAGATACCAAAGTGAATTGGATCCATTCCGAATGACTTACAGATTGGTAATAAAATTGGTGTAAAGA
>OHNG01000953.1_pt1 | contig 11379 bp, 7 predicted proteins | sample 1569511 | NCBI WGS metagenome assembly OHNG01 (sample SAMEA3879530, study PRJEB24766) | human gut metagenome | biome: human-associated habitat; feature: feces | place: USA | collected 1985/1987
GGATAAATTTTAGTTTTTTCATGGGGAGCAAATGCAAGAAACAAGATATAAGCACTTTACATCACGTATTACAATCATGCATAAACCGGTTACATATCTTCACGAGACGAAGACGAACCACAATCCTAAATCGTTAGGATCACACAACCTAAAGCCACATGATCGCACAGTCCTAACCACAACGCCGCACAACCTCTCCTACCCTTCATTTATGATAACGCTAAAACTCAACTTCCGAGGAATAGCATATCTACCGGCTTCTTGCACAAGAGAATTAAACCGAGTAATCTCCACACGCCAAACTTGGCAATCGGTAGATATCTGATACCTATGATCTTTGTTCATTTGTAAAATAAAAGATATTTACGTAGATTTGTACACCATTATTTTAAGTTAAGGAACCAATTAACACACAAAAAATTATATGGCAGACGATAAGAAGATTATTTTCTCGATGGTAGGCGTGAACAAGATCTTTCCGCCTCAAAAACAGGTTTTAAAGAATATATATCTGTCCTTTTTCTATGGGGCGAAAATCGGAATCATTGGATTGAATGGTTCCGGTAAATCTACCTTGCTGAAGATTATCGCCGGGTTGGACAAGTCTTATCAGGGCGAAGTGGTGTTTTCACCGGGTTACTCAGTGGGCTATCTGGCTCAGGAACCTTACCTGGATCCTACGAAAACCGTAAAAGAAATTGTGATGGAAGGCGTACAACCCATTGTGGACGCACTCGCTGAGTACGAAGAGATTAACCAGAAATTCGGTCTGCCGGAGTATTACGAGGATGCCGACAAGATGGATAAGCTTTTTGTCCGTCAGGGAGAACTTCAGGATATCATCGATGCAACTGATGCTTGGAATCTCGACAGTAAACTGGAACGCGCTATGGATGCCCTCCGTTGTCCGCCCGAAGACGCAACTGTAGACCATCTTTCGGGAGGTGAGCGTCGCCGTGTGGCACTTTGCCGCTTGCTGTTGCAGAAACCTGATGTGCTGTTGCTGGACGAACCTACCAACCACCTTGACGCTGAATCCATCGATTGGTTGGAACAACATTTGCAGCAATACGAGGGTACGGTGATTGCCGTAACCCACGACCGTTACTTCCTCGACCATGTGGCAGGCTGGATTCTTGAACTCGACCGTGGCGAAGGTATCCCCTGGAAAGGTAACTATTCCAGCTGGTTGGAACAGAAGACCAAGCGCATGGAAATGGAAGAGAAAACCGCCAGCAAGCGCCGCAAGACATTGGAGCGTGAGTTGGAGTGGGTGCGTATGGCTCCTAAAGCGCGTCAGGCGAAAGGTAAGGCACGTTTGAATTCTTACGATAAATTGATGAATGAAGATATCAAGGAGAAAGAAGAGAAACTTGAAATCTTTATCCCTAATGGTCCGCGTCTTGGAAATAAGGTTATCGAAGCGAAACACGTGGCAAAAGCTTATGGCGACAAACTTCTGTTCGATGATCTCAACTTCATGCTTCCGCCTAACGGCATTGTGGGTGTAATCGGGCCTAACGGTGCGGGTAAAACAACGCTGTTCCGGTTGATCATGGGGCTGGAAACAGTAGATAAAGGTGAGTTTGAAGTAGGAGAGACCGTAAAGGTAGCTTATGTCGACCAGCAACACAGCGATATCGATCCGAACAAGAGCGTGTATCAGGTTATTTCCGGTGGTACGGAACTGATTCGTATGGGTGGACGTGATATCAATGCACGTGCCTATCTGTCACGTTTCAACTTCTCCGGTGGAGATCAGGAGAAGCTTTGCGGTGTACTTTCGGGTGGTGAACGTAACCGTCTGCACCTTGCTATGGCTCTGAAAGAAGAGGGCAACGTGCTGTTGCTGGACGAACCTACCAATGACATCGACGTGAATACGCTTCGCGCACTCGAAGAAGGTCTTGAAGACTTTGCAGGATGTGCCGTAATTATCAGTCACGACCGTTGGTTCCTCGACCGTATTTGCACTCATATACTTGCATTCGAAGGTGATTCCAATGTCTTCTATTTCGAAGGTTCTTATTCGGAATATGAGGAAAATAAACAGAAACGTTTAGGGAAAGAAGAACCTACCCGTGTACGTTATAGAAAGCTGATGAATGACTGATAACAGTAAGAATCTGATAGCATAACTAATATTTTTATGACAAATAGAAAGCCCTGCAAAAAACTTGTAGGGCTTTTTTGTTATAAAAAGTTTCAATAACTCCTATATACCCTGAAATTTTGTAGCAGAAATGTAATACAAATCTAAATCTTATTAATTATATTTGCGTCTTAAAACAGTATTTAATACTTAATTAACATTCGTAATTAACACATTTAATTAACAAAAAACAGAAGTATGAAAAAACATCTAATTCATTTCCTGTTGGTGGCTGTGCTGTCTATATGCAGTGCTGCGGCATTTGCCCAGACTACAGTGAAAGGTCAGCTTGTTGACTCAGAAACAGGAGAACCGTTAGTGGGCGCTGCTGTTATGGTAGAAGGCACTTCACAAGGAACTGTGACTGACATTGATGGTTATTTTAAGCAAGGTGTTGCTCAAGGTGGAACATTGGTGTTCAAGTATGTAGGTTTTAAAGACCTCAAGAAGAAAATAACACAGAAGGGTGCTTCTGTTGATTTGGGGGTTATCAAGATGGAGCCGGATGCTGTGATGCTGGCTGACGTTACAATTACTTCTTCTGTAGCGGTTGCCCGTAAAACTCCGGTAGCGGTTTCTACTATTGATCCGGTTTTCATTGAAGAAAAGTTGGGTACGCAAGAATTCCCTGAAATCTTAAAGTCTACTCCGGGTATTTACGCTACTAAAGACGGTGGTGGTTTTGGAGATAGCAAGGTTAACATCCGAGGTTTCAAGAGTGAGAATTCGGCTATGATGGTTAATGGTGTGCCGATGAACGGTATGGAGAATAATAAAGTATATTGGTCGAACTGGTCAGGTTTGTCTGATGTTACTAGAAGTATCCAGATACAACGTGGTTTGGGTGCTGCTAAAGTTGCTTCTCCGGCAGTAGGTGGTTCTATTAATATTATTACCAAAACTACCGAAGCAAAAAAAGGTGGTTCTGTATCCTATGCTATGGGTAATGATGGTTATAATAAAATTTTATTTAATCTCTCTTCTGGCTTGTCAAAAGACGGATGGGCATTCTCTTTGTTGGGAGCCAAAACTTGGGGTGATGGCTATATACAAGGTACAGAGTTTGAAGGATATACTTGGTTTGTTAGTATTGCTAAACGTTTCAATGACAATCATCAGTTGTCTTTGACTGCTTTTGGTGCTCCTCAGTGGCATAATCAACGTAGCAACCAGAATGGTCTTTCTATTAAGGAATGGCAACGTGTAAAACAATATATGGGCGAAGAAAGCCCTTATAAGTATAACTCCACTTTCGGTTATCGCAACGGACAATCTTATAACTCTTCCAAGAACTCTTATCACAAACCACAGATTTCTTTGAATCACTTGTGGCAGATTGACCAGAAATCAAGTTTAAGTACTGCTCTTTATGTATCTATCGGTCGTGGTGACGGCTATAGAGGTACAGGTGACAGTACCTACGCTAACTCATGGTATGGGTCTACAAACGGTTTGGTAAACACGCAATTCCGTCGTCCGGATGGAACTTTTGACTATGATGCTGTTGAAACAATGAATGCCGCAAGTACCAATGGTTCTAAAATGGTAATGAGTAAGATGATGAACAACCATCTCTGGTATGGATTACTTTCTACATATACCACTAAGATCGGTGAGAATTTTGATTTCTATGGAGGAATTGATTTCCGTTATTATAAAGGTTTGCACCAGGATGTTCTGACAGACCTTTTTGGTGGCACTTATTTTATTGATTCCTATAATCGCAAGAATGTTACAGCGGAAAATAATCCGGCAGTGGGTGGTAACTCCAGTTATATAAACGAGAAATTGAATGTGGGCGATGTGTTGCGTCGTGATTATGATGGTTTCGTTATGTATGAAGGGGTATTCGCACAATTGGAATACAATCAAGATAAGTTGAGCGCTTTTGTTTCCGGTGGTGCTTCAAATACTGGCTACTGGCGTTATGACCGTATGTATTATAGTAAAGATAATGCAAAGTCTTCTACGAAAAATTATTTGGGTGGAAACATCAAGGGAGGTGCCAACTATAACTTGACTGAAAATCATAACGTTTTCGTTAATGCAGGTTACATCAACCGTGCGCCGATGTTCGATACTTCTTTCATCAATTCACAGACTTCACATGACCGTAATCCGGATGCAAAGAACGAGAAAATCATGTCGTTTGAGTTGGGATATGGTTACCGTAGCCGTTTCTTCACTGCCAATTTGAATGGTTATTATACCCGTTGGATGGATAAAGCTCTTTATGATAGTGGCACGACAGCCGATGGTTTGCGTTGGGCGATGAATATGACCGGCGCAAATGCTGACCACTGGGGTGTAGAATTTGATTTTGTTGCAAAGCCTTTGAATTGGTTAGATGTTACAGGTATGTTTTCTTGGGGTGACTGGCGCTGGAAAGGCGTAGCTACCGGATATTTATTTGACTCACAAGGCCAGATGTTGAAAAACACTCGTGGAGATGTTGTGACAGATATGGCAGAGGCAGAAAAGTATAAATATCTGGTTGATATGGATAATGTTAATGTGGGTGGTTCGGCACAGACAACAGCTGCTTTGGGCTTAGGTGTACGTCCGATAACAGGTTTGCGCATTGGAGTGGATTGGAACTTCTTTTCACGCAACTTTGCTGATTATGATATTAATGCCAATACTACAACGCCAAATGAACCTTATGTCATTGGTAGCCCGTGGAAAATTCCGTCATATAGTACATTCGATATAAGTGCAGGTTATTCATTTGATTTTGGAAAAGTACGTGCTACATTGAGTGGAAACGTAAACAATGTCCTTGATCAGGAATACATTGCAGATGCTCGTGATGGCAGTGCTCACGATTGGGAGAGCGCTACGCGTGTACTTTACGGTTTTGGCCGTACTTATTCTGTAAGATTGAAGTTCAATTTCTAAACCAAGACAGATTATGAAGAAAAATATTATATTTAGCATGTGCGCATCTTTGCTGTTTTTGGCAAGTTGCGACTATAACGAAGATAACTTTCCTGGCTATGATGAGCTTGCCATACCTAAGGATGTGCAGAACGTCGAGTTGAGCCTGGCAGACGGTGACTATAAGAAAGTGGCCGGACTTGAAAGCAATATAAAATTAGCAACGGATAGGGTAGATCCGGAAGGAATAGACTTTGTGGCAGCTTTGGAAGCTATGGGGTCGAATAAATATTTTACGGAGAACGCACAAGCATCATGGTATCTGCCTGCTTACCTTGAAAGCCTTTATCCTTATTTGAACGATGGGTCGAAAGTGACGGTGGCCTTCAATAATGCTGAAAAATTGCCTGAATACCTGACTGATTTCAACGGTATTTCCGCTTATGAGCTCACTACTGGTGACTATAAGACAGTATGGGGTGAAACAGTTACTGCTTCATTCTTGTCTCCGTCTACGGTAAGTAAAATTCCTGCCATTTTAAAACAAGCTGTAGAGAATCCTGCTGACGGTGATATGCGCATGGTCAACTATGCTTATTCTGAAACAGAACCGAGTATCGGTGGTGGTGGCGAAATTCCGAATGTTTATCAAAAAGTATCGGGAATGGCTGCCGAAGGAGGTAATTATGTGTTTGTAGCTCCTGACAAAGAAGGAAAACTTATTCCTTTGGGAAGACTTCAGGATGAAACAAAGACCTATGGTTATATGGCAGGTACTGCTGTGACTGTTGCCGATGGTCTAATCAGTAGTGATGTTTCAAACTATGTATTGACTGTTGCTCCTACTGCAACAGGCTATTCTTTGCAACGTCCGGATGGAAAGTTTATTTATCTGTCAGGAACGTATAATACCTTTAATGTGGGAGCTCTTCCTGGAACCGGTGGAGACTGGAAATTTTCTCAAAATGCAGATGGTACTACTTCCATTGTGAATGTTGAGAAGAAGAAAACAGTGAAATTGAATGAATATAATGATTCTTATTCTTTCGGTTCATATCCACCTTCTTCATTCGGCATTTATTTGAATGAAACAATGAAAGCAAGCGATGGTGGCTTTGCTTTCCAGGATATCAATTTGGAAGGCGTCACTTATGCATGGAAATACGATTCACAGAACGGTTATTGGAAAGCAGCGGCTTTTGCCAATGGAGTGAATAACCCTACTGAAAGCTGGTTGGTTTCTACAGAAATAGATTTGTCCGGTGCTACAGCTCCGTCACTTTCATTCGATGCTGCCATCAACTATTTGAATGGTAATAATCGGGCTGATTTTATTGAAGTTAAGATTTCTACTGATTATGTAGACAACGTTAAGTCTGCTACTTGGGCTACGCTGAACGCTGCATGGTCGGAAGGCAAGAGTTGGACTTTTGTTAATTCCGGTGCAATTGATTTGAAAGATTATGTTGGAAAGAAAGCACGTCTTGCCTTTGTATATAAGAGTACTTCGGCATGTGCTCCTACTGTAGAGATTAAAAACGTAAGTGTTTCCGAACCTAAGGCTGGTTATTATGCTGATGTTTATTTGTATAAGGAAGTTCCTGAAAATGAAGTGGAAGTAGCTGCTGCTATGATGTTCGCCTCTACGCGTGCTGTTGCAAAATACAACACTTCTGCTGTATATCGATATGATGCAGCATCCAGTACTTGGAAAGAATATACCACTCCGGATGTTACTGTAGCGGTATTGCAACCTGAAGATTATGCTAAGATGGGAGCTACCTATGTTGGTAAACCGGGAGAGACATTGCCGATTTATCTGAAGAATGCTTATCCGTATGCTCAGGCAGATTTGACGGTAGCTGTGGTTTATTACAGTAACAGTAGTCAGGCTATATCTGCAACTGAGTTCATTTATGACGGTGCAACTTGGACGGAGACCGCCAATGTCATGCCTAAGACTATGTTGTTCATCAAAGCGAAAGGTGTATGGAATGAAGCGAAGGTATACTATTCAAGCACCTTTATTGGTGAGGATGGTGGATGTACTATTCAGGATGTAGACTTGGGAACAAAAGATTATGTTTGGATTCTTGACGCTAAATATGGTTGGAAAGCTACCGGATATTTGGGAGGCAATAAGGTTACTGAAAGTTGGTTGATTATTCCGACGGAAATTAACTTGAAGGAAGCTATGTCTCCTGTATTGAGATTTGAAGGCGCTGCAGGTTATCTGTATGGAGCAAAAGCGGAAGACTATATCAGTGTCTGTGTTTCCACGGATTATACTAATGATGTGACTACTGCTACTTGGGATAAAGTGGAATTTGCAACATGGCCCGATAGCTTTACCTTCATTACAATGGAAGCTAACCTCAGCAAGTATAATGGTCAGAACATTCGTATTGCCATTAAATATACGAGTGATACGGCTTGTGCTTCTACTTGGGAAGTTAAAAACTTCTCTCTTCAAGAAGAATAAGAAACATTTGTTTTATTATATGAAAAAGAGAGTGTGCCCAAAGCACACTCTCTTTTTTGTTACCACCGTTCCCTCTTCACCTCAAAGCACGGGCACTCCTTCGTCCACTCCATCGGCTCCACCTCTCCGTTTCCATTGATGTCCGGGCTTAAATCCCTATGCCCGACAATCTGTGCCTCTGGATGATCCATTTTCAGGGCTCGTACCAGTACTCGCAGAGAATGCCTTTGCCATTCCGTCCGTGTGTCTTTTGCTATCCCGTGACAATCCAAACCACCTTCATAGCAAATACCAATTGAATTAGTATTGTAGCCTTTCACATGCGCTCCCGGTTTCACCACAGGACGAAGGTTTTTGATGTCTCCGTTCAGGCGTACATAATAATGATATCCGGCCTCACTGAAGCCACGTCGCAGATGATCGGCGGTTAAGTCAGCTTCCGTATAAGGGCGGTTGCAGCGGGTGGCGGAGCAGTGGATGACGATCAGATTAATTTTTCTCATAGAAACAAGTCTTATTTTACGTTTTTACAGATTTATAGAGGCTACATTTACAGAGGCATTGCATGAGCGCTCAATGCACCCAAAATGGCCGAAGCCACTGCGATTACAACCTTTAATACAGCATCCCAAGTCAATTTTTTCATAACATTTCGTATTTAGTTAAAACAATAGCTGCGCCGCTTCCCACAGCGCAGCCCTTAATACCTTTGATTCTTTTAATTTCTTGTGATTCCTTCATTCTTGATTTCTAAAAAACGAAGATTTCAGAGCCTATCCCAGCGGATTTTCATCCAGTCCACCGTCTCCACCATTTCCACCGTTACCATCGTCACCCGATCCGTTTCCGGCTTCTTTCTGCGCTTCCAGATAAGCTTGCAGGTCGATGAATTCGATTTTCTCTCCGGCACGGGTGGTCACAAGGTCTACCTTGACTGAGGTGGAAGGACGGAAATTGATGTTTACTCGTTTGATTTTTTCTGCCGTACACTCCTTGCGTGTGGCAGAACCTTCACCCTCACAGCTGAGTGAGAATACACCGAAATCTTTGATATTTACCGATTGCCCGGCATACAGGCTCTCGCGCATTGTTTCTACAAAGTTAGTAATCACACTCTGTATGTCACCTTTGGAAAGTGAACTCACATTCCTTATTTTGTACGTCAGTACATCCAGTCCCACACTTTGCCCCAGCGTCACCAGACGGGGATAGAACATCTTGGCCGCATCCTTTTTGGTTGGATCGGCATACTCCTCTTTCTTGAAAAATACTCCCATAACATTTTAATTTTTAATTCTTAATTTGTCAGTTCTCCAACAAGCTTGTTTTTGATAGAACAAAGATAGGGCAGCCGACAGGCGTTTTTCGGACTTATCACGACTTACCGGAGCTTTTCAGGAGATAACAAGTGATTATCCGCAAGCAAGTATAAAGGAGAAAATACAGCTTTTTTAGAAACGGAATTATTTTTACTTTTAGTACTGCATTTCTGTTACAAAAACAATACTAATTCATTAATTATTAGTACCTTTATGGTATATAAACATAAAAACTTATTGTATGGAAAAGAATGAAAAAGAAGATGAATTTGTATGCCGCACCTATGGTAAAAGCGAATTGGCACAACTCTACTGTCCGGATATTGAACCTAAGACTGCTGTGGCAAAACTTAACCAGTGGATTGCCTTGAAGCCTGGATTGAAGGAAGCCCTGGCGAATACGGGGTTGCAACATTGTGCAAAGCAATATACGCCTGCGCAAGTGAGGCTCATTGTGGATGCGCTGGGCGAACCCTAAAGCAAGTACATAATAGTGCGGCATTTGCCCTGTGCAATAAAAACAGTAGCCCTTGCAATAATTTTGTTATCCCTTGTGTAACTCGTATATCCTTACAAAAAAAGACGGAAATCTCCGTCTTTTTTTCTATTTTAGGGTTCATCTGGGTTCAAGGTTCACTATGAACCCTACCCACCACGTGGCTATTTTCTCTTTTTGTAGTTATCCTCTTGTTTTACAATGAATTCCAAGTCTACTGCTTTTTTCAGCAAACGCTTGGCAGAGGATAGTGAGAGTCCATGTCTCTCTGCTTCTTGCATAAATGCCGAAAAAGTAAATGTATTTGTCAGATTATGAATTATTCCTGTCAGCCGGTGATATTTGTGCATAGCCACGGGGGGATGCACGGTAGAAGGCAACGCCGTGCTCATCAGCAGACTATGTTCGATAAGTGTGCGGGTGATGAGCATGGCCGTATTGAAATCTTCGTCCGTGCAGCAATACTCTTTGGCGAATTTATAATCTTCCCATTTCCGGAAAACCGTCAGCAAGGCGGCAATGCGCATGGCAAACAGACCGTGGCGGAAGACGATGCCACCCGGAGCGTCTTTGCCTTCTACAATAGCGTTGTTCAGCATTTCAGTGAACTGACGGGTATGTTCCTTCCATTGCTCAGCGGTGAAGGTGACTTGTGTGGGAAAATCCAGCAGATGCAGATGCATCTCAAGCAGCTGTTCTCCCAACTTGCGATAGTAGGAACGCAGATCGGTCTGGTCGTCCATAGGGGCGCAAGTTTCCCATATCCATTCCGCTTCACGGGTGTAGATGACGAAACGGCTGTAAAGCCCGTCTTCGAGTGAGATGAAGAAGAGAATGAATTGTTCTTGCGTACCCGAGAGGTTGAGTGCCAGCCGGGGCAGATGAACGATTATAGGATCACCGTCCACTTTGTAGGAAGATGAAATCTCTTCGTGGTGGAATGCTTTGCAAAGGATGTCGGTATACTTGCCATAGTCTTGCCCGATGGCAGAGATCAGGGTGCCGATTTCCGTACTGGTCATGCAGCAACCCAGTTCACCGCTGTCGCGCAGATGTTCTATCAACCGGCTTTTGGAGGTGGTGGGGGAGATTTTTATATAAATATACTTCGGCTCTTCCGGTTTCAGATTGATGTCGGCGCAACGCTTCTCGCGGAATGCGGCATGTTGCTCTTTTTCCCAAACCAACTGGGCCTTTTCAAACTCTTTTTTTTGTTTGCGACGCAGCCGGTCGTAATGTTCCTGAATGGCGTCCATCAGATAAGAGGTGAAGCCTATCGCACTTTTGCCGGCTGCCGCAGATGCGGGGACGGCAGAATAGAAGTGTGTGGAGTGTTCTGCATTCTTGTAGATGAAGCGGGTGCCGGGCAGGCAGGCGCTGCAATTGTTCAGACTTCCCAAGAGCATGATGTCTTTTTCGCGAGGGTTGGCAGCGTACTTGACGCATTCTTGCAGGAAGCGTGGTAAATGCAGGTAGACTTCCTCCGGAAAGTAGGGTGCGGCAGAGCGTAATTTGTTATTATTTTCCAACAAAACGTCTTCATCTTCCGACGCTCTCTCCTGGCGGGGAGGGTTCATAGTGAACCTTGAACCCTGTGAACCCTGAAATGGAGACTTTTCAGAAGATTGCTGTTTATTAACGAATTGATAACCAGCCTGTACTCGCTTGCGAATATCGTCCGCAGTAAAATCAGAGTTGGACCAATGCTTCGAAAAAACAGAAATAATACTTTCTAATTCTTCTGAAGAAAAACCTTTACTTCGGGAAGCGCGTCCCAACTTCAGCGCAATGTCATTTCGTTCGCCACGCATGAAGGGATTTCGATGCTCGAAATCGCTGACGAACTGTGCAAGGAATCCGGGAGCGGCAGGGTTATCCCCCTCTGCGGGTGTTGCACCGGGAGCGGCGGAAGAAAGGGGGTGGAACTTTGCGACGTTCGGTGTTCCTTCTTCTTCTGCTGCTGTAGCTTCGGGCAGACTGTAAGAGGTGGCGGTGGGGTTGTAGTATGCCTCAGGGTCCCAGGAGTAGAAACAGGGGCGGGTGATGTCCTTGC
>OHNG01000959.1_pt1 | contig 11318 bp, 9 predicted proteins | sample 1569511 | NCBI WGS metagenome assembly OHNG01 (sample SAMEA3879530, study PRJEB24766) | human gut metagenome | biome: human-associated habitat; feature: feces | place: USA | collected 1985/1987
CCTCGAGTTTAACGACTAAGCTATTTGCTCATCGTCCGGGCGGTTTTCTGCAAAGCAGAGGATGGAGGTTTTGAGAATGAGAAAATAGCTTAGTCGTTATACTCGAGGTAGGCACCCTTCATGGGGCTGGCGGCGTGCTCACTGAACAGCCGCAGGGTGCCGCGCTTGTAACGGCGGGGCTTCGGCTTCCATGCAGCGCGGCGCTGGGCCAGCGCGGCGTCGATCTCTTCGGGGGGCTTGCGCTCCCCCTTGATGCCGATGATGTTCAGCTTGCGGGCGGGGATGTCGATCTCGATAAGGTCACCCTCTTCCACCAGAGCGATGGGGCCGCCGGTCTGGGCCTCAGGGCTGCAGTGGCCGATGACGGGGCCGGTGGATGCGCCGGAGAAGCGGCCATCCGTGATGAGGGCGATGCTGCGGCCCAGCTCCTCGTCCGAGCTGATGGCCTCACTGGTGTAGAACATCTCCGGCATGCCGCTGCCCTGAGGGCCTTCGTAGCGGATGAAGACGGCGTCGCCCTTTTCCACCTTGTGGTGGAGCACGGCGTCCAGACATTCCTCTTCGCTGTCGAAGGGGCGAGCGCGGAGCACAGCCTGGAACATCTCCTTAGGGCAGGCGGTGTGTTTGATGACCGCGCCCTCCGGAGCCAGATTGCCCTTCAGGATGGCGATGCTGCCGTCGGTGCCGATGGGGTCGGAAGCCGGGCGGATGATGTCGGCGCGGGTCAGCTTGATGCCGCAGCGGGCATTCGCCTCGTCCAGCAGCTGCTGGCAGTGCCCGTAGAAGCCGTTCGTCTTCAGCTCGTCCAGATTCTCGCCCAGCGTCTTGCCGGTAACGGTGGGCACATCCAGATCCAGCAGGCCCTTCTTGGCCAGCTCTGCCTGCACGGCGGGGATGCCGCCGGCGGCGTAGAGGTCGGGCATGTGGGTGGGGCCTGCGGGGGCCAGATGGCAGAGGTTCGGGGTCTTGGCGCTGATCTCATTGAAAAGCTTCAGGTCGATCGGAACACCGGCCTCGTAGGCGATGGCCAGCAGGTGCAGAACGGTATTGGTGGAGCAGCCCAGCGCCATATCGCAGGTCAGCGCATTGCGGATGGAGCGCTCGTTGATGATCTGGCGGGCGGTGATGCCCTTCTTCACCATATCCATGACGGCCATACCGGCGTGCTTTGCCAGCAGCAGGCGCTTGGAGTAGACGGCGGGGATGGTGCCGTTGCCGGGCAGTGCGATGCCGATGGCCTCGCACAGGCAGTTCATGCTGTTGGCGGTGTACATGCCGGAGCAGCTGCCGCAGCTGGGGCAGCAGTTGCAGGTGCAGTCTTCCAGCTGCTCGTCGGTGATCATACCGGCCTTATAAGCGCCCACGGCCTCGAACATCTTGGAAAGGCTGACTTCCTCGCCGCCGTAGGTGCCGGCCAGCATGGGGCCGCCGGAGCAGACCACGGCAGGCACATCCATGCGGACAGCGGCCATGACCATGCCGGGAACGATCTTATCGCAGTTCGGCACCAGCACCAGACCGTCCAGCTGATGCGCCATCAGCATGGTCTCCACGCTGTCGCAGATGAGCTCGCGGGAAGCGAGGCTGTACTTCATGCCCACATGGCCCATGGCGATGCCGTCGCAGACGCCGATGGCCGGGATGAGGATGGGGGTGCCCCCTGCCATCTGGACGCCTGCCTTGACGGCGTCGGCGATCTTATCCAGATTCATGTGGCCGGGGACGATCTCACTGTAGGCGCTCACCACACCGATGAGGGGGCGGTCCAGCTCTTCCGGGGTGTAGCCCAGGGCGTAAAACAGGCTTCGGTTGGGCGCGCGCTCCGAGCCTTTGGTCACGTTGTCACTTCTCATAGTCTATCCTCTCTTTTGACAAAAGAGTGCCAGCCCGGCTCAAACACCGGTGCTGGCACCTTGGTAAAATCAGACTCTTACTTCTTCAGCCAGCTCATCATGCCGCGCAGCTCTGCGCCCACCTTCTCGATGGGGTGTTCGGCCTCCATGCGGCGCTGAGCGAGGAAGTGGACCTTGCGGCCGCCGTTGGGGCTCATCTCGGTCAGGAACTCGGAAGCGAAGGTGCCGTCCTGGATCTCGGTCAGGACCTTCTTCATCTCCTTGCGGGTCTCAGCGGTGATGAGACGCTTGCCGGTGCGGTAGTCGCCGTACTCAGCGGTGTTGGAGATGGAGTAACGCATCTTGGAGAAGCCGCCCTCGTTGATGAGGTCAACGATGAGCTTCATCTCGTGGCAGGTCTCGAAGTAGGCCATCTCGGGCTCGTAGCCAGCCTCGACCAGAGTGTCGAAACCAGCGTGGATGAGCTCGCAGACGCCGCCGCACAGGACAGCCTGCTCGCCGAACAGGTCGGTCTCGGTCTCCTCCTTGAAGGTGGTCTCGAGGATGCCGGCACGGCCGGCACCGATGCCGGAAGCGTATGCCAGAGCGATGTCCTTAGCCTTGCCGGTGAAGTCCTGCTCGACACAGATCAGAGAGGGGCAGCCCTCGCCCTCGGTGTACAGGCGGCGGACGATGTGGCCGGGACCCTTGGGAGCGATCATGATAACGTCAACATTCTTGGGAGCGGTGATGGTCTTGAAGTGGATGTTGAAGCCGTGTGCGAAAGCCAGAGCCTTGCCCTCGGTCATGTAGGGAGCGACCTGCTTGTTGTAGATGTCAGCGCACAGCTCATCGGGGACCAGCATCATGACGACGTCGCCGGCCTTGGCAGCCTCCTCGACCTCCATGACCTTGAAGTTGGGATGAGTTGCAGCGAACTCAGAAGCCTTTTCCCAGTGAGCAGAACCCTTGCGCAGGCCGACGACGACGTTCACGCCGCTCTCGGCCAGGTTCTCAGAATGGGCGTGGCCCTGGCTGCCGAAGCCGATGACAGCGACGGTCTTGCCGTCCAGCACGCCGAGGTTGCAGTCGGAATCGTAGTATTTCTTGATCGCCATGGTAGTTGTTCTCCTTTTGTTTTTTTACTTATTTCAGTATAGAATGAATGATAAGCATCGTATATTTTTCGCTCACTGGGGAGCGGAAAAGTAAATTAGTGGCATCTCGTGCCGGGCAGCGGGAACTGTGCCTCTCTTACCTCCTGCGCGGGCTTCTGCATATGCTGATGCATCCCGCCGCGCTCGAGGGCGGTGACGCCGGTGCGGCACTGCTCCAGGATCTGATAGTCCGACATGAGCTTCAAGAAGGCGTCGATCTTCTCGGGACGGCCCGTCAGCTCAAAGACCATGCTGTCGGGCGACAGGTCGATGATCTTTGCCTTGTAGATACCGGCGATCTCCCGCAGCTCTGCGCGGTTGGTGACATTTGCCATCACCTTGAGCAGGAGCAGCTCCCGCTCGAGAGCGGTGGACTCGTTGAGTACGAAGACCTGACGGGTGACTTCCAGACGCTCAGTCTGGAGGATAAGCTGCTGGAGCTCCTTTTCGGTACCCGAGACGGAAACGGTGATGCGGCTGACTGTGGGATCGTTGGTGGCCGAAACGGTCAGGCTGTCGATGTTGAAGCCTCTGCGGCAGAACAGGTTGGACACCCGGGCCAGAACGCCGCTCTGGTTGTCCACCAGCAGGCTGATGACCCTGCGCTGATTGGATTCCATGTCGCTGTGTCCTCCTTATTTCATGATGATGTCGTTGATGTCGCCGCCGCCGGGAATCATGGGCAGGACCTTTTCGTCCTTGTCGATCATGCATTCGATCCAGGTGGGGCCTTTCTGCTTCAGAGCGTCGGCGAATGCCTCCTGGAACTGGGCAAGGTTCTCGCAGTGGTAGCCCTTGAGGCCGAAGCCCTCGGCCAGCTTGACGAAGTTGGTCTTGCGGTGGGGGTCGGTCTGGGAGAAGCGCTTGCCATAGAAAGCGGTCTGCCACTGGCGCACCATGCCAAGCACCTGATTGTTGAAGATGACCGTGATGATGGGCAGCTCGTAGCTGACAGCAGTGCAGGCTTCGTTGAGGTTCATGTGGAAGGAGCCGTCGCCGGTGAACATGACCACCCGCTGGTCGCGGCCCAGCGCCATCTGTGCGCCGATGGCTGCGCCGTAGCCGAAGCCCATGGTGCCGAGGCCGCCGCTGGTGATGAAGCCGCGGCTCTTGGCGTGGCGCAGGTACTGTGCCGCCCACATCTGGTGCTGGCCCACATCGGTGACGTAGACCGCCTCGGGGCCGCACTGGTTGCAGACCTCGCCGATGACCTGATGGGGCATCAGGCGGGAGGCGTCGGATACCGGGTGGTAATCCTGTGCCTGCCACTCGTGGATCATCTTCATCCAGTCGGGATGCTTTTTCTCCTCGATCATCGGGAGCATGGCGTTCAGCACATAGGCGGCGTCACCCACGATGGCAAGGTCAACATCCACGTTTTTGCCCAGCTCGCTGGCGTCGATGTCGATCTGGATGATGGTCGCATTCTTGGCGAAGGTCTTGGGGTTCAGGGCCACGCGGTCGGAGAAGCGGGCGCCCACCGCAATAAGGACATCGCAGTCGGCCACCGCCCGGTTCGAGGTGTAGCAGCCGTGCATACCCACCATGCCGATGTTCATCGGGTCGCCGTAAGGCACGACGCCTGCGGCCATCAGAGTATAGGTGGCCGGGATCTCAGCCTTTTTCAGAAGGTCACGCAGGGGCTGGCAGCTGGCCGCCGAGCGGACGCCGCCGCCGAAGTAGACCAGCGGGCGCTGTGCGCCGTTGATGATCTCTGCCGCCCACTTGACCTGCTCTTCGTTGAAGGTGGTCACGGTGCGGATGGGCTCCGGCTTTTTCGGGGTGAACTCACACACCGCAGCGGTGACATCCTTCGGGATGTCCACCAGCACCGGGCCTTTGCGGCCGCTCTGGGCGATTCGGAAAGCCGCACGCATGGTGTCGGCCAGGTCTTCGACCCGGCGCACCGTGAAGTTGTGCTTGGTGATGGGCATCGTGATGCCCTCGATGTAGGCTTCCTGGAAGCCGTCCTTGCCCAGGCCCTCCGTGGTCACGTTGCCGGTGAAGGCCACCATCGGCACAGAGTCCATATAGGCGGTGGCGATGCCGGTGACGAGGTTCGTTGCGCCCGGGCCACTGGTGGCCAGCACCACGCCGGTGCGGCCCGTTGCACGGGCGTAGCCGTCCGCCGCGTGGGATGCGCCCTGCTCGTGGGCGGTCAGCACATGGGTGATGCGGTCAGCGTTTTTGTACAGCTCGTCGTAGAGGTTCAGCACTGCGCCGCCGGGGTAGCCGAAGAGGGTGTCCACTCCCTGCTCACAGAGCACCTCTACAAAGATTTGAGAACCGTTCAACTGCATGGTGAGTTTCTCCTGTTTCCGTTTCCAATTTCCACTTTACACACTTTTTTCCCAAACACTCTCAGGGGCAGTACCTGATAAACAAAAGGTCTCTGTCCCCTTATCCAAGAGACAAAGACCTGGAATCAATCCAAAACTCTCTGCGGTACCACTCTCGTTGACGCTTTCCGCGCCCTCTCACGGGCTTCCAACAAAGCCCTGCGCTCTAACGGCCGCCACCGGCGCTGCTTAGCAGACGTCCCATATATCGTCCTTCAGCAGGCTGCTCCGGGAGGATTCCGCGCCGGGCCGCCTGCTGCCTTGCATCGTCCGGCAGCTCTCTGAAAAGCGGGTATCCTGCGTTACTTTTTCCCATCTGTGCATTTGTTGGGTCAATTATACTATAAATCGGGCCGTTGTCAATCGACGATTTGTAACGTGAATCATGGCAAACATGAAGATAATTAAACACCATCTTGCGCAGGGCCTTACATCGCTGTATAATTCTGAGTAACCGACTTTACTTAAAGCATAGCCTCTCCCTTTGGGAGAAGTGTCATCGCTTGCGATGACGGAGAGGGCAAGGCCGCTGGCAAAGCCACACAAGCTCAGCGATCGTATCACTCTGACAAAGAGCCTGCCTATCGCTGTGCGGTGGGCTTTATCGCACAGTGCTTGCCCTCTCAGGCCCGCGCCAGCTCTCCCAAAGGGAGAGCCAATTATATCATAGAAAGGGATATTATGAACCTCACAGAATGGAACGCCCGGCTCCACGGGCTGGTCATCTTCCGCGCCCTGCTGGACGATGACGTCATTGCAAAATTTGTTGACCTCACCGACCGGATGGCCGCTGCCCCCCAGAACACGGGTGCCGTGTGCGACGCTGCCGCTTCCTTCGAAGCAGCCCTCTTCGAGCACACCACCAACTTTGGCGAATACCTTTCCGCTGCCGTCCTCGAAGCCGAGACGGTCTGTGTCCGGCAGGCAGCTGTCAGCGAAGTGCCGCCCGTCTTGCAGACCGCACTGGACAATGAGCTGGACTTCTTGCAGCAGCTGTGCAGCCTGACGCTGGACGAGCTTCTGGACGCCGCCGGTGCCGCCGACAAGCTGCCTTTCCTGCCCCGGTGGGAGACGAAGGCCATCGACCTCCACGCCGCCTACGCCCAGCGGATGAGCGAGGTGGGCAAAAAGGGCTACGGAATGTTCGCCAAGCACCACGTCTTCACGGTCGAGAACGGCCAGCTGGTGCCGGTGCGCTACCCCGACCCCCAGCGCCTCGACGAGCTGCCGGGCTACGAGCAGGAGCGGGAGAAGGTCATCGCCAACACCCGCGCCCTGCTGGCCGGGATGCCTGCCAACAATGTCCTGCTCTACGGCGACGCCGGTACGGGCAAGTCCAGCACCGTCAAGGCCATCGCCAACGAGTTCGCCGCCGACGGCCTGCGCCTCGTGGAAGTCAAGAAGAACCAGCTCTATCAGATCCCCGATTTGATGGACAAGCTGGCGGCGAACCCGCTGAAGTTCATCCTCTTCATCGACGATTTGAGCTTCACGGCCAACGACGACAACTTTGCGGCCCTGAAAGCCATCCTCGAGGGCAGCGTGGGCGGCAGAGCCCGGAACATCGCCGTTTACGCTACCTCCAACCGCCGCCACCTCATCAAGGAGACCCTCTCCGACCGCACCGGCGACGACATCCACGAGGCCGACACCCGTCAGGAGCTGATGAGCCTTTCGGCCCGGTTCGGCCTCACCGTCACCTTCCAGCGGCCTGAGAAAGCCCGCTTCGAGGTCATCCTCACCGAGCTGGCCAAACAGCACGGCATCGAGATGCCCCACGACGAGCTGCTGACCAAGGCCGAAGCCTTCGCCATCCGTGCCGGAGGCCGCAGCCCCCGCGTCGCCAAGCAGTTCATCGAGCAGTGCGCCGCAGGAGTGCAGAAGTAAATAATAGGAACGATTCAAATCTTCGAGAGTTCCCTCATGGAATCCCTCTGGAGGCATTCTCTTCGGATGCCCCGGACCACAGCACCGGGATCCTGCAAAAAATGCGAGAGTTCATACTGCGCAAAAGCGTGGCCCTTATCCGAGACGAAGATTTTCCCCTCCGCAAAGCTCACGGTGAAACCCCGGAATTCAAATGCAAGGCCGTTGTCCGGTTCATTGATGGTGTCGCCCCAGACGGCCCGCTTCAGGGCCGAACAAAGGCGGTATTCCTCTTCCGTGCGGAGCCAGAGTTCCGGCGTCTGGACACTGTGCTCCAGCAGGAACAGGTTGGTAAAATCCCTTACAAAGCCCGTTTCTTTTGCCTCGATGGGCCGATTCAGCTGCTTCCATTCCCGGATGTCGAAGCGGTAATAAAAGTTTCCTTCCGTCCCTCTCCGGGGGCTGACCTCTGTGATAGCGCTCCGGCGGACGGCGCTGCATTTCGTAACTTCGCCGTAGTACCGGACACCTGCCTGTGCGCCGAACACATACTGTGACTGGTAAAGGGCCACATAGCGGACAGGAAAATCACTGTCCTGCAGGCGCTCTGCCGGGATGTAATAAAAGCAGTGCTTCCGGCAAATATCCAGCTGCTGCGGGCTGCGCATAGTACCCACCAGTACATCCCGCACGGCCCAGTCTACTGCTTTCAGCTTCGCTTCCAGTTTCTCCATCTCGCCCGCCCCCTGCTGTGCTTTATTTTATTGTACCGTCTTTTCTGCCGGGAGGCAAGATGCAGATAAACAAAAAAATCCGTTGTCAGATGACAACGGATTTTTGAGTGGAGAATTAGGGACTCGAACCCCAGACCCCCTGCGTGTGATGCATGACGACTTTTTGATTTTTATGACGTCAATTCGTTAAACAGGCTCAATTTGCTACAGATCTGCTACAAACGGCAGTTTTTACCCAGCACTAAATCTGCTGTTCTGGTTTTCTCGATTTTTGTTTTTTAGATTGTTTCTTTTGTTGGTGCAGTTCTTTCAAGTCTTCAATTGCCAGCTCTGGAGCCATGGTGTGGAACATCAGATAGTTTGTGTTCATGGTCTTCGCCGGAGCCTGCGCATAAATCTCCCTGCTGGGTTCGTTGGTCAGAATATGCCAATAACGGTAAAGGTAGCCTGTCCAATACATTACTTCTCTATCATACCGGGCATTGCCCTTTTGCGTCTGAGGGCACTCGTCTGCAAATTCCTCCAGAAGATATTCTTCTCCCGCCCACTGCATCCGGTTGTACTCTGAATCAAGATCACGGGCAACCTTAGAGCGCATGAACCGCTTCATGAAATCCTCGCTGTCATAGCCTGCTTGCAAAGAAAGCTCAAACAAGCGGCCCTGAATATCGCATAGTTTCAATTGAACCAGATCCATAACGATTCACCTTCTCTGCTTTGCACCATCAAGGATTTCATCAAAAAAGCGGCCTTCTCTACGATACTCTTTGCAGATTTGGTTTGCAAATGCAATGCCATTACTACGGTTCTGCTCGCTGGCCTTCTTCAGTGCCTGCCGTTCCATCCAAAGTAATTGGACTTCACGCTCAATCTTGACCGCATCACAAGCTTTCTGCGTAATAGCAACATACTGACGTCCAAGTTTCAGAGCAGACAGACTTTTCACCAATGCCGTATCGGTAATCGTTCCTTCAAAAAAGCTATCCAGAACATAGAACATTCTATCATTTGCGATGCTGCCAATCACCATGTCGTAGTCTTTATCCAGCTCCTGATACTTCTGGAAGAACTTCGTTCCTCGTGCGGCTTCCATTCTACCACGATGATATGCTACCAGCATAGCCCATTCAATATCAGCCGGAACATCCAAAGTTTTTAAGCTATGAAGATCAACCGATAAAATATAAAAAACAGATTGCTCATAGTCACAGATCAGCGTAAGCGGCTGGAGCGGATCAGTTCCCATATAAAATCCAGCTCCGAAGTCACAGCGGTCACGGCTGGCTGGTTTGATTTTCCCCTGAATGCCTGATTTGGAGCCATGGTATAAAACCATTTTATTCGGATGCATAGCAGAGATTTCTGTAGCATCTCCGATAATAGCATCGTGTATAATTTCAGCCAACGTGATATGATTTTCTTCGCAAATCGCAAGCATTTTCTCCTGTGCAAGACGATTCGGCGTAGATTTTTCATTTTCCCAGCGGTTTACGGTCGCAAAGGACACTCCGATTTCATCCGCCAATTTCGACTGGCTCCATTGTAAAGCTGAACGAATCTCAAAGACTGTGTTCATCGGGCACCTCCCGCAAGTATAACATTTGTCATCAATTTTATTGTAGCAAACGTTATATCATACGTCAAGTATTATTTTCATCATGCACGTCACCCGCAGTCAATTATCGGCGTTCATATCATTTTTTGAGCCGCAAATAGTATTTTTCAAGGCTCTTATCGCAGACATTCACAATATGCAGCCAATCTTCCCGTATGAGCTTGCGGAAGATGATCGGGTTCACCTCGATGGTCTCCACATCCTTGCAGCGCATCAGGAATCGCATATCCTCAAAGCGCTTGAAGGGGTTGGAGAGGATGTTCTTCTCCACATCCTTCCGGGTATAACCGCCCTTCTGGTAGATACTGGTGGATTTCTCTGCGATCATCCCGTGCGCCTTGCTATTCTCGTAGAAGTCGATGAAGTAGCCCACCACGTCCGGCAGAGCGACTCTGCCGCTGGTGTCCATATACTCATAGATTGCTTTGAGCAACACCGGCTTGTAGGAGTAGCTCATGTCCATCGTTTCGATGAACTTCATGAACTTGTCCGCCATATTCTGCGGCGTAATGAGATCCCAGCCATACTGTTTCGCAATATTGCGGATGCTTTCCTCCCGGAAATAGTGGAACATCCGCTTATCACCAAAGGGAATCGAAAGGTCCGGTTTGACTTTTCCGTCCTTGATGTAGCGCTCCACCGTCTCGGACTGTACATCCACCATCCGAACGAACTCGATCTGCGAGATCATATCCTTGACGCTGTTCTGCCAGTTGAAAAGGTCGATGATCTCATAGTCCGACACATCGATCGGCACATCCAGCCACGCCTCTGGCTTTTCGCCCTGGAACAGCATATCCTGATCCAGCTTGCGCTTGTTCTCCGGCGCCAGCACATACGCCATGGGCTGATATTTTGCAATGTCCAGCACCCGGTGCAGGCTATATGGCATATTGAACATATTGGCATTGTCCACAAAGTCAACCACCAACAGGTCTTCTTTGCCCGGGCAGCGGCGTGTACCACGACCAAGCTGCTGCAAATAGATCGTTTTGGACATGGTCGGGCGTGCCATGAACAGCACCGTTGTATGCGGGCTGTCCCAGCCTTCGTTCAGAAGGTCGCAGGCACAAAGAACATTGGTCGAGCCGGTTTCATAGTCCTTCAGGATTTTTTCCCGAACCTCAACACGATCCCGCCCGGAAACTGCTTCCGCCTTCACGCCGCTATCCCGCAGTAGCTTTGCAATTTCGGCTGCATGGTCTACGCTGGCACAAAAGATCACGGTCTTTTTGCCGTTGACGTACTTTAAATATGTATCAACGATCAACTGATTCCGTTCCGGGATAAACAACTTGCTTTCCAGATCCTGCGAATTGTATTTGATGCCGTTGATCCGCACATCGGTCAGGTCGATGTTGGTCTTGACCCGGATGCAGCGAATCGGCACCAGTACGCCACGCTCCACAGCAGTTTTCAGATCCATTTTGTGGGCGACATTCTGGAACAGCTCCAGCATATCTTCACCATCGCTGCGTTCCGGGGTAGCAGTCAGTCCCAGAATGAACTTCGGGTGGAAGTAGGTGAAGATCTTCTGATAAGTGTTGGCTGCCGCATGGTGGCATTCGTCCACGATCAGGTAGTCAAAATCTGTAGGCGAGAACTTTTCCAGATCCTTGGAGATACTCTGCACCGTTGCAAAAATGACCGTCTGGGTCACATCCTTCTGGCTTCCGATGTACTCTCCCAAAGTCGCTTCCGGCTAGACCTTAGCAAAGGTTTCTTTTGCCTGCGACGCCAGCTTCAGGGCCGCCTCATAGGCCAGATTGAGCTGA
>OHNG01000965.1_pt1 | contig 11245 bp, 9 predicted proteins | sample 1569511 | NCBI WGS metagenome assembly OHNG01 (sample SAMEA3879530, study PRJEB24766) | human gut metagenome | biome: human-associated habitat; feature: feces | place: USA | collected 1985/1987
AGAATGTGATCCGGGGAGCCGGAGACGTCAATACCTGTATGGTAGCGGGACTGACGGAGCTGTCCGGCAGGATCGTGTTCGCGTATCTATTGTCCGGAACCCTGGGCGTCACGGGAATCTGGATCGCCACTCCTCTGTCCTGGAGTTGTGGCTGTGTGATTCCGGTGATCCGGTATTATTCCGGCAAATGGAAGCACAAGAGGCTGGCCTGATGACCGGAGTGGCCGGAACACAGAGGGGCTATTCCGGCCGCATCCATCCGGCAAATTCCAGAATGGACTGGTTCTCAGCCTTTTTCTCGCTCTGCTGCATCTGCTTGCGGTATTCTCTGGGAGACATCTGCATAAGTTTGATAAAGTAGCGGTTGAAACTGGACACGGAATGGAACCCCACCATCTCGGAAATGTCCAGAATAGAGTGTTCCGTACTGCGTAACAGAATACAGGATTTTAAAATCCGGGTGTTGTTGACGTAGTCTAACGGTGAAGTTCCCATAATATCATGGAAAACCCGGCGGAAGTGCGTCGGGCTCCAGTGGCAGAGATCGGCCAGATATTCGATCGAGAACTGTTGCATATAATTTTTCTCAATATATTCCAGAGCGGGTGAGATCACCAGAGAGTTTTCGGCGATCTCGCCTTCTTTTTTACGTTCCTGTAAGGCCAGTATTTCAAGAGAGTCCGGTTTGGCCGTGTCGGGATTGACACCGCCGAGACTTTCGATCCGGTACAATTCAATATAAAGGGAGCATAACAGGCTTCTGGCACTGATCTGATAGCAGGGATTCTGCTCTTCCAGCTCGTGGATGATATGAGATACCAGATAGTTGATGTGGGGAAAAGCCTCTTTGCTGAAAATATAACGGAATGCTGGGAAACCGTCCGTGGACAGGTCGTAATTTTTCCAGGAGGCGGGGAGGAGATTGCGGAACAATTCCTTCGGATCCAGGAAAAGATAAGACCAGTGGCTTTTCATGCCTGGTGCACTGTAAGTGGTATGTGGAACATTGCGGGGAAGAACGGTGACATCTCCGGCATGGAAAGTCTGTTTTTCTCCGTTGATCTCCAGCGTACCGCTGTCGGAATGACAGATCCCAATCTCCAGACAGTTATGAAAATGAAGGCTTCCGCTGGGAATATCGGAAATCTTCCAATAATCACCGGACAGAAGCAGTACCGGGAAGTGTGTTGGCAGATAATAACTTCGGTATTCTGTGACAGCTCGTTTGGATTTCGCCATAGTGTGCCTCCTGTTCCAGAGTTTTCTGAATAGCTTTGTGCATCCTGTATGATGATGCAACGGAAAGACATGCTGCAGTAGAAATAATGTCTATACATTATATATAACAATTAAAATGGATAAAATCAACCATTATGTTGCGAAAATGACTTTTTTAGGGTTGGCAATGTTTCCGTGGAAGAGATTAAAAAAGGCTAAAAATACCGTGAAACAGCGAATCCTACAGCAAAAACGCTCCAAAATTCACGCAAAATTTACGAAAATGCAACGAAACTTCAATACTTACGAAAAACGACCATGATCTATAATGATCGTTTTTGCATAGTTTTTTATAATGATTGATTAGAAAAATATGACAACATGTATGATAATGTACTTACAAAGTTACAAAAAGTGTACAAAGTGACGAGAAAATATAGCTGACACTTGAGGAGGTTCGACATGGCGAAGAAGAATGCAGCCAATGTGGTGGGAGTGAAAACGAAAACCACGTGGAAACAAGCTTTTAAAAGAGACTGGCAATTGTATCTGCTGTTACTGCTTCCACTGATTATGGTATTTGTATTCAGTTACGGAGCATACCCGGGATTGCGGATGGCCTTTATGGATTATAAACCGGCGAAGGGATATGCAGGCAGCGAATGGGTGGGCATGAAGACATTCGTTAAGATATTCAAGGATGCCGATTTCATGAGAGCACTTCGCAACTCCATAGTGTTTAACCTGGCGGATCTGATCATCGGTTTCCCAATGCCGATCATTCTGGCACTGATCCTGAATGAATTAAGATATCCGAGATTCAAGAAAGTGTCCCAGACGATCCTGTATCTGCCGCACTTCCTTTCCTGGGCCATCATCGGAAGCGTAGCCATGACAATGTTCCGTCCGAACTCCGGTCTGGTGAACATTCTGCTGACCAACCTGGGAGTGATCTCCGAAGGAATTCCTTTCCTGAATGAGAAATGGCACTGGGCAATTACATATCTGCTGATCGGTGTATGGCAGACGATGGGATGGGGCACGATCCTCTACCTGGCAGCGATCACCGGTATCAACGGAGAATTGTACGAAGCAGCCATGATCGATGGAGCGAACCGTTGGAAGAGAATGTGGCATATCACACTTCCCGGTATCAAGAGCACAGTAGTAACACTGCTGATCCTGAACCTCGGACGTGTCATGGGAAGTAACTTAGAGCGTCTGACCGCATTAGAAAATTCACAGGTCAAGGACTTCCAGTATCAGCTGGCTGTCTACATTTACAACAAAGGTATTGGAGCCGGAAAATTCAGTGCGGCGACCGCAGTTGGTCTGTTCCAGTCATTGATCGGATTGATCCTGGTTCTGTTATCTGATAAATTCGCAAAGAAGCTTGGCGAAGACGGATTACTGTAGGAGGTGAGAGAGATGAAGAAAAAAGAAGTTAATATTAATGAAGAATCTACCTCCGCAGGCGGAGCACATGCGGTCAACAAATTCCGCATCAGTGATTTCGTCATGATGGCAGTGATCGTCATCCTCTGCGCCAGCTGTGTATTACCGTTCTTACATGTAGCAGTAAAATCCATATCCGGTAATACCGCAGTAATGTCCAAGAGCGTTTACTTCTGGCCCAAAGACATCACCTTCGATGCTTACAAGAAGGTATTTGCAGATAACTCCATGACCTACTCCATGATCTTCTCGGTGATCGTTACCGTGATCTTCACCGCTCTGGGAATGCTGGTATGTACTTGTGCCGCTTATCCTCTTTCCAAGAAGAGACTGAAGGGCAAAAAGTTACTGACTTTCCTGCTGATGGTACCGATGTACTTCAGTGCCGGCATCATTCCCAGCTACCTGTTATATCAGAAGCTGCATGTGCTGGATACCATGTGGGTGTTGATCTTACCTCTGATCTATTCCCCGTACAACATGCTGATCATGAAGAACTACTTCCAGAGTACGATTCCCGACAGCTTAGAGGAATCCGCTTTCCTGGATGGCGCAAGTAACTTCCAGATCCTGAGCAAGATCGTATTACCGCTGTCCAAACCGATCCTGGCAACGTTGTCTCTGTTCTACGCCGTAGGCCGTTGGAACTCTTACGCAGACAACATGTACTACACCAAGAGTGCTAACCTGAAGCTGATCCAGTACAAGTTATATCAGTTGGTAGCATCCGCAGCAGAAGCACAGACTTCCTCCCTGGCAGATACCGGCAGTGCGATCCAGTCCACTCCCGAAGTATTACAGGCAGCAAGTATCATGTTTGTAACAATTCCTATCATTATTATTTATCCTTTCCTGCAGAAGTACTTCGTACAGGGTACCATGATCGGAGCAGTTAAGGGCTAAAAGTTAAAAGGAACAAAACAACCAAGTTAGTTTTCCCCAAAACCGGGGGTACACATAAAACTATGTATAATTTTTAAGGAGGATTGATTTATGAAGAAGAATACTCTTCACAAGGTAATGGCAACAGCACTTGTTGGTGCTATGGCAATGAGCACTCTGACCGGATGCGGCAGCAGTGCGGACAACACAACCGCAGATGCCGGAACAAAGGAATCTGTAGCAGAGAGTTCTGCAGCAAGCACAGATGCAGGAGCATCCACAGCAGTAGCAGGTATTGACGGATGGGAGGCTTTCGCAGACAATGTTACTCTGCAGATCCCCGTATACGATCGTGGTTCTTCCGGAAACGGATGCTCTGATGTAGAGAACAACTACTGGACCAACTGGGTACAGGAGAACTTCGGTGATAAGTACAACATCACGGTAGAATATGTAGGAATTACCCGTAGCGACGTTATGACTGATTACGCTATGCTGGCAGCAAGCCAGAGCCTTCCTACCATCTGTATGGAATATGACTATGATAAGCTGGCAAGCTGGCAGGCAGACGGCTATCTGCAGACCTACGATGTAGAAGAGTTCAAGCAGATCGCTCCTACTTACTGGGAGACCATGGTAGAGCACGGCAACGATGCTTACACCAAGCTGGATGATGAAGATTATCTGGTACTCGGTTACAGACCTTACGGTAACACCACTTATACCTGGTGCACTTTCTATCGTCAGGACTGGCTGGAAGAAGCTGGCTTCTCTGAGTATCCCGTTGGCGACAACACCAAGCTGTTAGAGCTGTATGCAAAACTGGTTGAGAACGGCCATCAGTATCCTTTAAGCGGTAAGAAAGTAAGCGGCGCAGGTATTGACCAGAACTATGGTTACAGAGATTATCCTCAGGATGAGACCACATGGGCAACCACCGGTGACTACCAGATCCCCGCTCTGTCCACCGAGGCTCAGAAGAGATTCTTAAAATGGGAGAACGAGCTGTACAACGATGGTTACTACAATCCTGAGTACTATCTGAGAGATGCTTCCGAGGCAGAGGCAGACTTCATCAACGGTGAAGCATTTACCTGGACCGGATATATCTCCTCCAGCATGAACGTACTGAACTCCTTCTATGATGCTAACCCCGATGCCAAGCTGGCAGTAGCAGTGACTCCTTCCACCTGGACACAGGATGAGACCTGGGGATCTTCCGCTTCTTACAGACCCGGAACCAACTTCGGTATGATGATTGGCTTCGCTAACGATGCTACCGAGGATGAAGTAAAGGCAGCTATGATGTACCTTGAGTGGCTGAACCAGCCCGAGAATCTGTTCACTATGCAGTGGGGTATCGAAGGCGTGAACTTCAATTATGATGATAACGGCGATCCCGTAGCAGTAGCAGATCAGACCGGTCTGGCTGAGCAGCAGGGACACAACAACAACGTAGACTACTGGTGTGCAGTAACCGCAGTTAAGACCCTCGGATCTATCGAGAAAGATATCCAGGCAGTTACCCCTCAGGGTATTCCTCAGGACTTCTATGATCAGATCCTGGCTAACTACAACGGACAGGTTGCTATCTATGAAGCAGGCAAGGCTAACTCCGACTGTCTGTTTGCAACCGCTATCGATGCTGTTACCGAGTACAACCAGACGCTGTATGATCTGTATACTGAGTACCGTGACAAGCTGACCATGTGCCCTAAGGACCAGTTCGATTCTCTGTATGAAGAACTGAGCCAGAAGTACCTGGATGCAGGTTATCAGGAAGTTATCGATGAGAGACAGGCTGCTCTGGATGCAGGTAACACCACCAGACTTCAGTAAGTAAAAAGTTTTATTACAGGAAGTACATACAGCCCCCAGGCATGAATGGCTTGGGGGCTATATTAAAAATGCAACTATTCAGAGCCATGTAAATATTATTCAATGGGCGTCGAATGCTTGCATTCGTAAGAACATTTGATAATATTTATAGGGCGAAGTTACTTTATGTCCTTTTCCGACCGACTGTTTTACAATAAAAACAACTGTGGGAAAAGAATATAAAGAGCCAAAAGGCAGAAATGGAGGAGCTATGTTAAAACTGGAATATGATAAGAAAGAAATAGAGGGAGTCATTGACAAGATCGTCAAAAAGACTATGAATATGGATCTCACCTGGGACTGGCCCTGTGGTGTGGCATATTACGGAATCAGCGATGCCTATGAGAAGACAGGCAAGAAGGAATATCTGGATCTGTTAAAGGATCGTATCGACGAACTGATCGATCTGGGACTGCCCAAGGTATGGACAGTAAACGCCTGTGCCATGGGACATTGCCTGATCACCTTATACCAGGCCACCGGAGAGCAGCAGTATCATGACATTCTTATGAGCAAGATCGCTTATTTAAGAAAAGATGCCCTGCGTTTCGGAGATCATGTATTGCAGCACACCGTATCTGCCAACAACGATTTCCCGGAGCAGTGCTGGTGTGACACTTTGTTCATGGCAGCGTTCCTGATGCTGCGTGTGGGCGTGATGGAACACGATGAAGAACTGATCGATGATGCCTTGAACCAGTACTACTGGCATATCAAATATTTACAGAATCCAAGCAGTGGACTCTGGTATCACGGCTATGACAATATTGCCGGAGATCATATGTCCGGCATCTATTGGGGAAGAGCCAATGCCTGGGCAGCATTTACCATGTTGCAGGTAGGCGGTATTCTGCCTCAGTGCTATCTGTATCCGAAGTATATCGATGTGGCCGGCTCCTTAAATGAGCAGTTGGCAGCCCTGAAGGTATACCAGACGGAGAATGGATTGTGGAGAACCGTAGTGGATGATCCGGAATCTTATGAAGAGATTTCCGCATCTGCAGGAATTGCCGCAGCAATGCTGACCAGAGGCAATCCTTTACACAGCAAATATATCAACAAGGCCATCAAGGGCCTGCTTGCCAATGTCAGCGAGGATGGTAAGGTGATGAATGTCTCCGGCGGAACTGCCGTCATGAGAGACAAGGAAGGATACAGAGGCATTCCCAAGGCGTATATTCAGGGATGGGGACAGGGACTGGCACTTTCCTTCTTTGCAACCTTGTTAATTTCCGATGATATTGAGAAGGATGGTGCGTTATAGATGTTTCGCAGGAATTTCCTGTTCGGAAAGGATGGAGGAACAGCCAATCTGATCGATGTGGGCAGCGAAGATCTCTATCAGCCGGGCAAAGGTTACGGTTTTGTAACAGAAAAAAACAGAAGAGAGCAGAAGTTGCTGCAGATCCGGGAACTGAATTCCTCTTTTGATACGATGTACTGGTATCAAAACGAACAGCTGTCCTTCCTGAAGGAAGATGAGAACGGCTGCTATCTGGATTCTGCGGAAGAAGTGGCAGCGTTGGAGAGGCAGTCGGGAGAACCGATGTCTGGCTCACCCAGGAGGATTCCGCTGATCTTCAAGGTAGATGTACCCAGACAGGGGAACTACAGGATCACCCTGACCATCCGATCAGAAGAGGAAATGGGAGAGATACTGATCTTCACCGGAAGAAGACGGCTGGCTTTTCATGGCACAGTGGGAGCCGGAGAGTTCACTTATACAATGATTACAAATGTCTGCGATATTGTACCTGTGGGTTATTCCCGGATTTTTGCGGATAAGACTGTGGATATTGCAGTACTGGCGGACAGACCAAGGATCAGTGCTCTTACGGTAGAAGAGGTGAACGGTCCTACGGTTTATCTGGCGGGAGATTCCACAGTGACAGATCAGCCCGGAGATTATCCCTATTATCCAGGCACCTGTTACTGTGGCTGGGGACAGATGCTTCCGGCATATTTTGACACACGTGTGGCAGTGTCGAATCATTCCCACTCCGGACTGACTACCGATAGCTTCCGCAAGGAAGGGCATTATGCGGTGATCTCTCAGTACAGCAAGCCGGGAGATTATGTGTTTTTCCAGTTCGGGCATAATGATCAGAAGCTTCCCGGGCTGCAGGCAAAGGGCGGATACCGGGCGAATCTGCAACGCTATATCAAAGAAAATCAGGCAAAGGGGGTCTATCCGGTATTGGTGACACCCATTGCAAGAAATACCTGGAGACTGCGGGATCAGACTTATCTGGATCTGCTGGAGGAATTCGCGGATGTATGTCTGGAACTGGGAGCACAGTACGGAATTCCGGTGCTGGATCTTCATGCCCACAGCAAGAAATATGTGTTGGAAAAGGGCTTACAGGATGCCAAACCCATCTTTTTCCCCGGGGACTATACCCATACCAATGACTTCGGTGCTTATAAGATGGCAGGATATGTGGCACAGGAGATCCGGGAGAAATGCAAAGGTCATTCTGAAAGAGCCTACGCTTATCTGGCAGAGTGCGTGACGGATGGTTTCGGCGCATGGGAGCCTGTGGGACAAATCAATGTTCCTAAGAAACCGGAGATCTACAAGGACATTCCGGATCCTGCAGGAGATCAGGTGCTGTTGTCTGAGGCAGAGCAGCTGGAACGTGTGGTCAGACTGTGTCTGAAAGAGGAATTGCTGTAACAGGACAGATATTGTACTGGAAAATAGAAGTGAAGAAATGACAGGAATGAAAAATAAGCAGGAATATGAGGAGGAACTCAGAATGGGAAAAGGTGGTTTTTGCCTGAGAACGGGAATTCAGGAGCGCATTGAGGATCTGGGTAATGCGGTCTGATACCATATACTCTTCCGACGAAATCACCCATGCCGGTTACGGAATCTATTCTACCATTTGTATTATCAGAGATCACAATGCCTGGGCAAAGGAGAATCAGGACAAATTACAGCAGACCTTCCTGTGCACACCGCCCCAGGCAGCAGAGAGTGACACCCTGACCATCGGACTGATGGACAGCTTTTTTGCGGAGCAGTTCCGGATCAATGATAGCGCAGAGAGTCTGGAATATTGGGAGATTTATGACAGAACTACCAATGTGAAGATCGACAATGCGGACTGGAGCTATGACAAAGAGAAGGGAAGCGTGTCCCTAAGCGGCATCATCCCTTTTCATAAGTATACAGTAAGCTTCTTAGCCTATCGTATCTGGGAAGAAATCTCTATGTACAATCATACTACGAACCACTGGGACAAGGAGCATCTGATGCAGATCGATCCCAGATATCCTGAGACTCAGGAGTATCTGCTGGGCTGGATGAAGCACTGGTGTGAGACCCATCCGGATACCACGGTGGTGCGCTTTACCTCCATGTTCTACAATTTCGTATGGATCTGGGGCAGCAGTGAGAGGAACCGGAATCTGTTCTCTGACTGGGGTTCCTATGATTTCACTGTGAGCGTTCCTGCTTTACAGGAGTTCGAGAAACAATACGGATATCGCATGACAGCGGAAGATTTTATCAATAAGGGACAGCTGCATGTGACTCATATGCCTGGCAATGCGAAAAAGGCGGATTGGATGGCATTTATCAATGATTTCGTTATTTCCTTTGGCAGGAAGCTGATCGATATGGTGCATTCCTACGGCAAAAAGGCTTATGTCTTCTATGACGACAGCTGGGTAGGCGTGGAGCCTTATAATGGCAGATTTCAGGAGTTTGGTTTTGACGGACTGATCAAATGTGTATTCTCCGGTTATGAAGCCAGACTGTGTGCGGGCGTGGATGTGCCTACACATGAACTGCGTCTGCACCCCTATCTGTTCCCGGTGGGGCTGGGCGGTGCTCCGACTTTCATGGAGGGCGGCAATCCCACACTGGATGCGAAAAAATACTGGAACAGCGTAAGACGTGCCCTGCTGCGTGCGAAGATCGACCGGATCGGTCTCGGCGGATACCTTCATCTGGTGGAGGGTTTCCCGGATTTCTGTGATTATATTGAAAAAGTGGCAGATGAGTTCCGTCTGATCCGCAGCTTCCACGATGCGGGAGAACCTTACCGCATCAAGACCCGTGTGGCAGTGCTGCATTATTGGGGAAGCTTACGTTCCTGGACCTTGTCCGGACACTTTCATGAGACTTATATGCATGACCTGATCCACATCAACGAAGCTTTGTCCGGACTTCCTGTGGATGTGAAATTTATTTCCTTTGAGGATGTAAAAAATGGTATACTGAAGGACGTAGATGTCGTAATCAATGCAGGTAGAGCCGGAAGCGCCTGGAGCGGCGGGGATGCCTGGAAGGATGAGGAGCTTGTTACTGCACTTACAAAGTGGGTACACGAGGGAGGCTGCTTTATCGGTGTGAACGAGCCTTCCGCTGTGGAAGGATATGATACGTATTTCCGTATGGCACATGTGCTGGGAATTGACGAGGACACCGGCGCAAGAGTCTGTCACGGCAGATGGACCTTTGAGACAGCGGATCCTGAGCATCTGATCCCAGAGGGCGCAGATGTGGAAGCGAAGGAGAACCGGTATCTGACGGATGGAAAAGCACAGGTACTTCTGGCAGACGGCGGGAAGCCACTGATCACACTGAATCATTTCGGCAAGGGACTGGGAATCTATCTGTCTTCCTTCCAGGTGAACCTGTGGAATACCAGAATGCTGTACCAGCTGATCCGTTATGCCGGTGGAGAAGGCACCTCCGGCAGCTATATGACGGATAACCTGTATACGGAATGTGCTTATTACCCGGAGAGTAAAAAACTGGTAGTCATCAACAACAGTGACACCGAGCAGACCACCACCATCCCCACGGAAGCGGGCGCATGTACGGTAACCATTGCACCTTACGACACTACCTTTGTAGAAATCAGATAACCAACGATAACGATCAGGGCGGAAATCCTGTGTTCGTTTTCTGAGGGAGCAGAACGCAAAGGAGGCAGAGAATGCATAACGAAAAAGAAAGACCTACGGAATATTTCCCGGACGGAACTCCCATAGATGACTGGTTTTATGATATAGGGATGCCGGAGCTTGAGGAACTGGGCAGACCCTATGTCCTCACAGAGTACGGGATCTGGGACGACGGAAAAGTTTATACCAAAGAGATCCAGAAGGTGATCGACCTGGCGGCAGAAGAGGGCGGTGGTGTCCTGGTGGTGCCGCCGGGAACCTATCTGACGGGAGCACTTTATTTCAAACAGGGAGTGAATCTCTATGTTTCCGCCGGTGCGACGTTAAAGGGCAGCGATGATATCTCGGATTATGATCTGGCCGAGACCCGGATCGAGGGAGAGACCTGCCTTTATTTTACGGCACTGATCAATGCGGACGGTCTGAATGGATTTACCATGTGCGGACCGGGCACTATTGACGGTAACGGACTTAAGACCTGGAAAGCCTGCTGGCTGCGCTGGAAATGGAGTAACGGCACCAACAAGGATGGTCAGAGACCCCGGCTGGTCTATCTGTCCAACTGCAGAAATGTGCGGATCGCCGGTCTGAATTTACAGAATTCCCATTTCTGGACCACACATATTTATAAATGTGACCATGTAAAATACTTGAACTGCCATATTTATTCCCCGGCAGGTCCTGTTGCGGCACCCAGTACGGATGCCATTGATATCGATGTGTGTACGGATGTGTTGGTGAAAGGCTGTTATATGGAAGTCAATGACGACTCTGTGGTGCTGAAGGGCGGTAAGGGCCCCTGGGCGGACAGCCAGCCGGAGAACGGCTCCAATGAGCGGATTCTGGTGGAGGATTGTGTCTACGGTTTCTGCCACAGGTGTCTCACCTGTGG
>OHNG01000993.1_pt1 | contig 11005 bp, 10 predicted proteins | sample 1569511 | NCBI WGS metagenome assembly OHNG01 (sample SAMEA3879530, study PRJEB24766) | human gut metagenome | biome: human-associated habitat; feature: feces | place: USA | collected 1985/1987
TGCGGCACAAATAGCTGTGTGAAAAATAAGCGATCACGCTTATTTTTCACACTAGTCTCCTTCCTTACAGTTTCCCAAAAGGGCCACCCGCCGTGTGTCAGCAGCGCACGGCGGATGGAGATAACCATGATTTATTCCTTTTTAGTTAGTCTTTTCTAACTACGCTTAGTCTACCAGAACTCTTTTCGAAAATCAAGTGCTTTTTTATAAAATTTCGAAAGAACCGGAGCGACGAAAAAAGAATGTGCCTTGGCGCATTCTCGCGCCGAGGCGCGGTTGCTTTGGCAACCATCTACCCCTGCGCCGAGTGCGCATCCTCGTAGAGCTTTTTTATCGTATAGAAGCATAGTTTCCTATACGATAAAAAAAGACGATACCGGTTCTTCTGACCGAAATCGTCCTCTTTTGATCCGTAAGCACTGCTTACTTTCCTGTCCTTATCAGTATTTCCACAGACTGCAGCCGTTATACACTGTCAATCCGTAATTTCTGTTACGTTCCTGCAGCCGCATCTTCTTACATATTTCAAAGCGCCTGCAGCGCTCCGCTTAATTCTCCCATCCGTGCCGCCATATATTCTTTGAGGGCGCTGCGCGGTATCTCCATGGCAATCGACAGCTCTGCATAAAGATTATCCTCCGCGGCTTTCAAATAGCGGCCGTCCATCGCGGGCATCCTGCGCCCCTCCAGCACTCGCTCCCTGCCGTAATCCGTAATTGTGCGGATCATACAGAGCATTCCTCTTGCATCGCTGTGATTGATAATCCTGCGGTAGGTCTCCTCTCGCCGTCTTTCATCCTTCTCCCAGCACAGTCTGCACTCCGGCAGCTGTCCCAAAAGCTCCTCTGCTTCTTCCTTTGTCAGCACCGCGCGCATCGCATTTTTTTCCTCCTGTCCGACGGGAGAAAAAATCCTGCTGCCGGCGTTGACCATGGACTGCATCTCATAATACAGACGGTCTTTGGGAATTCCCTCCAGGTTCAGCGTAGTAATGTTCTTAACTTCACAGACGCCCTTGCATCCGTAAGTAACCAGATCTCCTTTCTCAAACATAGATACCCTCAACTTTCTTTAAAAAACGACAGCTGCCATGGTTTCAGCCGCCCAAAACACTACACTTTTATTATACCCCCGATTTTTTTAAAAGGAAAATCAAAATCTGACAAAAAATGATTTTCGTCTGTTTTTACCATGAAAAGCGGGCAGATTTTTGTCGAATCTGCCCGTTCGAAAATCTTTATGCCATGCTTCGCAGGCGCGCAACCGCGTCCGGGATGACCTCCATCAGGAATTCTGCGTCCGCCTGTGTGTTCGTCTCATCCAGGCTGATGCGGATCGTGCCTTTTGCAAGCTCCGGCGATATGCCCATCGCTGTCAGCACATGGCTCGGCTCCAGTGCGCCCGCCGAGCACGCCGCGCCCGCCGAAACGGAGACGCCCTTCATGTCGAGGTACAGAAGAAGAGCTTCTGCCTCGATGCCGTCGAAGCTGATATTTAAGTTGCCGCACAGCCGGTCGGCACGGGAGACAGCAGTACCTGCATGTCGTACCGCAGCGTCGGTGCCCGCTGCTGCACCTTCACCGCCCTCCATGACCCCACAGCCGTTTAAATGGCTCCCTTCGATGGAAAGCAGGCGCTCTGCGACCTGTCTGCGCAGCTCCAGCACGAAGGTATCTTTTTTGTCGCGGTTTATCAGGCTCTCCTCCAGAGCCGCCGCCATGCCCACGATGCCGGGAACATTTTCGGTTCCGGCGCGCTTACCTTTTTCCTGCGCGCCGCCCTCCAACAGGCTCTCGGTCCGGAACCCGTTTTTCACATACAAAAATCCGCAGCCTTTCGGGCCGTGGAATTTATGTGCAGAGACAGACAGAAAATCCGCCTGCAGCTTTGTCAGGTCGATTTCCACATGCCCTGCTGCCTGCACTGCATCCGTATGAAACCACACGCCGTGCATCCTGCAGATCGCCGCAAGCTCTTCTACCGGCTGAATCGTGCCGACTTCATTGTTGGCATACATCACGCTTACCAGCGCTGTATCCGGGCAGATCGCAGCTTCCAGCGCTTCGGGCAAAACCAGCCCTTCCGGCGTTACTGGCAAATACGTCACCCGAAACCCCTGCCGTTCCAGCGACTTCGCCGGGTTTAACACCGCATGGTGCTCGATTGCCGATACGATAATATGCTTTTTGCCGATCCGTGCCCCGGCTGCTGCCGCCATCTGCAGCGCCCAGTTATCTGCCTCCGTACCGCCGGAGGTAAAATAAATTTCCTTCGCCTTCGCATGCAGCAGATGCGCGATTTTCTCCCGCGCTGTCTCGACTGCGTCCCGCGCTGTCCGCCCCTCTTCATACAGGGCGGACGGGTTGCCGAAGTTTTCTGTCATCCAGGGCAGCATCGCCTCCAGGGCTGTTTTACTCAGGCTGGTGGTTGCAGCCTGATCCGCATATACGCGCATGTCCGTCATCCTTTCCATTTCCGGCGCAGTGTCAACACCTCCCATCCAGCAGATCCTGGATCGATACGCTGGAAAGATATTCGTCTATAATTTCGTCCAGTCGATTCCACATCGGTCTGGTCAGGCAGTTCGCCAGAAGCTCACACTCCGGGCCGCAGCCTTCCCCGTCCATGCAGGAAACCGGTGCGAGCGTCCCTTCTGTCAGCTTCAAAATCTCGCTGACCGGGTATTCCTCCGGTCTGCGTGCCATCCGGTAGCCTCCGTCTTTCCCTCTTCTGCTCTGCAGAAGTCCCGCCTTGTTGAGCATACCGACAATCGATTCCAGATATTTCATCGAAATCTTCTGCCGCTGTGCAATATCATTCAGGGAAACATACTCCTCCTGCTTCTGCATCGCCAGATCCAGCATGACCCGAAGCGCGTATCTTCCCTTTGTGGAAACCATCATAGGGCATAGCCCTCCTTACTTACCTCTTGTATTTCGAATCGGAGCTTTCCTCCCCTGAAAATCTGCAGATCGAAATCAGCGCTGCCTTCGTTGAAACAGTAGAATGCACGCTCTGCGAGCATTCTATTGTCATGAATGAAAAACAGCGCCGACCGCCAAATTTCTTTGCTGCCGACGCTGTTATTATAGCAGATTTTCTTTTGGAATGCTATCAGGAATCCTGTTTCGTTTTTACACGCACTGCAATGCTGCAGCTTAACATAACTCAGCCCTGAATGCTCTGTACGGTATATCCTGCCTTTTCGACAGCTTCCCGTATCGCTGCATCTTCTACAACCTTTTCGTAGGAAACGACTGCTTCTTTCTTTTTCAGGTTGACCTTTGCAGAAACCCCGTCGATTTTGTTGATTGCTTCGGTTACGGCTCTGACGCAGTGATCGCAGTGCATACCAGAAATTTTCACGGTCTTTTTGCCGATGACAGGACCATCCAGCTTTTTATCCTCAATAATAATCGTATCGCCGCCACCGCAGCAGGGGCTTTCCCCTTTCAAATGCTTCAGCGTCCCTTTCAGCGCAAATCCCAAAAGAACAATTACAACTGCTACAACAATTACATTAGCCATTTTCCTGTTCTCCGTCTTTCTTTTTCCTTTTCCATTTCTGAATCCAGAGCACGACCTGATAAATCAGGACACCTGCCAGATAGATCACCAGAAAAGCACCAAAGCCGTAAAGCATGGAGCCTGTGGTGTTTCCAACATTTCCCATTTTTTCCTCTTTTCTTTGCGCAAAGGAAGGATCCCCTGGCTTCGGATCGGACAGTCTTTGTCACTGCTGCTTTACGCCTGTCAGTGTTTTTTCTTGTTTCCTTCTGTCCTGCACGCGCTGCAGCCGCTGCAACCGCCGCAGGAACCGCCACAGCCTGTACAGCCGAGATGTTTTCCGGCTTTTCTATTCTGAACCTGTTTGTAAATCAGGAACAGACAATATCCGATCACCAGAATCAGAATCACTGCATTTGCCATCGTGCATTCCTCCACATGTTTGGGAAAAGGCCGGACATCAGAAATGTCCAGCCTCCTCCGTTTCTATTCTTTACCCAGTCCTTAGTTTGCCGCCTGTACAGACCGTTTGGAGTAAACCTTCTGATCCTTGTAGGGATCGGGTCTGAATAACAGGAACAGAATGATTGCTGTGAATACAAATCCGAATACAGTGCCTACGCCGAAGCTGCCGCCGGTTACAAAGGAACCGATCTGGTAGATGCACAGGCAAACGATGTAAGCGAAGATGTTCTGGAACAGGATTGCAAACCAGAACCACTTTTTAGACTGCATCTGCTGTGCCATGGTTGCAATTGCAGCCAGACAAGGAGAATCCAGCAGGTTGAAGATCAGGAAGCTCAGTGCTGCCAGAGAAGTAGGGAACCATGTCTGTACAGCCTGTGCAACGGTTACTGCATCTTCTGTATCGCCAGTTACATTTGCAAGAACGCCCATGGTGGAAACGATCGCTTCCTTTGCGGTAAAGCCGGACAGAGAAGCTGCCACAGGCTGCCACTCGCCAAAGCCCAGAGGTGCAAACAGAGGTGCGATGAAACCACCGATTACAGCCAGTAAGCTGTTTCCGCTCTCTTCTACCAGACCGAAGCCGCCGTTTTCGAAACCAAATCCGCCAAGGAACCACATTACTACGCAGGCAAGGAACAGGATCGTACCAGCCTTGATGATGAAGCCTTTCAGTCTTTCCCATACATGAAGCAGTACGGTCTTAGCCTGAGGAACATGGTACTGAGGAAGCTCCATAACGAACGGAGCAGGCTTTCCGGAGAAAGGTTTGGTTTTCTTTAAGATAATGGCTGCCACAAGGACTGCTACAATGCCCATGAAGTACATTGCGGGAGCCATAAATCCGCCTGCTTCATAGCTGCCGGTTGCCCAGCTTGCCATTACGCCGCCCATCAGTGCGATAACAGGAAGCTTCGCGCCGCAGGGGATAAAGGTTGCTGTCATGATCGTCAGTCTTCTGTCGTTATCCTGCTCGATGGTCTTGGAAGCCATGATACCAGGGATACCGCAGCCAGAGGAGATCAGCAGCGGAATGAAGCTCTTACCGGACAGACCGAAATGACGGAACACCCGGTCCATGACAAAGGCAATACGAACCATGTAACCGCAGTCTTCCAGGATAGACAAAAACAGGAACAGGATTGCCATCTGAGGTACGAAACCAAGGACAGCGCCTACACCGCCGATTACACCATCCACAACAAGGCTTGTTACTACATCGTTGGTACCGATGCCTTCCAGGAATCCGCCTACGATTTCCTGAATGCCGCCAACGAAGGTATCATTTGTCCAGTCTGTTACAATCGTGCCGATCGTGGTAACAGAGATGTAATATACTACGAACATAACTGCGATAAAGATCGGGATACCGAGGATACGGTTTGTAACGATCTTATCGATTTTATCAGAAGTTGTCAACTTATCCTTGCCCTTTTTCACAGTCGTGCCGACAATCTTCTGAATGAATTTATAACGCTCATCGGTTACGATACTTTCCATATCGTCATCATGAGACTTTTCCAGACCAGCTCTTAACTCTTCGATCTTCTTTGCAGCGCTGTCTGTCAGCTTTACGCTTTCAGCAACCTTGGAGTCCTTCTCCAGGAATTTTACTGCATACCATCTCTTTTTGTTTGCATCGATGGAAGAAGGAAGAACTTCTGCTGCAGCGCTGACTGCATCTTCCAGATCCTTGTTAAAGATCTCTTTCGGAAGGTCTGCTTCTTTCTTCTTCGCGGTCTTGATCGCTTCGTCGATCAGCTTGTCAAGTCCTTCGCCCTTTAATGCAGAAGTCTCAACGATTGGACAGTCAAGGAGCATGGAAAGGCGGGCAACGTCGATCTTGATGCCTCTCTTTTCCAGCAAATCCGCCATGTTCAGCGCGATAACAACCGGAACACCGGTTTCAATCAGCTGAGTGGTCAGATATAAGTTTCTTTCAATATTGGTTGCATCCACCAGATCTACGATGACATCCGGATTCTCTTTTAACAGATAGTCACGGCTGACAACTTCTTCCAAGGTATACGGTGAAAGGGAATAAATACCAGGAAGGTCGGTTACGACTACCTCTTCCTTCACCTTTTTGCTTTTTAATTTACCTTCTTTTTTCTCTACGGTAACACCAGGCCAGTTACCTACATACTGATTGGCGCCGGTCAGCGCGTTGAACATGGTTGTTTTACCACAGTTCGGGTTACCGGCAAGCGCAATTCTAATTGCCATCTTCTCTTACCTCCTTAATCCCTCTGTAAAAATGCGGCTGTTTATTTTACCTGTACGCACTGTGCATCGTCTTTTCTGACGGTCAGCTCATAGCCTCTGACAGTGATCTCTACCGGATCTCCCAGCGGAGCAACTTTTCTGATGTAAAGTTCGCTTCCTTTGGTGATTCCCATATCCATAATCCGACGCTTATACGCACTGTCACCTTCAATCTTGGTTACAACAACCGTGCTTCCAACCTGTGCATCACGCAGTGTCATGGTCTTATCTCCTTTCCCTTAGCTCCTTTAATATATAGTATCGGCGATCATCAGATCACGATGTGCCGTGCCATATCTTCATTTACTGCAATTCTGGAATCCTTGACATTTACAATCAGGTTTCCTCCGATCGAAGATACAACCGTGATTTCCGTTCCCGCTACAAATCCGAGATTTTCCAGAAAACGTCTTGTCTCTTCGTTTCCGCCAACCTTCACGATCTTGTTGACTTCTCCCATCGTCGCCATTGTTAAAGGCATCTGCTCAACCTTCTTTCTTTTGCCATACTTCCGCTCATTTTTGCGCATGTCGCGTTTGTATCAAGTACACGCAGACGCAAATCTCACGATTGAAAAATTTACTTTTTCAATCTTTGTCTATCCTTCTTACTTCCAGACGCTAGTTAGTATATTCTAACGTTCGATAGATGTCAAGCACTTTTTTTATTTTCTGAAAAAGTCTTATTAGCAGCAATTTGAATCAACTCCCTAATTGCCACAGAAGCATTCGCTTTTGCATATTCATTTGGTCCTCTTAATACCTTGGTATCTTTTGAATGCGAGTACTCATCGGGGAAGTCACTCCCAATATAAATCAATTCATTTGTGTCAAGGATTTCTGTACAAGAGCCTATATATTCTTTCAAATAATTCTCTACCATATTCCAGTCAACATTTTTGCTTCTCTTAAATCTAAGATCGTTAATAACAACAACTTTTTTCCCTTCTGCATCTGATATGACGGAAATATTACCTGTTGGCAGCTTAATTTCTTGCTTTCGTATCCATCGTTCGAGATAACTGAATACTCGTCTTTTCATTTCTCCAGAAGACATCATAATACTATCAATTATAAACTGCTCGCCAACTACATAGTCTGCTCTTGAAAATTCATTCTTCTTATCTTCTTCATCACACAGTAAATCAACAAGCGACATATCCAGTGCCTTACAAATCGCAACTAGCTTGTCTGCCTGTGGATTTATCTGTTTCTTTCGCCAATCACTAATTGTACTAGTAGCAATGCCTGTCCTTCGGGACAGTTCAATCTGACTCATATTTATTTCTTCTAGTCTTGCAAAAATCTTTTCGTATATATTCATGATACAGCCTCTTTTTCCGACTTTTCGGATATTGTATCATTTACAATATATCTTTACAAGTTTTTCTTAATTCATCCTAATACTTTCTTTTTTCTCTCAATCATTGTCTCGAAAAAGGCTCGCATATCCACACAAATTGATACGTGAACAATCGGCGTCAGGACAGAGAAAAAAACAGCTTACCATCTTTTGATAGCTGCCCTTTTCTCTGGACTGCACACCGATTTTTACCGATTGAACAAAATTGCGTCACTCCAGCTGATACAGTATGGAGTTTGAATCGATTTTCTTCTTGATTTTACCAAAGAATCTATACATTGGAAACTGATTCCAGCATATATTCAAAAATAGTAACCTGTCTTATCGAATGAAGGGTGCACTTAATAAGCCTTCATTCAGACGGCTGTTTTTCAGTATTCAAATGACTTCGCTCAAGTCAACATGTAGTGTCCTCGAAGCGATAGCGAAAGAAGATTTCCACCACAGGCTTCACACTTACAGATATCCTTTTTGTAAAGGATCATCAGCTTTTCCGCACAGGTTTTGCCTCGGAGTTTTGAAATATATTGAATGCAGTTGAGAAGCTTCCGGCAGTGTGCCATCTTTTCTTTCTTGTTCCTGCAGGAAAGCAGGCCATAGTGGCGAATTCGGACAAAACCTTTAGGGAGCACATGCATCAGAAACATTCGCAGAAACTCTGTTCCTTTGATGGTTTGCTCGATATATTTACCACCATTTTTGTAATCCTTTACGAGATAGGTAACAGTCTCATCTGTCATACTGACGATTCTACGATTACTGATAGCGATACGATGAGTGTAACGGCCAAGGTACCGGATCACAGAATTAGCTCCATTGAATGCCTCTTTCGTATATACAACCCAGTTCTTATCGTAGAGGGAATTCAGTAAAACTTTGAATTCATAATGATTTTTTAAATGTGCTGCCGTTCCATGATACTCAAGTTTTTTTTCTTCCCAGAGTTGTTTCAGCTCACAAAGATAATACTTTTTGAAGACGGCAGACATGACCTTAACCGGAAAGAAAAACTTCTTTCCTTTATCCTTCCACTTGTTTGCAGCATCAAGTCCACCGCCAAGAACAATGGTGTGGAGATGAGGATGATAATTCATCCTGGAGCCCCAGGTATGAAGTACGCAGATATATCCAATCCTTGCTCCAAGATGCTTCGGATCCGCAGACAGTTCTTCCATTGTTTGATGTGCTGCATGGTACAAAGCATCATAAAGGAGTTTCTGATTTGAATAAATCAGGGAATATAATTCTTCAGGAACTGTAAAAACCGTATGAAAGTATGGAACATCCAGTACATTTTCCTGCTGTTTGTCAATCCATTCATCGACCTCCATTCCTTGACACATGGGGCAGTGACGGTTCTTGCATGAATTATAATGAATATATTTCTTGTGACAGTTTTCGCATTCGCTTAAATTGGCTCCCATTTCAAGAGTATGGCATTTGGAGATACACAGTGCCGTTAGCTGCTGTTGGGGAGAAAAGTTGTGTGTCTCACAGTATTGCGGAAGAAATCGATGGAATACATCCTGAATGGTGATGTCATGATTCATTTGCATCACCTGCGTTTCTCTTAGATTTATGTCCTCGTTTTTTCTTGACAGGATGATCAAGCGGACTCTTTATTCCCATAACAGTTTTATTTGATATGTGGATGTATACCTGTGTTGATTCCAGACAGCGGTGTCCAAGCATTGCTTGTACATAGTTGATAGGGACACCTTGTTCAATCATGTGACTTGCAAAGGAATGGCGAAGCGTATGCGGATGTGCTTCAATGCCCGCTGTTTTTCCTACTGCCCTGAGCATGATTTCAACACCACTCACTTTTAGTGGTTCATGAGGAGCATCTAAAGAAACAAAAAGATACTCTCTTTTTACCGGATAACTTCTCCAGTATTCTTTTAGTAAATCAAGGGCTCTTTCTGAAAGAATCGTCCATCTGTCACGATGATTCTTCCCTTTGGAAATATATACCTGCATAGTGCTCATATAGATATCTTCAGGTTTAAGAGAGACAAGTTCTCCTACACGCATTCCAGATGAATAAAGCAGGGCAATGATTGCTTTGTTACGGATCTGGGTTGCAGAATTGATTAACTTTTCAATTTCTTCAAGAGAAAGCACTTTCGGAAGCTTTACATCCAATCGCATTCTTGGAACAATGTCTTGATCCCATGGAATGTGTAAGACATGTTTGTATAGAAAGCAAATGGAAGAATTATAAAAGTTGCAGGTTGCAGATGAAAGACCGGAATTACGTTTTTCCAGTATAAATAATCTGGCATCCTGAAGGGATAAATCTTCCATTGGTTTATAGCCTGTCCACTTCATAAAGTGACGTATGTTGTTGATATAGGTATCTGCAGTTCGGGAGGACCTGTTACGAATCAGGCATTCCTCTCTGAGCTTGTTAAAATATTTTTCGTACATAATAACCTCCATGATACTAGTAACGTTAATGAGTCACTGCCATCATGGAGGTCCACGTATTAAAGATACCCTCTTGAGAAAAAGAGATTCTAGTGTTATTCTATTCATGGCAGTGTTAATGATGATCCTGTTCGATTGTTATTTTGTGGTGATTTAACAATACTACTTTTAGGACTCATTATCTACTGCCTTTTTTAAGTTAAAGAGAAAACTGCGCCACAGCCTTCGAAGGCCATCGCGCAGCGATTTAGTTCAATCAAAATTTCTTTGACAAAAGACAAATTGCCTCCACATGTTTCGTAAATGGAAACATGTCGCAAGGCTGGCACTCGACAGCCTGATATCCATGTCTTGTGAGATATTTTAAATCCCTCGCAAGTGTCTCAGGGTTGCATGACACGTAGACCACTTTTTTCGGTGCAAGTTTTACTACTGAGGATAAAAATGCCTCATCACTTCCCGATCTCGGTGGATCCATGAATACGACATCCACTTTTTTGTTCTGCTCAGAAAGCTCTACCATAAATTTTCCGGCATCTGCATTGTAAAACTGTTCATTTTTGATATTGTTCCGTTTTGCATTGATGACCGCATCCCTCACAGCATCACGGTTTAACTCCACGCCGATCACTTCTTTTGCCTGGGACGCAGCGATCAGACCGATCGTTCCGGTTCCACAATATGCATCGATCACTTTCTCTTTTCCGGTCAGTCCCGCATATGTGATTGCTTTGTTATAAAGGATCTCTGTCTGTACCGGATTCACCTGATAAAATGATTTTGGCGAAATACGGAAGGTACAGCCACAGAGCGTATCCTCAATATAACCTTTTCCATAAATAACAGTTTCCTTTTCTCCAAGAACCATGCTGGTCTGTTTATCATTTATGTTAACCACAACTGTAGTTATTTCAGGATGAAGCTTCCGCAATGCTTTCACAAAATTGTTTTTGGATGGAAGAATCGGGGAACCGAG
>OHNG01000999.1_pt1 | contig 10933 bp, 4 predicted proteins | sample 1569511 | NCBI WGS metagenome assembly OHNG01 (sample SAMEA3879530, study PRJEB24766) | human gut metagenome | biome: human-associated habitat; feature: feces | place: USA | collected 1985/1987
GGTGTACATGGATGTTCGGGCGTGATCTCGTGAATTGGAATAACAATTTCACGTGGGCGAAATGGGTGACTCCGTCACGTGACCTGATTAGTGCTTTCAAACAGGAAGGGGATGAAGTCCGTTTCAAAGAATCAATAGTCTATTACGATTGTAATTGGAGCAACTATTATCCGTCTGATAATTATCCGTTCATGTATAAATGCCGCTCTGCCAACAGCAGTATCATCAAGTACCGTTATGCCGATGTCCTGTTGCTGAAAGCAGAAGCGCTGATTATGCAGGATACGCCGGATTTGGAAGGAGCCGCCGATATAATAGATAAAGTTCGCGACCGTGCCAAATTGGGAGCACTTCCCACCTCTGTCCGTTCAAACAAAAATGCCATGCTGAATGCTTTGCTTAAAGAACGTCGGTTAGAACTGGCTTTTGAGGGACAACGATGGTTTGATCTGGTCCGTCTGGACAAGGTAGAAGAGGTGATGAATGCAGTGTATGCTAAGGATTCAGGTCGCAAAGCGCAGATTTACACTTTTGATAAGAACTCTTATCGTTTGCCAATTCCGCAGTCGGTAATCGACGCGAATGATAAGATTCACCAGAATCCGGGTTATTAATTCAACTAAAAACATAGAAAACTTAAGATTATGATAGACATGAGAAATATAGCATTGACCTTTTTAGGATGCTTCACCATATTAGCGGCTTGTAGCAATAGTGATGATGCGGAAAAACCGGTAGTACCTGTCCCCACCGGAGATGTAGCCATTTATACGACAACCAGTAGTCTGACCCGTGATTTGACCCGTGATGCGGTTAACTTCAGCCCGAAAGACAATCTGGCTCCGACCACAATAACTTTGAATCCTGCGGAACAGTACCAGACGATGGATGGTTTCGGAGCAGCTATCACAGGTTCTACCTGTTACAACCTGTTACTGATGAAACCGGCTGACCGTCATGCTTTCCTGACGGAAACATTCTCCGACAAAGATGGTTTCGGATTCAGTTACATCCGTATTTCCATCGGTTGTTCGGACTTCTCGTTAAGCGAATATACCTGCTGTGATACGAAAGGGATCGAAAACTTTGCTTTGCAGAGCGAAGAAAAGGACTATATCCTTCCGATCCTGAAAGAGATTCTGGCCATTAACCCTTCTATCAAGGTAATTGCTGCTCCTTGGACCTGTCCGAAATGGATGAAAGTGAAAAGCCTGACAGACCGTACACCATTAGATTCGTGGACGAACGGACAATTGAACCCGGATTATTATCAGGATTATGCTACTTATTTTGTGAAATGGATACAGGCATTTAAAGCCGAAGGCATTGACATTTATGCAGTAACTCCGCAAAATGAACCTTTGAACCGTGGCAACTCCGCTTCGCTCTATATGGAATGGGAAGAACAAAGAGACTTCGTGAAAACAGCGCTCGGTCCTCAGATGAAAGCTGCCGGACTGTCTACCAAGATTTATGCTTTCGACCATAACTACAATTATGACAATATCGAATCGCAGAAGAACTATCCGGGCAAGATTTACGAAGATGCTGCTGCTTCTCAGTATCTGGCAGGTGCTGCTTACCATAACTATGGCGGCAACCGTGAAGAATTGCTGAATATACATCAGGCATATCCTGAGAAAGAACTTCTGTTTACAGAAACTTCTATCGGCACATGGAACAGCGGACGTGACTTGTCGAAGCGTCTGATGGAAGATATGGAAGAGGTAGCATTGGGAACAATCAATAATTGGTGTAAGGGCGTAATTGTCTGGAATCTGATGCTCGATAACGACCGTGGTCCGAATCGTGAAGGTGGTTGTCAGACTTGCTATGGTGCGGTAGATATCAATAACAGTGATTATAAGACAATCATACGTAACTCTCACTACTATATCATTGCTCATCTTTCAAGTGTTGTGAAGCCGGGAGCTGTGCGTATCGCCACTACCGGTTATACGGACAACGGTATTACCTGTTCTGCTTTCGAAAATACGGACGGAACGTATGCCTTTGTTCTGATAAACAACAATGAGAAGTCGAAGAAGATAACTGTCAGCGACGGCCAACGTCATTTCGCTTATGACGTTCCCGGTAAATCAGTAACTTCATACCGTTGGGCAAAGTCAAAGTAAGAACCTTAAAAGTATAAAGACAATGAAAAAAAGTATCTATATAACATTGGCATTGGCGGGAATCTTATCCATGAATTCCTGTAATGATGACGAGTTCCTTCCCGGTAATCCGAGTATGGAGATCAAGGCGGAGAATGCGGATGCCCTTTTCGGCGACAGCCTTCCGTTTACGATCAAGGCTTCGGATGTAGACGTTCCTCTTTCTACTTTGAAAGCGCAGCTTTTCTATGGAGAAGAACAGGTCTCTGAAACGGTGATCCGAACAAAGACAAGTGGAAGCGACTATACCGGAAAGATTTATATTCCTTATTATGCTAATATTCCTAACGGAAAGGCGACATTGAAGTATATCCTTCAGAATATTCACTTTACTACGACGGAACAGGAAACGGAACTTACGTTGGCACGCCCGGACTTTCCTTATCTGACCTTGGTAGATGAAGAAGGACAGGAGTACTGGATGGACAGGCAATCGATGTATCATTATAGCGTATCGGGAGACTTTTCGCAGAAGATGAAAGCGTATATCAAAACTCCGAAAGTAGGGGAGCACGGCAACGAGCTAACTTTTGGCTGGGAAGACAATACGATTGCAGTAGGCTCTACTACGTCTATCCCGTTCTCCAATACAGAGCCGGGCAATTATACGATTCAGTTTAATACTTTCAACTATGAAGCAAGTCCGTTTGCCAAATTATTGCTGAATGGAAAAGAAATGGAACTGGTAGAAAACGATGTATATGCTGTTAAACTGTCGTTAAAGCAGAATGACATTCTGACGTTCGAAGGAGTGCCTGCTTATGATGAATGGTGGATTGATCCGGACTTCTTTGAAAAGCAGGAGGATGGAACACTGAAGTTCCTGCCGATTGACGGAAGCTATCAGATTACAGCAAACGGTAAGAGACAGTACTTCTCTGTCATAGCTTTAAAAGACGGTGAAGCAGCTAAATTGCAGGATGACGGAACAGGAGCTATCTGGGCTATCGGAAATGGAATTGGCAAGCCGTCGGTATCTTTGTACGAAGTGGGATGGACGCCGGAGAATGGTTTGTGTATGCCGCAACTTACGGCAAAGAAGTATCAGCTTACGTTTACTGCCGGTGTGACTATGAAAACAAGTGATATTGACTTTAAATTCTTCCACATAAACAAGTGGGATAATGGTGAATTTAAGGGAGATGCCATCTCTACTACAAGCGACCTTGTTGAAATAACAGAGTCGGGTAACTTGAAGTTGCAGGAAGGTCAGAAATTTGAGAGAGGCGGTGTTTATAAGTTTACGGTAGATGTAACGAAAGGTAATACCAAAGCAGTACTGACTGTAGAGAAAGTAGGACAGGTAGACTTGCCGCGACCGGACATTACAATCAATGGAATGAAGCTGGAAGAAGGCAGTTCCGATATGTATCAATTGCAGATGTCTTTGACGCAGAACCAGACACTCGAAATAGGTGGCATCGAAGATCTAAATGATTGGTATGTTGATCCGGATTATCTGGTGAAGACCGGAGATAATCACTTGAAGTTCTTGCCGGTTGCCGGTAGCTACAGGGTGATGGTAAATGCTACACGTAAATACTTTGCAGTAATACGTATGAATGGCAATAGTGAAGCCGGACTGGATGCTGACGGGCATGGTGCCGTATGGTTGTTGGGCTATGGTATGGGCTCTCCGTCTATTAAGGACGAATTTAACTGGGACTTTTCGACTGCTTATTGTGTGGCGGAAATCAGTCCGAAAGTTTATCAGTTTACTGGGAAGACTGGTGCTGAAGGCGGTACGGTTATTGGTGAACGCATACGATACGATTATATCAGTGTTAAATATCTGGGTGGAAAGTCTTGGGATCAGCAATTTCATCAAAAGAACCTGCAAATGGATCAGGCTACCCGGAACTTATTCAATGTTGATGAGGAAAATCTTGTATTGGCCTCTCCGTTGGAACAGGGAGTTACTTATGTGTTTACGTTAGATTTCACTCAGGGGATAGATAAAGGAATTCTTTCTGTTGTGAAGAAGTAAAAATACAGAAATCATTTATGAACATGAAATTTAAAGCAACGTTACTTGGCTTGTCTATAGCTGCCGTTTTACCGACTATGAATATGGCGCAGACACCAGTATATCTGGACACGAGCAAGCCTGTCGAAGAACGGGTGAAAGATGCGCTGAGCCGTATGACACTTGAAGAGAAGGTGAAGATGACTCATGCGCAGTCTAAATTTAGTTCACCGGGAGTCCCTCGTCTGGGGATTCCCGAAGTATGGGCAACCGATGGCCCTCACGGCATCCGTCCCGAAGTATTATGGGATGAGTGGGATCAGGCAGGATGGACAAACGATTCCTGTATAGCCTATCCTGCATTGACTTGCCTTTCTGCAACATGGAATCCCGAAATGTCTTATCTTTATGGGAAGAGCATTGGCGAAGAAGCCCGTTACCGGAAAAAAGATATTCTCCTGGGGCCCGGTGTCAACATCTACCGTACCCCGTTGAATGGGCGTAATTTTGAATATATGGGCGAAGATCCGTACCTGTCTTCCATAATGGTAGTTCCTTATATTAAGGGAGTACAGGAAAACGGTGTTGCTGCTTGTGTGAAGCATTACGCATTAAACAATCAGGAGTTCAACCGTCACACCACCAATGTTCATTTGAGCGACCGTGCTCTTTATGAGATTTATCTTCCGGCTTTCAAAGCGGCCGTTCAGGAAGGTGGTGCTTGGGCAATAATGGGAGCTTACAACCTTTATTCGTTTAGTGAAGATACCGACTCCGGTAAGCTCTATAAGACTCAGCATGCGTGCCATAATAAGCGATTGCTGCAAGATATTCTGCGTAAGGAATGGGGCTTTGATGGTGTCGTCGTTTCAGATTGGGGCGGAGTACATGATACTTTCCAGGCCATTTCGAATGGTCTGGATATGGAGTTCGGTTCATGGACAAACGGACTTTCTGCCGGGACAAGGAATGCTTATGACAATTACTATTTGGCGCATCCTTACCTGAAACTGATCCAGGACGGAACAGTCGGAACCAAAGAACTGGACGAAAAAGTGAGTAATATCCTCCGTCTGATCTTCCGCACTTCGATGAACCCGCATAAACCTTTCGGTTCTCTGGCTTCGCCCGAGCATGGACAAGCCGGACGCAAAATCGGTGAAGAAGGAATTGTACTGTTACAGAATAAGGATAATGTATTGCCTATTGACTTGAAGAAAGCCAGGAAGATTGCTGTTATCGGTGAAAACGCCATTAAGATGATGACTGTAGGCGGTGGTAGTTCTTCTCTGAAAGTGAAATATGAGATATCTCCTTTGGACGGCTTGAAGAACCGCGTAGGTTCACAGGCGGAAGTTTTGTATGCCCGTGGATACGTTGGTGACCCGACAGGGGAATATAATGGAGTACAGACCGGACAAGATTTGAAAGACGACCGTTCGGAGGATGAACTTCTTGCTGAGGCCGTAGAAGTGTCTAAAGATGCGGATTACGTAATTTTCTTCGGTGGACTGAACAAGAGCAATCATCAGGATTGCGAAGATTCGGACCGTGCATCCCTTGGATTGCCGTATGCGCAGGACAGAGTGATTGGCGAGTTGGCAAAAGTAAATAAGAACTTGATTGTCGTAAACATCTCCGGTAATGCGGTTGCCATGCCTTGGGTAAATGAAGTGCCCGCTATTGTTCAGGGTTGGTTCTTAGGTTCGGAAGCCGGAACAGCTCTTGCTTCGGTACTGCTAGGAGATGCTAATCCGTCGGGGAAACTTCCTTTTACTTTTCCTGCAAGACTGGAAGACGTAGGCGCACATAAACTGGGTGAATATCCGGGGAATAAAGAAGAGCTGGCACACTCCAAGAACAATGGTGATACCATAAACGAAATCTATCGTGAAGATATTTTTGTTGGCTATCGCTGGGCAGACAAAGAAAAGATCAAACCGCTTTTCCCGTTCGGATACGGTTTGAGTTACACCACATTCAAATACGGTAAAATGAAACTGGATTCATCTGTCAAGGTAGGCGAAACGGCAAAAATCACCGTACCCGTCACCAATACCGGCAGCCGCGACGGCGAGGAAGTAGTACAGGTATATCTCAAGAAGAACGGAGAGACAGACGGTCCTATCAAGACGCTGCGCGCCTTCAAACGCGTACGCATCCCGGCAGGAAAGACCGTGAAAGTGGAACTCGAACTGACTCCCAAACAACTGGAATGGTGGGACAACACCACCAACACGATGCGTACCATGCAAAATACCTTCGATGTATTGGTAGGTGGAAGCTCTCAAGAAAAAGACCTGCAAAAGAAAACACTAAAACTGTTATAAGAAACCGATAGAACTCCCACTCTGTAGCATTCAGAGAAGTAAAGCGATGAAGAATCTCTTCCCGGTATCTGCAAGGAAGAGATTTTTCGTCGCTTTGCTTTTATCCGACAAGGATATCGGCCGTATTCTTTGGCACAACGTCCTGCCGGTCCGTCACACCGGCGGTTACTTCCGTTCCCATGAGGCGAAACGGACGTTTCCACTAGCGAAACGCTCGTTCCCCTTAAAGGAAACTCCAGTTCCCCTTAAGGGAAATTCTTGTTTCCTTTAGGGGAAACGGTTGTTTCTCCCGTGGGAAACGGACCTTTCCATAAGTATGATAACCGTAAAGAGTTATAGATAAATACCAAACTGTATATAGAAGGGGAAAAAAGCGAATAGAGCACCTCCTGAAAATACAATAGGCACGGATTGTATGAAGTAGCCGCTTCCGGTTTACCAGTTCCATACAATCCGTGCCTTACCAACACGAAGTTATGTCTAAATTCAATTCTGTGTGAGCAATCTCCTTTCCGAGATTTTATCGTATGCCTTACCGTCGATGACTATATCCGTGGCATTCTCCACTTGCAGATACGCATCATCAGCCGTTTCTATTTCGATATTTTCCAGAGTAATTCCGGTAACCTTGTTTATGAAAGCGCCTTTCTGCGCATTGGTTACTTTCATATTCTTAACAGAGAAGTTCTCGATAGGCATTTCGGGCAGCCCGTTCAGGAACATGGCACGCCCGGCACCTTTGCAGGAAACATTGGAGATATGGATATTTTTGAATGCCGGAGTCTCTTCGGTTACAGCAGGTACAGGAGCACTGGGTGCTTCTTTCACAGCATAATAGAGGTCGGCAATCAACGCATCACCCGGAATGTTTATCATATTGATATTATCCACGTAGATGTTTTCCACCACACCGCCACGACCGCGCGTACTCTTGAAACGCAATCCTACATCGGTGCCGATGAATGTACAGTCTGCCACATACACATTCCTGACGCCGCCGGACATTTCACTGCCCACAACAAAGCCGCCGTGTCCGTGCAACACGGTGTTGTCTTTCACTATCACATTCTCGCAAGGTTCTCCGCGTCGACGGCCGTCTGCATCTTTACCCGACTTTATACAAATGGCGTCATCACCCGCATCGAACAGGCAATTGGTTACCACCACATTCTTACACGATTCCACATCGAGGGCATCTCCATTCTGCGAATACCAGGGATTGAACACCTTGACGCCATCCAATGTCAGGTCTTCGCAAGAGAGCGGATGCAGGCACCAACTGGGCGAATTGCGGAACGTTACGCCTTCCAGCAATATGCGTTTACTCTTTACAAAGCTCAGCAGCACAGGACGCAACCAGCGTTTCATTCCTTCCCATTCATCGGCAGAAACTGTTCTTTTCTCTTTACTGCTGGTAAGTACAGAAGCTTTCAAAGCACCGGCATCGGGATACCACACTTTGCCGGCATCGTCTACCACACCACCCGACCTGAGCAGTGCCTTCCACTGTCCGTCCGTCATTTTATTACGTTTCACAGGTCGCCAGCTATCGCCTGAACCATCGAAGACCCCGTGCCCCGTAATGGCTATATTCTCTGCTTTCATCGCAGAGATAGGCGACTGGCAACGGAGCATGTCCAACCCCTCGAAAGAGGTATGCACCAACGGATACAAAGCGGCATCATCGCTGAAGAGTATAAGCGCGTTTCGTTCGGCATGCAGGTTGACATTGCTCTGCAATACGATAGGCCCCGTAAGCCACAATCCCTCGGGAATGATTACTTTACCACCACCCTTCTCGCTCACCGCCCTGATGGCATTGTTAATGGCTTCGGTGTTCAGTGTCTCACCGTCCGCCTTTGCGCCGAAATCACGGATATCCACCTGATAGTCGGGGAAAAAGGGATGCTGTACGACAGGCATCTCAAAGGGAAGATTCTTATAAAGGTCTTCCTTGTTTGCGATGTCATAACGCTCCGTCGAAGCGCTTTGACAAGCGCAAAGTGTTCCTAAAATGACGGGCATGAAGCCCGCCATTTTCATTAATCTGTTCATCAGTTATAAAACTTTTAAGTATTTATATTTGTGTTTGTTTACTCCTTAAACCAAGAGGGATCATTGCCTTTCCAACTCATAATCTTTTCCCGGCTACCGAAGTTTTCGTTAAACTGTGCCTCACTAAGATTAAGTACCGTAGTTCTCACAGCTTCAGGAATAAGATTGTAGAAATCGTCTCCGGATTCTGTCTTACCGTTGTACATCTTGCAACCGGCAGTAACCGACGGTATGGTAGGCTCCAACGGTTTATTTTCCCCTACAAAGTTCGGACCGTACACATCGGCAAATGTACAGTTCAGGAAAGTCAGGTTGTCAGGTGCATACTGATAAATCAATGTGGACTTAGTAACTCCCTCGCCTACCGTAAAACGGCAACGGTCGAACACATAACCCAAATAACCTTCTTTGACACGAGCCTGCATCACGGCACGAGTGCCGGTAGGTGCATGAAGTTCGCAGTCTTCAAACAACACAACTTCTCCCGAACCCCAGATAAAATCCGTAGCACCTGCGATATAGCATTTGTAGAACCAATTATATCCACCGCCCGGAAGCAAAGTATCTTGAAAACTCAGAATACGGCAATTGACAAGAGCGGCCGACTTATTATCAATAAACAACGCTTCGGCTTGTCCGTTTTTGCCCAACGTCCATCCATAAGCATTCTCTATTGTAAGATTCTCAAAACGAATATGCTCGGAATTACCTTGAAGTATTACAACCGAACGACCACCGGAAGAAGGTACAATTGTTCCCACCGGAGCAAACTGATCGATATTCGTACCACCGCCGATACCGCCGTTTATATCATTCGAGTTATCATACTGAACGTTAACCGCTGTATTATCTCCCGGATTCCCTTTAATAGTAATATTACTTTGGTCGCGCAAATAAATCATTTCCTGATAAATACCATCATCCAACCGGAATACTTTCTGTGCATTTAGATCTACATTAACAGCACAAAAATCGATAGCTCCCTGCAATGTATAGAAATGGGCTGCCGCATCGGTATGGCTTATCCGTACATTATATTCCGGACCGTCAATCTGAGGAGCAGGCTTTGTCTTGAAAGTCCACGCACGACCGTAAATGCCCGGAAAATCTTCCTGACCGATAGCTTCGCGGTCAATAACCACATAGTACTCCGTATCAAAATCCAAACGTTGCTGATGGGGCTTGATGATAAAATCATTTTCTTCCACCCGTACCGGATAATAGTTCACCACGCGACGACTGACAGAAGAACCCTTAGGTGTCACGCCTATGATATCCATCCAAGTATTCAGAAGAGTTTTTCCATCTTCAATGGACACACGTCGTTCTCCCATATTAATCTCATCCACCATCTTATGGTCGCTCATCCGATAAATGCGGATGTATCCGCTTGTACCCAACTCAGGCGCTACGCCGTCGAAAGAGATTTTCAATTCCGTATCGGCAAAAGCATCAGTTGCTTTATCGGCTGGAAAGAGATGGTACTCGGCAGGTTGATTCCCATCCGCCGTACCGTTTTCATTGCTGCCGTCTTCCCACGGAGCGGAGCTATTTCCTGCATCCACATCTTCCAGACGGCCTATGATAATATCTTCCGTAGGATCGATATAAATTCCAAACGTATATTGCGAACCGGCATTGAATTTGGGCAGACTGATATCAAGGTCGGCAAACACCCATTCGCGTGTTCTGCCGTCCAAAACAAACGATACCTTGTAAGCATCGCTTAAAGCAACGGGCAGAATGATGGCTTCACGATAATTGTTAGCAGAATTCACGTAAGGAGTTATATCGGCTACGGAATTATCATCTGTTGTCAACGCCCCCGTCTGCACATTGAATGCAGCGGAAACCGGCATGCCCTGTATCTTCACATCACTTACCGTCAAGGGGTTCTTTTCCATATCCATGAACTTCAAAACCACCTTTGAGAGACGGTGTGTAAATTTCAACGCAATGTCCGTATCACTTTCTTTATCATACACATACGGTTCGGATGCAGTACCGTACAGCAAGTCGCAAGCGGTACTTCCATTGCTTTGGTCGGTTATCGACACCGGATAGTTAAAGTCCTGCATATCGGCATTATACGGATAGTAAGCGACAAACTTCACCGGCTTGCCATCGTCCTGTACAGCAAGCGGAGTTTCCGAAGTGAATGCTACCGACTGACCGTCCTCGGCACATACATAAGGTACATTCACATTGTCCAATACCGGCTCGGACGTATCGGCATCCAAGGCGAATGTTCCAATCTTGTCCCCATTCGTCCAAGACGTACCGTCTTGTGTGACACGGGTGGTAAAGCCTGTCAGGTCTACACCGAACGTAATCGCACCGGTAGTAGGCGCAGGATTATCACCCGTCTCCTGCTCGTTGTCCGAGCAGGAGAGGAACAATAGTCCCAA
>OHNG01001009.1_pt1 | contig 10785 bp, 7 predicted proteins | sample 1569511 | NCBI WGS metagenome assembly OHNG01 (sample SAMEA3879530, study PRJEB24766) | human gut metagenome | biome: human-associated habitat; feature: feces | place: USA | collected 1985/1987
CATTGATCCGTTCAGCCTCCTTTTCCATCACTTCATAGCTGGCGCGCAGCTCGGCCATCGCCTTGTCATACTCGGCATCGTTGGGGGCTTTGCCGTGCCAATCCACAGCGTTCTCCATAAAGCTCACGCCCAGGCCCTTGGTGGTGTGCAGCAGGAAGCAGGTCGGCTTGCCGGAACCATGGGAGCGGTCAAACAAGATGAATGCCTGCTCCAGATCAGCCAGGCTGTTGCCGTTGCAGATGATGGTGTTAAAGCCGAAGGCATCCATCTTCTGGTCCAGCGGTTCGCTGTTCATGACCTTGGCGGTGGGGCCGTCGATCTGCAGGCCGTTGTTGTCGATGATGATGGCCAGGTTATCCAGATGATAGTGGGCCGCTGCCATGAAGGACTCCCAAATCTGGCCCTCCTGGCACTCGCCGTCGCCCAGCAGGGTATAGACCTTGCAGTCCTTATGCTGCACCTTGGCACCCAGGGCCATGCCCACGGCGATGGAACAGCCCTGGCCCAGGGAGCCGGTGGCGGCGTCCACGCCGGGGACCTTCTTGCTGTCGGGGTGACCCTGGAGAATGCTGTGGAGCTGGCGGAAATTCTTGAACTCATCCCGGCTGATGAAGCCCATCTCCGCCAGGACCGCATAGTAGCAGGGGGCCGCGTGGCCCTTGCTCAGCACGAAACGGTCCCGATCGGGGTCGTCCGGGTGCTTAGGATCCACATGCATGTGGTTGAAAAACAGGCAAGTCATCAGGTCTGCCGCAGACAGGGAACCACCGGGGTGGCCGCTGCCGGCGTTGGCGGTCATGTTGATGATATCCCGCCGGACCTGCTTGCTCATGCTGGAAAGCTCTGCCGTATTCATGAGAAACCTCCATATAAAATAATTACCTCTCGTTAGGGTATAGCATTCCGGGCAGAATGTCAATGGCCTGGCCGGAAAAATTCCCGGTTCTCCCCGGAAATTGCCGCAAAAAGGGGAGAGGGTCCACACGGACCCTCTCAGTTGTCGTCATCCTTGATTTTCCCTTTGGTCTTCACCTGTGACAAGGGATTTGCCTTTGCAGCCACCCGCAGGGCCTCGTTGTCGATATGGGTGTATATTTCCGTGGTATTCAGGTGCTCGTGGCCCAAGACCTCCTGCACCGCCCGCACGTCCACGCCGTTTTGCAGGGCCATGGTGGCGAAGGTGTGCCTAAGCTCGTGGAAGCGGAAAACAGAGTATTACTCGTGGTAGCGGAAAGCAGAATATGCTATAATGCAGACAGGCTATGGTTTTGCCGTAGCCTGTTTTGCATTAGAAGGAGAGGACTGCGCATGGCACGAAAAAGCCGGAAGCATCAGACTGTAGCGCTGCCACATCCGCACTCAGAGACTGCTGGGTATATCCGTTTGTCTGTCACAGGAAAGGGCGGCGATGATTCCATAGAAAACCAAAAGAAAGTTATTGAGGCATGGGCGCGAGAAAACCAGCATCCCATATCGCGATGGTACATTGATGCAGGATGGAGCGGCAGAACATTCTATCGACCGATGTTTCGGGAGCTGATAGCAGACATTGAACGGGGCGAGGTTGACTGTGTTGTAGTCAAGGATCTCTCCCGCCTAGGCAGAGATCACATCGCAGTTGGATATTATCTGGAGGTCTTCTTCCCTATGAACTGTGTTCGTTTTGTTTCAATTAATGACGACTTCGACACAGTAAACGGCTTGACCGATCAATCCCACCCACATGGAGCTAGAATTCGCATTCCAATAAAGAACGCATTTAACGAACAGGTTGCAGTAGAAATCAAACAGAAAGTTGAGGCGACTTTGCAAATGAAAATAGACCTAGGAACATTTGTTGGGCCGAGAGCCCCCTTTGGATACCAAAAGTCCGAAGCAAACCACGATCAGTTAGTCCCTGACCCGATTGCGTCCATCACAGTGCGGAAGATTTTTGAGCTGGCGGCAAACGGAACTGGCGTAACAGGTATCGTCCGCTATTTGAATGAAAAAGGATTACCCACTCCGATCCAATACGCCCGTTCCAATGGACTGACCGGGAGTTTTGCGGATGGAACGGGCGATTGGAACAGTCGATCTGTGATACTAATAACTTTTTAAAAAGATTGATAATTTGACGCCGTTGATGTATAATGAATATGGTGATGAGAAATGAAAAGATACACTTTCACGCTTGAGGAAACGCAAGAAATCAAGGCTGCGAGGAAAAAGAATCGAGACAAGAATGTTGAAAAAAGACTGGCAGCACTTGAGATGCGAGCAGAAGGGAAGCAGAACAAAGAAATTAGTGAAAAAACCGGCTTCCACACGCAATATATTACCGTGCTGGTTTCCCGATATAAAGCCAACGGTCTTGCAAGTATCACAGAAAGCCACTATCACGGAAACCACCGGAACCTGAGTTATGCAGAAGAGGAAGCGCTCCTGGAGCCGTTTCGTCAGGCTTCAAATGCAGGAAAAACGGTATCGGTGCATGATATTGAGACTGCATATCGGGAAGCTGTAGGTCATTCCATAGGGACATCACAGATCTATTACGTCATCCACCGCCACGGTTGGAGGAAAGTCATGCCAAGGAGCACGCATCCGAAGAAAGCCAGTGAAGAGGTCATCGAGGCCTCAAAAAAATTAACAAGCGGATCGGCGAGCTAAAGGATTATGTAAACAAGTCTGGTCATCCACATCAAGAAGTACGACTTATGTTCCAGGATGAAGCAGGATTCGGACGAATCAATAAGCCCAAATACTGCTGGTGTGAAAAGGGCATTCGTCCATCGGTACCTTGCCATCACATTCGTGAATATCGGTATGCATACGGAGCTGTTGAACCAGTAACGGGAAGCTCCTGTTTTCTTGTTATGCCGTATTGCAATTCTACTTGTATGAACATATTTCTCGAGGAACTGTCCAAGCAATACCCGGATGATCTGATCCTGCTGTGTTGTGATGGTGCAGCATGGCACAAGTCTAACAAGCTTCATATCCCGGAAAACATAGAGTTGTTTTACATTCCACCGTATACGCCTGAGATGAATCCCATCGAGCAGATATGGAAAGAGCTCCGAATCACGGGCTTCCGCAATGAAGTGTTTGCTACTTTGGAGAAGGTAGTAGATCGGCTTTGCGATACCATTTGCACCTTGACCTCTGATACGATAAAGAGCATTACACGGCGTAGTTGGATAATCAATTGTTTTAATTAGATTTTAGTATGAAATACATTTTGACTAACCGAACCTATACTGGGATGCTCATACAAGGCAAGGAAAAGCGAGTTGTAAAGGGCACCCATGAACCGCTGGTAGACGTTGAAACCTTTGACAGAATCCAAAGTGAATTCAAAGCCCGTTCATTTAATATCAGTCCCACACCGGAGGCGAGCGAGAATGTTTTCAAAGGCAAAGTTATTTGTGCCTGCTGCGGAGGAAAGATACAGCGAAAGCGCGGAACGAACCATGCGGATTGGTATTTCTTCACCTGCATTTCAAAAAATCGGTTAGGTGCGGATAAATGTACAGGAATGTATGCCAGAGAGGAAGATGTACTCAGTGCTGTGTACTACCAGCTAAAACAGTACATCGATCATCACTTTATTACCAAAGATCAATATAAGCAGGAAATACAACGCATGGATTCCATCATTGAAGCAGCTTCTCTCAAATATGAGGAAGCTACTGATTTCAGCATGAAGCAATATGAAAAGTATGTCATGGGTGAAGGTTCTAAAGAAGCCATTGCGGCTGCACGGCCTGCAAAGGAGCAGGCCGAAGCGGAACTGAACAGGGCGATTGCAGACAAAGAAGCCTATGAAAAACAGTATCAGGTGTTTTTCAAACTGCTGAAAGCTAGCAGAAAGGAAGTCCCGTTGAGCGAGATTATTGATTGTATTGAACGGATCGTGGTTGATGTTGATCGAAAGATTATGGTAAAATGGACTGAGTAAAGAAGAAGGCGCGCGGTCAGATACTCAGAATTGATAAAGCAATTCCCGATACAAACAGCGTAATATGATGGAAAGAAAGAAACCCTTCGGCAGATGTTTGCCAATTCTCACGTCGATATGATTTATGGCTCTGCTGGTACCGGTAATTCTACACTGATTAATCACGACGCCAGATTATAAAGGTGAACGAAATGGGAGTAATCCAAGAATTCTTTAATAATCGAGAGATAGCTATCGGGATTTGGGTTATTATTGGTCTTGCTGTCATTCTCCCTACTAAACCTGCAAGACAATTTATAAAAACTGCTATTCCAATTTTGTTTTGCAAGAAATTTGTGATATTTTACATCGTATTTCTCAGCTTTTTGGGTTTGGTGTTGTTCGCATTAAATTGGGCAGGACTTTGGGATCTCACTTTGTTAAAAGACACTGTCTTTTGGGTATTGTTTGTTGAACTTCCTCTTTTTGCCAAGGCGATTGAGAAAGCAGACGGTGGACGATTCTTTTCAAAGCTAATTCGGGAAAATGTTGCTATTGTAGTTGCAATTGAGTTTTTTGTAGGATTTTGGACTTTCAGTTTAATAACGGAAATTATCCTTATCCCTTTAACAGTTTTGATTTCAGTCCTACAAGTATTGGCTGGACAAGATAAAAAGCACCGATCTGCGAAACGCTTCTTTGATGGTTTGCTGGTACTGTGGGGAATAATACTGTTGATTAATGCAATTTACAGCCTTATCCATGCTCCAAATCAATTTTTAAGTTTTGACACCTTAAAATCACTATTGCTCCCGCTGGTACTGTTAGTGTTCAATCTTCCGGTTGTATATGGATTGGCATTATACAATACTTACGAACAAATCTTCATCAGAATAAAAGGTTCCAAATCAGAACAAAAGAAAATGAAATGGCAAGCAATTCGCTTTTCTGGAATAAACCTCTCAAAAGTATCGGCTATCAGAAAGAGCCTACCAAATACAATTGTTTGTTGTCGAACTTCAAATGACCTACAGATAAATCTTAAAAAACTGGCAAGACGATTGGACTTACAGATAGGAGAAAACTACATGAAACGCTCGCGTTATTATGTATTAGCTTGTATAGCCGGATTGATTCTGAGTTTTATTGGACTCATAGGTGCTAATTCGGATGTGTCCTTAAAAGACCTTGTTACGTTGAATTTTGTATTTGATATACCAAGAATCAAGGAAATTCTGACAAATATTTTCTCTACAATGATTGTTTTCAGTGCAACATTGTTTTTCTTTGCAATTGGTTTTGCAAAAAAGCAGAGAGAAGATGTTTCCCAAATCAAGAAATATGCCTTATATGAGCTTTTGCTATCCGTTAAAATGCAGCATTCTCAACTGGTAGATTACCCTCCTATAGACGAACCCGCGGACTTGTTTTGTGCTTACGTACATAATGTATATGAAGTTCGGGCCGCTTGTGATAAAGTATTGGCTGCATATGAGAATCTACTAACAACATGGGAGCAAGAAACGTTGAAGAACTTACAGCATTCTGCAATGGTCTTGTCAGAGGACTTTGGCATTTCTGCCGAAAATTTTAGAGAGTATTCTGCTACCCAATTTTGTAATTTTTATGATGAAAAAGTTCGAACTGCTCCGCAGAATGAAAAAATCAATGTATTTACTCACAAGATCAAAACGGATATAGAAAAATACTCAAAACATATTGAGCAGTTTTGCGAGGACTTTAAGCACTATTATTGATCCAATTCAACAGACGATGTCTGTTGCGTTGAATCAACTTGTGTCACTCTTTGCATCGCTCTTGTTGGCACTTACGAAAATATTCTTCAAAAAGTATTTGACCATCTTGCACAGTATCATTGTTCAATATGCAAGAGCAAAAAGGTCAGCATTGATGGTGATGACTCAGACGAGAATGGAATGGTTCAAAAATGCTACTTACGCTGCGAGAAATGTGGTTCCATAACAGAAGTCGATTTTGAAAAAAGTAGCGGCGATAGCCCATCGTATACTACTGGCAGGGGTGTTGAGTAATACTAGTTTTCAATAAAACGGTTAAGAACCGTTTTATTCGGCTGCTGTTTCAGCAGCCAGCGGCGTAGCCGCAAAAAACGTAAGTCCATACATTTCTCGCCGCCACCGGCGGCCTGCGAAGAATTCGCAGGATAAAATGGTGTTAACCATTTTATCGAGAAATAGTATAAGATAAATGCAGCATTTATACCCCGACTATTCAGATGGAGTTTGATGAATAATATGAAAATCAACAGGCTAAAAATTGTCAACTACAAGCTTTTTCAGAATGTTACCATTGAAATGAACGAGAATATAAATATCTTTGTTGGAGAGAATGATTCGGGAAAAAGCACCATCTTAGAGGCCCTATCAATGGTTCTGACCGGTAAAATTAACGGTAGCAGTGTCGCAAATCGGCTTAATTTGGATTGGTTTAATGCTCAAGTCCGACAAAAATTCAAGAAATCTATTGAGGCTGGTAATACGTCTGACTTGCCCACCATTGAAATTGAGGTATACTTTGCTTCTCCCGATGAAGATGAAATTGCAATAAAAAAGTATAGAGGCACAAATAATTCACTTCATGAGGACGCTGAGGGTGTCAAACTGGAAATAATATTTGACACCCAGTATGCACCAGCATACAAGCAACTCCTGGTTGAAGGAAAAGTCAGAGACATCCCTGTTGAATACTACAGGGTCAATTTCAGATCTTTTGCAAATCCAGAATACTATGTCCAGACAACGGCAAGAAAAGTGGCATGTATTGATACTACAAAGAAAGACTATGGTCCGGTGCTGAGTCGCTTTGTTTCTACCAGCATAAACGAATATCTCTCGGAAGAAGATATGACCGAGTTGCGTCATGCTTATAGAGCAAATCGACATGAATTTACTGAAAATCAAGCAGTAATACGGCTTAATCAAAAACTACAAGAGGGTCACAGCTTTGATGGCAAAACGATAGGACTAAACTTAAGAGAAAGTGGAATTGATGAATGGAAGGGAGATATGTCTATTTCATTAGATGGCATTCCTCTTGAAAATTCGGGTTTCGGCACTCAAAATATGTTTAAGTCGGAAATTTTCCTGCTTCAAAATACGGATGTTGATATTTTAATAATTGAGGAACCCGAAAATAACCTTTCCTACTCAAACATGTCTATTCTCATCTCTAAACTGTCTGATAGCAACGGAAAGCAGTTGTTTATTTCAACCCATAGCAGCTTTGTCGCAAATAAACTGGGCCTGCAGTGCCTTCATCTTGTTGCAAATGCAAGGACAACACCATTCAAATCATTAAGCAGTGATACTTACAACTACTTTCTAAAATTACCGGGCTATAACACGCTACGAATTCTTTTGGCGAATAAGGCAATATTGGTTGAAGGACCGGCTGACGAATTGATACTGCAAAGAGCATATATTGATAACTATGGAAAACAACCGATAGAAGACGGAATTGACGTAGTCGCTGTCGATAGCTTGGCGTTCCAACGATATTGTGAGCTTGCTTCTCTAATTAGTAAACCGCTGACTGTAGTTACAGATAATGACGGTAACGCTGAAGCTGTTCGTAAGCGCTACGAAAAATACACAGGCATTGTTACTCTTTGTGTGGAATCTGATAATACCCTAAACACGCTTGAACCCTCTGTCCTTGCAGCAAATCTTGATACCTTTGAATCGTTCAAATCCATCATCTACTTAGGAAAGGACATAGAAAGCAGAGATCCAGACAGCATTAAGAGCTTTATGATAGGAAACAAAACTGACTGGAGTATGCGTGTCTTTACCAGTGAGAAGAAGATAAACTACCCATCATATATTTTAAAAGCCATCGGGATAGATAGTGAAAATGTGGGTGATAGAGATGAATAATCAAGTAGTATTTGCGGCAGCGGGGCATGGAAAAACATATTCACTGTGTTCACAAGCCAAAACCGCCATAGATAACACCAATAAATATGTGCTGCTTATTTCATATACAAACGAGGGAGTTCGTTCTTTAGAGAATGAGTACCGGAAGCAAAACGGCGGTGTATTGGATGACAGAGTCATATTCAAATCATGGTACAGTACTCTTCTCTCTGAATTTATAAAACCATACCAGTGCTCACTTAGACTAAAAGAAAAGCGCTATAAGCAAGAGTTTCCAGTTACATTTCCAGAAAATTTTGTAAATTCCATTGCATTTTATGATACAGAAGCACCGCCTAAATGGTATAACCAGACCCACGTACAATATTACGTGAATAAGCGTGGCGATGTTGTTCCTGACAGGACAAGCCATTTAGCTTGGCTATGCAATGAGCATTCTAGCGGAAAAGTGATTAGGCGAATCCAAGAAATATACTCCCACATATTTATTGATGAACTCCAAGACTATGCTGGTTGGGATTTGGAAGTCATAACTTTGCTATTCAAGTCCAAAATACCTATAACATGTGTAGGCGACTACAAGCAGGCAACATATAGGACAAATAATTCACTGAAGAATAAACAGTATAGAGACGAGAAAGTTCGAGCCTATTTTCTCATGCTTGAAGCACAGGGTTTATGCGTTACTTCATATGCGAATACCACAAGACGATTCAATCAGGAAATATGTGATTTTATCAATACGATCCACGGAGATGCGGATTCGATGGTTGAACCCGATCCAAATAATCAGCAAGAAATGCCAGTAGAAAATAGCGGAGTCTACATGATGAACGTGGATAGTCTGCGTGAATACTGCGAATACTACCATCCAATAATATTGCGATATGACAAAAAGGCGAAGGTTGGTTTTCAACATGACTGCGATGTCTTCAACTACGGTGGGTCCAAAGGCGCAACATATGAAAGAGTAGTAATCATACCTGTCAGTACAACGTTACCATTTATAGAAAGACAGGTGAAAATCACGTCCAATCAAACGCGAGCTAAATTTTATGTTGCATGTACGCGAGCGAAGCATAGTGTTGTTTTTGCTATGGAGAACCCCTGCGAAAACGGGGTATTCAAAGCAACCGATATTCATTTCTCTGATAAGTCTATTCCAGCATATAAGTTTAGTAAGCCTGACTCAGATATTTGATTAATCGAACCATAGTAAAAACAGAAATCCCAGATTACCACTTGTTGGTGGTTTGGGATTTCTGCTTTTGCAGGAAATATTTTTTTGTCGTGTGCTTGACATACAGGTGGCGCAGGTCATGAAAGCGTATCCGTGGCAGCCCTGCCCGTTTCAGCACTCTTTGCAGCATATGCAGGACGCTGTCTGGTGACATGGGGCCTCCGGTGGGCGATGGGAACACCCATTCGCTGCTACCCGTTTTTCTCCTTTGATGCATCAGAACGCTTATCGCGTCTGCCGACAGCGGCAGTGTGCGGTAGGCGTTTTTCGTTTTCAACGGTGCCTCGACAACTTTGCCGTTTTGCCGGGAAATGGCCCGTTGGATTTTCAGCACACCACGGTCGAAATCAACGTCCGGCCATTTCAGTCCCAGCAGTTCGCCCCGCCGAAGTCCGGTAGCGAGGTCGAGGTAGTAGAGCTCGTACACGCCGCTGTCTTTGGCCTCTTGGAAGAAAGCGCTGAGTTGGTTGGCGGTCAGGGTCTTCATTTCCTTGTGTTCGACTTTCGGCAGGGCGCAGCTCTGTGTGGGATTTTTCGTGACGAGGCGCTGTTCCATGGCAAGGTTGTATGCCGAGCAGATCATCTGGTGGATGTTGCGCACCGTTTTGGGAGCCAGACCTTTCGGCTTTTTCTTGGCCTCAATGCGGTCTACCCGGCCACCGTCCAACAGGTGCTTGTAGAACCGCTGCAAGTCCAGAGAGGTTAGGTCTGCCAGCGGGATGCTGCCAATTTGCGGCTTGATGTGGTTTTTCAGAAAGCCTTGGCTGGTCTTGAACGTGGACGGTCTGAGTTTTACTTTCGCGTAGTTCTCCATCCAGACCTCCAGCCAACTCCCCACCGTGTAGGTCTTGGCCCGTCCGTAGTCGATGCCGACGTTTTCCTCTATGGCTTTCTTCAACTTCTCCTTGACCGCAGCCTGCGTCTTTCCGAGGATATTTTTGATGATGGCCTTGCCTGTCTCCGGATCGTGACCGACTGTGTAGCGGCCCTCCCATCGTCCATCCTTGCGCTTTCGGATATTGCCTTCTCCGTTTGCTCGTCGTTTTGGCATAAAATCGACCTCCTTTGTAACGGTACACAATACCGTAAAAGGCAGAGAAAAGCTATGGGGAAGCCACACTATTATCAGAAAGTTATCAATTCTCAACCGCCGCTTATCTTTGTTTATGGCGTAGCAAGATTTGAGCTGCTACGGAGACTTCCGCCGACTACAACGGTATAAAGCGTACCGATTTTCTATCAAAGCGCCGCCGCAAACCGTTGTGACACGGGGCTTTGCGGCGACTTTTCTCAAATTTAGCGTCAAACCGTTCTGGGAACCTCGAAAAAAGCGTCAATTTCCAAAACCCGCAAACCCTTGCGGCAGCTCGCACTGCGGGCTGCTGTGAATAGGCATTGGCGCGAAAAGCGCCAATGCCTTTCTCCTGCTTCTTTTTCGGCGCACTGGAATCTTGCTCAAATTCGCCCAAAACCGGCTCGAAATCCCTCTCTGCGACAAGGATGCTACCCTTCCCCGAAGGAGTCCACACATCGGCTCACAGGTGCAAACACGGGGCGTCTCTGCTCTGTGTGAGGTTGACCGTGGGATGATACAATAAGCCGGAGGAAACGGATGTGCGCGTTTACAGCGTGCGTCCGCTTCCTCCGGCGTCGCGGCCCCGCAGGGCTGCGGAACCTTTTCTTTGATTACAGCGTGGTCATTTTTGCAC
>OHNG01001019.1_pt1 | contig 10715 bp, 12 predicted proteins | sample 1569511 | NCBI WGS metagenome assembly OHNG01 (sample SAMEA3879530, study PRJEB24766) | human gut metagenome | biome: human-associated habitat; feature: feces | place: USA | collected 1985/1987
CCAACACCCTTTTTGCGGCCAACCTGCTTGCCGTTCAGCCGGGCGGTCAAAAGGCCCTCACGGGTGCGCTGGTGCAGATCTGCAACTTCTTTTTCGGACTGCTCAAAGGCCAGCTTGATCTGCTCCTTTGCCAAGGCCATCAGATACTCGTTGATACCCTTCAAGATGAAGTCCACATTTGTCCCTGTCATGGCAATGCTGCCGGACAAAGCCTTTTTGTAGGTTTCGGTGTCGATGTGGTGCTCTTTCAAAAACACCAGCCGGATGCCTTTGTGGTAAAGGTCTTCGTACAGAGCAAAACCCTCTTCTGCATTTCTGGACATTCGGGACACCGAATCGAACACCACCATATCCCCAGATTTTAGAATCCGATAGAGCTTCAGCCATTCCGGGCGAAAGATAGATGTACCAGTGTAGGCTTCCTGTACGATATGGGCAGTCGGATACTCGGCCTTGATATTGCGAATCTGACGGTCAATGCTCTGCTTTGCCGTAGAGATGCGGCAATAGCCATAGATGTTCATGGGATTCCTTTCTGGCTCAAAGATAACGAGCGACATTTTTAAGACTGTGTTTTGCACCTTGAAATGGTCTGAAAACGGCTGGTTTTAATACAAAACAGAATATACGGTATTTTTAATACAGTTTTAGTGGGCATAGGCAGTCATAAAATCAGAAATGGTAGTGCACGGTTTGTGATTGGCGGTGTCCTCGCCATCCAAAGGAGCGTAGTTCCAGTCGGTGTCATCGTCAATATATCGCCGCCCATCATCCGGCAGTTCCAGCGGTTCCGCAAGAATAATGGTGCCCCAGTGATTGACCATCACAAAGGGCGCGATCTCACAAGGGATGCCCCGGCACTCATCATCATGCCGGACATCGTAGGTATACAGGCCATCCGGGACAGTATCCCTCTTGATGCGGATGCTGGTGAACAGCGCAGGCTTTCCGCAAACCGTGATCTCCTCGTAGCGTTCGGTCATTGCATGAAAGATCATAATCTGTCTCCTTATATAAAGAAGCAGGACAATCCACACGGACTGCCCTGCAAAAATAAAGGGGAGCATCCGAAGACGCTCCCCCAGTTGTACATAATAATCCTCCAAATCACGACCCTGCCGCATGGCCCTCCGTCCCTCTCCCCCGCCCGGAGGAGAGGGGTTCCGGTGCATGGCGCAAAAAACCGCCCCGGCTTCCTGTCATGGAAACCGGGGGCGCTGCAGTTTTATGGGAAACGCCTCAGGCGCTGCAAAGCCTCAGTGCAGCAGAGAGCTGACCCATGCCCGGGCGGCCGTCTTGGCCTGGAGCTTATTGTACATCTTCAGGGTGGTGTTGTACACCTTCTGGCTCATGGCATTGCTGGCGTTGGTGGCGGCAGCCTGCTTGGCCTCAAGCGTGTCAGCGGCGGCAACGGCGGCCTTCATATCGGCGTAGTCGGCCATGATCTCCTGCTGGAGCGCGGCATAGCTGGCCTTGGCTGCTGCCCGATCCTTTGCGGTGACCTGATTGCCATTGCTGCCGTAGGTCAGCAGGTTGGAGAGGGCGTCACGTACGCCGTAGAAGGAGTCGGTCCAGTCGTCCGGGTAGGTATAGTAGCGGCCCTTGGCATCCTGATACCAGACGCCCTCGGTGGGCTGCTCGTCGGAGCGGGTGACCTTATGGACCGAGACCTTGTAGACATCTGCGGTGTCGGTGGTCAGCATCGGATAGTAAGGGACAAAGGCGTTGTACACGTCGTCGTCAAAAGCGGTCCACTCGGTAATGGCGGTGTTCAGATCGCCGGTGGCGCTCACCTGGAACAGATGAGTCTCCACATTGCCCGTCTTGCCGATGGGCTCGGTCTGAAAGAAGTGGATGGAATCCTCCACAGAGAACTTCTTGGTCAGCTGGATGTTGGAGTAGACCGGGACGATGGCACCGTTCTCGCCGACGTTGCTGATAGCAAAGTCGGTCTCGCTGTAGTTGTCCTTCGTAAAGGTGTCGGTGCCGTACAGGTAGTTCAGGCCGGCTGCCATGCGGTCCGATGCGATGTCGCCGTTGTAGGAGGCATCCAGATCGATGACATTGGCAGCGGCGTCGCCCACAAAGGTACCGGCCTTCTGGGCCACGGAGATCAGGTTGGCAGAGGCCACCACATGGTCGGTGTCATCCAGATCGATCTTGCCCATAGCGGCGATGTTGGGCTGCATGAAGACCACGCTGGAGGAGAGCTTCAGGGCAAGGTAGGTGTGGCCCGTCCGGCGTTGTCGTAGATGGAGGTCAGCAGGGCAACACCCTCGCGGGCCGTGGAAGCTTCGCTCAGCAGCACCGTGGTGATCTCGGCTTCCTCAATGCCGTTGTCCACATAGGGGTCTACGCTCAGCACGGCGTCGGTGCCGTAGAGAGACTCGGTGGCAGAGACCATGACGCCCTTCTCGTTGGTGCCAGCCTCCTCATAGGGGGTGTGCTCGTGGGTGCTGTCGCAGTCCGGGCAGACACCCAGACCGTTGTCGTCCCGGCGGGCGGTGTAGCGGTAGCTGTCGTGGGTGAAGGTGTAGGTAAAGCCGTAGCAGCCCTCGTACACCTCGCCCGCGGTGTGCTTCCCGGCGGGGCTGATGTTGAACAGCTTGTTGTAATCGTTGGTGCCCAGATCCTCGATCCGGCCAAACATGGTGGTGCCGTCCTCGGTGAGGTCGCTGCCGACATAGAGTGCCGTGCAGGCGAAGGCGGAAGGAACCACGGCAAGCGTCATCGCACAGGCGATGAAAGCCGCAGCAATTTTCTTCTTCAAAGACATAATAGTATCGATCCCTCTCTTGTTGATTGTCGGCATTTCGTCGGCAGGTGTTATAATACACCCATTTTAATGAAAATACAAGTATTTTCCCGAATTTTTAGCATATATTCATTTTTATATGGTATATATTCATACTGCATTTTTCATCTGCCCCTCCGTGAGCGCAAAAAACCGCCCCGGCTTCCTGCTATGGAAACCGGAGCGGTTCGTTTACTTTATGGGTGCTTTTTCAGGCGCTCAATTTCTATCGACTGACATTATGGTTTTGGGAAGTTTTAGTCATATCTGTATTTAGAGGACTTTCCGTACACCTTCCGAAGCGATTTTTTCAGGCTGACCACCGTTTCTTTGATGATCTTTGCCTCATCAGAGGAACAATCTGCAAGCTGTTCGGTCATCCAGCTGTCGAACACCGGCTTTGCTTTTTTGATCTCGATGCAGAGCAGCTCATCCGCCGAACAGTCCAGTGCGTTGATGATGTCGATCAGCGTTTTCAGGCTGGGCACGGAGTTGCCTGTTTCGATATGGCTGATGTGCGTGACCACCACGCCGACCTCATTGGCCAGCTGCTCCTGCGTCATGCCCTTTGCAAGGCGGCAGGCACGGATGCGTTTTCCGATGTCGGCGTAGTCCACCATAGTACAAGTACCCTCCGTTTTGTGAAGTGATACTTGTATTGTATGTGCAATCGACCAGGATTGTAATAACCTGAAAGTGCAGTGGACTTTTGACAGAAAGTTTCTGTCAAAATCATTTTTTGCACTTTAGCCCCGGACACAAAATTTATTTTTTCTCTTTCTTTGCACGCAGTCTTGCATTTTCCTGGTTGATCTTTTCGATTTCTTCGCTGTTGGTCAACCAGCCAAGACCCTTGGAAAGCTCTTTCTTTTTTGCTTCGTTATCACTGATTTTGGAATCAATGAGTGCAACGCTCGTAGCCTTCATATTGTCAAGCGCAAGCTTTGCACCGCCGCCCAAAAGTGCTGCACCCAAAGAAACCGCTGTCGCAAACAGAGCGCTCTGTTCTTTTTCCATGTCATTTCTGCCGATACCCATACTGTACTACTCCTTTACTTGTTGTGTTATTTTATTCCATTAAAAGAATGGTCCGTCCATTCTCTTCAATGTCTTTCCAGAACATATCATCTTCATCTCTACAGTAATCCTGCAGGAGTTTAAGATTTGCACCGATCACCTCATCAAAGAAATTCTGATATTCCCGCTGGATATCATCCTGCGGGTCTTCTTTCCAGCGTCCGACCAGGTTTTCCAGCGCAACCAATTCCTGCATAGTCTCAAGCATACCCCGGATTTTTTTCATGTCTCCGTCCAGTTTTTTCAGCTTGATACTCCGGATAAAACGCGGACCCCACACGATTTTTTTCACATCGCTCACATAAATGCGAAGTGCACCTTCAAACCGGTGGATTGCTTTGATAAACGCATCGTCCGCCTTTTCAAGGTAGGAAACTTGATTCGTTTCATCCTGTGCCCTTTTATAGCGTTCCAGATACGTTTTGCCATCCATCAGCCGACTGCTGTAGTCGTTCAGATGTAGGTCTTCCAGTAGTTCAAAACGCTCGTTGAAGTGCTCGATCTGTGCGATATGCAGTTGTACCAGAAATTCCCCCAATTTTTTCGGATTGGTCAGGTCATGCATTTCCACCAGTTCCTGCATGGCCTGCTTGCCTTCCTCCTTTAAATCGCCTCTACTGTCAATGCTGTCAGGACTGAACAACACATGCAAGGCACTTTTGTCTTTTACAAGCTCTTTGGTCTGTACTACATTTCCATTGAGATCCTGCGTCCGTGCCATCTTTTCCACAACATCAACGGTATCCACCGCCGTTTTTATCTTTTTTTCAAAGTCCCCCTTCGTCATCACGTCTTCTACAACATCTGCGTGTTGTATAAAAATCGACTTCAATGCCTCTGCATTCACTGTTTTGCCTGTTTTTTTCTCGTAACTTTCTGCATATTGGTCTACCGCTTTTGAAATCGCCAGCTTCTTTGCCTTATCCAGAACACTTTCCCGACTTTGTTTTTTCTCCACTTTCACGATTCATCGTTCCTTTCAGAATGTTTTATACTATTCATGTCATATGTCATCGCAAAACAAATTCTTCCTCGGAGCACATTGCTGCGCGGAACGCGTCAAAATCTCTATGCTGCAGTGCAAGACCTGTCTGGTCTGCATAGTTCAAAATGGCATATACCGCACGCTCGTAGTTGGTATCATCATCCGCAAGGTACGCGAAGGCATCCAGCAGGCTGTTCAGTCGGGTACGCTGCTGCTGTTCATATTGCTTCATAAAATCCATCAGTTGACGGTGATATTCCTGTTCCAACCGCGTTGATTCCTTCAGCAATGCCGTCATCCGATCGTACTCTGCCGCATTCAGCTCTGCCTGCTCCACAATAGCGCGTGTGCAGGACACCACATAAGCTGCTGCCGTATAGACCGCCATCGGGACAAACGGATTTGCCGTGCCGACCACCAGTCCGAGCGCTTTGGTAAAATAGACCGTTGCGACCGACTTTACCGTCGTATCTGCCAAAGCCCCCTGCAACTGCTGCCCGGTGATCTCTCCTTTTGCGTAGGAATAAAGTGCTGCGCCTCCATCTATCAGCCCGCCCGCCATGACTGTTGCTGCGGTTGAATCCGAAAGCACCGGAAGTGCCACTTTCCGGCCTCCAAAGCGGATCACCGTGCTAAGTACGCCGGTCTCGCCACCGCGCAGTGCACCGCTGACGGTATCCGCTTTTACCTCTTCCAACGCATTGTCGAGCGTTTTGCGATCCCGCAGCACCTCAAACAAATTCTGTGTACCGGACACAATGGCTGTGATAACACCGGTTGCCACCGCCATATTCGATGCCGCTGTACCGACCTCCCGCGCTAGCTGCTTTCCTTCAAAGCGAGCCGCATACTGCCGAACCGCTTGTTGAGAAACTCTGCCATCTGTGCCACGCAGCTTTTGCAGCTCCGCAGTTGTTGTGCCTCCTGATGCAATGCCAGTGGACGGATCTGTCAAGCCCTTCTTCATCAAGTTGGATACCGCATTCTCGTAGGCCGTTTTTGAAATCTCACCGTTTTCAGCCATTTTGTGCAGGCAGCTCTCAATGTCTGCCATCTGGTCTGTTGGTGCAATGCGTTGCATATCCGTATACTTCGGATCTACAAAATTCTGCGCAGCTCGCCAGGCACTGTTATTGTATTTTGCCTGTCCTTGCCCTACGATTCGGCCATTCCTCTGCATACGGAAGTCATCCGGTGCCGTATGCCCGCCGTATCCTCCCCGACCTGCCGCCAGATCCGTCACTGGGTTCCGGTCAAAGCGTTCGCCGCAGTTTGCCATATTCGTTTGCAGCTTTGCTGCCTCAATGTACTCAAACAGATTTCCCTTGGACTGCTCAAAGCCTACTTTTGAAATCTTTCCTGCCTTGTACAAAAGCTCCCTCATAGAGTCAATGGCCGTATCGGTTCCCATTTGTACATTCTGGGAGGCCGCATTGCCCACAAATGCACCAGCCTGACCTTCCAGATTTTTTTCTTCCCTGCTTCTCACAGCTCGATCCTTCTTTCTCCTTTACAGGCGCATCAGAAGCCGTACCTTCCCTGTGCGAATGCCGGATACACATTCCTTGCGTTCTGCAGAGTTGTCTGTGCTTCCGAAGCCAGTTCCCCGGCCGGTGTCAGAAGCGGTTCTGACAGTACTGAACACATAATTTGTGCCATAAGCCATGCCTGATGAATCTTTTTCTGCTCTGCTTCGGTCAGGCTGTTGAAATCGATTTTCTCATCGTCCGAATCGTACAGCATCCTTTTCTGCTTCTGTCTGGTGCGCTGTTCCATATATTTCATCTCATTTACTACCGGATAAAATGCACTGCGAAAGCGTACCAGAAAGTCCGAATAGTTTTCTGCAATACTTGCAGTCTTTTTCATAAAATCTGTCATAACAGCCATCTTTTCCACCGCCGTTTCGGCCCGCGCCGCCGTGACTTCTGCACTGGCCAGATTTTCATCCGCCTTGGCATTCATGATAAGGCCTGCGGCTGCCAATACCGGCCCGACAACGATGCCACCGAGAACCAGTGTGCCGCCCGCCATGCCCAGACCGCCTGCGGTCAATGCACCGCCACCAAACCATGCCAGCGTTGCATTGGTCGCTGCCACGCCGGACAGACTTGCAATGGCCGTGCCTGTTGATGCAGATGCAAACATCATCGCTCCGCCGTAGGAGGCAATGCCTGCCAGCACTCCGGTGCCAAGAGAAGCAACGCCTGCCCGCGCAATCTCCGTTGCCTTCAAAGCAGCAACTTCCATATTTTTCAGGTTTTCTGTTCCCTGACACTTGAGCTTCAGACGTTCATCCCCGGCCACGTCACTTTCCATCCGGACATTCTTGAAGGCTCTGAACGTACGGATAAAATCATTCATTTCTTTCGACCAGATATCTACCTTGAGCACTCCCAGCCGTTTCAGGCATTCCGCTGTGCAGGTCCTTTGTTCCTCCAGCATCTCCCGCGCCTCGTCATAGATATTCTGTGCCTCCGCAACGATCTGCTTTGCGTTTGCATTTTTTGTGTGAGCAGATACACTTTTTACAGCACCGGTGATGCCGGCCAACGCCGCACCACCCAGCAGGATAAAAGGCACCGCCATTTTATTTTTCTCCTTTCCTAATGCGTTTATTGTTCTGCCAGTACCCGCACATAGTCTCCCTGACTCCGCACCCACATTTGGATACCTGTGCCAAACACCTCAGCCTCTATGATCCAGCCCTTCTCCATTACCTGCAAAACCTTTGCAGTGGGCAGTCGGTCGAGAACGGATTCCAGACTCGGCCCGGTATACTCGAACCGGATGGTCTGCAACTCGCCGCCGTACATAAACTGGATGCGCTTGCGCATCTCGCCCTCCTGAAAGCGGTCGGTGTACCGCTGTGCAAAGTGTCGGTCGAGGGTCTTATAGTTCTGAATGCGGTCGATGCGGTAAATCGTCGGGGAATTGTCCTGCGGGTTCTGGAAGTGCTTGTCCTTATCGATGCCCTCAATGAACGCCGCCAGATAGAAATAATACTCGCTGAACAGGATGCCAACCGGCTCAATGGTGCGCACACGAGTCTCGCCGTCATGGGTGCGGCAGTAGGTAATCTCCATAACATTGTGATTTTCTACTGCCGTGCCGATTTCCCACAGGCTCTCGATAAACTTCCGGCCATGCTGCGGCTCAACGTAATGGAAGCGCTCATTGCTGATGAGGTCTTTGACCTGATTCAGTCTATCCAACGGTGTACAGGCCAGAATGAGCTTATCCAGAATTGGGGACATCTCCTCCTTGACCATGGAGCGGCTTTCCAGCAGGATCTTGCACACTGCCAAAATCTCGCTGCTGGTGAGGAAGCGTGAAAGTGTGTCATCCAGCAGATAGCCGCCCTTTGCGGAGTTGTATAAGATCTCTCGGCGCGGCTCGCTGTCTGCAAAATGATTGCGCAGGGTGTCAAGGTCGCGCTGGATGGTTTTCTCACTGACACCGAAGCGATCAGCCGTTTGCTGTTTGTTCAGCACACCGCCCTGTACCAGCACCTGTTGGATATAGAGTATACGGTCCAATCTACTATTACGCACAGTTTCTTCTCCTTCTCTGCTCATTGTAACACAACACAACTATCGCTGCAATTCTTTGTGTGAAGTTTTGTCGTTTCACGGAATTACAAAAAAATTTTTGTCTCTTTTGCACAACCCCAGTATACAAAAAAAGATGGACAGATTGCCTGTCCATCTCCTAAAAAGTCAAGGTAGACTATTCTTAAATTGCCAACCTCTTTTGAAGCGATAGGCGCTGTTCATCAGTTCATCTGTGATGGTGTAAAGCGCCCGGCGTGGCGAACCATATCCGCCAATCAGCCCAATCACAATCGCAAGATTCAGCACAAATGCAATGCTCAACAGCACCATCAAAAATTTTTTCATACGCGCTTCTCCTTCTGTCTTATGTTTCTATCAACTTTTCTGCTCTCATTATACAGATTTGGCTGGACGGTATGGTTGTCCATCCTCCACAAGCAACAAAAAAGGAACACGGCATTCTCGTTTTGAATGTCCCGTGTTCCTTCTGTCCGCTTTTGCAGCGGCTTCTTTTACATAGAAGTCAATCCTTCATTTCAGCGTCCTCCCGAATCTGACGCTTATATTTATAATAGGTATTCCGGGCAAGTCCAGTCAATTTTATGCAGTCCACATCAGGAATCGGCGGAAACTGCCAGCCTCCCTGTCTTTCTTGCTCCGTCATTTATATATCCTCAATTCATTGAATTCTTGACTAAACCAAAACCCTCCCCGGCAAAACCATTCAGTTTCACCGGGGAGGGTTTATCATACGCTTATCTTCCCATGTTTTGCACGATTAGTGTATCTTCATGCAACAATCTTACTTTCTGGGATTTTTGATAGCAGCCTGTGTCGCACTTTCTAAATCGAGAGCGAAAGAATAAACACTGACTCGTTATTTTTTGTTTTCGAACTTCAATTTTCAGTACAGATTGTAATGAGCTAAGCAAAAATTCCTCTCTGCTCATCTTCACTTTTTCGATTTATTAGCCTTAGTATAGCAAATTTTTGTCCATAAGGAAATAGCCTTTGAAAATTTCCATACCAAAAAGAAGGAGGGGGTAATTTTGCACATGAACACACATTCACAGTTGAAAATCCGAGGTCACACCAAATGATGCTCGACTACTTCTATGGGCAGTCGGGCAAACTGTTCGCCTACTTCCGTATTCCGAAAGCTCTCTTTCAAGACAGCCGTTTCCGACAGCTCTCCACCGATGCCCGGACGTTGTACGGCATCCTGCTTGACCGCATGAGCCTGTCTGCAAAGAACGGCTGGCTGGATGAGCAAGGGCGCGTGTATATCATCTACACTGTCCGGGAAGTGCAGGAATCTCTCTGCTGCGCCGAGCACAAGGCGGTCAAGTTGTTCCGGGAGCTAGAACAGGCAGACCTCATCGAACGCAAACGGCGTGGGCTGGGCAGACCCAGCTTGATCTACGTCAAGAACTTTTCATCTGGACTGCCAAAAGCGCAAATACAGAATTGTGCAAACAGCAATTCTTGTGCTGCCGAAAGTGCAGTTCAGGTGCGGCCAAAATCGCAATCTAATAAGACTGATAAGAATAAAACAGAGAGGAACCATCCTTTCCTCCCGGATGAAACGGACAGGCTGACCCAGCGAGAGCAGCTTGAAGATTATTTTTATCAGGCATTGGAGGTCGAACTGCTGCTCCGGCTCTGCCCGGATGATGAGGACGCCATCTATCAAATCGTGGACTTGCTTGTAGACACTTGCTCCACCAAACGCAAGATGTTGAGGATTGCCGGAGATGACAAGCCCGCCGAGGTGGTACGCAGCCGGTTTATGAAACTGAACGCTGACCATATCCGCTTTGTGCTGGATTCGCTGGCAGAAAACACTGCCCCGGTGCGGAACATGAAGCAATATCTGCTGGCAACGCTCTACAATGCGCCCACCACCATGAACCTCTACTATCAGAACAAGACGAACCACGACTTTGCACGCGGTTCTCCGAAAGCGGGGTGATGTTATCGCAAAGAAAGCTACGATTATTGCAGTCACCAATCAAAAAGGCGGTGTGGGGAAAAGCACCACCTGTGAAAATCTGAGCATCGGGCTGGCGATGGAGGGCAAAAAAGTTCTGCTGGTGGACACTGACCCACAGGGCAGCCTGACCATCAGCATGGGCTGGCAGCAGCCCGATGAACTGCCCACCACCCTTTCTACCCTGATGGCAAAAGCCATGAACGATCAGCCCATCCAGCCCGGTGAGGGCATTCTGCACCACGCAGAGGGCGTTGATTTGATTCCGGCGAACATCGAACTGGCAGGGCTGGAAGTGTCTCTCGTCAACTGCAT
>OHNG01001020.1_pt1 | contig 10703 bp, 9 predicted proteins | sample 1569511 | NCBI WGS metagenome assembly OHNG01 (sample SAMEA3879530, study PRJEB24766) | human gut metagenome | biome: human-associated habitat; feature: feces | place: USA | collected 1985/1987
CAGATGGTATTTCCGTTCCGGCGGAAAGAACGCTTTCCGTGCGGCGAAGCGCGGAAACGATGAACGGGCCGGACGACTGAAGTAAACTCGAAGAAATTTAATTGGCTATGAATTCATACGGAACAAAATTCAGACTCTCGATTTTCGGGGAGTCGCACGGTCCGCTGATCGGCGTGGTGCTCGACGGCGTGCCTGCGGGCATGCCGCTTTCGCGCGAGGATTTCCTCGCGGATCTCGACCGTCGCCGCAGCGGTGCGAAGGGAAGCACGCCCCGTAAGGAGAGCGATTTGCCGGAGATCGTAAGCGGCGTCTGCGACGGGCACACTACGGGTGCTCCGCTCACGATCGTATTTCGCAACAGCAATACCCGTTCGGGCGACTATTCGGACTTTCGCGCGACGCCCCGTCCGGGCCATGCCGATTTCGTGGCGGAACGGAAATACCGTGCCTTCAACGATCTGCGGGGCGGCGGCCATTTTTCGGGGCGGCTGACGCTGACGCTGGTGGCGGCCGGAGTCGTGGCTAAGAAGATGATCGGCCCGATCGAAATCCGGGCCCGGATCACCGAGCTGGGCGGTATTCCCCGCGAGCGGCTGAATTGCGAGCCGGGGAAGGAATTGGGCGCCGAGGGTGCCCCGACGCTCTGGGACGAGCTGATTGACCGCACGCTCCGGGAGTTGGATTCCGTAGGCGGGGTCATTGAGTGTACCTGCGACAAGGTGCCCGTCGGATTGGGCGAGCCGTTCTTCGATTCGCTCGAATCGCAATTGGCTCACCTGGCATTTTCGATTCCGGCGGTGCGGGGCATCGAGTTCGGCGACGGATTCGCCGCAGCCCGTATGAAAGGTTCGGAGCATAACGACTGTTTTGTGAACGGAGAGGGAAAAACCGCTACCAACGGAGCGGGCGGCATCAACGGCGGTATCTCGAACGGCAATCCCGTGGTGTTCCGCATCGCTGTCAAACCTACTTCCAGCATCGCGAAGAAACAATATACGTTCAATTTTGCGACGGGACGGATGGAAGAGTTCGTCGTCAAAGGGCGGCACGACGCCTGCATCGCCCTGCGCTGTCCGGTCGTGGTGGAGGCGATCGCTGCGATCGCGCTGGCTAACAACTGATCGTTTTTTGAAGAAAATCAATTGATTTTTAGTAAGTCGGATATTTGCAGTGCTGAATATTATTCGTATTATAATATTTGTCCCGCAGAGGTTTCGTTGCTCGATTCGATGCTGAAACGAAAGGAATACAGCAATACCGGGAAATATGTATTTCCCGGTATTGCTTATGATTGTTCCCTGAATTGGTATCGACGGTTTTTGAAGTCGGCCGGAAATGGGCGGGTACACAAAAAAAGGGTAAGCTACTTATATCGCACCGCTACGACCACATACCCTTGCTTGATTCCTCACCTGGGGGAGTCTGTGGGAGCTGGTCGTATAAGACTTACCCCAGCACAAAAGTACGAATTTTTTGTATCTTTGCAAAGAAAAAAGGAACTATCTGCGATTTTGTCGCTGTTTTTCGAGAGCCGGATGCCGAAAAGGCTGCCTGGATGTGTCTCGGAGGGCGGTGCGGGGAGAGTTAATGAATGAAGAGAATGACGGCGAAAAAAAGATTGCTTGTCGTGTTTATTGCTGCGGTTGCAGTCGGGGCAACGGTGGCTTTGGTTTTCATCTTTCAGTTTTTCGGAGATGCCGTCCGGGAGCGGAGCGACCTTTATATAAGCGCCCGCACGGACTACCCGGGGCTGCTCGACTCTCTGCGTCCCCGTACGGACCATCACTGGGCTTTTGACCGGTATGCCGGCCGTCTGGAGCTGGAGCGCTCCTTCAAACCGGGGCACTACGTACTGGAACCGGGAATGAACGTCGTCGAAATCGCCCGGATGCTCAAACTGGGGATGCAGACGCCCGTGCGCGTTACGCTCAACTATGCCCGTACCCGCGCTTTTCTCGCTTCGCGGCTGGCCCGCCAGCTCGATGCCGATTCTGCGGAGCTGATGCGGGCGCTGACCGACCCGCAGCTCGCCCGGGAGGTCGGGACCGACAGCCTGCAGCTCTTTTCGATCTTTATCCCCAATACTTATGAATTTTATTGGACGGTTTCGCCCGAGGATTTCGTGCGCCGCATGCGCAAGGAGTACGACCGTTTCTGGACTCCGGAGCGGGATGCCGCCCGCCGACGCAGCGGTTTGAGCCGGGACGAGGTGATGACGCTGGCTTCGATCGTCACCGAAGAGACCAACAAGGCCGACGAAATGCCCCGTGTGGCGGGAGTCTATATCAACCGCCTGCGGAAAGGGATGCCCCTGCAGGCAGATCCGACGGTCAAATATGCGTTGCAGGATTTTTCGCTTCGCCGGATTCTGCACAAGCACTTGAGAACCCCTTCGCCGTATAACACCTACCTGAACAAGGGGCTGCCGCCGTCGCCGATCGCGATGCCTTCGGTCGCTGCGATCGATGGGGTGCTGAACTTCGAGAACCACGACTATCTCTTCTTCTGTGCCCGCCCGACTTTCGACGGTTATCACAGTTTCGCCCGCACGTACGGCGAACATCTGGCTAATGCCCGGGCTTATAGTGCGGAGTTGAATCGTCGGAATATTAAATAATTTGTCTATATTTGCCCTCCCTATGTTGGTTAAAATCTATACCGAGAATCCTTCCGAGAAGGAGATCGACCGGGTGGTGAACCTGCTCGAAAAGGACGGCGTGGTGATCTATCCGACCGACAGCGTCTATGCCTTCGGCTGCTCGATCCGTTCGGCGAAGGCCGTCGAGCGGCTGCGCCGGATCAAGGGGAAGGATCTCACGACGTTTTCCGTCGTGTTCGATTCGCTCGGGCGGATTGCCGACTATTGCCGGGTGGATAACGCCCAGTTCCGGTTGCTGAAACAAAATCTGCCGGGGCCTTTCACCTTCCTGCTGGATGCATCGTCGCGTATGCCGCACAAGGCGCTCGAACGGCGCCGTACCATTGGGATCCGCATTCCGGACAATTTGATTCCTCGGGCCATCGTCGAGCGGTTGGGAGCTCCGCTGCTGACCTCTTCCGTGCTGGATGACGAGGAGACCGAATATATGACCGATCCGGAGTTGATCCACGAGCGGTATGGCCGGGACGTAGAGCTGGTGATCGATGGAGGTGCGGGCGATGCGGTGCCGACGACCGTCGTAGATCTGACGGGCGGTGAGCCGGAGATTTTGCGGGAAGGTAAAGGTATATTGCGGGAATAAACATATGCTAAAAATAGAAGAAGAATGACAAAATTCAAATTCTGGAACGAGGTCTGCAAGTACGGAGCGATCATCGGACTGGTCATGTCCGTGGCTTTCGTTATAGAGCAGTCCTTGATGTTGTCGGGATGGTTTTCGACGATGGGGCTGGTGTGGATCTTGGCCGCAGTCGTTTATATCGCGCTGCTTTACCGTTTCGCCAGCCGCCGTGAACAGTACGGTCACGAACAGGGATTTCCTTTGAGCCGCGGCCTGGGTTTCATTCTGGCCCTGATTCTGTCGTCGGCCCTGATCAAGGGGGTGGTGGAATACCTCTATCGCAGTGTTTTCATCGGATATTCGGAGTATATCGACCGATATACTTCCGCATTGATCCGGTTCGCCGAGGACGGAAAACTTCCTGCGTCGATGGAGGGCGTATTCGCCGAAATGCTGAAAACCATACAGGAGGCGCCGGAGCCTTCCATTCTGGCTACCGTATGGGCTTCGATCTGGGGCAACCTGATCGTCGGCCTCGTCCTAGGGCTTATTTTGGCCGGTATCCTGGCGCGTGCACCCCGGCCTTTCGGTCCTCAATCCGAAGAGTAGAAGAACGATGGATGCTACGCTCGACATATCGGTCGTCGTTCCGCTTTACAACGAGGAAGAGTCCCTGCCGGAGCTGGTCGAATGGATCGACCGCGTAGCTCGCGGCGAGGGTTTGTCCTACGAGGTGATCCTGGTGGACGACGGTTCCGGCGATGGTTCGTGGCGCGTGATCGAGAGTCTGCACGAGCGGTTTGCGGCGGTGCGGGGGATCAAGTTCGCTCGCAACTACGGCAAATCCGCCGCTCTGTATTGCGGTTTCGCCGAAGCACGCGGCGAGGTGGTTTTCACGATGGACGCCGACTTGCAGGACTCGCCGGACGAGATTCCGGCTCTGCGGCATATGGTCCTCGACGAGGGGTACGATCTGGTGTCGGGCTGGAAAAAGAAGCGTCACGACCCGGCGGGGAAGCGGTGGCCGAGCAAGTTTTTCAACTGGACGGCCCGCACCGTTTCGGGAATCCGGCTGCATGATTTCAACTGCGGACTGAAGGCCTACCGCCGCCGGGTGGTCAAGGCGATCGAAGTCTATGGCGAGATGCATCGTTATATTCCGATTCTGGCAAAACAGGCCGGATTCAAGCGGATCGGCGAGAAGGTCGTCGAGCATCGCGCCCGCAAGTACGGTCATTCGAAATTCGGTATGGAGCGGATGGTGAAAGGGTATCTGGATCTCATTACGGTTTCGTTTCTCTCGCGTTTCGGCCGTTCGCCGATGTACTTTTTCGGCAGCCTGGGAACGCTGATGTTCCTTTTCGGCGGCTGTACGACGGCATGGGTGATCGGTGCCAAATTGTATAAACAGTGCCATGACCTGCCTGTGCGGGCCGTAACGGATCAGCCGCTTTTCTACCTTTCGCTGCTGGCCGTCGTGCTCGGCGTGCAGTTGTTCCTGGCGGGATTCCTGGGCGAGTTGATCGACCGGAATGCCGCAGACCGTAATAAATACCTGATCGAAAAAACATTGGATAATCAATAAACCTCGCAGAGCCTGTGATTTTCGGCAGGATTCGAAGAGGTTCGCATAAACAAAATAGAAGTTATATGATTCAACGTATTCAGACTCTGTATCTGTTGCTGGTCGTCGTACTGACGGGATTGGCGCTGTGGCTGCCGCTGGCCGATTTCACCGTCGGGGCGGACACTTGTACACTGACCGCTTTCGGCCTGAAGGATGCCGCCGGTATCACGTTGTTGCCGACGGTGTATCTGGGGGTTGTTCTGGCTGCCGCCTGTCTGTTGCCGCTGGTGACGATTTTCCTTTTCAAGCGCCGCCTGGTGCAGATCCGGTTATGTGCCGTCGAGTTGGTGCTCCTCGTCGGTGCCGGAGCGATGATGGGAATCTATTTCTACCTTTGTAACCGTTACTTCGCGGAAAGTGAATTTTACTCTCATACTCTTAAAATTTCGCTCGTTTTCCCGCTGGTCTGCCTGGTTTTCGACTTGCTGGCTTTGCGGGCGATCTTCCGGGACGAAAAGCTGGTGCGGTCGCTCGACCGGATTCGTTGACCGGACGTATTTCTCGGAAAAAAGGCGTGCGGTCAAAACTGCACGCCTTTTGCGCTTATTTTGGCGGAGAGAACACGGTTTGGTGGGTTTTTTGATACGAAATAAAAATCCGTTGTGTTGTTATATTCGATTTAATGGCATTGTAATATGAAAATAGTATTTAACCCATTGGTAAAACAGGAAAAAATAGTATTTTTACAAAAAGTTTAAGAATAAATACTTTGTGTAAAGTATTATAAAACGAAGTTATTTTTAACCTATTTTTATATCACTCTAAAATTTAATTGTTTATGAAAAAGAGTAGCATTTGGAAATTGCTCTTCAGTGCATTGACCGTGTTCGCCGTAGTGGTGTTCGCGGGATGTACCGACGACAATGACGACATGGGTGCTCCCTATCTGAACGTCACGCCGGAGAACCTGACGTTCGATGCGGAGGGACAGCCCGCAGATGAGTACAACGGTACTTTTATCGTTGAAACGAACCGTCCCTGGCGTGCTATCGTCGAGGACGAACAGACTTGGGTGCGCCTTTCGGCTACCGAAGGCGAGGGCGACGCTGCCGTGACCGTTACGGTGCCCGCTTCGAACATCGGTCAATCGGCCAAGGTGACTTTCGAGGTTTACAACTCCTATGGCGCATTGATTCAGAAGGATGTCAATGTGCTTCAGGGCGAGGTGAAGCCTGCGACCGTTATTTACGGCAACAATTTCGATAAAACGCTTGCCGCGAAGGACGCGAACAATCGCTGGCCGTTCCTCGACCAGTCGGATGCTTGGCAGAATGCTACGGGCACGGGTATCGAGTCCGTAACTTATGCTTACAAGAATATGTCGGTACGCTCGTCGCAGAAAAACAGCGGCGGCTATGACGGAGCTTCGGGCCAGAACAAGATCTTCTTCGGTACGGCTCCCGCTAATTTCGACATAGATAACATTACGCTGCCTTCGGGCGAAACCAATTATCGGATTACTTTCGGTGCGAATTATTCGAAAAATAATGATGGTACTTACGATAATACTTTCAAACCCGAGTATTTCCACGTTTGGGTCGGAAACGGTACGACCTGGAAAGAGTTGAAATATGAGAAGATCGGCGGCAGCGACGAAACCGATCCTTATTGGATTCTGTTCAAGTCAGATTTTACGCTGAAAACGGCGCTGAAGGAGCTTTCGATCCGCTTTACTACCACGACGGGCGGTGAGGCTGCTAATTCCGCATTCTCGATCGACGATCTTTCGTTTACCAATGGCAACGGCGGTCAGGAGGTCGATCTCGAAGGCGGTGTGGTTCCGCCCGATCCGGGTGAGGCTACGGCCATTACCATTCCCGAACTGATCGCACAGATGACTACTACGGAAGCTCCGGTGGATGCCAATGCAGATCGCTATCTGGACGCTGTGGTGATGAACGACGTGGCCGGTGCCAATTATACCTTCAACAACCTGATCCTCGCTACCGAGAATGCGACGGAGGCCGGTAACGGCATCACGCTCTACGGCAGTCAGGTAGAACCTTCGACGCTCGGTCTGAACAAGGGTGACAAGGTGCGCGTAACCCTTTATAAAGGACTTGCCAAGGTGGTAAATTACAGTGGTATGTACGAAGTGACGGGCGCTAAGGAAGCGACTTGGTGCAAGGTCGAGAAGACCGGTACGGTGACTTCGATTCCCACGGCGACGATCGCTGCTGCGGATCTGGCGAAATATCAGGGTATGGCCGTGACGATCGCCAATGCGTCGGTTGCCCAGGCAGGTGTTTGGGCGAGCGCCAGCGCACTCTCTTCGCATACTTTCACTGCCGATGGAGCCAATTTCACCGTATTCTGCAAGCAGAGCGATGAAAAGAACCCGAGCGTGTTCCTCGATGTTCCTTACAAGGCCGCTACGGGTAATATCTCCGGTCTGGCTGCCGTATATAAGAATAATTCCCAGCTCGTTCCGCGCAATCTGGACGACGTGGCCGCTTTCAGCGACAGCTCGACCCCGATGATTACGGGGGTAACTCCGGCCAGCGTTTCGATTCCGGCAATCGGCGGCAATGAAACGATTATTGTTTCGGTTGCCAATAAGGGTGAAAATGTGCTTAGCGTTAGCGGCCTGAGCGGGTTGCTTGAAGCTACTGTCGATAATGCCAACAATATGGTGACAGTAACGGCGCAGCCCAATACCGGCGCTGTTCAGAATCAGACGCTGACGATCGCTATTGCCGGTGGCAACAGTGTGACGGTGCCTGTCACACTCCTCGGTGTCGGAGGTGGAGGAACCGGTGAGGTCGTTGCGTTCTCGATCACGGATATTAAGGCGGATAATGCGGATCTCCCGACCAATGGTTACGGTTCGCAGGTTGTCGCTACGCCCAGTACCTGGGTTAGTTGGACCGTCGGCGGTATCGAGTTCACGGGTGTGAAAATCTGTGAATCGCCCGCTTCCAACGGCTCGATCATTCAGATGCAGGGTAATGACTCCGATGCGGCTAAACAGGCGAAGCTGCAAAACGTGACGCCGATCGACGGGATGTCGAAGATCAAGATCGTTTTCCGGTCGTATCTGAATAAGAGTGGCAGCTACTACAACCCGGGATATACGATGACCGTTGCCGGGGCTGCTCAAACTCCTGTGGAAACATACACGGATAAGAGCGGTTACAGAGAGTATGTACATGAGTACGATCTGGCCGGTTTGGGTGCTGATTCCTTTGTGCTCGACAATAATAAGGTCGGAGCCTTGTATATCGAATCGTTCGAGATTACCAAATAGTTTTTAATATGCCGGATACCGACTCTTGGAGGGATCATCCCCTCCAAGAGTTTGGTTTCTCGGATAGTTTTTTATAGTTTACCGATGATGTCGATGTTCAGATATTGTGAGAAGGGATGGAAATGGCTGTTCCTGACGATGATTGCGCTCTCTGTCGTAGCTTGCGGCGACGATACGGACGATTTTTGGGGTTCTGCCGTATGGCGGACCTCTTCGACGGTCGGAGCTGCGGAGGGTTCGGCCGCCATACAGATTGAGGGACCTGTCGGCGCCGGATGGCGTGCCGAAATCAAGGACGGAGGTGCTTGGTGCTCGTTCAGGCTCAACGATCCGACGGTCCTCGTGAAGGAGGGCACCGTACAGAGTTCGAACATCAGCAATATCCTGGACGTTTATTATACGCGGAATACCGGGAGCGGGGAACGTTCGGCGACCATCGAATTCGAATTTCTCGGCGGAGAGCCGCAGGTGCTCGTGCTGACGCAGTTTTCGGCCTCTTCGACCAACGATCCCTACGACGAGGGGCATGCGACGGCTTGGGCGGAGCTGCCGGAAAAAAAGACTGATGAGAATTTTATTTACGTCAGCCACTTCGCTTCACTCAATAACCGTACCGTGCGCAACTATTCGTTCTGTTACGACAAGACGCTGCACGTGGCGCATTGGGTAGCTTATCCGCTGCACTCGGTGTACAGAGGATCGATCGACCGTACCAACGATTTCCAGTACGATCCGAAGGTCGATTATTCGTATCAGCCCAATCTGGTCGAAAGATCCTATACGGGAAGCTATGATCGGGGACATCAGCTCCCTTCGGCGGACCGTACGGCTACGCGGGAGTTGAATCTCCAGACGTTTTATGCGACCAATATGACGCCGCAGCTCAACCGGCTCAACCAGGATATGTGGGCCAATCTCGAAGCCAAGGTGCGTGCGCAGATATGCAGCGACACGCTTTATGTGGTGACCGGTTGCTATTATGCCAATACCAATACGACGACGACCGACCGTGACGGGAAAGTTTGTCCGGTCCCGACGAATTATTTCAAGGTATTGCTTCGCACGCGCACCGGTACGACCGGTAAACGTATCGCGGATTGTTCGGCCGATGAATTGAAGGCGATCGGATTTTGGGTGGATCAGAAGAGCTACGGCGATATTCAGCCGCCTGCGTCCATTTGCATGAGCGTGGCGGAGATTGAAAAGAAGACCGGCTTTACGTTCTTTCCCAATATTCCCGAGTCGGCTGCGGAATCCGTAAAGGCACAAAACTCTCCGAGCCAATGGGGAATCCAAAACTAATTTGACTTATGAAAAAACGACTGATTTTTACAGGACTACTGGCCTTACTGTTCGCAGCCTGCTGTTTCGCGCAGAAACCGTACAAGGTGGTCTTTTACAACTTGGAGAACTTTTTCGATACGATCAACGATCCCGAGGTCAATGACGACGAATTCACGCCGGAAGGACCTAAAAAATGGAATTCTGTCAAGTATGCGAAGAAGTTGGGTAATACCGAAAAGGTGCTTTTCGACATTGCCGGTATCGATAAGGATTATCCGATCGTGATCGGCGTATCGGAGGTGGAGAACCGCTCGGTGCTCGAAGATATCATCGCTACGCCGAAGATGGCTCCGGGCAATTACCGGATTTCGCACTACGACTCTCCCGAAGCTCGCGGTGTGGACGTCGCTTTTATGTACCGTCCCGATGTCTTCAAGCTGGAGGGCAGCGCACCGATCCGCACGCAGATTCCTTCGCTTCCGAATTTCAAAACCCGCGATATTTCGACCATGTGGGGTACGATCGACGGCGAACCGTTCTTCTTCATGGTGGCTCACTGGCCTTCGCGTCTGGGCGGCAAGGACGCTTCGGAGTTCAAGCGTATCGCCGTCGGCGAGCAGATGCGTCGAATCGCCGACTCTGTCCTGAAGGTCAATCCTGCGACCAAGATCGTGGCGATGGGCGACTTCAACGACGATCCGACCGATCCGAGCATGTTGGAGGGGCTGAATGCCAAACCCAAGGTCAAGGATCTTCAGCCGGGCGATTTCTTCAGTCCGTTCCACGCCGTGCTGCGTGCCGGTATGGGAACGCTGGCTTACGGCGATGCCTGGAATCTCTTCGACAATATCGTAGTGTCGGAAAACCTGGTCAATGCGAAGCCCGGCGAGTTGCGTCTGGTGCGGGCTCCGGGATCGAAGTACTACGGGAATGTCTTCAAGCGTAACTATATGATCCAGCGGGAGGGGCAGTTCAAAGGCTATCCTTTGCGCACGTACGTCGGAAACAATTTCCAGGGCGGTTACAGCGACCACTTCCCGGTGTATATCTATTTTGCCAAATAAATTACTTACATAGTCTATGAAAATCAAGAGTCTACTAATTTTAGTGCTGTCGCTTGTGACGCTGACCGCCTTTGGACAGGACGGCGGCATCAAGGGCAGGGTCGTTTCGCGTGCGGGACGCATTGCACTCGGCGACGTGAAGATTACGATGACGCCGGGCGGTACGACAACGGTTTCGGATGCGCAGGGTAACTTCGTTTTCGAAAATATTCCTGCGGGCGAATATTCGCTGCAGTTCGAAACTCCCGAATTCGAGACTT
>OHNG01001031.1_pt1 | contig 10608 bp, 10 predicted proteins | sample 1569511 | NCBI WGS metagenome assembly OHNG01 (sample SAMEA3879530, study PRJEB24766) | human gut metagenome | biome: human-associated habitat; feature: feces | place: USA | collected 1985/1987
TATCCCGGATATGAAGAAGTAGACGGAACCACCGGTAAGATCGGTGACATCACTGTAAAGTGGAACATCACTCCTTCTGATGACAACGCTTATCAGAACAATCTGGATGAAACACTGTTAAAGCAGGCTGATGCAGCAGCTGATGACAAGATCGACCTGTTCCTGATTGAGGCTGACTACGCATTGAAATATGTTGATACCGACTACACAATGCCTGTTAAGGATCTGGGCATCACCGATGCAGATCTGGCTAACCAGTATCAGTACACCAAGGATGTTGTTACCGACTCCAACGGCAATCTGAAGGGTGTTTCATGGCAGGGCTGCCCCGGCGTTCTGATTTACAACCGTGAGGCTGCTAAGGCTGTTCTGGGAACCGATGATCCTGCAGAGGTTCAGAAGTCTGTATCTGATTGGGATACCTTCACCGCAACCGCTGAGAAGATGAAAGCAGCCGGTTACAACATGGTATCTTCCGTAAACGATACTTATCGTGTATACTCCAACAACGTATCCAGCAAATGGGTACAGGATGGCAAGATCGTAATCGATGACAACCTGATGAAGTGGGTTGATGACTCCAAGAAGATGGTTGACGCTAAGGAGACCGGTACCTTCGACCTGTGGTCTGATGACTGGAGCAAAGGCTTCTATCCCGATGGCAAAGTATTCTGCTACTTTGGACCCGCTTGGCTGATCAACTTCTCCATGGCAGCTGATACCGATGGATCTATCGCAAATCAGGGTGGCTGGGGCGCTACTGAAGGACCTCAGGGCTTTTTCTGGGGCGGTACTTGGATCTGCGGTGCTACCGGAACTGACAACGCTTCTCTGGTTAAGGATATCATCCTGAAGATGACCACTGATGAAGACATCATGAAAGAGATCGTTGTAGCTGATGATGATTTCGTAAACAACAAACCCGCTATGGAAGCTATGGCAGCAGATACCTCTTATCAGAGCAAGGTATTGGGCGGACAGAACCCTCTGGCTATGTTCTGCGCAGGCGCTGAGAAGATCGATCTGAGCAACCTGTCTGCATATGATCAGGGATGTAACGAAGAGTTCCAGCATGCTATGAAGAACTACTTCGATGGCAAGGCTTCTCTGGATGATGCACTGGATCTGTTCTACAAGGGTGTAGAAGAGAAGTATCCTGAGCTTACTCACTAATCCGAAATGATAAGCGAATAGCGAAATAATAAGGAATTGAGAACCGTGCCTGCCTGGCTGGTCAGGTAGGCACGGTTTTTCTCTCAAAATTCCCGGTTGGCAGAAGCTTTTTTCAGAAGAAGATAATTAAGAACAAAAAGAAGAGAGCTGCTGCGAGCCTGATCGGAAACAAAGAAAGGCACGAAAAACGTAAAGTCGCTAAGAGAGCATGACGGCAAAAGGGAGGAATCATTATGGCAAAGGTAAAACGCGGAAAGGTGGTACGCTATAATAAGTGGGGTTATATTTTCCTGATCCCCTTTGTAGTAGTGTATGTATTATTCCAGTTGATCCCGTTATTCAGGACATTTTATTACAGCTTTTTTGAAAATTATCGTTCCGGACTGACACAGATCGGACCGAATTTCATCGGATTTGGTAACTATGCAAAGCTGTTGTCCAATCCGGACCTGTGGATGTACACCAAGAATACATTGATCATGTGGGTACTGGGATTTGTACCGCAGATCATCATATCTCTGCTTCTGGGTGCATGGTTCTCGGATCCCAGCCTTAGATTAAAGGGACAGAGATTCTTCAAGACAGTTATCTATCTGCCGAACCTGATCATGGCTTCCGCATTTGCAATGTTGTTCTTCACGCTGTTCTCTGATGGTGGTCCTATCAATGAAATGCTGATGCAGATCGGAATCTTAAAAGAGCCATATCAGTTCCTTACAAACATATGGAGTACCAGAGGTCTGGTAGCATTGATGAACTTCCTGATGTGGTTTGGTAATACAACGATCCTCCTGATGGCAGGTATGATGGGTATCGATACTTCCCTCTTCGAGGCAGCCGAGGTAGACGGAGCAACCTCTACCCAGGTATTCTTCAAGATTACATTACCTTTGTTGAAGCCGATTCTGATCTACGTAATGATCACATCCCTGATCGGTGGTCTGCAGATGTTCGATGTACCTCAGATTCTGACCAACGGTAAGGGCGATCCTATGAGATCCAGCATGACCCTGATCATGTACCTGAACAACCATTTGTACAGTAAGAACTACGGAATGAGTGGTGCGTTGTCTGTAATGTTGTTCATTATCACAGGTATCCTGAGCTTGATCGTATTTAAGTTCTCGAACGGCAAACAGGATAAGTAGGAGGTGGCAGAAATGTTGAGCGTAGAAACAAACGAGACAAAAAAAGGTCTGGGCATTCATGCCAGAAGAGCACTTGCATATATCGTACTGGTTATTATGAGTTTTCTCTGCCTGTTTTGGTTCTATATACTGTTTGTAAATGCAACCAGATCCAAAGGCGAGCTGACACAGGGATTTACCCTGCTGCCCAGCACACATCTGATCCAGAACTGGAAGGGTGTCATGGCAGGAACCCTGCCGGTAGTCAGAGGTATGATCAACAGCCTTGTAGTAGCAACCTGCAGTGCTGTGCTGTGTACCTACTTCTCTACCATGACCGCATATGCGATCCATGTATATGATTTTAAGTTAAAGAAGTTCATGTTTACCTTTATCCTGGCAATCATGACCATTCCTACCCAGGTTACCGCACTCGGATTTATCCAGTTGGTAGCTGATATGAAGCTGGAGGATAACTTTATCCCCCTGATCATCCCGGCAATCGCAGCACCTGCTACTTTCTTCTATATGAAGCAGTACATGGAAAGTGCATTGCCCCTGTCTCTGGTAGAGGCAGCCAGAATCGATGGTTCCGGTGAGTTCCGTACATTTAATTCCATCGTATTGCCGCTGATGAAGCCGGCAATCGCAGTACAGGCGATCTTCACTTTCGTAGCGAACTGGAATAACTACTTCACACCGGCACTGGTTCTGCATGATGACAAGATGAAGACATTACCTATCCTGATCGCTCAGCTGCGTTCCGCAGACTTCCTGAAGTTTGATATGGGTCAGGTGTATGTAACGATTGCATTCTCTATCTTCCCTGTTATCATCGTATACCTGTTCCTTTCCAAGTACATTGTCCAGGGCGTGGCAATGGGAAGCGTCAAGGGTTAATATTTCGCCAGCAACATTCAATACATAAATCTCTCCTGAAAAGCGGCACTCTTCCCCGGAGTGGCGCTTTTCGCTTGCAAAAAAACGGGGAAACGGGTATAAAATAAAGAGAAGAGTGAACGTGTATTTTGAGGAAGAAAGAGGTAATTGCCATGCAGATGTATGAGGTGACAGCACTGGCACCGGAAGGACCGGAGGAAGTCTATCAGGCGATGGTGTTTGCAGAAGATGAAGATGATGCCTTGAACCAGCTGGAGGAACAGCTGAAGGAGCAGGGTATTGCCCATGGAATGTGTATGGCGGAAGAAGTGTAGTGTAAAGTGTGAAAAGAACTTCTAATCACTCAGAGCAAAGGCTCTTTCGTGAGGAAGTTCTAAGTTTCATACAAGAAAAACGCAAGCGTTTTTCTGGATAGAATGCTGATTGGAGGAAATCGGATGAGTGAGGAAAAGAAAGGCTTTTTTGCCCGGTTAAAAGAAGGACTGACCAAGACCCGTGACAACATTGTACGGGGAATTGATTCGGTCTTCAGCGGCTTCTCAGCTATTGATGATGATTTCTATGAAGAACTGGAAGAAATCCTCATTATGGGAGATATCGGTGTGAATGCCACCACCGCTATCGTGGAGAGACTGAAACAGCAGGTGAAGGAAAAACATATCAAGGAACCTTCCGAATGCAAACAGCTTCTGATTGAAAGTATCAAGGAGCAGATGCAGGTGGATGAGACTGCCTATAATTTTGAGAAGGAACAGTCCGTGATCATGGTCATCGGTGTCAACGGTGTGGGGAAGACCACTTCCGTCGGCAAGCTGGCCGGTAAATTAAAGGATGAGGGCAGAAAAGTCCTTATCGCCGCAGCGGATACTTTCCGTGCCGCAGCGGGAGACCAGCTGGCAGAGTGGGCATCCCGGGCGGATGTTCCCATGATCGGCGGAAAAGAAGGTGCGGATCCCGCCAGCGTGGTGTTTGATGCCGTGAATGCGGCGAAGGCACGAGGCGTGGATGTGCTTCTTGTAGATACCGCCGGCAGACTGCACAATAAAAAGAACCTGATGGAAGAACTTCGTAAGATGAACCGTATCATCGACAAGGAATTCCCCAATGCCCACAGAGAGAATCTGATCGTGCTGGACGGCACCACGGGACAGAATGCTCTGGTGCAGGCAAGAGAATTCGGTGAGGTGGCGGATCTTACGGGTATCATCCTGACCAAGATGGACGGAACGGCCAAGGGCGGTATCGCTGTGGCCATCCAGTCCGAACTGAAGGTTCCGGTAAAATATATCGGTGTGGGAGAATCCATCGAGGATCTCCAGAAATTCAATTCCGATGAATTTGTAAATGCGTTGTTTGATGTGAATATGGATGACATCGGAGAACTGCATCTGCCGGAGGAAGAAGCTGGAGAGACAGACGCGGAAGAATAATAAACAGGCAGACCAAAGAAAGTGTGACAGAAAGGCATGGGAAGAAAAATGCAGGAAGAAATGTTGACTTTAGAGAAATTTGAAGAAGCAAGTGAGAAGGTCAAGGAGGTCACCCTTGAGACAAAGCTTATTTACAGCGATTTTTTAAGTGACCAGACAGGCAATAAGGTATATCTGAAGCCTGAAAACATGCAGTTTACCGGGGCTTACAAGGTCAGAGGAGCTTACTACAAGATAAGCACCCTCACAGACGAGGAGAGGGCAAAGGGACTCATCACAGCATCTGCAGGAAACCATGCGCAGGGGGTTGCGTATGCTGCAAAGTGCTATGGCTGCAAGGCTGTCATCGTGATGCCTACCACCACACCTCTTATCAAGGTAAACCGTACAAAGAGCTACGGCGCTGAGGTAGTGCTTTACGGAGATGTGTATGATGAGGCATGTGCCAAGGCATATGAGCTTGCAGAGAAAGAGGGCTACACATTTATCCATCCGTTTGATGATTTAGCTGTCGCAACAGGACAGGGAACTATTGCTATGGAGATATTCAAGGAGCTTCCTCTTGTTGAGTACATCCTCGTTCCAATCGGAGGAGGCGGACTGGCAACAGGTGTATCTACACTTGCAAAGCTCTTAAACCCAAAGATTAAGGTTATTGGAGTGGAGCCGGCCGGCGCTAATTGTATGCAGGAGTCATTTAAGAATGGAAAAGTGACCACTTTACCAAGCGTAAATACTATTGCAGACGGAACAGCGGTAAAGACACCGGGCTCAAATATTTTCCAATACATAAAGAGAAATCTTGATGATATTATCACAGTGGAGGATGACGAGCTTATTGTGGCCTTCCTTGACATGGTTGAGAATCACAAGATGATAGTCGAAAACTCAGGTCTTCTGACTGTAGCTGCGCTTAAGCATCTCGGAGTAAAGGACAAGAGAGTGGTTTCTATCCTAAGTGGCGGCAACATGGATGTTATTACCATGTCTTCAGTTGTACAGCACGGACTGATCCAGAGAGACCGTATCTTCTCCGTATCCGTACTCCTTCCGGATAAGCCGGGTGAACTCGCACGTGTGGCGCAGACAGTCGCAGACGTACAGGGTAACATCATTAAGCTGGAGCATAACCAGTTTGTCACTACAAACAGAAGTGCGGCTGTCGAGCTTCGCATCACGCTTGAGTGTTTTGGTACAGAGCACAAGGAGCAGATTATTGCTGCGCTCGAGAAGAAGGGCTATAAGCCAAGAATTGTACGCACTATGATATAAAAATAAAAGTATCAAGTATTTTTACTTGACACCGGGCAAACTATGTGTTATTCTACCATAGGTTCGAGGGAAAAAGAGGATACTTGATATGGAAGAAAAACTTGAACAGGCATATTTATATGATTTCTACGGTGAGCTTTTGAATGAGCATCAGCGTCAGGTATATGAGGATTTTGTCTTCAATGATTTGTCACTCGGTGAGATTGCATCCGAGGAGGGGATTTCCCGTCAGGGTGTTGCCGATCTGATTAAGAGATGCAATAAGAAGCTGCTTGACTATGAGGCAAAGTTGCATCTTGTTGAAAAGTTCATGTCCATAAAGAGTGACATACGAAGGATTCATGAGCTGACAAATGATTTTAAGAAATCACATAATGAGCTATTAATGAATGAAATCGAAGCTATTTCGAATCAGATACTAGAGGAGCTGTAATATGGCATTTGACAGTTTATCAGAAAAACTGCAGAACGTTTTTAAGAATCTCCGCAGCAAGGGAAAGCTTACTGAGGATGATGTAAAGGCTGCTCTTAAAGAGGTTAAGATGGCACTCCTTGAGGCCGATGTTAACTTCAAGGTTGTTAAGCAGTTCACAAAGAGTGTTCAGGAGAGAGCAATCGGACAGGATGTCATGAATGGTCTCAATCCCGGCCAGATGGTCATCAAAATCGTAAACGAAGAGATGATTAAGCTTATGGGCTCTGAGACAACAGAGATTGCTTTCAGGCCGGGCAAGGAGCTTACCGTTATCATGATGGTAGGTCTTCAGGGAGCCGGTAAGACAACCACCACAGCAAAAATTGCCGGAAAGCTTAAGAGCAAGGGCAAGAAATCACTGCTTGTAGCCTGTGATGTATATCGTCCGGCTGCGATTGAGCAGTTAAAGATAAATGGTGAGAAGCAGGGCGTTGAGGTTTTCTCAATGGGTGACAAAAACAAGCCTGCCGACATCGCAAAGGCTGCTGTGGAGCACGCTAAGAAAAACGATTTCAATGTTGTTATCATCGATACTGCCGGACGTCTTCATATTGATGAGGATATGATGGCAGAGCTTATTGAGATAAAAGAAGCTACTGATGTTTTCCAGACCATCCTCGTGGTTGATGCCATGACAGGTCAGGATGCGGTAAATGTAGCAGGTACCTTTGATGAAAAGATAGGAATTGACGGAGTTGTCATCACAAAGCTTGATGGTGACACCAGAGGTGGAGCGGCGCTTTCAATCAGAGCCGTTACAGGAAAGCCGATACTATACGCAGGTATGGGCGAGAAGCTTTCAGACCTTGAGCAGTTCTATCCGGAGCGTATGGCTTCAAGAATCCTCGGCATGGGCGATGTGCTTTCCATGATTGAGAAGGCGCAGGAGAACATTGATGAGGAACAGGCCAAGAAGCTTGAGCAGAAGATGCGCAAAAATGAGTTTGATTTTGAGATGTACCTTGATTCGATGAGTCAGATGAAGAAGATGGGCGGTCTTTCAAGCGTGATGGGCATGATGCCGGGCATTGATACAGATGAAGCTGAAAAGGGTATGGCCCGCACAGAGGCAATCATCTATTCCATGACACCTGAGGAAAGACGAAATCCAAAGCTTCTTAATCCAAGCCGCAAGGCTCGTATTGCAAGAGGAGCAGGCGTGGATGTATCAGAGGTCAACAGACTTGTAAAGCAGTTTGAGCAGACAAAGAAGTTCATGAAGCAGATGCCCGGTATGATGGGCGGCAAGAAGGGACGCCGTGGAGGCGGTGGTCTTGGAGGCTTATTCAAAGGACTTCCGTTTTAATGGATTTCATTAAAGGAATTTCATGTTTTGTTAACAAAAGTATTTATTTTACTTTTGATATATATTATTCAATAAACCTATGAGGAGGTGAAACAAAATGGCAGTAAAGATCAGATTAAGAAGAATGGGACAGAAGAAAGCTCCTTTCTATAGAATCGTAGTTGCAGATTCCAGATCCCCAAGAGACGGAAGATGTATCGAAGAGATCGGAACTTATGATCCAACAAAAGATCCAAGCGAATATCATGTAAATGAAGAGTTAGCAAAGAAATGGTTAGCTAACGGAGCTCAGCCAACAGATACAGTAGCTAGAATCTTCAAAAATGCTGGAATCGAAAAATAAGATTAGTGAGGTGGTCTAATGAAAGAATTAGTTGAAGTAATTGCAAAATCTTTAGTTGATTATCCGGATGAGGTTAATGTAACTGAGACCGAAAACGAGAAAGCAATTGTTTTGGAATTACGTGTTGCACAGTCTGACATGGGCAAAGTGATCGGCAAGCAGGGACGTATTGCTAAGGCTATTCGTTCAGTTGTTAAGGCCGCAGCCTCTAAAGAAGACAAAAAGGTTATTGTTGAGATAGTACAGTAACATGAAGGCATCTCTTATGAGATGCCTGTTTTTTTATAATTTATAGTAACTATTCAGAACCGGTATTGTATGGTTTTTAGAATGTGCGTGGGCTGAATAGTTATGATTTATATTAATATCAGGAGACAGAGAATGGAAGATTTACTACAGGTAGGTGTAATTACGAGCACACACGGCATTCGCGGTGAGGTAAAGGTGTTCCCAACCACTGACGATGCTGCCCGTTTTAAAAAGCTTAAAAATGTCATTCTGGATAATGGCAAAGAGCGCAGGGATTTGGAAATAACTTCTGTCAAATTTTTCAAGAACCAGGTTATCTTGAAATTTAAGGGCATAGATGACATAAATGATGTAGAAAAATATAAAAAGGCACCTCTTTTTGTGACAAGGGAAAATGCGGTGCCGCTTGAGGAAAACGAGTACTTTATAGCTGATCTTATCGGGCTTTCAGTCACATCAGACGAGGGAGAGGAGCTTGGAGTCATAGCTGATGTACTCCAGACCGGTGCCAACGATGTGTACGTTGTTAAGAAAGCCGGTGCAAACGATCTGCTGATTCCGGCAATAAAGGATTGTATACTGGACGTTGATGTGGAAAACGGCACGATGAAGGTGCATCTGCTGGCAGGTTTGAGATAGCTGCATCTCAAACTGCAAAAACCGTAAAATGAGATATAAAATTGAACAAAATCATACATTTTAAATCGTAAAACTGTAAAACAGGATGATATAGGAGATATAGGAAATGAGATTTCATGTGCTGACCTTATTCCCACAGATGATAGAACAGGGACTGTCAGAGAGTATCACAGGCAGAGCTTTAAAACAGAATATTATATCACTTAATACGGTAAATATCAGGAATTTTGCGCACAATAAGCACAATAAGGTTGATGATTACACATATGGTGGCGGTGCGGGGATGCTTATGCAGGCAGAGCCGGTGTATCAGGCTGTGAGCAGTGTGGTGAGTCAGATCAATAAATGTAATCAGGTCCACTCAGGTGATAATTCAGAGAAAAATATCGCCGATGAAAATATATTATATGAAAATACATCATATAAAAATACAGCAGAAGAAATAAAAAATCACAATGCGCGTCTGATTTATGTTACTCCACAGGGCAGTGTGTTCAACCAGCAGATGGCAGCAGAATTTGCAAAGTGTGATGACCTCATTTTTCTATGTGGACACTATGAAGGTATTGACGAGCGTGTGCTGGAGGAGACGGTAACGGATTATGTTTCTATCGGTGACTATGTTCTAACAGGCGGAGAACTGCCGTCGATGGTAATGATAGATGCAATTTCACGTCTGGTTCCTGGGGTGCTGCACAATGACATTTCGGCAGAGACAGAGTCGTTTCATGGCAATCTGCTCGAATACCCTCAGTATTCACGTCCTGTTGAGTGGCATGACAAAAAGGTGCCTGAGGTGCTCATGTCAGGCAATCAGAAAAAGATAGATGCATGGCGCCTTGAAAAGTCTATTGAGCGCACAAAGGAGCGCAGACCGGATTTGTATGCCGGGTTTAAAAGACTTGATAAATGCAGAGAGTTTCTTATGAAAAATAAACTGCTTCATATTGATATGATAGAGCTTATAAACAGGGGCTGCGCCGAGATACTGTTTGAGGCAGATGGCGAATATCTGCTTCGGGACATGGTATCAAAGGTATGCTTTCATACAAGGCCGGATGAGGGCGAGTCGAAGCTTATTGATTTGGTGCAGGAAAATGTCACAAAGTCTGTTGATAAATACAGCAGTCAGCATATTCCAAAAAACGTTACAGATCAGATTGTAAATGGCATAGTGCTTCACCAGCAAAGATATGTTGAGCTCTTTACAGCAAATGGCTTTAATGGGACTGTAGAGTGCAGACAGGCGGTGTATACAAACAAAGAAAAGCTATCTGTCAGCGGACTGTACAGACCGGATGGAAAGCCGATGCCAAATGGCTTAATTATAAGAAAGCTGGATGCATGTGATATACAGGAGGCTGCGCCAATGTACCCGGGCTTTGATAATCCGGATTATATCGTAGACAGGATAGAGGCAGGTGCTGTCTACGGAGCTTTTTTGAGTGATAATACTGCTGATGATACCATTAATACCCTCGCGGGAATTATCGGAATCCATGAGGAGGGCAGCATCGGCATGCTCTATGTAAAGCCGCAGTACAGGCATCAAAAGCTTGCCACAGCACTTGAAACATATGCCTTCAACAGGGCTCTGGAAAACGGCTGGATACCATATGGACAGATAATCGTGGGCAATGAGGCATCTATGAAGCTGCAGGAGAGTATGGGATTGCATTTTTCAAAATCACCCG
>OHNG01001032.1_pt1 | contig 10605 bp, 8 predicted proteins | sample 1569511 | NCBI WGS metagenome assembly OHNG01 (sample SAMEA3879530, study PRJEB24766) | human gut metagenome | biome: human-associated habitat; feature: feces | place: USA | collected 1985/1987
CCCTTCACGATCGGATACAATAAGTTCGTAAATATGGAAAGAGCATTCATCTGCATGAGGAGCCCTTATTATTTGAATCTTCGAATTATTTTCGAAACCTTTGTTATACATCTCAACGATTTCACGACGGCGTGCATTATCTCTATCAAGATATTTAAGTTGAACTAATGCAATAGCAGCCATTATAGCATTGCCATTGTACTTATAACCCACATAGTCCACATCATATTTCCAAGCATAGGTTCCTTTGTTTGAACGAGCATAGGTATCTTTATTAATACCCAGCCAAGCAAGCTGACGTGCTAGTTTATCGTCTTTCTCATTTGCAAAACAAATCATACCACTATCACCGGTAGGAAGGTTCTTCACAGCCTGATAAGAATAAACTGTAACATCTACACCATCCCAAGTACCCGGAGTAACACCATTAACTCGTGTGCCAGACATGTGAGCAGCATCAAGTATTAGTTTTAGATCATACTTTTTACATATCTCTATGATCTTATCTAGTTTTCCTACGCGTCCACCATAACCTACAAAAATAATAGCTTTGGTTTTATCACTTATTTTCTTCTCAACATCTATGGGATCAAGACAAAGATACTCATCTACATCAGCAAATGTAACATGCATATTTTCGTACATAACTGCGTGATTGGTCGATACAAAGGTGATAGGGGTTGAGATAATTTCATCACCATCTTGCCATCCATTCTGCATTTTAAGAATTTTCACAGCAAGATGAAGACCTACAGTGTTGGAATTAAGATAATATGCATATTTATGACCGGTGTAATCTTTCCAGGCTTCTTCGAATTGAGCGGTTTTAAAGCCCATGCCTGTCCAGCCTTGTTCAAGGCATTCTTTTACAGCCTCGAGACATTCTTCAATCTCAAACTTTGGTTTCAATACTTGAATTGACATAATCTTGGATTTAATATGATTTGGTAAACGCCTCAATTAGACGTTAGTTATAATTATTTTTAGAATATTTTTTACAAGAAATTTCCAAACTATAGTAGTCGTTATGGAGAAAAGCACGAAAACAATCACATAAATCATTAGTTTCATACCCGAAGGATTTAGTGGAACGATAGCAGGTTCCACCACAGCAAAAACAGGTTTCTCCTCTTGTACTTTAGCACGTGCCACTTGCAATTGGTTAGCGACTTGACTATAGATTTGATAAGCTAGACTCATGTCATTTTGTAAGCGTTCCTGCTCCGTACGAACACTTTGAAGAACTAAATTATCATGCGTATCTACATAATTGGCATATTTCTTTTGGGCAGTATAATATTCGCGCTGTCGCTCCTTGAATAGTTTCTCCAAATAAGCACAGTCATCCTTAACTTTGGAAGTGCGATAATCAGTAATGTACTCTTGTAACTTATGAACGACGGAATCCGCCACAACCGCTGCTACCTTGGGACTCTGTAAACTGACGGACACATTGGTTATTGCCGTTTTGGTATCTATAGAAGCTTTGACACTGTTACGAAGAACATTGACTTTAGTATTCTGTTCTTGTGATAATTCAAGAGTACCACGACGTCCTACATTCTCTAATGTGTCTAACGTTCCTTCACTAAACAAGGATTTCACTCCTCCTACCAACATGTTGGGAAAACCTATGACGTAATTCCACCAAGGAGAGGACTGGTCATCCAAGTAAGTATCCAGAACCATATTACCATTCCCATCCGGAGCAGGAATATCAATGGATAAAAGTTCCAGTAAAAAGGGGGTAGAAGAAACTATTTCCGAGGAAAGGGAGGCGTTCAACGCATCGGAACTATCACCCGATGAAACACCACTTCCCAAAAAAGAGGCAGCAATCCCCACTAATCCATTTCCACTTTTGGAACCACCCATTTCAGGGGAAAGAGTAACATTCACCGTATATTGTTTGGGAATGCTTAAATAAACTATGATGCCAATGATCACCCCTACTCCCGCTGCTTTATAGAGCGTCTTACGAATACTAATAATCTTGCGGAGAACATCCATTAAATCTATTTCCATCTCATCATTTAATAATTTATCCTGTTCTGAAGAGATATTTCTATTTAGTTGTTGTTCCGACATAAAAGTAAATTCTATTATTTCTTTATCAAATTAGCAATAGAAGCAATCATCATACCCAAAGAACTGAAAGAAGTAGCATAACCTAAAATATTAGCTATGTTCCCTTTCTTCTTAGCCTTACTAGGCACAATAATCTCACATCCCGGCTCAATCTGTTTCTTACCACTACCCTTAACCTTCGTCACCTGACCATTCATGTAAACAATGAATTTCTTACTCTTCCTTGCATTATCAGAATAACCACCGGCCTGATTCAGGTAATAATCCACATTCTTTCCCTTCATATAAGAAACCGTATTCGGAACCATGACAGCACCATTGATAGTTACAGTATTAGTATTCTTTGGTATGAAGACCACATCACCTTCACGTAAGACAAGGTCGGCACTACCCTTAGGATTAGTCAAAGCCTTCTCCAGATCAATGCCTACCGTAAAGGTATCCTCAACACCAATACCCAAAGAGTCAATCATGGCCTCTCCCAATTGTCTGCTCATCAGGCGAATCACATCACCCATACGTTTCTTCTCACCGGCACTTGCCACACGGGTCAATTTCGCACCACGAAGATAGGCAAGGTTAGTAGGACCACCCGCTTTATTCACCAGATCGGAAAGACGTTCCTCACGGCTGGTCATGGCATAATTTCCTCCGAAAAGGATTTCACCATCAATGACTACATTCTGTTGTGCCTGATAACCCGGACTGCGACGGACATAAACTTCATCATAAGGCTGAAGGATAAAACCGGGCTGACCGTCAATGACAAAACCATCCTTTAAAGAGAAGGTATACATCTGACCGATAGTATCATTATCCGCGGTACTACGGGGATTCTTGATTCGTCTCGACACATCAATGCGGACAGTAGAGGCGGCTTCTTTCAAGCCACCGGCCTGGATGATCAGATCCTCAAGTGTCATGTTATCAGCATAGGGATAGGAATCGGGGTGCGCGACTTCACCGTGAACTGTGACATTGCCACGATCTTCCAGATCGTGAATGCTCGGGATGTAGAGAATGTCATTCTTCATCAGGGCAAGGTTCGGGGAAGTACCGTTCATGATAGACTTGATATCTATCTGAACAACTTCACTGGTCAAATCCTCACGCTGGCGATAAAGGACGGCACGATTCAGGAAAGCGTCACCGGTCAGACCCTGAGCTTCATGGACAAGTTCGCGGATCGTGTTCAGTTTACCGCTGAGCTGGTAGATACCGGGACGATAGACAGCGCCACGGATTTCCAGTTTGTTTGTGAAGCGGTTAAGGATGGCTTCGGCGGTTACTACGTCACCGTTACGCATTTTATAAATGTTGTAATCTATATCTTTGACTGTGTTGACTTCGTATTCCTCACCATTCTGACGGACAACACGTAATGAACGGGTGTAGGCATCAGCTTCAAAGCCGCCGGCATATTTAATGAGAGTAGCAAGGTTCTCGTCTTTCTTCATTTCAAAACGCATAGGACGTTTTACCTTGCCGCTAATCTTTACCAATACATCATAGGCAGGAACAATCACAACGTCACCTTCCTGTAGGCGGATGTCATCCTGTGTGTTGCCTTTCATAATGAATTCGTAGACGTCGATGGTGGCAATATTCTTTCCGTTGCGTACCAACTGAACGTTTCGGAGGCTACCGATATCACTCACACCGCCTGCACGATAAAGCGCATGGAAGACGGTAGAGAAGGAAGAAAGGGCGTAGGTACCGGGCTGTACGACTTCTCCCATCACATTAATCTGAATAGTACGGATATTACCTAACGTCAGACGGATGTCGGAAGTAGGATCGGTAGTATTATTCAGACCGTTATATATTTTATTCAGGGCGTTCTTCAGATAGTCATTGGCGGCAGAGACTGTCATACCGCTAAGGTTGACAGGGCCGATCTTCTGAATGTTGATAGTACCTTCAGGAGAGATTTGCTGGCGGATCGTGTTCTGGCTCGCACCCCAGATATCAATGATGACTTCATCACCGGGACCAAGACGGTAATTGGCAGGAGTGGCAAGGTTGACACTAGGCTCGAACGTCAGGTTGCGGGTATTGAAGATGTTACGTCCGAAGACCTGATCACCACGGGCAAGGTCCTGAGTAGTCGGATGATCCTCCAGCATATCGGAAGTATTCTTCTTAGTCTCTTCACGCAGGCGGGATTCGTTGATGTCCGTGCCCGTTGATTTCGAGGTATTTACATTGTTCTGCTGCTCGTATAGCTGCTTCACACGCATTGCCTGTTCTTTGGTTACACCCTTACGGGCTAGTTCGGAAGCAAGCTGCTTCTGTTCCTTGCCTTGGCGGATGCCGTCTTTTACATATTCCAGTACCTGTGAGTCACTCATGGACTGAGCCATAAGCGAGCCACTTCCCAGCATCAAACAAAATAGTAGAATGCTAAAAAGTCGTTGTATTTTCATTGACAAATAAAAAAGTTTCAGTTGATTTCACACAGTTCCTGCATCCCATGACAGACGGCAGATAACTGTTGCTTAAGAAGAGAAGGGGGAAGAACATCGAGAAGAGACAGAGAACGGGTCAAAACAGCCTGTTTTCTTTCTTCGTCTTCCGGATTGGCGTACATCGACACATTATATCCCTGAAGGATGGCCAAACACAGGGTAGCATCCTGCTCCGGTGTCTCCCCCCGTTGAGAATATAAATCGTTAATCTTTTCGTGGATGGATCGTTGTAATGCTGAAAGATCATCCAAATACACGCAGCCTGCACTCCCCCCACCAGGAAGCAGCATACGTACCAAACTTAATAAACCCTCTATATTTTCTTGTAAAATAATAGCATCCATATCCCTTGCCTTAAACAGCCGCCATAATCGGCTCTACATAACCGACAGGCATATCAACACAGGCGCATCCCAGCATATTCAAGCGAACAGCAATCTTACTTTTACCATCCACATTGACCAGTTCGCCAACAAGACCCGTCAACGGACCTTTGATCACGCGAACCTTTTCGCCACGAGCCAAAGGAGAACTGTTCATGCTTATCGATTCTTCCGAATAATCAAGCATGAAACGGAAACGAGCCATCTGCTCGTCAGGAATTACAGCAGGACTACTCTCGCCGCGCATCACCATGTAACGGCTGACAGTAGAAAAACTCAGGACTTCCATGCGTTCCTTAGGGTCAACGTGTACGAAGACCATCATAGGAAGCAAGACGGAGGTGACCAGCTTGCGACGGTCGCTCCATTGGTGGAATTCCTGTTGAACGGGAACGAAATTCTCGATACCCATCTTGTCCAGATGCTCGGAAACCTTCTTTTCATGGTGCATCCGAACCAAAGCAACATACCAGCGTTTTGAGTGTGCTACGCCTTCCCCTGTCCCATTAATAGGCCCAGCATTTAGTGATTTCTTTTTTCTTAAAATCATATTTTTTTACCCCATGTTTATCCGTTACTTCTTAGGTAACGGAATGATTCATGGCGCAAAGATGGACATATTTATGAAAATACGCAAACAAAAATGAAATTAATTTCGGAAAATGAATCAAATGCAGGCATAACAGGCGGAAAATAACAATATCCGTGTTATGTCTTTTTTTTATTCCAATTCATGAAAAACACCTTCACTTCTGCTTTATTTCCTGAATACCAGTCCTCTTCTGATGTTTTCGTTGAAAAAAGTTCCCTTTTCTGCTTGCCCTATGCTTGTTCGTTACCTAAGAAGTAACGCACACCGATAAACACTGTATATCAAGCTTCTAAATCAGATACACTGACCTACTCCGCACCGCTTTACGTAAGACAAATTCATCCGGTTCACCTCCGTACGCTCTTTCAGTTCAAAGCCTTTCAGATAAATCTGCGTAGTCTTGATGGACTTATGACCAAGCGACTCGCTGATCATCTCGATAGGGACACCACGGTACTTGGCAGTAGTAGCCCACGAATGACGAAGCGTGTAGGAAGTGACGGGGAAGTTGAGACGCAGCCGCTTTGCCAGAGACTTCAGACAGTAGTTGAATCTTCGGAGAGCGGACTGGTATTCACGGTAGGCTCTCTCATCCTTCCTCTTCTTATCACCGTGAAGAATGCCGAAAAGGTAGTCGGGACAGCCGGGACGGGGAGACTGCCGGTTCCGGAGTTGGTCGAGCATCTCCTGTGCACTGTCCAGAACCTCAACGCTCATGGGAGTCTTCGTCTTGACACGATTGTAGCGCAGCACGTTGCTATCAAGAGCGGATTTCTCCAAATGGCTCAGATCGGCGAAAGACATCCCGCAGAACTGGAACATCAGAGCGGCAATAGCCTGGGTACGGCGGAGACGATCAGACTGGGGATCTTCATAAAGAAGCCTGCGAAGAGCGACGACAGGAAGCGCCCTTTTCTGACGCACGTCCACCCCCGTATAGACCTCATGAAACAGGCGGTGGACATAAGGAGCACTGCCGGCTTCCACACCCCGATTATAGATACTCCGAAGCATACGCATATACGTGGAAATCGTATTGGGCTTCAGACCACATTCATAAAGGTGCTGTTCGTAACGGCGAAGACGATCACGGGTGACTTGACGGAAAGACACACTATGGACACCACAAAACTTGCTAAAAGAAAGAAGGGCGTTCTGATAGACGTGCGCTGTAGAATAGCGGCCCTCCTCTCGCAAACGGCCGATATAGATATCGGCACATCGACTAAATCCATTTTTATTCATTATTTACATCACTAGTTAGATTACACGATACAAATTAAGATGAATAAACGAGAAGTCTTAGTTTTATGTTGTTTGACATTATTAAAATAACTAAAAAAGGCTTCTAACATACATTTATGTCAGAAGCCTCTATCAATATAACTTTGAAGAAAACTTAGTTTCTCAAATCCGATTATCCATTTACCTTTTTATAATCTTCCAAAAATTTCTTCAATCCCGAATCAGTCAGCGGATGATTCAACAACCCTTTGATAGCACTCAACGGACAGGTAGCCACATCTGCTCCCACCTCCACACACTCGATGATGTGCTTCGTATTGCGGATAGAAGCCGCCAATACCTGAGTCTTGTAATCATAGGTGCGATACATACGTACAATATCACCAACAAGTCCTACCCCGTCTTCGCAAATATCATCCAGACGTCCGACAAAAGGCGAAACGTAAGTCGCTCCGGCTTTTGCAGCCAGCAATGCCTGTCCGACGGAAAATACCAATGTACAATTGGTCCGGATTCCTTTTTCTGTAAAGTACTTGATAGCTTTGATACCATCGGCAATGCAAGGCACCTTGACAACGATATGCGGATTGAGTGCGGCAAGCTCTTCCCCTTCGCGGATCATCCCTTCATAATCCGTTGCTATTACTTCCGCACTTACGTCAGCATTGACAATCTTACATATTTTAATGTAATGTTCACGTTGATTCTCCGTACCTTTAATGCCTTCTTTCGCCATCAGCGAAGGATTGGTAGTCACTCCGTCAAGTACTCCGAGGTCATACGCCTCCTGAATCTGCTCCAAATTGGCTGTGTCAATAAAAAACTTCATAATTCTATTTTTTAATGGTTAACTATCTGGTAGTCAAAGATAAGAATTATTTCTCATCTTTCCTAGATCAGGCAATGGTTATTGCCGGATCGAGGTAGACATCCTGAATAGCGTTTAATAATTCGACACCCTTATTCATCGGCTTCTGGAAGGCTTTACGTCCACTGATCAATCCCATGCCACCGGCACGCTTATTGACAACTGCTGTAATGACCGCATCACGCAAATCGGAAGCCCCATGAGATTCTCCACCGGAATTGATCAATCCGACACGTCCCATATAACCATTTGCCACCTGATAACGACAGAGATCAATCGGGTGTTCCGATGTGAGTTCCGTGTACATGCGTTCATCTGTCTTTCCGAAACCAATCGCTTTGAAACCACCATTATTGGTAGGAAGTTTCTGCTTCACAATGTCCGCTTTGATGGTAACTCCCAAACGGTCAGCCTGTCCGGTAAGGTCAGCAGCAGCATGATAATCCACACCATCTTTCTTGAAATCGCTATTACGCAAATAACACCACAAGATAGTTGCCATACCTAATTCATGGGCGTAATCAAACGCCTCGGCTATCTCCACCAATTGACGCCGGCTCTGTTCTGAACCGAAATAAATAGTAGCACCTACGGCTACAGCTCCCATATTCCAAGCCTCTTTCACCGTACCAAATAATACCTGATCGTATGTATTCGGATAGGTCAGCAGCTCATTGTGATTCAACTTTACCACGAAAGGTATTTTGTGCGCATATTTACGTGCGACTGATCCCAAAATACCAAATGTAGAAGCTACTGCATTACAGCCTCCTTCGATAGCCAGCTTCACAATATTCTCCGGATCGAAATAAATGGGATTCGGTGCAAAGGATGCGCCGGCTGTATGCTCGATATCCTGATCGACAGGAAGAATGGACACATAACCCGTATTTGCCAGACGTCCATGCCCTAAAAGGGTTTGCAGGCTGTTCAATACTTTAATGTTTCGGTCCGAATCAATCCAGACTTTATCAATGGTATCCGGTGAGGGTATATAAATCAACGACTTATCAATGGTCTTACAGGTATCTCCTAATAAATCAACTACTTTACTCATAACTTTATTTTTTTAATGTATAACAATTTATATACAGGCGATGAAGCCTGCTATTTTTTCTTCCCCTGATTGGCTACCGCTTCCATCAGCTTACGAATTTCTTCCGGATTGCCCAGGAAGTAATCATTGGCAACATTCAGGTTCTCGTCGAACTCGAATACATAAGGAACGGCAGTAGGAAGATTCAGTTTGATGATATCTTCATCAGAAATATGTTTCAAATGCTTAATGATACCTCGCAGACTATTGCCATGCGCGACAACCAGCAAGGTATGCGCATCTTTTAAAGCCGGGAATATATCCGACTCCCAGTACGGCATAATACGGTCGATGGTATCTTTTAATGATTCGGTACGCGGCAGTTCCGCATCGGATACTTCGTGATAGCGATAATCGAAACGCGGATTTCTCAAATCGCTTTCGGAAAGCGGATTGGGAGCTATATCATAACTGCGACGCCAGATCAGCACTTGTTCTTCTCCGTATTTCTCGGCTGTTTCCGCCTTATTGAGTCCTTGCAAATCGCCGTAATGCTTCTCATTCAGACGCCAGCTCTTCTCGACGGGAATCCAGTCCAGATTCATTTTATCAAGCACGCAGTTCAAGGTTTTGACTGCCCTTTTCAGATAAGAAGTATAGGCTTTATCAAAGTTGAAGCCATATTCCCTCAACGTGACGCCTGCCTTTTCCGCTTCGGCAACTCCCTTTTCCGTCAGGTCTACATCCGTCCAACCTGTGAAACGGTTTTCTTTGTTCCAAGCACTCTCTCCATGACGAAGTAATACTATCTTTTTCATTCTTAATGGTCTCCTTTCTTCTTTTTATATATACAACATTTTGTTTCTCTACAAAGTTCACGAAAGAATCAGCAGGTATCAATACCTAAAAGTGATGGTTTATTGAAAAGAATTCAATAGAAATGACTATTTTTACGGACTAAATGAATATTCAACCGCCAACTTAAAACAAGTCAGACATTGGAAACAAGCAAACAGAAAGAATACACATTCCTGCAAAAACTGCTGAATAAAGCGAATATGGGATGGTGGGAAGCGGACTTAAAAACAGAAAGTTATGTATGTTCCGAGTTTATCTCCCGATTACTCGGGATAGACGAAGACGGAGTGATCAGTTTTGAAGATTTCAATAAACGTATCCTAAGGGAGGATCAGCACCATACTACCAGCTACTCTTTCGATAAATTGCAACAGAGCATTGAAGAGGTGTACCTGCTCGATACTCCCCACGGGGAAGTATGGATTCGCAGTAAAATATGCTTTCAGGAAACTGATGGGGAAGGAAACACCAAAATATACGGAATAGCAGAAACTCAAGATGGTCCACGCATGGCTTCCGCCTATCAGGCACTGCAAAACAGTGAACGTATCCTGCACAATATCTATAAAAACCTTCCCGTCGGCATTGAACTGTATAATAAAGACGGTTATCTGCTTGACTTGAATAAAAAGGAACTGGAAATGTTCCATATCACCCATAAAGAAAAAGTTATTGGTATCAATATCTTTGAGAATCCGGCACTACCCGAAGAAATAAAGCTAAAGATCAGAGATAATGAAGAGGTTGAATTCACCTTCCAATATGATTTTTCAAAAATCAAAGGATATTATGAATCGGAAAAAACATCCGGTTTCATTAATCTGACAACAAGAATAACAACACTTTATGATCATGACCGGCAGCCCATCAATTATCTGTTGATAAACGTAGATAAGACGGAAAACACCATCGCCTACAACAAAATTCAGGAATTTAAAAATTTCTTTGAACTGGTAGGAGATTATGCCAAGGTTGGATACGCTCATTTTGATGCGTTAAGCCGCAATGGTTATGCCTTAAGCAGCTGGTATAAAAATGTAGGAGAAGAGGAAGGCACGCCCCTACCG
>OHNG01001034.1_pt1 | contig 10604 bp, 8 predicted proteins | sample 1569511 | NCBI WGS metagenome assembly OHNG01 (sample SAMEA3879530, study PRJEB24766) | human gut metagenome | biome: human-associated habitat; feature: feces | place: USA | collected 1985/1987
GGAGCTGTTTGGCCGCAGCTTCAAGTACCCCTTCTTCGCCGGCCCTGTGGGCGCGGTGAACCTCCACTACTCCGACGTCTACACCGACATGACCTACAACGACGTGCTGGTGCGCGCCTGCGCCGAGAGTGGTATTGCTGCCTTTACCGGCGACGGCACCAATCCTGACGTTATGACCATGGCCACCAAGGCCATTGGCAATGCCGACGGCTGCGGCGTGCCGACCATCAAGCCCTGGAACATCGACACCATTAAAGAGAAGATGGCACAGGCCAAGGCCAGCGGCTGCTTCGCCGTGGCAATGGATGTGGATGCCGCCGGCCTGCCCTTCCTCAAGAATATGACGCCTCCGGCCGGCAGCAAGAGCGTGGCCGAACTGGCTGAGATCGTCAAGCTGGCCGAGCGTCCCTTCATCGTCAAGGGCGTCATGACCGTCAAGGGCGCTCTCAAGGCCAAGGAGGCCGGTGCCGCCGCCATCGTGGTATCCAACCACGGCGGCCGCGTCCTCGATCAGTGTCCTGCTACCGCCGAAGTCCTGCCTGAGATCGCCGCAGCCCTCAAGGGTACCGGCGTCAAGGTCCTGGTGGACGGCGGCATCCGCACCGGCGTGGACGTTTTCAAGGCACTGGCACTGGGTGCGGACGGCGTGCTCATCTGCCGCCCCTTCGTCACGGCTGTCTACGGCGGCGGCGAGGAAGGCGTCAAGTGCTACATCGACAAGCTGGCCGGTGAGCTGGCCGACACCATGCAGATGTGCGGCGCACACTCCATCGAGGAGATCACGCCGGATATGGTGCGGGTCTGATGTAATAAAGAAGAAAAGGGGCTGTTGCAAAATAGCTCTCTGAAAAAAATAGGCACAAAACCCGGAACCTTTTCAGGGCCAAAACGGCTCAAAATGGGTTCCGGGTTTCTGTTTTTGCACTATTTCTTTGTGCAAGTTGCTATCGCATTTTTATTTTGCAACAGCCCCTTTTTGTGTATCAGTCGTTATCGGAGAAATAATCGCTGTCGATGCGCTTGATGAGATAGGCTTTCTGGGTCGAGACGCCCACACCGTATTCTATCATCAGCTCAGTGAGCTTTTTGCCATCCACCAGAATGATATGCTGTGCGGTCGCATACTCTTTGGCTTTCGGTGAGAATTTGGCGGTGGTGATAAAGAGCCCCTTTTCCACTTTAGGCGGCCCCATCATGGCACCGGCAAATTTCTGGAGCTCCGGCTTTCCGATGGTAATGTCCGTCTTCCAGCGCTTGGCCTGTATGTAGATAAGGTTGAAGCCAAGCTTGTCTTCGTGGATGATACCGTCGATGCCGTCATCGCCGCTGTATTTGGTGACGAAGCCGTCACCATAATCCATTGCCTTCATCAAATCGACCACGAGCTGTTCAAAGAAAGCCGGGCTTTGCTCTAAAACAGCTGTCAGCAGGTCATCTGCCAGCTGGTCATTGATGAGCGAGTAAACGCGGTCAAAAGTTTCCTGCGGCGTTTCGGGCGTATCATCATGAACCACTGTCGGAGCAGGAACGACTGAAACGCCATCAATATTTTTGCGCTGATAGAATTCAACAAATGTAGGGCATTGCTGAGCGAGAATGAGGTTTGTGATAGGCTCCTTGCTGGCCAGAACTTTTCGCCCGGAAGGCGTGATATTGATATAACCACGTTGGGGAGAGTCTATCAATTCTGCTTTTTTGAGATAGGTCTTCGCCCAGCCCACACGCCCGGTATAAACAGATGAACCATTGGAAAGCGTTTCACCGAGGTCCTGTTCTGTCAGATGGAGCATCTGCGCAATAGAACTCCGCACATCTTTCATAGAGTGCGGCGCTCCATCTTGAAGGACGGTTAAGAGAGGGCGATAAAGCTCATTGTATTTTGGAATCGCCATGAAACGATCACTCCCTGCCAAATGGCTTTACGTTATTATTTCAGCGTTCCATCCAGGACCTGCTGATAGTACCACGGCTTCGGGGCGTGGAAGGTCTTGCCGCTGAGGAACTCGAAATCGGGCTGGTTGAAGTGGGGCATGGTCAGCTCCCACGCACAGAGGGCCTGATACTTGAGCTTCAATTCGCGGTTGGCGGTGTTGTTGCCGTACTTGCTGTCGCCGAGGATGGGACAGCCGATGCTTGCCATGTGGGCGCGGATCTGATGGGTGCGGCCCGTCTTGAGGCGGCATTCCAGCAGGGTGAAGCCGCCGAAGCGCTCCAGCACCTTATAGCCGGTGTAGGCATACTTGGTGTGGGGCTCGCTGGCCGGGTAGACCGCCATCTTTTTGCGGTCGGTCTTTGAACGGCCCAGATTTGCTTCCACAAAGCCCTCGTCCTGCGCAAAGCCGCCGTAGACGACGGTCTGGTAGGCGCGTTCCACGCTGTGAACCGCCATCTGCTGGGACAGGCCGATGTGGGTGGCGTCATCTTTCGCCACCACCAGCAGGCCGCTGGTGTCCTTGTCGATGCGGTGGACGATGCCGGGGCGTATCTCACCGCCAATGCCCGAGAGGCTGCCCTTGCAGTGCCAGAGCAGGGCGTTCACGAGCGTGCCGTCCGGGTTGCCCGGGGCCGGGTGGACGACCATGCCCTTGGGCTTGTTCACCACCAGAAGGTGGTCGTCCTCGTACACGATGTCCAGCGGGATGTCCTGCGGCACAGCCTCGATAGGCTTTGCGTCAGGAATTTCCAGCAGGATGGTGTCCCCCGCCTTGAGTTTGAGGCTCTTGGCGATGCTTTTGCCGTTGCAGAGCACATGACCGTCAGCCACGAGGCCTTGCAGCGCACTGCGGGAAAGGCCGGTGTCCTCCCCGCTGAGGAAGCGGTCGATGCGCTGTCCTGCGGCCTCCGCTTCCACGATAAATTCACGCTGTTCCATGGTTTACCGCTCCTTCGAGGGCTTATCTTCCACTTCTTCCAGCAGGATGACCAGCACCCAGAGCGCTACACCGACGCAGACAAGGATGTCGGCAAAGTTGAAGACTGCAAAGTCGATGAACAGCGGGTTGATGTAGTCCACGACCTCACCGTTCAGCACACGGTCGATGAGGTTGCCGATGCCGCCGGCCAGCACGAGGATGAAGGCGATCTGCTGCAGGAGCTTGCCGCGGCTGCGGAAGAACAGCAGATAGGCTACGAGCAGCAGCGCGGCGCTGGTGGCGAGGATAAGGAAAAGCTGCTTTCCGCTCAGCAGGCTGAACGCCATGCCCTGATTGAGCACGAAGCGCAGCTCCACCACATGCGGGATGACGGTGATGGCCTCCACAGGGGCCAGATACTGGGTAGCCCAGAGCTTGATGGCCTGGTCGATGCCCACCAGCGCGGCCACACAGACCAGATTCAGAATGACATATGCCATAGTTTCTCCTGATTTTTTGAAAAGGCGGCGCCCCCTTTTGCGCCGGGTGCGCCGCCAGAGATACAAAATGGTTTAGCCCTCCACAACAGCGGCACAGCGTGCGCACAGGGTGGGATGAGCAGCGTGGGTGCCGATGTCTGCGGAGTACTTCCAGCAGCGCTCGCACTTGTCGCCGGTGGCGTGTGCAGCAGCAACGCCCAGACCCTCGACGGCGCTGGCTGCGCCGCCTTCACCCTTGACCAGCTCCACATGGGAGACGATCATCAGGTCGGCCAGCTCGTCCATCGGGATGCTGTTGAGCAGGTCGTAGACGGCGTCATTGCAGTACAGGGTGACGGAAGCCTCGAGAGAAGCGCCGATCTGCTTATCTGCACGGGCCTGCTCGAGGACCTTCTTGACCTCGTCGCGGACAGCGATGAGCTGCGCCCACTTGGCCTTGAAGGCATCGTCAGCTGCGTACTGGCCAGCCTTCGGCATATCCTCGAAGACAACGTACTTGTTCATAGCCTCGGTCTTGGGCAGGAAGTCCCAGATCTCCTGGCTGGTGAAGCAGAGGATGGGAGCGATGATCTTGTCCAGAGCGACGAGGATCTTGTACATCGCGGTCTGCGCAGCCTTGCGGCCAGTGCCGTTGGTGCAGTACAGGCGATCCTTGGTGACGTCCAGATAGAAGTTGGACATGGCCACGACACAGAAGTTGTAGACAGCGTGGTAGACCTTGTTGAAGTCATACACAGCGTAGCCTGCGCTGGTGTTGACCATCAGGTCATCCAGAGCAGCCAGTGCCCAGCGGTCGATCTCCTGCAGCTGATCGTCAGCCACACAGTCGGTGTTGGGATCAAAGCCATCCAGATTGCCCAGAATGAAGCGGGCGGTGTTGCGGATCTTGCGGTAGGCCTCGCTCAGCTGCTTGAAGATGTTCTTGCCGGCACGCACATCGACGGTGTAATCGGAAGAAGCCACCCACAGGCGGATGATGTCAGCGCCGTAGTCCTTGATGATCTCGCTGGGCTCGACGCCGTTGCCGGCGCTCTTGTGCATCTGCTTGCCCTGCTCATCCACGACCCAGCCGTGGCACAGAACAGACTTATAGGGTGCACAGCCCTTGCTTGCAACGCTGGTCAGCAGGCTGGACTGGAACCAGCCGCGGAACTGGTCGCCGCCCTCCATATACATATCGGCCGGGAAGCGCAGCTCGGGGCGCTCTTCCAGAACGGCAGCATGGGTGGAGCCGGAGTCGAACCAGACGTCCATGATGTCGGTGTCCTTCGTCCACTCGGAAGCGCCGCACTTCTCGCAGACTTCACCAGCGGGGATGATCTGCTCAGCGTCGTACTTATACCAGGCGTCAGAGCCCTCCTTGCGGAACAGGTCGCTGACGGCCTTGATGGTGGCGTCGGTGATGTGGTAAGCGCCGCACTTCTTGCAGTAGAAGGCCGGGATAGGCACGCCCCAGGTGCGCTGACGGCTGATGCACCAGTCGTTGCGGTCGCGCACCATGCCGTGCATACGGTCATGGCCCCAGTCGGGCATCCAGGTCACGGTGTCGATGGCCTTGTAGACGTCCTCACGGAACTTGGCGATGGAACAGAACCACTGCTCGGTAGCACGGAAGATGATGGGATTATGGCAGCGCCAGCAGTGCGGATACTGATGCTTGATGTGCAGCTGGCCCATGACAGCGCCGGCGGCGGTCAGGTCGGCCAGAATGGTCTTGTTGGAAGCCCAGACGCGCTGGCCTGCGTACTTGCCGGCCTGCTCAGTCAGATAGCCGCCGTCGTCCACAGGGACGGTGATGGGGATCTGGGGGTACTTCTGGCAGACGTTGAAGTCATCGACGCCGTGGCCGCCGGCGGTGTGGACACAGCCAGAGCCGCTTTCCAGCGTGACGTGGTCGCCGAGGATGACCCAGCCTTCCTTGGGCAGATAGACGTGGTTATAGCGCATCAGCTCGAACTCTGCACCGCTGACAGGCTCACCCACCACCTCATACTCGGTGATGTGGCAGGCATCCATGACGCTCTTGACGAGGTCAGTGGCCATGATGTGGAACTCATCGCCGATCTTGACGAAGGAGTACTCGAACTGGCCGTTCAGGCAGATGGCCTCGTTGGCGGGCAGCGTCCAGGTGGTGGTGGTCCAGATGACGAAGTAGGTCTTGTCCATCGGGATGCCGTGCTTTGCCAGCACACCGTTGGGGTCCTGAGAGACGTGGAAACGCACGAAGATGGAATCGCAGTCGTCCTCGCCGTACTCGATCTCGGCCTCAGCCAGAGCGGTGCGGCAGTCGGGGCACCAGTAGACAGGCTTCAGACCCTTGTAGATATAGCCCTTCTTGGCCATCTCGCCGAAGATCTCGATCTGACGGGCCTCAAACTCGGGCTTGAGGGTCAGATAGGGATGCTCAAAATCGCCGATAACGCCCAGACGCTTGAACTGGTCGCTCATGATGTCGATGTGCTCGGTGGCGAACTTCTCGCAGATCTGGCGCAGCTGGAGCTTGGAGATGTCCTTCTTCTTCTCGCCGACGGAGGACAGGGCCTTCAGCTCAATGGGCAGGCCATGGGTATCAAAGCCGGGCACATAGGGAGCCTGGAAGCCCTCCATGTTCTTCTCGCGGATGATGATGTCCTTGATGATCTTGTTCAGCGCGGTACCCATGTGGATATTGCCGTTGGCATACGGAGGGCCGTCGTGCAGGATGAACTGAGGTTTGCCCTCGTTGTGCTTCATGAGCTGGTTGTACAGGTCGTTGTCGTCCCAATCCTTGAGCATGACCGGTTCCTTCTTGGGCAGACCGGCGCGCATCTCAAACAGGGTCTTGGGCAGGTTCAGAGTACTGTCGTACTGAGACTTATTCTTAGCCACTGGTTTTACACTCTCCTCTATTGGTTTTGCAATCGCAAACAGCGCAGCTACGCGCTTATTTTATCAAAACAGCTTTACGGCAAACAAATGATGCCTTGCTGTCGATGCTTAGGGAATTATTCGCTGAAGTTCACGCCCTGAAAGGCAGCGTTGGGGTCTGCCGGGGGCGGGTCGAGCTTGAGCTGAGATTCGTCCTTCTCCCAGAAGTCCTCGCCGGCCTTCTCGGGGGCGGCGTCTTCCGTCTCGGCAGCGTCCGCAGCGGGTGCTGCTTCCTCGGTGGTATCGGCATCCTCGGTTTCGGGCAGCTCAGCCTCGGCATCCTGTGCGGGGGCCTCCTCCTTCTGCTGGAACTCCGGCAGACGGCTCAGGGACTCCACATGGGTGCGGTAAAGGTTCAGCACGTCGGACTTGAAACGGGTGACCTCGAGACGAACGCGGTCATACTCGCGCTCTTCGGCCAGCTTTTTGTCGTTGGCCTCGCTGATGATCTCGTCGGCGCGGTCGCTGGCCTTCTGCAGCAGCTCGTTGGCATCCCGGATGATGTCGTCACCGCGCAGATTTGCACGGTGCAGGATGTCTTCGGCCTTCTGGTTGGCCTCGCGGATGACATTTTCGCCCATGCGCTGCGCATTGATGAGGGCGCTCTTGAGCATATCGCCGTCTGCCTCATAGCTCTGCATATTGCGGCGCAGGGTCTCGTTCTCGGCAGTCAAGTCGGCTACCTGCTTGCGCAGGGCCTCCATCTGTTCCGCATCCTGCCCGAGCTGCTGTTCTACCTTATCCAGAAAGTGGTCAACATCCTCGGTACGGTAGCCGCGGAGGTTCTTTTCGAATTGGACAGAGCGCACGTCCTGCGGTGTCAGCATAATGATCTCCTCCATTTTATCCAGTTGTCCTTCTCAATATTGGAAGAACTCAATGATTTGTCGGTCTTTTTTGCTCTTGCCCGGCAGGGCTGTGAGGCGGAAGCGCCCTTTGCCCCGCACTGTGAACACATCAGATTCGTATACCGGCGCATGGGCGCTGGAAACGGGCAGATGGTTGATCTCTACCCTTCCCGCTGCCACAAGCTCTGCGGCCATGCCCCGGCTGCACCGCAGCATAGCGGCAAGTACGGCATCCAGACGCAGCGACGATACGGTCGCGGTCTGTAACCGGCGCTCTGCCTGCGCAAACTCCGGTACTTCGTCCAGCGCCAGCTGCTGAGCCGTCACCTCGGTGCGGCCCACACTGCGCAGCTCCTGACAGATAAGGGCTGCAGCAGGCTCCAGCGCGAACAGATAAACGGTACCCGGCTCCTCCGGCGGCAGAACGATGTCGCCCAGCGCCTCGCGGCGAAGCTCGAGCCCCATCAGGCTGCCCAGATAGTCCTTATGGACGGGCAGCTGCGCCTCGGCCAGCGCACGGCACCTGAGCCGGACGCAGCAGACAGGGCTTGCAGGGTAACAGTCTTCCGGCTCGAGGCAGAGCACCCGGCGCTCGGCGTCGGGCCAGCCGCCCTCGAAGCGGCAGCTTTCCTCCGGCGCACCGGCACGGTTGAGTGCCGCCTGCGCCAGCTGCTGTTCCCTGTCGCTCAGGAACGCCGAATAACGGGCGATGCCCCGGCCAAAAGCGGCGCGGGCCAGGTCCTCGACATGACGCATGAGGAAGCGTTCCTCATCGTTCTGCGCCGGGACGAAGCCCCGCACGGCACTTTGCTGGGTATCAATAGAACGCGCCATTGTTCTCCAGCTCGTCCAGCAGGTCGCCCATGATGTCTACATTGTAGGGAGTAATGATGAAGGTGCTGTTGGCCACCCGCTTGATCTGGCCGTTGTTGGCGTAGGCCACACCGGAGAGGAAGTCCACCAGACGGCGGGAAACTTCCTTGTTGGTGGATTCCAGATTCAGCACGACGGTGCGCTTGTTGTTCAGGTGGTCTGCAATCGTGCTGGCATCCTCGAAGTGCTCAGGCTTGACCAGAACGACCTTGAGCTGGGTGGTAGCATGGATGTTGACCACCTTGCCGTTCCGCTTGGGGGCTGCGCCCTCTTCGGGCTCGTCCTCTTCCTCGTTGCCTGCGACGCCGAGACCGCTGTTGTTATTCACCATCTGAGGACCGTCGTCCATGTACTGATCGTCGTAATCGTCCTCACTGCCGAAAAGTCCTTTTTTCAGGCTGTCCACAAAAGACATAGAAACTTGCTCCTTTCATTCGGGCAGCTCACGCTGCCTGGCACCCCTTTGTGAAAAAGAGTTGCTAATAGCTTTTTCTATTATCTGATTTTTTGCGTCAGATGTCAATAACTACAAAAGCTTTCCATCATACAAATTTTGTCCGGAGACGATGATCTCGTCGTAAAGGCGGACTTCGCTGACGGTTTTTGTCTTATCCGAGCTGCTGGGCATGACGATGCGGTACTCGCCGTCCGTCACCAGCGGATGGTCATTATCCACGGGGTCGATCTTGCAGAAACGGGCAAGATTGCCGTATTTGACATAGACGCCCGGGATGTAGTTCTCGCCCTGTGTCTCAGACTCGGTGCCGTCCTCTTTCAGGTAATGGATAGCGTCGATGGGGACGCGCAGGCCGGTGGTCTCGCCCACGATGATCTGGGCGCTGGCCCGGTTGAGCCGCAGCACATCGCCGTTGATGATCTCGCAGGTGATGACAAAGCGTGCCAGTCCGGTCGCTTCGTCGATGGTCACCTCGGAGACAGAGGCCTTGAGGGGCGTCTCCATCTGGCCGGGGAACTTTATCTTCACCGAGCGGGTCAGGGGCTTGCCGTTGTCGCCCAGCAGCTTCTCCCCTTCCTTGGCCGAACAGAGGCCGACGTACCGCCACGCAAAGCCCGAGACGATCTTGCCCGCGCAGCCGTCCAGCGGCAGCTCAGGGTCAGAGTTCAGATATGCCTGCAGGTCGGTGGTGTTCAGCGCGAGGATGTCGTCTGCCCCGGCGTTGAGCCGCCCGCTGGCAGAGCTGCGGATGAAGTAACCCGTCTGAGGGGCGGTGATCTGGGTCGGCTCTCCCAGCTGGGCCTGCACCTGCGCCGACTGCTCGGTGAGGGAGGCGATCTGGGCCGAGAAATCCGAGACTTCACCGGTGATGACCCAGAGCTTGTTCTGAGCGAGGATGTAGTTTTCTTCGCCCTGGGCTGTCTCGTCGTAGGCAGAGCTGTCCAGCGCATCCATCATATCATAAAGCGCGGAAGCCCGCTCTTTTTTCAGGGAATCCAGCTGGGTGGCGGTGGTATTCTGAGAGCGCTGCAGAAGCTCGATCTGGTCGTTCAGGCTGGTGAGCTGCTGGCGGAGGCCCGCCTGTTCCGGGCTGCTGTAGATCTCCGCTACCGCAGCCCCTGCCGAGACGCGCTCGCCGTCGGCCGCGAGATAGCCCAGCGTTCCGCCGCCGGGAACATAGACCTCATCGAAGAGGAGAACTCCGTCGGCGTCCACCGTATCCGCCACGGTGGCAAGAAGTGCCGTCTCATAGGTGTTGGGCGGGAAGAGTACCTGCAGGGCCTGATAGCCCACATAGATGCCCGCCAGCACCACGACAGCGATGACGAAGCCTGCCAGCTTGCCCAAAGCGCTGGACGCGCCGGAATCAGAGCGTGGTCTATCCATCATAAAAGGTCACCCTTTCGCTAAAAATTCTTGGGTCAACTGCACGGCCCGGGCTGTAACGTCCGGCGCAGAGGCGTCCAGCCAGACCACGCCGTCCATATGGCGGAACCAGGTCAGCTGCCGCTTGGCGTAGTTGCGGGAGGCCTGCTTGAGCTTTTCGGTGCAGGCATCCAGCGGGGCCGTCCCCTCAAAATAGGAGAAGAACTCCTTGTAGCCGATGGCCTGCGCTGCCGTGCGGTAGGTCTGGCGGTGGTCATAGACCAGCTTTGCCTCATCGAGGAGGCCGGCGTCCAGCATCTTGTCCACCCGCAGGTCAATGCGGCGGTAGAGCTGGGTGCGATCGGGAAAGTCCAGACCCAGCACCAGCGAACGATAGGGCCGCTCCAGCGGGAGTGACTGGGCTTTCTGCTCGCTCAGACGCTTGCCGGTGGCGCGGAAATGTTCCAGCGCCCGCAGGACCCGCACCTGATTGTTCGGGTGGATAGCCGCAGCAGCTTCCGGGTCGGCCTGCTTCAGTTCTTCGTACATGGCAGCACCGCCTTTTGCAGCCAGTTCCGCCGCCAGCTGCTCCCGCAGACCGGCAGGTGCTTTTTCCTCTGTAAAGCGCACCCCATACAGAAAGCTCTGAACATACAGCCCTGTGCCGCCCACAAGGATGGGCAGCTTCTTCCGGGCAGAGATCTCTTCTTCCAGCTTTCCGGCCATGGCGGTAAAGTCTGCCACGCTGAAAGCCTTGTCCGGCGTAAGGATATCCACGCCGTGATGCGGGATACCGCAGGTC
>OHNG01001041.1_pt1 | contig 10527 bp, 5 predicted proteins | sample 1569511 | NCBI WGS metagenome assembly OHNG01 (sample SAMEA3879530, study PRJEB24766) | human gut metagenome | biome: human-associated habitat; feature: feces | place: USA | collected 1985/1987
TCAGTTCTTTGACCTCTTCCTCGCGGTCGGTCTTCCAGCCGTAAGCTCCGCTGGGCAAGGTAAGCTCGATTCCCTGAACTGTGGTAAACTTTCTCTTTTTGCCATAGGTGTCATATTCTTTGGCCTGTTCTGCTACGAATTCCTCGATTGCTTCCTCGTCCAGTTGGGGATCCTTGTTATCCGTCTGGATCCACTCATGGATCGTATCTCCGTCTACGACAACCTTATTGCCGTTCCAGTCATAGGTGATCTGTGCGCTGACCCATTTATTCATGGTATCACAGGCTTTTACCAGCGCTGCATCCTCTGCCGTTATTTTGGCAGTTTCATAACAGCCCTGCTCCTCCAGATCTACCGTGGTATCTCCCTGCATGATTGCTGTGGATACTACTTCTTCTACCAGGTTGTTGTTCAACTCTATTCCCATGGTCTCCGGAATGATTTCATAATTCTTGTTCTTCTCGGAATATTCACTGATATAAGCATCTTCCGGTGCAATCATATTTTTGTTCTGCAGTGCAGGCATCTGTGCCAGTTGTTCCTGCAATTTGTCTGCATCATAGGACACCCCCTGAACTACATCATGATTCTGCGTACTCCACAGCATCTCAATCCACAGGAATTCATTCTGTCTGTTCAAAAGCTCCTGTGCCGCATTCAAAGTATCCACCCAGTACATTCCGATCTCAGATGCTGTGATCGTACCGATCTCTTCCTGCACACCGTTCTCATCTCTACCCAGAATCTGTAAACTATACTGCTGTGACTGCTGATCCATGATCGCCGCTACCTCTGTCGCCGTCATATTACTGCAATCACTGTTATTGATATAAGTATGATTCAGAAAATGAGACTGGTAGTAAATTGCCACACCACCATATGCCAATAGAATTACTGCAACTACAGCTGCTACAATACCAATCCATTTTTTGCTCTTTTTCTTCTGTACCGCTGTCTCTTCCACAGGCTGTTTTATTTCCTCTTTGCTCTCCGTTTCTTTCTTATCAGCCTCTTTCTTTGTTGTTTCTTCTTTTAATTCTTTGTTATCGTTTTCCATTTTATCTTCTGTTTCTCCCTCATCTTATTTCTGTTGCGCTCATTATAGCATTTAATTTCGTAAAAAAACAGTGTGAAAAGGCTGAAAAAAAGCCTTTTCACACCGTTTTAGAATACTACTTGCACTAATATCATATAAAGTATGGTCCCTACAGCTATACTCAGCAACGTATTTTTCTTCCAGATATGAAGCAATGCCACCACGGCAATAGACAACAATTCCGGAATTCCATGACTGCCGGTAAACAGATTAATTCCTTTTACACAGTAAATAACAAGAATCACCATAATGGCCGGCGGAAGTACTTTTCCAAGATATGTGACTGTTTCCGGAACCTCTCTCTTTCCATCAAATGCCACGAAAGGAACTGCCCGTATGATCAAAGTTACAATAGCTGCAACTGCTATGATTGCGACGGAATGTAACATTTTTTCTTAACTCCTAATAATATGATTGCGGTAATGGTCAATGCAGGTAATAAAAAGGTGTCTGCGCCCAGTACCAGTAAACACAGAACTCCGACAACGCCTCCGATGACTGCCGGTTTATGTTCTTTCGTATCCATCCACTGGTTGACTACTATAACTGTGAATAATGCCGTCATGGAAAAGTCAATTCCCGTAGTGTCGATTGGCAGGACCCTTCCGGCCAGTGCACCTACACAGCTTCCCAGAATCCAATAGCAATGATCCAACAGAGAAATGTAGAAGCTGACCCGTTCCTCACGCATTCCCTCAGGAACTTTCAGATCACATAACAGAGAAAACGTCTCATCCGTAAGGGAAAAGATCATATAAGGATATGTTATACCCATTTTTTTGAAATTTTCTACAAAAGAAAGTCCGTAAAATATGTGTCTGCCATTGACAAACAACGTCATGATCAGTGTATACCACAGACTTGCTCCCGCCGTCAGCAAGGTGACCAACACAAACTGCATGCTTCCCGCATACACAAACAAGCTGATAAAAAAGGCCCACCAGAAGCCGTATCCTGCATCATTCAGCATCAGTCCAAAGGCAAATCCCAGGAAAAGATATCCCAGCATGACTGGTATGGACTGTACGATTGCGTAACGCAATTCTTTTACTTTACTTTCCATTTCGATTTTAAATCTCTTTCGTTGATTTCTTTATTTCCGACGAATTATTTTAGCATATCATTCTTGTGCAGGCAATGGTCTGATATAGGTTCTCTTGTGCCTGGGAAAACTAAAAGAGATCAATATACAAACCGTATATTGATCTCTCTGCAATGAGACACGGGGGATTCGAACCCCCGACAACTTGATTAAAAGTCAAGTGCTCTACCGACTGAGCTAGTATCCCATATATTATTTTTAGATATTACAAATGCCCAGAACCGGAATCGAACCAGTGACACGAGGATTTTCAGTCCTCTGCTCTACCAACTGAGCTATCTGGGCATTGAGTAGCGGGGACAGGATTTGAACCTATGACCTTCGGGTTATGAGCCCGACGAGCTTCCAGACTGCTCCACCCCGCGTTACCATATGATATTGTATTCAACTTCTTTCAAAATATACCTGAAAGAGAATGGATGGAGGTGGATTCGAACCACCGAAGCAAATTGCAGCAGATTTACAGTCTGTCCCCTTTGGCCACTCGGGAATCCATCCATGTCAGGCAAGAGTGCCTTAACAATGTGAAATTGTAGCATATGTTCACACAAATTGCAAGATGTTTTTATTATTTTAGTGTAAAAGTTCAGCCATAGGATGACAGAAGCGACGATTGGGTGCTCGCACACAAAGCGTCAATTCTGTCATCCTATGAGCAGAGCGCCAATCTATGAGCAAAAGTAGTCACGAAGTGACGAAAAAGCGTGCTAACGCAACTTTGCGAATGACGCAGGCTGAACTGCTTCAATATAATATAAATAGAAAGGATACTGCGACAGTTGCATCAGTCCGTAATCGGTTACCTGATATCCATCCTGCTGCAATCCGGCGATGGCATCTGCGCCAAGTTCGGTCGGTGTAAAATACCAGAACCTGTCGGAATCCGCCTGGTTGTAATCTCCGTTCACGATTTCATTATCCGGATAGTAATAATACAGCACGGTCCAACCCAGATGTTTTACACCATTCGTGACCATATTTACATCCTCATCGGGGGTACCGATCAGATCCAGTGTCTTTTCGGTCTCCACCTTCTGCTGTTCATAGCTGTCATAGCATTCCCGATAGTTCTGAATTCCCAGGCCGAATAATACTACCAGCAATACCGCCAGCACAATTCTGCTTACAGCCTCCAGGCCCTTCCAGGACTTCTTCTCCAGCTCTGCAGCCAGTTCCAGCACACGGCTGCTGCCCACCGCCAGCATGACGATTGCCACCGCGCTTAACGGATACAGATATCTCTGTGCCAGCATCGGTGCCATAACAACACTTAACAAATAAGCAAATGCCAAAGTTCCAAGGATTGTGCAGGCTCCCACTGCCATGGCATATGTCTTGTCAGACCAGTTTCTCACAGAAGGCTTCTGCATATGTACTCCGTCTTTTTCCACAGAGAATACAGAAGAATCCACTGCCAGGGTCACCACCAGAAACAGAATCACCAGCGGGAATACGATACCATTCATCCCTCTGCCGCCCATAACGATCTCCAGGCTCTGATCCAGTCCCAGGATCTCCGTCATCCACCAGCCTCTGCTGACATTTTTCAAGCCGGCATAGAAGAAATATAGCCAGGGTGCATAACCTATGAAAAATGCTACGATGGCCAGAACACCCTTTATCCATGTTTTCCCACGGTATTTGATCCATACGGCCACTCCGGTGAAAAACATCATAATGCCTACAGCCACCAGTGCATAATAGTGAGAATACGCTGCTGCCAGTGCCCACAGCACCATGCCTGCCCAGGTCTTCCTGCTGCCGTCAGCAATGACTCTGTAGGAACAATAGAAGCAACCCATTACACACAGGAAAGCCAGCGCATACATGCGGACTTCCAGATTGTACTCCAGACACGCCTGTCCCAGACCCGATATCATCACGAAAAATGCGGCTGAGAGCATACCGAAATGTTTCCGTATCACTGTCAGTGCCAGCACGATACCAATGGCAAACGGTACCAATGAAGCCAGATGAAATACCGGAACCTTATACCCGAACAAGGTTCCGAATAATTTCAGCCAGTAATAATACAGTGGCGGATGATTGTCCCAGTAATACAATACCTGCAAAATGCCATCCACATCCTTGTGGGCCGTATTCGCAGAAAACGCCTCATCCCCCCACAGTACGCGGTCGGACATCATGCTGAAATTCAGACACACCACCAGCACTGTCAATGCCAGTACTGCCACCGGTCCTATGTATTTGCGAAATACGCTCCACGCCTTGCTATCGGTAATCTTACTCAGGACGCTCCGGATCTTCTCATGCTTTCCGGCTTTCGCTTCTTCCACGAACAATTCCACAATGGCATAGACCAGCATCATGCTGATCTCCAGACATAGAACTTTCACTGCATATTCTCTGGATTCCAACAGCTTTCTCAAGATCGTATTGCCGTCATTGCCGGTCAGCGACAACAGGATCCAGGGAATGACCAACATACAGAGCAGGCAGGTGAGATAACGAAGGACATATTCTCCCTTCCCGATCGTGACAGACTGTCCGCTTTTTTTGTTATTTTTTAAAATAGATTGCCGCCAGATCCCAATGGATACCAGCGGCAACAGCAGGGTAATAATGATGGTGAACATCGAATATCCTCTCTGTCTTTTGTATTTGTAACTATTCAGAGCCATGTAAATAGTATCAAATGAGCGTCGAATCCTTGCATTCGTAAGAGCATTTGATACTATTTATAGGGCGAAGTAACCACCATGAGCAAAAAGGAAGCCTCGCAGAGGCGGTTTTGCGAATGGTGTTCTGAATAGTTACATATATTTATTCTTCTACATATTTCAGTATCGTTGCCGAGGTCTGTGGCATCTCGATCAGAACCTTGCCTGCCCTGATCTCATACTCCGCACCTTCCATGCAATACCCGTCATCCCTGGACTGCAGGATCACTTTCATCTTACCTGTCTTAGGGGTTCCGATCTCCCACACATGAATCTCTTTGGTGATGGGATGATAATTATTGTTGATCAGGATCGCACACTGTCCCTTGCGGTTAAAACGTCCGTAAGAAATAAAGTTGTAGTCATTTTCCAACATTTTCAAGGAGCCGATCCGCAGCTCCTCGTTCTCCCGGCGCAGACGGATAATGTCCTTATGAAATGCCAGCAGCACCTGATCCTCATGTCCCCAGGGATACGTTCTGCGGTTGTCAGGATCTGTGAAACCACAGACACCGGCCTCATCTCCGTAATAGATTGTAGGAGCACCCGTCCATGTCATCTGGATCACAACGCCTTCCCGGAAGACTGCCTTATTGATACCCTGTTCCGCAGCCTGCGGTCCCAGTGTATTGGTACGTCCCACCTTATGATTCGTTCTCGTCAGAAAACGGGAATGATCATGGTTGGACAGTTCATTCATAGCCACCTGCCAGCTGGGCATGGAGAAACTGGAGGTATGATGCCGCATGGCTCCCCAGAAGCTCTCTGCATTGCCGAGCAGATCCTCTCTGTAGTCATCGCTGTGCTTCTCCATACCGGTGAGGAACCAGGTCACGGGCTCCATGAACGCATCGTAGTTCATGACAGTATCCCATTCGTTGCCCTGCAGCCAGTCTCTGGTATTGCCGTAGTGCTCTGCCAGAATAATAGCCTCCGGATTGGCCTCTTTTACCGCTTTCCGGAATTCCTGCCAGAAATGATGATTGAACTCCTGGCTGTGGCCTAAGTCTGCCGCCACATCCAGTCTCCAGCCATCCACATTGTAGGGCGGAGATACCCATTTTTTCGCTACATGAAGGACATAGTCCATCAGTTCCTGGGATCCCTCGTAGTTCAGCTTCGGCAGTGTGTCATGTCCCCACCATCCGTCATAGGAATTGTTATAGGGCCATGCTGCCTGATTGTGGAAATCAAAGTAATTCCGATAAGGGCTGTCAGCACTGACATAGGCACCCTTGTCATATCCTTCCGCATTCTCATAGATGCGCTCTCTGTCCATCCATTTATTAAAGGAACCACAGTGATTGAACACGCCATCCAGAATGACTCTCATGTCTCTGCGGTGTGCCTCTGCCACCACCTGAGCAAACAGCTCGTTGCTGGCTTCCAGATTCGCCTTGTTAGTCACACGGTCGATGTAACGGGAAGCAAAACGGTTCTCCCGCTGTCCGTCGGGAAGCAGATCCCCTTCATCACTGACAATCTTTCCAATATGGGGATCAATATAATCATAATCCTGAATATCGTATTTGTGGTTGGAAGGGGAGACAAACAGAGGATTAAAATAAATCACCTCAACTCCCAGATCCTGCAGGTAGTCCATCTTGTCCAGCACACCCTGCAGGTCTCCGCCGTAGAACTCACGGACATCCATCTGTGCGGGATAACGTCCCCAGTCCTCTACGCGGTGTACCGGCTCCCCGATATAGCAATATTCATTGGTCAGCACATCATTGGAAGGATCGCCATTGCAGAAACGATCGGTATAGATCTGGTACATTACCGCACCTTTTGCCCAGTCGGGAGTATGGAAGCCGGGAATGATGATAAAATCATAATACTCGTTGACCTCCTGCACCAATCCTCTCATATCGAAGATACCTGTGATCCTGCCGGTCTGTACCTCAAAGTAGTAGGATACCTTCTGATCATCCAGACGCATCACATAAGCATAGTAATCAAAATCATTATTGCTCTCCACTCGTACCATGAGATGCTTCTGTCCACCGCTTACGAGGAATATCCTGTCCACGTTGTTCCTTGCGGTACGGAAACGGATCGTCACCTCGGAATATGGTTCCGGCTCTTCCGGGATCACATACTCCGCACTTGTATCCGTAAAAAGAGCTCTTCTGTTAAATACGGGTCTCATGGCAGCAATATACTGCTGATTATATTCTGTTCGACGTAATCGCTCCAGATCCATAGTATCTATCCTTTCTGAGACTAATGTCTTACTATCTATATTATGACACTGCTTCTGCCAAAGTGCTTTGTTGTCTTGTGCGCTCCGGCAGTATGACATGTCCCAAGCTCAAAAGCTCTATTTATTATACCCTTTTTCCTTACATCTGACAACTGCCCGCCTCTTTATTCAGCGATTTTTAGACAGTAAAAAGGACAGTCTTGGGAGGACTGCCCTTTTTAGAGAAGGTATTTCTTTCTTATGGGGTATAGCAAAAAACTATATAATGTATTGGGGGGGTTACGAGTATTATAATAGCATGCACTCCTATTTTTGACTATTCTCAAAATTCACAAATATCACAAAAGTGAATATTCATTTTTGTATATTTTTCACAAAATCGGTTTGTACAATACTACCAATTCCACGAAACTCCCGCGAAAACCTTTTCCTATACGAAAAGACCCTCGAATTCTTCTCTGGTGATCTTCTCCTTCTCCAACAGCAGCTGTGCACAGCTATGCAGCACATCCTCATGCTGTAAGATAATATCCTTGGCTTTGGTATAGCAGTCATCTATGATGTGCTTGACTTCCTTATCGATCTCACCGGAAATCTCCTCACTGTGCGCCTTGGCATGTGCCAGATCCTTACCGATGAAGACTTCATCATCGTCATCGTCATAGCAGATGACACCGATATTATCAGACATTCCGTAACGGGTTACCATACGGCGGGCTGTCTTGGTGGCTTTCTTAATATCACTGGATGCTCCGGTGGTAATATCTCCGAAGATGATCTCCTCTGCGATACGTCCGCCCAAAGATACCATGATATCCTGGAGCATACGGCTCTTGGTGGCGAACATCTCATCCTTTTCCGGCAGAGGCATGGTGTAACCGGCGGCTCCCACTCCGGTCGGGATAATGGATACGGTATAGACCGGTCCCACATCCGGAAGTACATGGAACAAGATCGCATGGCCTGCTTCGTGGTATGCAGTGATCTTCTTCTCCTTGTCGGAAATGATACGGCTCTTCTTCTCCGCACCGATTCCCACTTTGATAAAGGCTCTCTTGATATCCTTCTGTGCGATAAAGGAGCGGTTCTCCTTCGCCGCGATAATGGCTGCTTCGTTCAGCAGGTTCTCCAGATCCGCTCCGGTGAAGCCTGCAGTAGTCTGAGCGATCTGCTGCAGATTCACATCATCCCCCAGAGGTTTGTTCTTCGCATGTACTTTCAAAATCTCTTCTCTGCCACCGATATCCGGGGTTCCCACCGCTACCTTACGGTCGAAACGACCGGGACGCAGGATTGCAGGATCCAGAATATCCACACGGTTGGTGGCCGCCATAACGATAATGCCCTCATTGACGCCGAAACCGTCCATTTCTACCAGTAACTGGTTCAGGGTCTGCTCTCTCTCATCGTGTCCTCCGCCCATACCGGTACCACGCCGTCTTGCCACGGCATCGATCTCATCGATAAATACGATACAAGGTGCATTATGCTTTGCTTCTTCAAACAGGTCACGCACACGGGATGCTCCGACACCGACAAACATCTCCACAAAATCAGAACCTGCCAGGGAGAAAAACGGAACCTTTGCCTCTCCGGCAACTGCTTTTGCCAGCAATGTCTTACCGGTTCCAGGAGGTCCGACTAAAAGGACACCCTTCGGGATTCTTGCACCGAGTGCGGTATATTTCTGCGGCGCACGAAGGAAATCCACGATCTCCTCCAACTCCTCTTTTTCCTCTTTCAAACCTGCGACATTGGCAAATGTCACTTTTTTGGCATCCGGCTGCATCAGCTTTGCACGGCTCTTACCAAAATTCATCATCTTGCTGCTGCCGCCGCCCGCGTTTGCCGCTGCCTGATTGGTCATGATCATGAAGAAAATAAACATTGCCCCGAATATGATCAGATATGGAAGCAGTGTCATGATCCAGCTCTCCGCCGGAACATTCTCCATCGTATAATAAGTGATATCCTGATCCTGCAGATAAGATACGATCTCATTTACATCTGACACGATCAGCACCTTCTGTGTGGAATCCGAGAATGTAAGATTCACACTTCCGGTCGGAATCTCACGATTCTGCACAATATCAATGGCTGTTACATCCCCTGACTGGATGTCTTTCTCAAAAGCTGCTCTTGTATAAGAATTTGTGGTTGTATTTCCATCCAGGAAATACCAGACACCAACTACGATCAGAATGAGCACCAGATAAAACCCAAAGCCTCTGTAACTATTATTCCTACTATTCAAAGCTGCTCTCCTTTATTCTTCGTCCTCAAGTTCCACACATCCAATGTATGGCAAATTTCTGTACTGCTGGTCAAGGTCTAATCCAAAACCTACTACAAACTCATCCGGGATCTCAAAACCGACATAATCCACCTTCACATCACACACGCGCCGGTCCGGTTTATCTAACAGTGTGCATAACTTCAGGCTCTTTGGATTTCTTGTTTTCAGGTTCTGAAGCAGATAACTCAGTGTTCTTCCGGAATCAATGATGTCCTCGACCACAAGGACATTCTTTCCCTCAATTGTAGTATCAAGATCTTTTCCGATCTTGACAACACCGCTGGAACTTGTGCCGGCACCATAACTGGAAACAGACATAAAATCGATCTCTACCGGAGAGGTGATCCGCTTAGCAAGTTCACAGGTAAAGAAAATCGATCCCTTTAAAATGCAGATCAGATATACGGTCTCACCGCAATAATCTTTGCTGATCTGTTCTCCCATTGCTTTTACGCGCTCTGTGATCTGTTCTTCTGTCAGATACTTTCTAATATTCTTTACTTTCATGATAATTTCCTCCAAAAAAATGTACTTCTAATATCTTTTTTGTATTTTCATCGATTTTATAATCTGCACTGATCCGCTGTCCGACCGCCCATATAACATGAGAGTCTTCCGTCAGGAGCAGCATGGTATCCCGCATCTCTTTTGGGACTTTTTCATTAATAAAATACTCTTTCAGTTTCTTTGTGTGTCCCCTGTCATCCACCGTAAGATAATCTCCTGCGGTTCTGGTTCTGATTTGCAGTCCAAATTTGATTTTATCATAATTCAGCCATTTCGTATATGATTTTTTATCAATTTCCCCGATTTTCCCATCCGGGCTGAGTCCGCAAAACCTTACTCTGCCTCCCGGCACTTCCAGTTCCAGTGTCTCTCCATCAAAAACTTTTTGCAGGCTCTCCTTTGGTATCTCTATCAAAAAGGTGTTATCCGCCCTCTTTTTTTCCGTCTCTTTTTTCAGCAAAATACCATGATAATTGCGCTCTGCCAGCACCTGATATGGCAGTTCCACATATCGCCCAACCTGAGAAAAATAAAGGTTTCTCACGCTCTCTACATGTTTTCTTGTGATATCTTTTTTCGATCCTGCCACCTTTCCGACCGCCTTATGGAGAACCTCCCGCTGCACGACTTCATGGCACT
>OHNG01001052.1_pt1 | contig 10423 bp, 10 predicted proteins | sample 1569511 | NCBI WGS metagenome assembly OHNG01 (sample SAMEA3879530, study PRJEB24766) | human gut metagenome | biome: human-associated habitat; feature: feces | place: USA | collected 1985/1987
TGAAGACTTCAAAAAAATGTTCTCTAAAGTAGAAGATATAAGGAATGCAACAAAAATCAAATGGCCAGAAGTGAATCCTGATAATCAGTATGTCGCTATTTATGATTACAAGGAACTGATTGCTTACGGCGTGTTTGACATAGATTGCGATACATATCACAACTATGGATTGAAAGCAGGATGCAAAAGTACGAAAATATATAAAGGCTATGTACAGGATGGGTACTACCACGGAATGGGAATAGAGTATTATAACAACTGCAGTAAAAAGAACGAGGGATTTTGGGTTGCCGGAGATTTAAAAGCTGGAGTACAGCATAATAGTGTGGTGAAGTGTACGCAAGGTAGTTTAGAGTGGAATGCGGATGAAGGAGACTTCGATGGAAGCCCAGATTGTGAATTAGAATTACTTTATCAGATTGATGAGTATGCTTTTGATGGTGGTCTCCATATGCTCGAACATGATATTGTGAAATCTGGAATTAATAATTATTATGTGGCTGATTATAAGTTTGCTGGGAATAAGAGAGGATTATTCACGAAGATGGTTTCGCTGGATGTTTTTCTCAACGCCTGCTATCCGAAGGAACTGGATCATATAAAAGAATTGCAAGATTATTACAACAGTTAGAATATCCAAATCCAAAGGTGCAGAAAATCACATGGCAGTAAGTGCAAAAGGTGAGATTCTTAGAGTTGCTACATGTCAGTACATTCAGGATGGGCATCATATCATCTTAAAAGGTGCATCTGGTAACGGAAATGTAATTTTTATTGTAGCAATGAAATGAGCAGATGCCGGACAAAATGAGAGCTGAATTTGGACAAGATAAGGAATCATAAATATTGTATTTTGCATGGCATTCCGCTATACTAGTATTAAGTATAGCGGATTATTTTTTGGAGGCTTTTATGGCAAATACGTTGAAGTTACCGGTTGGAATTGAAAATTTTGAGGAAATTCGTAAACTGGGTTTCTATTATATTGACAAGACAAGGCTTATAGAGCAGCTTTTACAGGGCTGGGGTAAGGTGACTCTTTTTACACGCCCTAGGCGTTTCGGCAAGACTCTCAATATGAGTATGCTAAAAAGCTTTTTTGAGATAGGCACAGATAAGACCTTGTTTGATGGCTTATATATTTCAGGCAATAAAGAGCTTTGTGATGAGCATATGGGTAAGTATCCTGTCATATTTCTTTCATTCAAGGGTGTGGAGGGATTGACGTATGACGAGGCTTTTGATGTTCTTGTAAGAGTTATTGGCAAAGAAATAAGCAGAGTCTCTTTTCTGGCTGACAGTGATAAGCTTACGATGCTTGAGAGAGAACAGTATAAGGGATTGACTATTATAGAGGACGGCAGTTTTGTTTTTAGTAAAGATAAGCTTATATCGTCATTACAGCTTCTTTCACAGCTGTTGTATAAGCACTATGGTCAGAAAGTAGTTATTCTCATAGATGAGTATGATGTGCCACTCGATAAAGCTTTTCAGAATGGCTACTACAAGGAGATGGTTTCTCTCATCAGGGGGCTTTTCGGGCAGGCTCTTAAGACCAATGAGTTTTTACAGTTTGCGGTGCTCACGGGCTGCCTTCGCGTGTCAAAGGAGAGCATTTTTACAGGGCTCAATAACTTTGAAATCAATTCTATTGTGGATATTGACCATGATGAGCAGTTTGGATTCACTGATGATGAGGTCATGAAGCTTCTTTCAGACTATGACAGGAGCGAGAGATATCATGATGCAAAGGAATGGTATGATGGCTATCATTTTGGTAATGCAGATATATATTGTCCATGGGATGTGATAAATTTTGCCAAGAAGCTTGTTTCAGACCCGTCAGCCAGACCTAGCGCGTTCTGGATTAACAGCAGTGGCAATGATATGGTGAAGCGCTTTGTGGACAAGGCTGATCAGACCACGAGAGATGAGATTGAGAAGCTCGTGGCAGGTGGATTTGTGGAGAAGCAGCTTCGGCTTGATCTGACCTATGATGAGATTGACAATACGATTGACAATCTGTGGAGTGTGCTCTTTACTACAGGCTATCTCACCAAAATCGGAGAGGTCAAGGTGCCTGACAGTGAGAGATATGCCTATAAGCTTGTGATTCCTAATAAAGAGGTGCGTGAGGTGTTTATTCTCCAAATTCAGGAGTGGTTCAAGGCTGTTGTCGCAAAAGATGATGATACTATGAAGCTTTTATCAAGGGCAATTCTGGATAAAGATGAGAAACAGATTGCCAGGCAGCTAAACATCGTGATGAGCCGCATGATAAGTATACTCGATACAAAGGCGCCTGATGCTATGAAGGAGAATTTCTATCATGGCTTACTTCTTGGTCTGCTTCGCGGAAGCAATCCGGGCTGGCTTATTAAGTCAAATCGTGAGTCGGGAGACGGTTTCAGTGATATTTTAATCAAGCCGGAGGATCCGGATGCAGGCATCGTTATTGAAGTGAAATATGCAAAAGAGATGAAAAACCTTGATGCAGCGTGTGAGGCGGCTATGACGCAGATTAAGGAGAAGAGATATGATGAGGCTCTGCGCGATGAGGGCAGGTGCGATATTTTAGCATATGGCATTGCTTTTTGCAGGAAGAGATGCAGGGTTGTAGGAGAAAAAATAAATGATTAAAAACATAGTATTTGACATAGGAAACGTGCTTGTCAGGTTCCAGCCGGACGAGGCAATGCGTGAGATTGGCATTGAAGAAAATAAAATAGCAGCTTTAGCCCATGCAACATATGAAAACCCTGTCTGGGTTGAGCTGGACCGTGGTGTAATTCCTGAGAACGAGATAATTGATGAGATGGTTAAGGTGGATCCACAGTATGAGGCGGATATCAGGAGATTTTTCAAAGAGGGAAAGGCTTTTGTCGTAAAGGCATTCGATTATGCAGCAGACTGGATTAAGGAGTTAAAGAGCAGAGGCTATAAAGTGTATTTGTTATCGAATTATCCAAAGGACTACTTCGAGCTTCATACGCACAGTGAACTTAGTTTTGTGTCACTTGTTGACGGCAAAGTCATTTCAGCTATGGTTGGGATGATAAAGCCTGATGCCGGTATCTATCAGTGCCTGTTTGATAAATACAATCTGAATCCGAAAGAATGTGTGTTCATAGATGACAGACTGGAGAATATCGAGGGTGGCAGAAAGCTTGGCATGGAGGGAATAGTGTTTACAGACTATGAGACCGGAAAGAAAAAGCTGGAGCAGATGCTGATGGCAAAATCAAAGGAAGACTAATAAAGAATTGGAGCATTACAGATGAAGACAGCAATAGTATATGCATCAGTGCATCATGGAAACACAAAAAAGATAATTGACGAGATAGCAAAGACAAACGATGTCGAGCTGATAGATGCGACACAGACGGTAGAGAAAGACCTGTCAGAATATGATTTAATCGGTTTTGCATCAGGAGTATACGGCGGAAAGTTCCATCAGTCGGTGCTTAAGTTTGCATCAGTCAATCTCACAGACAATAAAAATGTATTTCTTATCTGTACATATGGCGGCAGACCTGTCTTTAAGTCAATTGAGCAGGTAATAGCATACAAACATGACACCATTGTCGGAAGGTTTTCATGCAAGGGATTTGATACGTTCGGACCGTTCAAGCTGATTGGCGGTGTATCAAAGGGACATCCGGATGAGAAGGATATTGCGGCGGCAGTGGAGTTTTACAACGGACTAACAGAACAGCCAGTGTTTTTCAAATAGAGAAACACTGGCTGTTTTTATAAGTCTGTTCTTTTTATAGCTCAAGATTCATATAAATCTCATCACGTTCATCCTGCTCAATACCCAGATAATGCTGTGTGACTTTATAGGACGAGTGATTGTAGACATCCATCAGCAGAGCAGGTGGTGTGCCGTTCTTCCAGGCGTGATATCCAAATGTCTTTCTCAGAGAGTGACAGCTGATATGTTCATCCTGAACAGTCTCCTCGGCAGCAGTCCTTACAATTCGGTATGCTTGAACTCTGTTTAGTGGCTGCCTCCTGCAGGTGGCCTTTGTAAAAATAAACTCATGTTCAGTTGGATGCCGTTCATTGAAATATGCCCGGAGAGCATCGGTGGCATTGCAGTTTAGAGTGACATAGTTATTCTTGCCGGTCTTTTGCTCGTTGATAAGAAAATGAGAGCGAAATACATGGTGCTCGAAATTGTATACGTTATCCCACTTCAATTTAAGCAGGTCACTGATTCTTAGTGCTGTGTTTAATCCCATCACAATTAAACAGTAATTGCGGCTGTTTGGATGGATGTCCTTATAGTACATCCTGAAAGCCGTGAGTTCGTCCTTGTTTCGGATTGGCTGTGTAGTTCCCATTGAATACTCCTTTATAGTAGAAAATGTTATCCGGCACGTACAATATGACAGACTTTCACCCTCAGAATATCCAAAATCCACAACACAATAATGGTAAGTTCAAAATAGAAAAAATGCAACATTTTGTAGTAAAATGTTGCATTTTTTGCTTTACACCTACTATATCGGACGCCATTTTCAGAACTTAACCCCTGAAAAATAATTTTTTCAATAATTTTCTTTTCATTTTTCTATCATTTTTTTGTTAGTCTTACCGGATTTAATCATATCTGTATCAAAGATAAAGTAATTCTTGATGAAATATGACTAAATTGGCGTATACATTTGATGTTTTTTAATCCACTTCTTTTTTTGACCCATTATCAATCCACAAAAAATGCAACATTTTACTACAAAATGTTACATTATTCGGAAAAGCATGGACAAAGCTATTCCCTAGTGCATGGAGGTAGAAAATGCTCAAATTATCATTAAAGGAAGGGCAATATGTGAACATCGGAGACGATATCCGAATCGTGTTCGCAGGGGGAACCGGAAAGCACTGTCGATTACTGATAGATGCCCCAAAAGAACTGAATATCGCAAGATCCAACAACGAACCGGACCCGGCGAAGCGAAAAGATACATATTATCCCGACCCTGAGATTTCCAATGAGGCACAAAAAGAAATACAGCGCATCATCTGGAAGGAAAAAGCGCGTCAGAAAAAGACGCAAAGCAACTAACCATGTTAATGGGCGGCTGTGACATTTGCCACACCCGGGAAGCCGCTTGTTATAGAAAACCGCAACTGCTTAAATAAAAATATACACAAAGCAGCTGCAAAACCCTCGGGAAAAGGATTTCCAGAGGTCAAACATAATAACCCACGAACGTGGGACAAGGAGGATTATATTATGGTAGTACAACACAACATGCAGGCAGCAAATGCCAACAGAATGCTCAACGTAACAACAGGTCAGCAGGCTAAATCTACAGAGAAGCTCTCTTCTGGATACAGAATCAATCGTGCAGCAGATGATGCAGCAGGTCTTACAATTTCTGAGAAGATGAGAAAGCAGATTAAAGGACTTGATCGTGCTTCTACAAACGCAGAGGATGGTGTATCTGCAGTACAGACAGCAGAGGGTGCTCTTACAGAGGTTCACTCAATGCTTCAGCGTATGAACGAGCTTGCAACACAGGCATCAAATGGAACAAATTCTCAGGATGACAGAAGTGCAATCCAGGATGAAGTAGATCAGCTTACAACAGAAATTGATCGTGTTGCTGAGACAACTAAGTTTAATGAGATTTATCTGTTAAAGGGTGATTCTGATGGAGGTACTAAGACAGAAAAGCTTGCCGCACATGATGCTGGTTTAAATGGAACATTAGTTGATAATGGAGACACAGCTACATTTACTGTAAAAGGATTAAAGCAGGGTGGACAAGTTAATATTGCGGGAAAGTCATATACTGTAGATGGTATAACGGCCCCTACCGATAATTCAATTGCTGAAACAACTGCTGGTGCAGCTAATGCTACAGCAAAGTATACACTTAATTTAGCAGATATGAAATCAACATTAGATGGAACCGCTACATTTACAATTGGTGGAACAGATTATACTATTAATGTTGCAAAAGATGATGATGCAAAAGCAATTGGAGATAAATTAGTTACGGCATTAAATGGAAAAATTGATGATGGAGTAGGTGGACAGTTTACGGTGGCTAATGCTAATGGATCAGTGACATTTACAGCATCTGGTAATGGTGTTGGAAATAAGCTGACAGCAGGAACTGCTTATAAGGCACCGGAGAATGCAAAAACAACAACGGATATTTACAATCTGATGAAAGATGAATTGGCGACAGCAAGCAGTATCGGAACAGATATAGCAGCTACTGTTACAAATAACGGTGATGGAACATTTACTATTAATAAGGGATCTGTATCCGTTGCAGATAGTTTATCATTTAACCTTCATGTTGGTGCTGATGCTGATATGACGAACAAGATCAATGTAAATATTGAAACCATGAATTCTTCATATCTGGGAATTAAGGGCTTAAATGTAACTGATAAAACTGGTACAGCAGCAACCTACGCAATTGATGCAATTGCAGATGCTATCTCAAAAGTATCTGAGCAGCGTTCATCACTCGGTGCGGTTCAGAACCGTCTTGAGCACACAATCAATAACCTCGACAATGTAGTTGAGAATACTACATCAGCTGAGTCTCGTATCCGTGATACAGATATGGCTGAAGAGATGGTTAACTACAGCAAGAACAACATTCTTGCTCAGGCTGGACAGTCTATGCTTGCACAGGCTAATCAGTCAAACCAGGGTGTACTTTCACTCTTACAGTAATCATCTACAATTTAATGTTGTACAAAGCAAGAAGAGCTCGAAAGAGCTCTTTTTGTTATGCACTTTTTTCTATTAGAATGAAAAGTACAATCATTTATTCCCGAATAAATTGCAGACACCCCCTGTAAAGTAGTATAATAACAACAATTAATAAAGCTAATTGCACAATTGGGAATTGGCAATAAGCATGAAATGAGGTTTACACTATGGACGTTAGAAAAATGAGAAACGAATTACTGGGAAAGCGCCTTGTGGCTGCGCTTAAGTCGCGCAACATGGAGGCCTACTATGTAGAGACAAAGGAAGAGGCTGTTAAGAAGGCACTGGAGCTGATTCCAAAGGGCAGCTCAATCAATATGGGCGGTGCCACATCGGTGAAGGAATGTGGTCTGTATGAGGCGCTCTCAAACGGAGAATATCAGTTTTATGACAGGGATAAGGTGTCTACGCAGGAGGAGAAGCAGGAGATAGCGTTAAAGGCATTTACATCGGATTATTTCCTTGGAAGTGTCAATGCGATGAGCGAGGATGGCGTATTTATCAATATTGACGGAAATGCAAACCGCGTGGCTGCATATGCTTACGGACCAAAACATGTGCTTCTTATAGTAGGCATGAACAAGGTCGTAAAGACTGAGGCTGACGCTATGAGCCGTGCGAGAAATGAGGCAGCGCCAATCAACGCACAGCGCTTTGGCATCGACACACCATGCTCTAAGAATGGCACCTGCTTTGACTGCAAGAGCCCGCAGTGTATCTGCTGTCAGATTCTGACTACACGATTTTCAAAGGTGAAGGGACGTTTCCAGATTATTCTTGTGGATGAGAATCTGGGCTTTTAATATGTGAATAGCCGGAAAGGAAATATACGAAATGGGATATTTAATCAGTGAGACAACAAAAGAGGAACGCGAGGCAATTGTGGCTGAGTCGCTTGGCAATATCGAGGCCACCTGCGATGGCTGCATGTCGGGGCTTGCCGAGATGTATCAGGACTATATTGACGGAAAGAAGGAGCTTCGTGAGATAAATATGGAGTTCAATGCCAGGTATGTACACGGAGAGGATATGCCGGGGCGAAGCGGCTGTGGATATAAGTAATGTGAAGCGGCTTGGGATAATTACCGAAGCTTAATGATATCAGGGAGACGCAGATGATTTCATGCAGGGATGTTAACAATTTACAAATGGACGGAATGGAGCTTGTGGCGGGAGCAGCAGGGCTAGACAGGATTGTGTCATGGACGTATCTGGTGCAGACAAAGCCTTATAAGGATCATATGAATCCGGGCAACTTTGCGCTGCTTGTGGTAGATTACAAGAGATTTTCCATGGACGAGGCATATGATGCCATGGTTGAGCTGAATGAGCTGGGAATATCGGGCTTTGCGATTTCGGTTGTGGAGGACAGGGAAGAGACACCACAGAGGATGAAGGACAAGGCTGATGAGCTCAAGCTGCCGTTGTTTTATATCCGGTGGGAGGGAGCTACCTTTGTTGATATTGCGCAGAGCGTCGGAGAGCTGCTTTTAGAGACCAGTGTGGATAATAAAAGGACCGGGGACTACCTGTACAATCTGCTTTTTGGATATGAGGTAAATGATAAGTATATCGAGAAGATTTCTGCACAGTTTGGTCTGACCTTTGACCGACCGTACAGAGTGGGAATCATCGTGATAGACCGCAAATACGGAGTGAATCTGGAGCAGGACGAGCACACATATACATACTATACCGACTGCCTGAACCGCGAGGTTATCCATATGAAGAAAAAGCCTATGTATATGAGGTTTTTGAACAAATTTGTGCTTCTTTTTGAAGAGACAAAGGATATGGAGACAGAGCATCAGATTGAAAGGATACTTGGGGACTTAGACAGTCGTGCACCATTTGCAGGGCTTATTCACAGCACATGCATACTTGGCGCTGCATACAGGAAGCCTGCGGATTTTGGCAAGAGCTATCAGGAGGCGAAAAATCTCATCCCCAAAAAGGATATTTTACCCAATCCGACCAACAAGAAGGTAATCAGTGCCAGCTCCATGGGCATATACAAGTATATGTTCAACAGTGGCAATCAGCAGGAAATCATGGATTATTGCAACGAGAAGCTAAAGCGGCTTGAGATGTATGATAATGCAAACGGCTCGTTTCTCATAGATACGCTGCTCAATTATTATATGTGTGGCTTTAATGTCGGAAAAACGGCACAGATGATGTACGTTCATCGTAATTCCCTGCAATACCGTCTGAAAAAGATAGAAGAAATACTGGAAATCAGCCTTGATGACTCGATGGAATATCTGGATGTAGTTAATTGTATTCTTGTAAAAAGGCTTATGTTTAATTAGTTACTGTAAAATGCACAAACAAATTGTGCAAAATTAACATTGCAAAGCTGCTTCATTAAGTTTATTATACGAACTAAGCAAAGGCGCTGGAGAAAAACTCCGGCGCCTTTTCGTATTTCAATAATCAAGGAGGAAAAGCTTATGATGAAGAGAAGTAAGAGATTTGCAGCATTGATATTGACAGGTGTAATGGCAGTGACAACATTGTTTGGATGTGGTTCGTCATCAGGAGGAGCTGCTTCAGATAGCTCAGCGGCAGACAGCTCATTAAAGAAGGTTTTAAAGGTTGGTATGGAATGTGCATATGCTCCATTCAACTGGACACAGGATACAGATACCACACCGGACGGCAGCAAGGCAGTCAAGATAGCAGGCTCTGATTACTATGCATACGGCTATGATGTAGCAGTGGCACAGAAGCTTGCAGACCAGATGGGAATGGACCTTGAGGTACATAAGGTTGAGTGGTCATCAATCGGTATCTCACTCGATGCAGGAGATTATGACTGTATCATCGCCGGTATGGGAAAGACAAAGGAAAGAGAAGCGTCATACGCATTCACAGAGCCTTATTACTATAGAAACAACTGTATTGTTGTTAAGAAGGGCGGCAAGTATTCAAATGTAAAGGGTCTTTCAGATCTCGCAGATACAGGCTGCAAAGTAACGACACAGCTTGGAACAGGCTGGATTCCACTTTTAGACCAGATAAAGGGTGCTGAGCAGTCAGGAAACTTTGAGACTACATCAGAGTGCTTCCTCGCAATATCAAACGGCAGCGCAGATGTATGTGTAATCGATGTTCCGACAGCAGAGTCAGCAGCACTTACAAATGATGATTTACAGATTATCGAGCTGGATGAGAATGATACATTCACAGGTGATGATGAAATGGTAAATGTATGTATCGCAACAAGAAAGGATGATACAGCACTCAGAGATAAAATCCAGGATGCCATGAATGCAATCGGCTGGAATGACAAGGCAAAGATGGATGAGCTGATGGATCAGGTTCTGACACAGCAGCCGGCAGCCAACTAGTTGTTAGAGATTTATCTGATTCACGAAAAGATGAAAGACTGTGGGATGATGTTATATCGCATCATCCCACAATAGTCTGATAAACCGGCGTAAGCTGGGGATTAGAGAGATAAAAGTGAGGTAGCAGTATGATGATAAGTAATCCAAGTAATTCGTTAGAATGGATGATATTTCTGGCGCAGAAATATTCAAGCATGTTTATCAAAGGAACCTGGCTTACGCTGTACATATCGGTAGTTGGTACATTGCTTGGCTTCGTATTGGGATATATCGTAGGCATAGTAAATGATGTAAAGCTTAATGATGGCGACAACATCGTAAAAAA
>OHNG01001071.1_pt1 | contig 10340 bp, 8 predicted proteins | sample 1569511 | NCBI WGS metagenome assembly OHNG01 (sample SAMEA3879530, study PRJEB24766) | human gut metagenome | biome: human-associated habitat; feature: feces | place: USA | collected 1985/1987
GTTTTATAAAGATGCAAACTTCTATGCAATGGAAGTTTGGGGAGGAGCTGTTCCTGATTCAGTAATGCGTTATCTGAATGAAAATCCATGGGACAGATTGGAAAAAATCAAAGCCGTAGTGGGTAATGTATCCAAATTAACAGCATTATCCAGAGGTCGTAACCTATTCGGATATGCTCCTTACACAGACGAAATTATCGAAGGTTTCTGCCGCAATTCGATCGAATCGGGCTTAGGAATCATGCGTATTTTCGATGCATTGAACGATGTGAACAACGTCAAATCGACCGTAAAATACGTGAAGCAATACGGCGGTATCGCCGATTGTGCTGTGTGCTATACGGTAGATCCGAAATATCCGGAAATCGGGTTCTTCGGCAAATTGATGGGCAAGAAGAACCCGAAGCCGGTATTTACGGACGAATACTTCCTCTCGAAAGCCAAGCAAATGGAGGCGCTGGGAGCCGATATGATCACGATCAAGGATATGTCGGGTCTGATCCCGCCCCACCGCGTGAGCAAACTGGTGAAACTCTTCAAGCAGAATCTGAATGTCCCCATCGATTTCCACACCCACTGCACCCCGGGCTACGGTCTGGCATCGGTGCTGGCGGCGATCGTCGCAGGAGTCGATATCGTCGATACCAACTGCTGGTACTTCAGCGGCGGTACGGGAGCGCCGGCTATCGAGTTGATCTACGTCTTCTGCAAGAAACTGGGGATCGACACGGGTGTCAACATGGAAGCCGTTGCCAAGATCAACACCCAGCTCAAGGAGATCCGCAAAGAGCTCGAAATTTCGGTCTTCGGCAAAGAGAAGCCTATGCCGAAGCCTTTCAATCCGCTCACCGACGAACTTCCGAAGGAGATCGACGCCGAATTCGACCGTGCGATCAAAGCAGCGCAGGCGGACGACGAAGAGACGCTGCTCGACGCCTGCCACAAGATCGAGGCCCATTTCGGATTCCCGGCACCGAACGAACTGGTCAAGAAGGCCGAAATCCCGGGCGGCATGTACTCCAACATGGTGGCACAGCTCCAGCAGCTCAAGGCCGAGGAGATTCTGCCCCGCGCCATGGAGTTGATCCCGACTGTACGTCTGGCCGCAGGTCTGCCGCCGCTGGTGACCCCTACCTCGCAGATCGTGGGTGCCCAGGCCGTAAGCTGCGCATTGGACGAAAAGGCCGGACGGCCGATGTACACGACCAAGAGTTCGCAATTCGTTGCTCTCGTAAAGGGCGAATACGGTGAAACGCCGGTGAAGATCGACCCCGAATTCCGGTTCAAGATCTGCGGTGTACGCGAAGAGATTCCCTACGATACGTCGAAATACCAGATGCAGCCCAATCCCGAACTGCCCGAAGCAGGAGGCGTAAAGCTCGCTGCCAATGAAAAAGAGGTGCTTCTGCTCGAGCTCTTCCCGATGGTTGCCAAGACATTCCTCACCGACCAGAAGAAGAAAGCCTACGAAGCGACGGCAGCCAAAGACACTCCGAAAACTGCCGCCCGGAGCGAACACAAGGTCGAAGCCAAAGCCATCACGGGCCACAAGGTGACCGCTCCCCTGCCGGGCAAGATCATCGCCCTGAAGGTGAAGGTCGGCGACAAGGTAAAAGCCGGACAGGAAGTGGTTATCCTCGAAGCGATGAAGATGGAAAACTCGATCACCAGCGACGTGGCGGGTACGATCAAGCAGATTCTCGTACAGGAAGGCGACAACGTCGCAACCGATGCCATCCTGGTGGAAGTGGAAGAATAGCTCCTTTCCGGAAATATCATCCGACCGGTCCCGAAAAATCAACGGGACCGGTTTTTCTTTTTGCAAATAAATAGTATCTTTGATTTCTTCGCCTCGGCAAAATGCAAATAAAATTTGCTTTTGCACTCGGCTTATTCGTATCTTTGTATATTATCGTATTGCATTTGCCACAATTAACCTTAAAAATCAACGTATATGTCTTTTTTCAAAGAATTTCGGGAATTTGCCCTCAAGGGCAACGTAATGGACATGGCTGTCGGCGTAATCATCGGCGGTGCGTTCGGAAAAATCGTTTCATCGCTAGTCAACGACATCCTGATGCCGCCCATCGGCGCCCTCATCGGCAATACGGACTTCTCGTCGCTGCGGCTCGACATCAGCAAGGTGCGCGACCTCTCCTCGAAAGCGACACACGTAGTGACCGACGCAATCGGGTCGGGTACGGCGGAGAGTGTTCCTGCGGAACCGATCTGGTGGAATTACGGCGCATTCATCCAACAGTGCGTGGATTTCGCTATCCTGGCCTTCTGCGTCTTTCTGATGGTCATGATGAAGAAAAAACAGGAAGCCGCGCCGGCACCGGTGCCGGAACCGTCCAAGGAGGAGTTGTTGCTTACGGAGATTCGGGACCTGCTCCGGGAACAAAAAAATAATCCGTCCGAAAGCGGATCCCATGCGCAAAGTCTGACTCCGATCAAGAGTCGGACTTTCTGTTGCGCGTATAAATCTGAGTGACATACACCGTGAAAATCGGGAACATCATCATTCCCAACGTAGGGAGCAACACCGTCAATATCTTACCGACGGCCGTCACGGCAAAGATATCGGCACCGACAGTCGTAAGGTTCATACTGGCCCACCAGATCGCATCGCCGAAATCGTGCAACGCAGGATTGACTTCGATCTCGTAATCATAAAAAATCAAAGCGGCGAAATAGGTGAACACCAACATCGACAAGACGTAGGAGGTCAGCAATCGCGTAACCCGATTATTGATGATCCAGGTGAAAAGCACATACAGCCCCAGCAAAGCCCGCAAAAGAGGTACGAGTCCCATCAGCATCGCTTCCGCATGCGAAAGTTCGATCCCCATCCAATCGACGATATTCAAATAGGGAACGGAAAGAAGAAAGAAATAGAGATTGCGAAAGAAAAAACGCCAACTGTGGTCAGCCATCCACATCCGGGCAAAGAAATCGGCCAGAAAAACAACACAGACGATCCCTTGCAACAGCAGGTAGTCAGTCGAATAATGCCGCGGGTCCCCCAGGAGAATCTCCCACGAAACGGCCACGAGCAGAGATGCTCCGGCCAGGAGGGACAAGACATTGAGTATCTTGAGCGGCAGAGGTTGAAAGTCGGAAGTCTTCGCTTGCACCATATACGATTCTCATTTTACTTCCCTTTACCCGTCAAAATCAATGCCATACGATTCAACATGCATTTTCAGGACATATTTTTCGGAGAAAGATTTGGTCCGTTCAACTTTTTGGTTTATATTTGCACTCGCTTTGAAACGGAAAGCTATGGCGAGATAGCTCAGCTGGTTAGAGCGCATGATTCATAATCATGAGGTCGAGAGTTCAAGTCTCTCTCTCGCTACAAACGATGAAGAAACCCCACAGTCAGGCAACTCTTGAAGAGTTGCCTGACTTTCTTTTTACCAAGTGAAAGCCTGACAAGTCAAAAATTCCAATTGCAGCGAGCCGTTCAAAAAATTCCCACTTCGAACACAAAAATAAGCGCAGAAGACACAACTTTACAATTTTTGTCCCCTTGTACTTCACCCTATCGCTCCGATTTAGGTACGAGCAAAATCACATCCAGCACATCGCCCGGAGCCGCAGCCTGGTAACGCCACACGAGCCGCCCCGCCTGCTCCTGCACGACCTCGCCGATCGGCTGCCACCGGTTTTCCTCGCGTGCGAATTTCTTATCCAGCGGTCCGGGAATCCACTTGAACACTTCATACCGACCTTCGGCCACATCGGGAAAAACGAACGATACGGAGGCCCCTTTCCGCTCCGCGACCAGATAGGAACCGCCGAAAAACTGACGGTCCTTCGCCGTGCGGCGCAACCATTTGCCCCGCGCCTTCATCCGCTCCGAATCAGCCTGCCGTCGCTCGCTGCCGCCCAAATCGAGCAGGTCGCTCAAGGCCAACAGCGACGCATGTGCCAATTCAGCCAAACTCTCCCGGGAAACCCATTCCCCTGCCGGATCGTTATTATAATAAGTATAGGGCGTTTCGAACGTCACGGCCAGCGTTCTCTCGCCGAAGCGCTGCCAGAACCAACCCTCGGCATACCGGGGAGCAGCTTCCGAAAAACGCTGGTCGATGGGACGGTAATACGGCGTATGGGCGACCGTCAGGGCCGACAGCAGCATCTTGCGTCGATACATTTTTGCAGAGGTCGATTTCGCCGTATGAATCCAGTACGTCACGAACGGCGCACTCTGGGAGTGAAGATTCAACGCTACGTCGAAAGGACGCTCTGTCGAAAGACTGTCGATCGTGCGTTTCAGGACCCTCACTTCAGGCTGTGTCAGGGAGTCGGGCCGATCCCAGTTGATTTCAAGATTGACACCTTGCGCCGTGGAACGGGAATAACCGCCCCGAACACCGTCAGGATTGGTCTCGGGAACCACGTAGAAAACCGTGCGGCGCAAAATCTCCCGCGAAAGAGGCGCATCGGAAAGCAGTTCGTCGATCATTGCCTCGAGATACCATGCAGCAGGTGCTTCGCTGGTATGCACACGGGAGTGAATCCACACCCGGCGCTTGAGGCTGTCCGGAACAGTGGCATCCGTGAGGATCAGCATTTCGATCGGACGTCCTTCTCCGCTCCGGCCGATCCGCTGACGTCGCACGAAAGGCGAACATGCCCACTCGTCGGCTTTGGCTTTATGTCGGGCATGACTGTAAGGCAGGAAATAAGCGACATAAACCGTGTCGTGCAGGAAATATTTATAGACCGTCTGCGGCAGCGAACATTCGCCTGCATCGAAGCGTAGGTATTCCTCCCCGTCGTACGAATAAAACGGCCGCACCATCTCGGTATTGGGAATATGCAGAAACATCAGCTTTCCCTTCACCCCTTCCAGGCGAAAATGGAACCAGCGGCTGCTGGGCAGAAGGGCCGTATCGACGGGATTGAGGGGGTCAATGCGCGACCGTATTCCGAGACTCATCACCTCCAGCGAATTTTTCGCGGCACGAAGCATCCGCACCGAATCGATCCGGCGGACAGACCCGATGCTGCCCGTATCGAAATCGGCAGAGATGGTTACCTGCGCCGCAACATTTCCCCAAACGCCCGGTAGTGCGACGGCCAACAGGACAATTTTCATCCACAACGCCTTCATAAACGAAAATTTATGATTTCGGCTCCGAGCCGGGAGCGCCCGTTTCACAACAGCATTTTCCGCAACTCATCGCAACTCCGCTGCGCTTCGCGGTGACGGAACAGAAAAGTCGAAATACCGAATGTCCGGGCAGCTTCGAGATTCACCGGACGGTCGTCGATAAAAAGGGTTTCGGCCGGATCGAGCGAATAACGATCGAGCAGACGACGGTAGATCTCCGGCTCGGGCTTCACGACCTGCTCTTCGCAGGAGATGACCTCCCCGTCGAAACAGCGGTAAACCGGCATCCTGCGCAGGAAGTCGATGAACTCCCGCGACATGTTCGACAGCACATATAACTTATAACCGGCCCGTTTCAGGTCGTCGACCAACGCACGGGTTTCGACGATCTCCTCCTGCCGGTCGATCGCATCCCGAATAAAACGGGCCGTGACCCGCTCATCGCACGCCTTTTCCCGGCTCAATATACGGACGACCTCATCGAGCGTAAGGGTGCCCCGGTCGTAATCCACCCAAAATTCCGGCATTTTCTCCGCATGGATGAACGCGAAGAACTCCATAAATTCCGGCTCCCACTTACGTGGATCGCGCCCGAAAACCACACCTCCCAGATCAAATACGATATTTTTCATACGGCAAAGATAGTGAAAGGTGAGTGCAATCGTGCGGGCTTGCACGCAAAGATTGCCGAACCGCCTCCTATCTTCTGCAAAGATAGTGAAAACCGAGAGAAAACGGGAACTTGTTTACAGTTTTCCGAGGCGCAACCTACGTAAAATCGTACAAGGCACGGGCAAATTAAAATATCGCTTCCGAACAAAACAACCTTTTCATCTAATTTTTTAGTAGATTTATTTGCACATCTAAAATTTTAGTACTAAATTTGTAGTAAACCAATAAAAACACAATGAAAACAGACAATACCACCCTCAAAAAACTGACACGCGGCGAAGAAGAGGTCATGCAGATCCTCTGGCAACTGGGCGCAGGTTCCATCAATGATCTCATCGCCGCAATGCAGGAGCCCAAACCGAAATATACGACCATCGCCACTTTCGTCAAAATACTCGAGAACAAAGGCTACGTCGGACGTACGGAACGGGGCAAAAGTTACGAATACTACCCGCTCGTTCCCAAAGAAGAGTACGCCAAGACGGTTGTTTCTTCGATATTGAACTCCTACTTCGACGGGTCGTTGGCCCAAATGGTTTCTTTCTTCTCCCGGCGAGAAGACCTTTCGATACAAGAAACCGAACAAATCCTCGCCATCATCCGGCAAGCCCGACATAAAACCGACAAGTCATGAAAGAGATCGTCCGATACATCCTCGAAACAGTCGTTTGCAGCGGCATACTGTACGGCGCATACCTGCTGTTTCTGCGCAATTGCACGGGGTACCTCGCAGCACGGCTCTGCCTCACGGGGTCGCTCCTCGCGGCGGCTCTCATTCCCTTGCTCCGAATTCCGGTCTGGCCGGGCAAGGTGATTTACGCCACCGCAGGCACTCCCGCCAAAACCACCTTCACCGCCCCCTCCGTTTCCGCCGCCGCGTTCGATTACGAGGCAGCGATATGGATCGTGTACGGTTGCGGAGTACTTCTTCTACTCTCTTCCATGTTCCGGCAAGCGCTTCTGATCCGACGCCTGCGACGACACAGTACACAGGAACGAATCGGACGTATCGTATTGGTACGCCCTACTGCTCAAATCGCATCGTTCTCCTTCTTCCGCACGATTTATATCAGCCGCTCCGTCGCAGAAAAAGACATTGCGGCGATCTTCGCCCACGAAAAGAGTCACGTCATCCACCGCCATTCGCTCGAACGGATCGTTATGGAGAGCCTGAAAGCCCTGCTGTGGTGGAATCCTTTCGCGTGGCTCGCAGCACGCGCACTTACCGAAGTGGAAGAGTTCGAAGCCGACCGCGACGTACTCGCCGAGGGGCACGACACAGGAAATTATCTGAAAACCATCTTCACGCAGCAGTTCGGTTACAGTCCGGACGTAGCCGACGGTCTGTCCAATTCATTAACCAATTCATTAACAAAAAAACGAATCCAAATGATGACAACGCCTATGAAGAGCAGATACGCTCTGCTCCGCCTGATCGCAATGCTCCCCATCGTCACCGGCCTGCTGGCAGCTTTCGGATTCACCTCCAAAGCGGCAGAAATCCGCATCCAGGACAAATTGCCGTCAGCTTACACCCCGACCGACCCGCCAGCGGAAACCGCCGAAAAAACCGCCTCCCCGGAAAACGAAGACTACGACCTACTGCTCGTAGTCGATGGGGAAGTCACCGATTTCAAGACGGATCCCGTCACCGGCCTGCGCTCTCTTACACTTCCCAGTGGTACCTATAGCATCGTAGGAACAGAGAATCTCACGCCCGAAATGCGCGAGAAATACGCCGCCTATCTTCCCGGAAAGGCCGCCGTCTTTTTTTACAAAAAAGACACGACAGGGAAAGCTTCGAAAGTCCAAATACGGGATGAAACCGCTTACTCCCAGACCGCCGTCTGCAATGCCACGCTCGCACTCGAACAGACAGAACAGATGCCCTCATTCCAGAGCGGAGATATGAAGGCTTTCCACAACTGGGTAAACAGTCAGATTCGTTATCCGGCGGAGGCTTTCAAAAATAACCTCGGCGGGAAAGTCGTAGCACAATTCACTGTCGATCAAGCCGGCAGCGTCGGCGACATAAAGATTTTGCAGTCCCCGGATAAATGCTTCAGCGATGAAGTGACCCGGATACTGGAATCCTCGCCGAAATGGACACCGGGCCGCGACGAAAAAGGTGACGCCGTAAAGGTCAGTCTCGTCATTCCCGTCGATTTCCGAATGACCGCAGAGAAGCCTTCGGAAAATTAACAGGACTCTTTACAACCCCCGCAGGACAAGAATCCCTGAATTGGCCGGGAATTTTCCGATCCATACCCTTGTCAAGCAGCTTCTACCAACAAAAAAGAGGTTACGGTTTACACCGTAACCTCTTTTTACATCAGAATATAGACCTCTATCAGCTGCCGAAATTATCGTAAAGAATATTCTCGGAAGGCACGCCCAGGCTGTCGAGCATCTTCACCACCGACGAAATCATCATCGGAGGACCGCACATGAGGTAAATATTGTCCTCGGGAGCCTGATGGTTCTTCAGGTAATTCTCATACAGCACGTTGTGCACGAATCCGGGCGTATATTTCACTCCGGCGGCATCCGCCTGGGGATCCGGACGGTCGAGCGCCAGATGGAACTTGAAATTCGGGAACTCCCGCTGGATTTCGAGGAACTCATCCATATACGGCACCTCCTTGAGCGCGCGGGCGCCGTACCAGAACGATACGGGACGCGAAGTCTTCTCGGTCTTGAACAGGTGCATGATGTGGCTGCGCATCGGTGCCATACCTGCACCGCCGCCGATGAATACCAGCTCCTGCGTCGCGGGCAGGTTGTCAGGCAGGAAGAACTCGCCGTAAGGACCCGAAATCGTCACCTTGTCGCCCGGCTTGCGGGAGAAGATGTACGACGAGCAGATACCGGGATTCACCTTGGCGAAGGTACCCGTAGCCCGGTCGAACGGAGGCGTGGCGATACGGATGTTGAGCATGATGATATTGCCCTCGGCCGGATGGTTGGCCATCGAATAGGCCCGGAACGTAGGTTCGGGATTCTTGGTCACCAGATCCCACATCTTCATCTTGTCCCAATCCTCGCGGTAAGGCTCTTCGATGTCCATGTCGGAGAATTTGATGGCATCGTACTTCGGAATGTCGATCTGGATATAGCCGCCGCTGCGGAACTTGAGGTTCTCGCCTTCGGGCAATTTCACCACGAACTCCTTGAGGAAGGTCGAGATATTGCGGTTCGAGATCACTTCACACTCCCACTTCTTGACGCCCAGCACCGACTCCGGCACGTGGATCTTGAGATTTTCCTTAACTTTCACCTGACAGCCCAAGCGCCAGTGCTCCTTGGCCATCTTGCGGTTGATAAAGCCCGTTTCGGTCGGCAGCAGTTCGCCGCCGCCCTCCAGCACCTGACATTTGCACATGCCGCACGAACCGCCGCCGCCGCATGCCGACGGCAGGAACACGTTGTTGTTGGCCAGCGTCGAAAGCAGCGTGCCGCCGCTCTCGGCGATGAGCACTTTCTCCCCGCCGTTGATGTCGATGGTGACATCGCCCGAGGTGGTCAGTTTCGCCTTCGCAAAGAGAAGCAACCCCACGAGAACCAGGGTTATCACCAGAAAGGCAACGATCGCTATGATAATTGTTAACGTCATCTTTTTATCTCTTTTAAAGGATTACAACTTGATACCCGAGAAGATCATGAACGCAATGCCCATCAGACCGGTAATGATGAAAGCGATACCGGGACCGCGAAGCGCGGCGGGAATCTGCGAGTAGGTCGTCTTTTCGCGGATCGCGGCCATCATCACGATCGCCAGCCACCAACCCAGGCCGGAACCCAGACCATAGACGATCGACTGCCAAAGCGAGGTGATCTCCAGGGCGTCGACCTTTTGCTGCATGAAAAGCGAGCCGCCCATGATGGCGCAGTTCACGGCGATCAGCGGCAGGAAGATACCCAGCTGGCTGTAGAGCGTCGGCGAGAACTTCTCGACGGCCATCTCCACGAGCTGTACGAAAGCGGCGATCGTGGCGATGAAGACGATGAAAGTCAAAAAGCTCAAATCAACACCCGGGACCAATACATCGGCTTTGAGGACGTATTCGTACAAAAGGTAGTTCAGAGGCACGGTCATCACCATCACGAACGTAACGGCCAGACCCAGGCCGAGGGCCGTCTTGACGCTCTTCGATACGGCGATGTAGGAACACATGCCGAAGAAGAAGGCGAAGACCATGTTGTCGATAAAGATCGACCGGATAAAGATATTCAATGATTCCATACGTTACCCTCCTATTTTTCCTGTAAATCCTTGTTGTGAGACCGGTGTACCCAGATGATGCAACCCACGATGATCAGCGCCATCGGCGGGAAGAGCATCAGACCGTTGTTGGAATAGTAGCCGCCGTTGGCCGTATACCAGCTTTCGGGAACGATCTGGTAGCCCAGCAGCGTACCCGAACCGAAAAGCTCGCGGAAGAAAGCCACGATCACCAGAATCAGGCCGTAACCCAGTCCGTTGCCGATACCGTCGAGGAATGCGGGCCAGGGCTTGTTGCCCAGAGCGAATGCCTCCACACGA
>OHNG01001072.1_pt1 | contig 10337 bp, 15 predicted proteins | sample 1569511 | NCBI WGS metagenome assembly OHNG01 (sample SAMEA3879530, study PRJEB24766) | human gut metagenome | biome: human-associated habitat; feature: feces | place: USA | collected 1985/1987
CAATGCCCCACATCACCACCATCTGCCAAGTCAGGTTTCCAAAATTGGAAAACAGACTTGCGAATGTGTTCAGAAAGTTCATAGTTTTCTTGCCTCCTATTGTGCTCCGGTACGGTGACAAGAAAAAGAGACTCCTGCCACAGCACCTTGTCTGTGACAAAAGTCTCAAGCGAACACATGACATCGGGCATTTCTGCCGTGATGACGCTGCCATGCAGCAGTCTCCCGAAGAATAAGCCGGAACACTGCCCTTTACTCCCTTTTATCAGATGTATTAAAACAGAATATGGGAAAACTGTCAAGAAAAATACAGAAATCTTTTCTGTATCTTATGAGGGTCCTTCCGCTGTGGTTCACGCAAGCTGATTACAGCAAAGCATTTCTGAAAGCCCATCGAGAGAAAATCACTCTGCACAAGGCGGCCCCGGAGAGCTGCGATAAGCCCTCCGGGGCCATTTTTGTTTTCCGATATCTTTCCGACAGTGGGAAAGCGTGGTAGAATAGGAGCAAAGCTGATATATGATCAACAGGAAGGGGAAAATCAAGATGGAAACGGTCTATATCGCAGGCGGATGCCTTTGGGGCGTACAGCATTTTTTTGACACAGTGCCTGGTGTACAGATGACTGAAGCCGGCAGAGCCAACGGAACAACGAGTTCTCTGGATGGCCCATACGATGGATATGCAGAATGCGTAAAAGTGGTCTATGATGAGAAAAACACAAGCATTTCAGAACTGATGGCACACCTGTTTGAGATCATCGACCCCTACAGCCTGAACAAACAGGGCGTTGATGTTGGAAAAAAGTATCGCACGGGGCTTTACAGCACAAATCCCGGACATCTGGAAGAAGCAAGAGCCTTTATTGACAGCCGGAAGGACCGGGATAAAATCGTTGTGGAAGTGCTGCCGCTGACGAATTACGTCCGGAGTGCAGAGGAGCATCAGCACCATCTGGAGCGGTACCCGGAAGACTGCAGCTACTGTCATATCCCGGATGAAGTCTTAAACAAATACAGGAATCAGTAAGCAAAGGAAAAACGAAAATGCGGGGATTGGGAACGATCATCAATGCGCTGGCCATTGTGATAGGCGGTGTGCTGAACAATCTCTCGCTGGTAGGAAATATTCTGATTTTTTGTGTGGGCATCAATCTGGTGTGGCCAAGAACCATCAAGGTGGCAAACCTGCTGCCGTCCCTTCTGGTTGCAGTGGCGCTGACGGGGATTTTATGAATCGGAACTTGACGAGGAGTGTGATTGTATGAAAAAGAAGCTATCTGTTATAGCTGTAATCATCTTGGTTCTTGCGATATGTGTATCGGCGTGGTTTTATGGATACTACAATCACAAAAGCAACGACAATCTTCCCACTCTGGCGGCAATCGCAGAAATGAGTGAAGCCGATGTTAATAACCTTTTGCCTGGGTATCATATTGACCAGCTTAGAGAGGTATGGGGGAAGCCTGATACCAGTGAAAACGGCACAGCATGTTGGAAAATAGGAAATTATACCATTCTCGTTGTGAGTTATAAAAATAATGGTATAGTTGCGATTTGTGGTCTTAAAGACGATAGCGGTACCTCCATAGGAGAATAACAAATTCGCGTTTATCAAGGTGAACATTTAAGTATTAAAAACGGGAGTGAAAACAAATGATGACCATTGCACAGATCATGGAAAAGATGATCGCCTTTTCCGAAGGGAATATCCATGACATCACGCACCTGAGCTGTGTGTGGACCTATGCCAAAACCATTGGTGAGCTGGAGGGGTTGGACGCAGACACGCAGTTTATTCTGGAGGTGGCGGCCATCACCCACGATATCGCCTGCCCGCTCTGCCGCAAAAAGTACGGCAACACCAATGGTAAATATCAGGAGCAGGAGGGTGCCCCGCTGGTGCGGGAGTTCTTGGCGGATACCGGAATGACAGCAGAACAGATTGACCGGGTGGCCTATCTGGTAGGGCACCACCATAGTCCGGCGCAGATCGACGGCATTGACTATCAGATTCTGATTGAGGCAGATTATATCGTCAATGCGTCCGAAAGCGGGTACGACCAGCAGGCAATCCGAACCTTTATGGAACATACGATGAAGACGGCAGCAGGTATCCGGCTGACGAAAACAGTGTTTGGAGTGTAAAAATGATTCAGAAGCATTGCTTTGAATGCGGCATGGCATTGATTGAAAAAGAGCTGGAAGAAGAGGGCATTGTGCCTTATTGCCCGAAATGCCAGCAATACCGGTTCCCGATGTACAATGTGGCAGTCAGCATGATTGTTGTGGATGAGGAAACCGGGAAAATTCTGCTCATCCAGCAGTACGGTAAGCTCTCTTATATTCTGGTGGCTGGATATGTGAACCGCGGTGAGGCAGAAGAACATGCCGTGGTGCGGGAGGTCCGGGAAGAAACTGGGCTGGAAGTAGAACACCTCCGGTTCAACCGTACCAAGTTTTTTGAGCCGTCCAACACGCTGATGTGTAACTTTACGGCTTTCGTCAGAACCGCAAAGGCGCTGCATATCAACCACGAAGTGGACCGCTGCAAGTGGTTCACCCCGCAGGAAGCCAGAGAAAACATCCGTCCCAACAGCCTTGCAGCGGAATTTTTGAATGCGTATCTGGACGAAGTGGGGAATAAGCCGATGGAGATGTGATTCGTGGCTGTGCCACGGGAATTTTGACGGAGAATATGGAAAAAAGTTGGTTCGGCCTGTTTCGGTTGACTTTTTTATAAAGAATCGGTATATTGATACTATATAGTATCAATAAGTATCAACTGCGAGGTGGACAGAATGGATGGGGCACAGTTTGCCAAAATGCTTTCAGATAAGCATTTGTTTGAACTCAATCGGATGGAATACAAGTACTCGACTGTCAGAGTCAAAGAATTTGCCGAATTGCTGCGGCAAAACTTTGCGCAGCCTCTGCCGTTGACTGATTTTTCTGGAAATAAGCTGTTTTACCTGCCGAACCTCGCGCAAATTTCAACAAATGGTATGAAGCAGTTGCTCTCTGTCCCTGTCAGTGGACAAAACTTCGGTTTGTCGGCGATGACCGAGGAAATTTATGCTACTTTTCAAATTGAAAGTATCCGCTCGACCCGCAGCAGTATCCGTTATATCCTCGATGGTTATGCCCCTCGTGATGAACAAGAAGCCCGCATCTATGGTATGAAGCGCGGACTGGAGTTTATCGCGAATCGTCAGAATACGATCACCGAGGAGAATCTGCATCACCTATATCAGATCAGCACAGGGGATTATCTCCCGGATGAAGATCGATTACTGCCAAACCACTTTTATCGGCATGGCGAGGTTTTTATTGTGGGCGGTGAAGAACCCAGACCGGGACTTCTGGCAGAGCGGCTTCCCGGTGCTATGAAATGTCTTGTCGATTTTGCGAATGCCAATGACGGCATCAATGAGCTGCATAAGGCTGCCATTCTGCACTTTGCTTTTGCATACTACCACCCTTATTTTGACGGGAATGGACGCACTGCACGGCTATTCCACCTCTGGTATCTTGTTCAGCAGGGCTATCCTGCGGCACTGTTCACGCCGTTTTCCCGATACATCGCTGAAAACAAGGACGCATATTACAAAGCCTACGAACGCGTGGAGAGAAATGCTCTGATTTCCGGCTATACGGATGTGACTCCCTTTCTGTTCTACTTCTGCAATGAGGTCTATAACCGCCTGCAGGTGGATGCAGTCCCGCCGAAAACTGATCTTGAGGTATATCAAACTGCTCTTGCGGAAGGAAAAATCACAGAAAAAGAACGGCTGCTCTGGGAGTATGTTCTGTCTGCTTATGGTGCAGAGGAGTTTACCACAAAGCAGCTGGAAAAGGATTTCCGAAACGCTGCGTATGCAACTATTCGGACGTTTGTGATGAAATTCCATGAGATGGGGCTGCTTACTGCAAGAAAAGCAGGAAACAGGGTGTTCTATCATGTCGGTGGGACTTCTGACGGTCGGCCTAATGAATCCAAAAGGAGAACGTTATGAAAACGATTCGTGTTGTGGCCGCTGTGATCTGCGATTCCATGCAGGCAAAACGCAAAATTTACGCTACCGCCCGCGGCTATGGTGACTACAAAGGTCAATGGGAGTTTCCGGGCGGCAAAATCGAGCCGGGTGAAACCCCGCAGCAGGCTCTGAAGCGGGAAATTGAAGAAGAACTAGACACGGAAATCGCCGTGGAGGATTTAATTGGTACAATCGAGTACGATTATCCGGCGTTTCATCTTTCCATGGACTGCTTCTGGTGTGAAGTGGTTTCCGGCGAGCTTGTGCTGAAAGAAGCGGAAGCTGCACGATGGCTGACAAAAGATGACATTGATTCCGTTCCGTGGCTCCCGGCGGATCAGACTATTTTGGATGTTATCAGAAGTTCAATGCAGCCAGTGAAACCACTCCATACTAGCGAATATGACAACGAACCTCTGCAGAGATGCTGAGTGTTTACGGCATGAAGGATGAACTGCGCCGTCCCATGATGCTGCTGGTGAAAGCCGCTATTCCGAAAAAATTGTAAAACAGAGGCCTCTGAATCTTTTCCTAATAAGAAAGAGATTCGGAGGCCTTTATTGGTTGATTTAGCTAACAGTCGTGTCGAAAGACATCCCGTCTGAGGGCAAAGCGAAGGTTTTGCTTTTCAGGCGGGATTTTTTTGCTTTTTGGGACTGTTGTATACAATATATGGACTAAGAGGGTGGGTGACTTGGACTACGAGTCCATAAACTTTTGCTCGAAAGTACGATACAATCATGTCACGGAAACGGACCGGGCCCGAGAGGGAGCGGAAACCGGAGCCGATGGACCTTGAAAATTGAATATGCAGCTTCAGGTACTTCCAGATAATGATGCTTCCGTAATTCGCGGCCCGGTCATAAAGAAGACGGGGTGGCCGAGAGGCCAATGGAGTGGTGCAAATCCAACGCCTGATTGTTTCCCTTTCTCAGGGGTGCCGGGGGCAAATTAAGAGAAACCATACAGAAAAACGCACTTGCGAACGAATCGCCGTAGAACATGGTGTTGGGTCTGCGACGGTACGACGTGCTGAAAAGTATTCACGAGGCATTGATGCTGCGGAAGAAGCGGTGCCCGGTGCGCAGGAAGAGATCCTGACCGGGCATATCAAGGCGACAGATGAACAGATCGTAGCGCTTGCTTCAATTCCAAAGGAAGAGCGCACGGCAATTCTTGAGGAACTCAAGAAGAAAAAGAGTGACCGTGATGATACGGTCCTCGAACGCCTGAAGCCGAACAGGCCACCACCGAAGCCAAAGCCTGCACCGCAGAAGAAAAAGCCAACGGCAACGGAAAACAACACGGCGTCGCAGGCAGAACAGCCGGAAACGTCGGTACAGGCACCAATCACCGAGTCCCCGCCGGAAGAGGAAATTGAGCCGACCAGCAATGCGCCACCAAGTTTTCTTCAGAGCATACAGGGTCATAAACGGCACTTGTCCGAAGAAGACAAGGCCCGACTGCAGGCCTCGGTGGATGCCCGTTACAAGGATAAAGCAGCAGCAACCGGCTCCATCATGCTGTGCGAACTGCAGGGAGCAACGGAAGATTTTATTTTTCGATGGAATGTTGTCTTTCAAGAACACCCCGGATGTTCTGACCGATAAAACCTGTCGAAAAACCATTTTTGAACTGCTTGACCGGATGACAAACTATCTGAAAACCATAAAGGAGGAAAAGTTATGATGAATTCCAATCTGAACCTGAACACTTTGCCTGAATGCAAGTTTGCCTATCAGATGGTGAACAGTGCGCTGCTGATCCCGTGCGCTGAATATCAGCGTGTTCTGCATGTCGAAAGGGTTGCTCATATTGCGGAAAACTTTTCGGAGTACGAGGGCGAGTACAGCCGGGAGCGCCTGGTGCAGCAGCTGGCAAGGACACATCAGAAAACCATCACGCAGCTGGCACAGAAAGACACCGGCAGTTCTGCAAACCGCCACATGCGGCAGATTCTTCGCATCTATAACGGTGCCAGCCGTGAGATGAGTCTGCCGCTGAAAAACTGACAGTTTCGTTTTACCTCCTGAACAACAGCCGTCGTGGCATCCGTCTGCGGCGGCTGTTTCTTACATAAAAAGGAGGTTGATTTTTATGTTACCGAACAATTGGAGATATCTCAGGGGGGGGACATCTACTATGCAGACATGGAGCCGCATATCGGCTCGGAACAGGGCGGGAAACGCCCTGTGGTAGTTCTGCAGAACAACATTGGAAACCGTCATTCGCCTACATTGATCGTTGCAACTGTTACCACCCGGACGGAAAAGAAGAAAAACCAGCCCACCCATGTGCTGGTGGATTCCAACCCGGCCTTTGAAGAAACGTCCATGATTCTTCTGGAGCAGATCTTCACGATCGATAAATCCCGCATCGAACGCTTTATGGGCTATGCCAGCAAGGCTGAAATGCTCCGCATTGATATGGCTTTGCTGGTCAGTCTGGCTCTGAACGTTCTGAGCGGAAACCACAGCGAATAGCGGACAACCAGTAACCCGTAAAAATGAGGTGATAGCGATGTAATCGGAGGTGAGTGAGCCATGCGAAAGAGTGCCCCCATTGAAGTGGTGGTACATTACCCCAAAACGAAAGAGGGATGGGACGAACTCGGAAAACGGGTCGCAACCGCCCACGCCAACTATGTGATCGAAAAAATCGACCGTCTGAACTGCCCCACATGGCAGAAGCTCGAATTGCTGCAGGCGGTGATCGATACTACCAAAGGAACTTACAAACCCAAGGAACACCAAAAGCCCGGCTGGCAGCCGAGCCGATAAACAAAGCCCCACGCTCAACATATGCTTTTCTGCTCTGACCAGAGACGGTCAGATTCAGAGGCAGTGTTGAGCGTGGGGCTTTTTGTGTTACATAAGTTTTTGGAATTTTGCTGACAAAATAAAATCATTGATTGTTGGCGGCCAATATGGTATTCTTTTTGAAAGGGAAGGTGAAGTGCATGAATCGTCGCAGCGTGAAAATTATGAGAAGAAAAGCCGGGGGAACAGCAGGAAAGAATGCAGAAAAGTATTCGGTCAATCTCCCGGTAGTGTGGCTTCATGCGATGGGACTTTCAAAAGAGGACCGGGTAGAACTTTCTTTTGACGGTGAAAAAATCACCATCCAGCCACTTGCATCCACAGACCCGGAAGTGTTTCGCAGAAATGCAGAACAGAAAGGACATCAGCTGAAAGAATATCGGTATTATGACGGAGATACGTTGTGTACCGTGATTTTGGCAGATTTTACAGCGGAGCAGATCTGCATCGAAAACAAAGTTGACGAAATACTGGATACTGCGTTTGGTGTGAACGAAACGCCCTCGTGGGAAGACTTCCTGGCCTTTCTGGCAGACCGGTGCATTCCGAAAACACGAAAGGGCTTGGATTACTATCTGGATGCTGTTGGCGTTCCGGAATATGACCCGGTTCTGCTTGTTGAAAAGACGCAGGGAAGAATGGCGGAGGATCACAAATGGCTGGAAATTATTTGACGCTGCATATTACCCAAAACAGTTCCGCTTTTTGCTGAAAGAGCGTATCGAAACCGTCCTGATGGAGCAGCAGAAAAAGCTTTTTGAAAAGTAAAAGCTCTTGTGTTCCGTGAAAAAAGAAGGTAATATAAATACAGAGCAAGACACAGAACGCAGGGAGGGATGAAAACCATGTTTTACGAGATCATGCACCGGGAAAGCTGTGTGGCACAACTCAGCACGACAGGGGAATGCAGGGTCTGCCTCGAGGATTTCATGCCCTATGATCTGGTTCTGGTGGAATCGGATGATTTTGACGAGCGCATCAATAATGTAACGAACTTTTACTATTGGTGTGCCTCCCGGATGCTGACGTTGGATCGCACTTACGCCAAGGAAATCCTGAACAGTATCGGTGCATCTCAGAGTGTTACGGACAGGGAACGAGCACAGATTGCATTATCCTACCATTGTCTGTCTTTGCTGGATGTGTTCTGGGTGAAAGAAGAAAACGAGAAGATTCGATTCGAGGATATCAACCTTTTTGCACACTCCTTAAGCAATGCGCTTGTGGATATTGCGCTGCGGGGGCACCAAATGACGGTGACAAACGCCCATCTTCTGGCAAATGACCTGTCTACGGGCGGCTTGTACCCCAAGGCGTGGGTGCGAAAAGAGGATGGCTTCTATCTTTACAAGGATGGCGGCAGGGAAGCGGTGGAACGTGAAGTGCTGGCAAGCAAAATCTGCCGGTGCTTTGACTGCCATCAGGTACTGTATGAGCAGGGGATGTTTGAAAATGAGCCGGTTTCTATCAGCAAAATCATGACATCTCAGCGATACAGTCTTGTGACCTATGCAGCCTATGACGTCTACTGCACGAACCATGATTGGAACACGCTGGATAAGATCTTAGAGTTGGATGCTCCCAGCTACTATATGATGAACATTCTGGATTATCTGGTGGGCAATACCGACCGTCATTGGGAAAATTGGGGTCTGCTGGTAGACAACGAAACCAATCAGCCCATCCGTCTGCATGACCTGATGGACTTCAACCGGGCGTTTCAGCAGTACGACACGCCAGAAGGCGCAAACTGTCTGACCGTGGGAAAACGCCATCTGAGCCAAAAAGATGCTGCAGTGGAAGCGGTGCGGAACATCGGACTGAACCAAGTCCGTCAGGTGGAGCACACCGTATTCTCCGAGCATCCGGCATGGAAAGCAACGTTTGAAGAACGACTGCGTGTTTTACGGAACGCCATGTAAGTCAGAGCGAATATCAGAATAATTGAAACAGAATGATTCCATAACGAAAGCCCGTCTGCGCTGCCACATATCGTGGCTTGCAGACGAGCTTTTTCGTTTGACCGGAGAAAAATTACCATACCTCACATGCGAAGCATAGATGGAAAATCGGAACCAAGGTTTTCCACCAGAAGGCAAAAGCACCTCTGACTGATGGTCTTTTGTCCGTTTTCCCAGCAGCGAATACTTGTCCTGCCTACCTTGGCATGGTCGGCAAGCTGCTGACGGCTCCAGCCTTTTGCCTCCCGGTATCTGCGGAGGAAGTCTCCGCCGCCCCGGTGCAGAAACAGGGTGTAGTCGTCCAGAATATCCTCCACCGGGATACCGTAAAGGGCGGCGAGCTTGTCCGCAAGTTCCGGCGTAAAGCTGCGGTGAAATATGCCGCTTTCCAGATCCCGATAGAGCCATTCCTCCATGCCAACCATGGCAGCAACCTCTTTTTGCAGCAGGTCAAGACCATAGCGGCACCAACGCAGACGGTCCCATGGGTCCGGGATGTCGGCGTAAGAGCGGTACATACGGTAGAACGCCTGCGTCTCTACGGTGGTGCGGGGGCCTGCCAAAGTTACCTGCAAGATGTATAGAGGGGTTAGACAGGATACCTCACATGATACTTTTTGAAGTAGAAAAAGGTGACCACTTTCCTGAGCCCAGAAAACCCATTTTGACGCATTTACGCTGCTTTGCAAAATGAATGGGTTCTCTTTTCCATCCCAAAGTGCGCTGGGGAGAGGATAGCATTTTCGATGCACCGGCTGGCATAAGTGGAGAAGCGCGCCCGGCGGGTGGAGTCGAAGGTGTCTACGGCTTTCATCAGGCCAATGGTGCCGATGGAAATCAAATCGTCCTGCTCAGAGGGGAGAGCATAGTATTTCTTTGCGATGTGCGCCACTAAGCGCAGATTGTGGCGGATGAGCTTTTCCCGGGCGGACGAATCACCAGTCCGCAGGGCGGCAAAGGTCCGGATCTCTTCCTGCGGGCTCAGCGGGCGGGGGAAACTGCCCGCTTCCAGATGAAGCGCCAGAAACAGAAATTTTGTGGCGAAAAATTGTAAAAGAGATAAAAACATGCCGAGTTCCTCCCCGAAGCATCATAAACTGTTACTTTAATTTATGAAGGAGGGCTTGCCCTTTTTCCTGACTTTGGGCGGGAATACCGTCAAAATCGGACTCCGGGGAGAACAGCTCTGCCTCGTTGTCCACAAAATACTGATAGGCATCCTTGTCTGCAATAAGATAGGCAGGATTCTGCAAAATCGACTTGATGGAAAACCGGGTGAACGAACGCCCGGTTTTTGTTTTGATGCCCAGCCGTCCCAGTTCTTCAATCAGGCTGGAAAAATCGCTGATGTTGCGGCTGATGCGGTCCAGACGATAGACCACGATGGCACGGATCTTCCGCTCTTTGGCGGCAGTCATCATCTTTTTGAAATCCGGGCGGTTCAGGTTGCCGCCGGAAAAGCCCTCGTCCTCAAAGACAACGGTATGTTCCGCGGTAGCATCGCCGTAGTGAGTGCGGATA
>OHNG01001082.1_pt1 | contig 10263 bp, 5 predicted proteins | sample 1569511 | NCBI WGS metagenome assembly OHNG01 (sample SAMEA3879530, study PRJEB24766) | human gut metagenome | biome: human-associated habitat; feature: feces | place: USA | collected 1985/1987
GCTGCACGACGTCTCGTCGTTGGGTCAGGCCGTCCTTTTCTATCTGTGCCTCCACCAACGACGAGACGTCGTGCAGCAGCACCTCGATGTCAAAGGGCTCCTGTTCCATCACCATCTGCCCGGCTTCCAGTTTGCTCATGTCCAGCACGTCGTTGACCAGTGCCAGAAGATGGTGAGCGGAGAGGTCTATTTTATCAAGGCAGCTGTCCACCTTCCGGGCATCGTCCCGGTTGGAGCGGAGGATGTCCAGCATACCGAGAATGCCGTTGATGGGGGTGCGGATGTCGTGGCTCATCCGGTTCATGAAGGCGGTCTTGGCTTTGCTGGCCGAGTCGGCTTCTTCAAAAGCTTCTTGCAGGCGCTGATTCTCGGCCTGCTCCTGTGCATGGAAGATGGAGGTATCCCGGAAGAGGATGATCCCGTGGATGACCGGCATCTCCCGCCCGGAGGCCGCATCAAAGACGGTATCCTGCGCCATGAGGACGGTCTTCTGGAGCCAGACCGGCTCGCCGCAGGAGGTCTGCTCCCGGTACTCCACTGTCACGTGCTTGAAGCCCGAGTGGAAGCGCTCCAGCAGTTTTGACGCCGTGTCCACGATGCGGTAGTTTTCCAGCGTCTCAGGAGTGACGAAGTGACGGCGCTGGGCGCAGTAGTCGTCGTAGGAGCAGGGCAGCGTCATCTGCAGATCGAACTGCCGCAGCGCGGTAGTCCGGTAGAAGATCTGCTCGAGCTGGCCGTGGGTCAGGTCCACAGTGAACAGGGCGTCGTTTGCGTCGATGAGGGCATCCACATAGTTGTCGTTTTCCAGCAGGGAGTGCTTCATCTGCTCGTAATACTGGGTCAGGGGCTGGCGCTCGTCGAAGGCGGTGCTCTTGTCCCGGAAATACTCGAAGCCCACGAGGAAGTGGTGCAGCCGCCCATGGAGATCGGCGTCGCAGAACAGGAGGGTCAGCCGCCCGCGCTGGGTCACGCCGTCGGTTTCAAAATCCAGCTCAAGCTCCTGCTTGGGGTGCTCAGCACTGAGGGCAGCAGACAGCGTGCTCAACTGCAACGCTTCCCGCATCGTCTTGCGGGTGGCGGAGGCGGCGTACTCGTCCACGATCTGCTCCACTGCACCCGAATAGCTGCCGTTGTCAGCAAGGAAGAAGCCCGATGAGGTGCGCAGGACGCGGTACTGGTCCAGCAGGGCGTCGCAGTAGAGGCAGTTCGAGAACTGATACCCATGGGCGTTGACCCACTGCAGAAGCTGCTGGTTCTGCAGCTTCCGGGCCTCGGCCTCCTCACGATTTGCACGGTTTTTGTCCACATACATATTCTTGTCGGCGTGGCGGAACAGCTCCCGCAGGGTGCTGCCCTCGAAGTCGCTGGCGATGGCGCAGCCTGCCGCGTAGCTCAGGGGCATCTCGGGGTGCTGGCGGGAATACTCTGCCGCCTGCGCCCGGATGCTGCGCAGCACATCCTGTGCGCCGTCCCAGTCCACGCCGTAGAGGATAGCGATGAACTCGTCGCCGCCGTCGCGGCCCACAAAGTGCTGGGATGGCACGGCCAGACGCAGCTGTTCGGCAAAGGAGCGGATGTACTCGTCGCCCTTGTCGTGGCCGAGGGTATTGTTGATGGTGCGCAGGTTGTTGAGGTCAAAGACGCAGAGCGCCGTGTTCCCGTCCGGCGGGTCGGGCGCGTCCAGGAGCTCTTCGCACTTGTTCTTGTTGGGCAGGCCGGTGGCCTCATCGAGGTAGACTTTGCACTGCAGAATGCGGTTCATGGCCGCGTACCGCAGGGCCTTGAAGATCTGATAACCGAACAAAAACAGCAGCCCCACGATGTCCGCGAGGATGACTTTTTCCAGAAAGTCGAGGGCCGTGGCCCGCTTCTGGGAGTAGACCTCGGCCAGGTGGGTGGCCTCGTCGCAGGTCTGGAAGAAATGCTCGCTCTTGGCGATGATGGCTGTCTCGGCGTAGCCGCGCTGACGGACAAGGATGAGCTCGTTTCTCAGGTCGTCGAATTCGCTGGAAAGAGCGGTCATCTTGGCCTGAAAATCCGCGTCGTCCAGCCGCACCAGGTCCAGCTCGCTGCTGCCGAAGCGGAGGCCTTCGATGTAGGAGGCCACATCGCCGAGGAGATCATCTTCCGGCGTGCCGGAAATTTCGAGCTTGACGATGCGCTGGGTCTTGCCGCGAACGAGGCCGGCGTAGTTGACGACGCGGGCCGTACCCTGTATCTTGCCCACCAGCACGAGGGCAGCGAAAAACAGGCTGATAAGGATGGCTGTGAGAAGGACGGTGAAAAGCTGGATGATATGCCCGAACCGGGAAGAATCATTCTTCATGATGCAAACTCCATTCATAGCGCAGGAAATCAGTCGTTTCCCCACTATTATAATGTATTTCAGAGAGCGCTTCAAGTTTGGAAACGGCTGAGAGATCAAGCCGAGTTATGACGGGGTTTATTGATATTTGTCGGATGATATGTTGAAATTTCACAAGTGGTGCGGGTCTGCCGCGGCTCATAGTTCTCCGCCTTCGAGCTTTCTGCGCACCTCGTGGAGCGAAGCACACTCGCAGGTATAGATCCTGCGCATCTCGTCGGTGGCGGGCGAGAGGTCGGGGACCATCACGGTGACAAAGCCCCCTGCCGCGCCGGCCCGGACGCCGTTGTAGCTGTCCTCGAGCACCATCGTCTTTGCAGGCTCGGTGCCGAGTTTCTGCGCCGCCAGCAGGAAGATGTCCGGCGCGGGCTTGGAGCGGGTCAGGTGCTCGCCCGAGATGACGGCCTTGAAGTAATGGCCGAGGCCCCAGTGTTCCAGATGTCCCTCGATGACGGTCATGGGGCTGGAAGACGCCACCGCCATGGGAATGTGATGTTCGTCCAGCCAGGCCAGAAGCTCATCGAGGCCGGGCATTTTGGGGACAGGCTTGTTGAAGGCTTCATAGGCCAGCCGGTACAGCTCCTCCACGATGCCCATGGCGGGGCAGTCCTCGCCGTAGAAGCGCCGCAGCACATCGCAGCTGCCGGCCTTGGTGGTGCCGCGGGCAGCCTGCGAGAGGCCATCCTTGCAGGGCAGGCCGAATTTTGCCAGTGCCGGCTCCCAGCAGATGTTCCAGATGCGCTCGGTGTCGAACATCAGCCCGTCCATATCAAAAATAACACCCTGTATCATAACGCAAGCTCCTTTTGGCGAAAGATCTACATATATACTCTATTGTACCATGTTTTTTCGCTTTTGAACACCGATAAGGTCATAATTTGTGGCAACTTGACTGCCCCAAAGATGAAACATTTTTCGGTTGCTTGCAAATCCGTTTCACGGCATTATAATAGAAAACAACATTCGGCATATTTGGCGCAGGGCGTGCAGCCCGCGCGGCGCTGTGTGAGATCAGAAAAGAGGGAAATTTATCATGTTGGACATCAAGATCACTCGTACTACCTGCCCGAAGGAAAAGCCGCAGGACGAGTCTAAGCTGGGTTTTGGCAAGAAGTTCACCGACCATATGTTCGTTATGGACTACACCGAGGGCGAGGGCTGGCATGACGCACGCATCGTCCCCTACGCACCCTTCCCGCTGGACCCCGCTACGGTTGTGTTCCACTATGCACAGGAGATATTCGAGGGCATGAAGGCTTACCGCACTGCGGATGACACCATCCAGCTGTTCCGCCCCGAGTGCAACGCAAAGCGTATGCAGGACTCTGCTGACCGTCTGTGCATCCCCAAGATCCCTGTTGAGGATTACATCCAGGCCGTCGAGGCGCTGGTGGATGTGGAACGTGACTGGGTGCCTCACTCTGACGGCGCTTCCCTGTATATCCGTCCCTTCGTGTTCGCAAATGACGTGGGTCTGGGCGTGCACGCTTCCAAGCACTACATCTTCTGCATCATCTGCGCTCCGTCGGGCGCTTACTACGCCGAGGGCATCAACCCCGTGCGCATCTACGTCGAAGACGAGTACATCCGTGCCGCTCCCGGTCTGACCGGCTTCACCAAGTGCGGCGGCAACTACGCTGCTTCCATCAAGGCCGGCGAGCTGGCTGAGGAGCAGGGCTACGCTCAGGTGCTGTGGCTGGACGGCGTCGAGAAGAAGTACGTCGAGGAAGTCGGCAGCATGAACATCATGTTCAAGATCGACGGCAAGGTCTACACCGCCGCCACCGTCGGCACCGTCCTGCCCGGCGTCACCCGCCGCAGCTGCATCGAGCTGCTGAAGGACTGGGGCTATGAGGTCGTCGAGGGCAAGCTGGCCATCGCCGACATCATGCAGGCTGCCCGCGACGGCAAGCTGGAAGAGGTCTTCGGCACCGGCACCGCCGCTGTCGTCTCCCCCGTCAAGGAGCTGGTCTGGAAGGGCGAGCACGCCTACATCGGCGACGGCAACATCGGCCCTGTCACCCAGAAGCTCTATGACACCATGACCGGTATGCAGTGGGGCAAGATCCCCGATACCAAGGGCTGGATCGTCCCTGTGGAGAAGAAGTACTAAGAGCTGAAAGGCTTATAAACGCCGCCCGGCTGTACGCCCGGCGGCGTTTGCTGTATCCGGTGCGGATTGCAATTCTCTGCCGCGGGTGATACACTTAAAGTACACCTGAAAAACGAGAGGGAATGAGAAGATGATAAAGAAGTGGAGCATCCGCTACCCCGCTGTGGGCGGCGAAGAAGAGCGTAGGGCCTATGTCTATCTGCCCACCATGTACGAGGCTGACCCGGACCGGCGGTATCCGGTGCTGTATATGTTCGACGGGCAGAACGTGTTTTTCGACGAGGACGCCACCTACGGCAAGAGCTGGGGCGTGGCCGACTATCTGGACTACACCGATACGCCCCTCATCGTGGCGGCGGTGGAGTGCAACGCCGGTGCTAATAATGAGCGTCTGGTGGAGTATTCGCCCTACCGCTTCGACGATAAGCAGTACGGCCACTTCGACGGCAAAGGCAAGGACACTCTGAACTGGTTCGTCCACGAGTTCAAGCCCTACATCGACGCCAACTACCGCACCCAGCCCGACCGGGCTCATACCTTCATCGGCGGCAGCTCCATGGGCGGCCTCATGAGCCTGTACGCTCTTTTGCAGTACAGCGATGTGTTTGGCCGTGCGGCGGCGCTCTCGCCCTCGCTGTGGGTGGCTCCGGAGGCGCTGACGGCGCTGGTGGGCCGCTGCAAGCTGGCCCCGGGTACCGTGCTCTACATGGATTACGGCTCCAGAGAGATGGGCAACCACGACGGGATGCGGAAGGGCTTCGGCGAGATGTGCAGCAGGATCTTTGCCCGGGGCATCAACCTGACGGCCCGCGTCGTGCCGGGCGGAAACCACAGCGAGGCCAGCTGGGAAAAGCAGCTGCCTTTCGTGTTCCACACCCTGATGTACGAGCTTGATTGAACCAAACTGAGGAGGAAAGCATATGGAGATGCAGTATTTCAAGGAATACAGCCCGGCGCTGGGCCGGGAGATGGAGTGCAAAGTCTACGGACACGGGGGACGGCCCATGCTGTACATCCCCTGTCAGGACGGCCGCTTCTTCGACTTCGAGGACTTCCACATGGCCGACACCCTTGCACCCTGGATCGAGTCGGGCCAGCTCATGGTCATGTCCATCGACACGCTGGACAAGGAGACCTGGTCGGACACCAATGGCGACCCTTACTGGCGCATCCGCCGGTATGAGCAGTGGCTGCATTATATCGTGGATGAGGCTGTCCCCAAGCTGCGCTATCTGTCCAAGGAGCGCAACGGCTGGGATGACCTGCCCGGCGTCATCGCCTTCGGCTGCAGCCTCGGCGCGACCCATGCGGTCAACCTTTACCTCCGCTGGCCCGACATCTTCTGCGGCTGTCTGGCCCTCAGCGGCATCTACACCGCCCACTACGGCTTCGGCGACTACATGGATGAGCTGGTGTATATGAACTCTCCCGTGGACTATATGCGCAACTTCCCGGAGGATCACCCCTATATGGAGCTGTACCGGAACCAGAAGGCTGTCATCTGCTGCGGTCAGGGCGCATGGGAGCAGCCCGACACCACCTGGATGCTCAAGCGCATCTTTGAGGCAAAGAACATCCCTGTCTGGGTGGACCTGTGGGGCCACGACGTCAAACACGACTGGGATTGGTGGTATAAGCAGGCGGTTTATTACATGCCGTATATTTTGGGGTAATAGCCCTCTCAGGCGCTGGCGCGCCAGCTCTCCCATAGGGAGAGCCATTGGCAGGCCGGGCAGAGATGAGCTGAACGCTGAAAGTATAATATGACTCAAAAGAGCGGGCCTTGCTTACGAGGGCAGGTGCATCTGCACAATGCGCTTTGTCTGGCTGCTGCTGCCCGTGACAGCAAGGCGCTGCCGTTTCGGAAATAAAGGGCCTTTCTCGTTTTGGGCGAGCCTGACCGGCACGCCAGTGGCTCCCCCTCTGGGGGAGCTGTCACCGAAGGTGACTGAGAGGGCTGACAACAAGGGGGATTTCCCAATGGTATATCGTATCTATGTTGAAAAGAAACCCGGCTTCGACGGCGAGGCCCAGAGCCTGCGCAATGAGCTCGTCTCTCTGCTGGGCATCAAGGAGCTGAACGGTCTGCGTCTGCTCAACCGCTACGACGTGGAGGGCATCGACGAGGCTCTGTTCGAGCAGTGCGTCCCCACCGTGTTCAGTGAGCCGCCGGTGGATAACACCTATGCAGAGCTGCCCGTCTCCGACGGCGTGTCTTTCGCCGTGGAGTATCTGCCCGGCCAGTTCGACCAGCGCGCCGACTCTGCCGCCGAGTGCATCCAGCTCATCAGCCAGGGCGACCGCCCGCTGGTGCGCTCTGCCCGCGTCTACCTGCTGGAAGGCACCCTGACCGACGAGCAGGTGGCCGAGATCAAGAAATACGTCATCAACCCGGTGGAGGCCCGCGAGGCTTCGCTGGACACCAGGGCTACCCTGAAGATGGAGCATCCCGTCCCCACCGAAGTGGAGGTGCTGGACGGCTTCAACGAGCTGGATGAGGCAGGCCTGAAAAAGTTCATCGACGAGAAGGGCCTCGCCATGGACCTGGGCGACATCAAGTTCTGCCAGGAGTATTTCCGCTCGGAGAAGCGCGACCCGACCATCACCGAGATCAAGATGATCGACACCTACTGGTCGGACCACTGCCGCCACACCACCTTCGGAACCATTCTGGATGACGTCCAGATCGACGATGCCGTGGTGCAGGAGGCCTTCGACCGCTACATGGCCATGCGCGCCGACCTTGGCCGCGAGAACAAGCCCCGCTGCATGATGGACCTGGCCACCATCGGTGCCAAGGAACTGAAAAAGCAGGGCATCCTGAAGAACCTCGACGAGTCTGAGGAGATCAACGCCTGCACCGTGAAGATCAAGTGCGACGTCAACGGCAAGGACGAGGACTGGCTGTTCCTCTTCAAGAACGAGACCCACAACCACCCGACGGAGATCGAGCCTTTCGGCGGCGCTGCCACCTGCATCGGCGGTGCGATCCGCGACCCGCTGTCCGGCCGCAGCTACGTCTATCAGGCCATGCGCGTCACCGGCGCAGGCGATCCCCTCAAGCCCGTCAGTGAGACCCTGCCCGGCAAGCTGCCCCAGCGCAAACTGGTGACCACCGCTGCCGCCGGTTATTCCTCCTACGGCAACCAGATCGGCCTTGCCACCGGTCAGGTGGATGAGATCTATCACCCCGGCTATGTGGCAAAGCGGATGGAGATCGGCGCTGTTGTGGGCGCAACGCCCGCTTCCCACGTCCGCCGCGAATGCCCCGCTCCCGGCGACGTCATCGTCCTGCTGGGCGGCCGCACCGGCCGCGACGGCATCGGCGGTGCCACCGGTTCCTCCAAGGCCCACAAGCTGGACAGCCTCGAGCACTGCGGTGCTGAGGTCCAGAAGGGCAACGCCCCCATCGAGCGCAAGCTGCAGCGCCTGTTCCGCCGCGAGGACGCCTGCAAGATGATCAAGCGCTGCAACGACTTCGGTGCCGGCGGCGTCTCTGTCGCCATCGGCGAGCTGGCCGACGGCCTGTATATCGACCTGAACAAGGTCACCAAGAAGTATGACGGCCTCGACGGCACTGAGCTGGCCATCAGCGAGAGCCAGGAGCGTATGGCCGTGGCTCTGGCCCCTGAGGACGTGGACAAGTTCATTGCCATCGCCACCGAGGAGAACCTTGAGGCCACCCCCGTGGCAAAGGTCACCGAGGAAAAGCGCCTGAACATGGTGTGGAACGGCAAGTCCATCGTCAACATCAGCCGCGAGTTCCTGAACTCCAACGGCGCTGAGAAGCATCAGAATGTCCACATCGAGAAGGGGACTGTCTGGCAGCCCCAGTGGGCCGGCGTGACCTTCGAGCAGAAGATGAAGAACATGGTGGGCGATTTGAACGTCTGCAGCAAGAAGGGCCTTTCTGAGCGATTCGACTCCACCATCGGCGCGGCCACCGTGCTGATGCCCTTCGGCGGCGCATGCCAGCTGACCCCCCAGAACGCCATGGTCGCAAAGCTGCCCGTGGACGGCGAGACCAACACCTGCTCCGGCATGGCATGGGGCTACAACCCCTACCTCATGAGCGCCAACCAGTATGTGGGCGCACGGATGGCCGTCGTCGAGAGTGTGACCAAGCTGGTGGCCTCCGGCTTCCGCTATGAGGACGCCTACCTGACCTTCCAGGAGTACTTCGAGCGCCTTGGCACTTCCCCGGAGCGCTGGGGCAAGCCGCTGGCCGCTCTGCTGGGCGCACTGGACGCGCAGATTGGCCTCGGCATCGCCTCCATCGGCGGTAAGGACAGCATGTCCGGCTCCTTCGAGCAGCTGGATGTGCCTCCCACGCTGGTGTCCTTCGCCACCGCCATCGGCAAGGCCGGCCGCGTCGTCTCCACCGAGTTCAAGAAGCCTGAGAGCACCGTCGTCCTCATCCGGCCCATCCTGGACCCCGTCACCGGCTGCCCCAACTTCTTCTCCCTGAAGGCCAACTATAAGAAAGTTGAGCAGATGATGGAAGATGGCATGGTGGCCGCTGCTTCCTCTGTGGGTTATGGCGGTCTGGCCGAGGCTCTCTTCAAGATGGGTCTGGGCAACCGCATCGGCTTCAAGATGATGAACAACATGGCCACCCACGATATGTTTAAGCCCATGTACGGCTCCATCGTGCTGGAAATGGTCTCTGACGCCCCGGCTGGTGAGCTGCTGGGCGAGACCACCGCAGACTACACCTTCGAGTGCTGCGGCGACAAGCTGGATATGGCTCAGCTGCAGGAGATCTGGGAGAGCAAGCTCGAGCCCGTCTATCCCTACCGCAAGGCCGGCCCTGTCGTCGAGAAGATCGACGGCAGCCTGACCGCCCCCGCTGCGCCCAAGATCGGCGTGGCAAAGCCGAAGGTCATCATCCCGGTCTTCCCGGGCACCAACTGCGAGTATGACACCGCCCATGCCTTTGCCCGCGCCGGTGCGGACCCCGAGGTGCTGGTCATCCGCAACCTGACCCCCGCTGACGTCACCGCCAGCTGCGAGGCACTGGTCAAGGCCATCAACGAGAGCCAGATCGTCATGCTGCCCGGCGGCTTCTCCGGCGGCGACGAGCCGGACGGCAGCGCAAAGTTCATCGCCTCCTTCTTCCGCAATCCTGCGGTCACTGAGGCAGTCCGCGACCTGCTGCAGCACCGGGATGGTCTGATGCTGGGCATCTGCAACGGCTTCCAGGCCCTCATCAAGCTGGGTCTGGCCGCTTACGGCGACATCCGCCCCATCACGGCCTGCGACCCGACCCTGACCTTCAACACCATCGGCCGCCACCAGAGTATGCTGGTGCGCACCCGCATCGCCTCCACCGGCAGCCCCTGGCTGTCCAAGTGCAGCGTGGGCGACCAGCACACCGTGGCCATCAGCCACGGTGAGGGCCGCTTCGTGGCACCTCAGAGCGTGCTGGACACCCTCATCGCCAACGGCCAGATCGCGACCCAGTACGTCGATCAGGACGGCAGCCCCAGCATGGACATGAAGTACAACCCCAACGGCTCCGTCCTCGCCATCGAGGGCATCACCAGCCCGGATGGCCGTGTCTTCGGCAAGATGGGCCATTCGGAGCGCAGCGGCGAGTACCTGTACAAGAACGTTACCGGTGACAAATATCAGCCGATCTTTGAGGGCGGCGTGGACTATTTCAAGATTTGATGGTAGAATAGGAGAAAACCTCTCCGTCATTGCTTCGCAATGCCACCTCCCCTAACGAGGGGAGGCTTTGGCATTTCGTAAAGCTTTATCTCTTCGCCAGAGGCTCCCCTCG
>OHNG01001105.1_pt1 | contig 10133 bp, 10 predicted proteins | sample 1569511 | NCBI WGS metagenome assembly OHNG01 (sample SAMEA3879530, study PRJEB24766) | human gut metagenome | biome: human-associated habitat; feature: feces | place: USA | collected 1985/1987
TCAGAAGTCAAAGGGATATCGACATGGCTTCGTACCGTGGCAGATATTCTGGGGGATTCCGCCTATGAGAGAAACAAGTACCGGGAAGGCTGGCGGAAGGTGGTGTATGAAAGGCTTTGGCGCATGGTGTCAGCACTTAAAAGCGGTTTTGCCGCCAGTGCCGGAGTTATTCTTTTTACGCTGCCCATACAGCTCTGGTTCTTTTATGAGATCCCTGTCTACTCGGTATTATTGAACCTGCTGGTGTTGCCCTTTATGAGTGTGGTGATGGCAGGGGGAATCCTGTCATTGATCCCTGGACTGGGAATTGCAGGGACGGTGGATTGTCTGATCCTGTGGTGGTATGAATGGATCTGCGAACGGTTCGGAGAACTGCCGGGAGCGGTATGGTGCGTGGGCCGCCCGGCAAAGTGGCAGATGGTCGTTTATTATAGTGGGCTATTTGTGTTGATCATTGGCAGGAATTATGCGGAAAAATGGAAGCGGCAAAGACTTTATGCAGCTTATGTGGCGGAAAATAATCATGGAGACGGACACCGCACTGAAAGAGAAAGGCAGCGTCGGGAAACACGCAGAGTGGATGATAGCGGTAGGGGTAGAAAAAGAGAGAGTAACAGAAAAAAGATGCAGCATTCTGACAGGTACTCTGAAATATGTCCCACCAGATGGCGGCATGTTTTAGCAAATTTTTGGTATACATGGCAGGGAGTGATGACATATAGGAACGGAGTTATGTGCCGAATTGTAGCCGCAATGATTTTAGTATTAATAGTTGGTTTACTGACCGGCAATTTTGATCGGGGAAGCCGTGTGACTTTTCTGGACGTGGGACAGGGAGACGGTATCGTGGTGGAGACCGGGCAGGGGGCATATCTTTTTGACTGCGGCAGTACCAGTCGGAGGAAAATCGGTGAATATGTGTTGAAGCCTTATCTCAAGAGCCGGGGAATCCAGTCTCTACGCGGTGTGTTTGTATCGCACCCAGATGAAGACCATATGAATGGCATATTGGAACTGCTGGAGAACGGTGGAGAATGGGGAATTACCGTGGAGCAGATGTTTCTGCCTGCGATTACGGAAGCGGAGCGCAGGGAGGCTTTTGAAAAATTGCTTGTTGCCGCGGAATATGCCGGAGTACCGGTAAGTTACATAAAATGTGGCGATGAGATCAGGGATAGTCGACTCCGGCTGCGGTGTCTGCACCCGGAGGAGAATACGACCCTTGCGGATGCCAATGCCTATTCGGAATGCTTCTACGTGGAGGTATTTGCGAAAGCAGTGAAGTGGGGCGCGGCAGAGGGGATGGAAGCAAGTGGAGAGGGCGGAAGAGCTGCTAGCGAAGTTTACGGTGAGAACGGCAGCTTTGCTGTCGGAGTTACTGGTGAGAGAACCGGTCATGGCGATACCGGTGAAAGGAAAAACTTCGGCGTGGGTGCCGGGAAGCTAAGCATTCTCCTGACAGGGGATGTGGAAGGCGAAGGGGAGCAGCAGCTGACACAGGAATTGCAGACGTTGAAGACGTTACGGGAAGCGAAGACGTTACGGGCAGCGCAGGAATCACAGGCTTTGCAGAATGCGCAGAAATTGCAGGAATCGCAGGAACCGCGAGAACAGCAGGAGTTGTGGGAATCACGGAGACAAGGGGGCTTCAAGGTAGACATCCTGAAGGTAGCGCATCACGGCTCAGGCTATTCCACCAGTTCTGAGTTCCTTGCCGTCGCCGGCCCCGCTGCCGCCATTATCTCCTGTGGTCGTAACAATTCCTATGGCCATCCCCATGCCGCGACGCTACAGCGCCTGGAAGATGCTAAGGTCCCCTGGTACCTCACCACTGACTATGGAGCTCTGACAGTAACCGTCGACAGTCACGGAAACCGGCTGCAAGGGTATCTGAGAAGAAAATAAGCCGTTGGGGTTCTAGGTAGTTGGGGCATGAGAGGAAGAAAAGTAAGAATAAGCCCCGGGGAAGTCAAGAAGCCGGGGCGTGAGAGAAAGAAAAGTAAGAATAAGCCCCGGGGAAATCGAGAAGCCGGGGCGTAGGAGAAAGAAAAGTAAGAATAAGCCCCGGAGAAGTCAAGAAGCCAGTGTGCAGAAGGAGGAAAAGTGAAAACTACACGCGAAAATATAAAAAACAGAATAGAAGAAATTAATAAGGAATTAGAAAAGATAACAAAATTGGACAAAAAATTTCCGCAAGGAGAATTGCAATGCTTCAAAAATGAAAACCGCTACAAATGGAAAGTAAAAGAGGAAAATGGAATACGCTATCTTCCGAAAACCGAAAGAAATCAGGCAGAAATACTGGCATTGAAGAAATACTATGAGTATAGAAAAAAGGAATTGGAGAGTGAAGCAGCGGGATGGGAAGCCTACTTGAAGAAGACAGACAAGATGAAAATAAACTCCGAACATCTATTAAATCATCCGGAATATGGAAAATTGCTGGCTAAGAATTTCAGACCATTGGATAAGGAATTAGAGCGGTGGCAGGAGGAACCCTATGAAAAATGTACAAAGCATCCGGAAAATTTATTGGTACAAGGAACGCATGGGAAGATGTTGCGGTCTAAATCAGAAGCAATTATTGACAGAGCACTATATCAAAACAAAATACCATTCCACTATGAAGAAAAACTGATTTTGGATGGAATAATTTTATATCCGGACTTCGTGATGCGACATCCCTTTACGGGACAATATTTCTATTGGGAGCACTTTGGGATGATGGATAATCCGGATTATTGCAATCATGCTTGTGACAAAATAAAGCTATATTGCCGATATGGTATCATTCCTTCGGTAAATCTGATTCTCACCTATGAAACAAAGCAGTGTCCTCTGAATGCAGACAAAGTAGAAATGATCTTGCAGGAATATTTTGGTTGTAGCAAATGGGATGCCGTGGTAGGATAAAACATATCAGTAATAGTAAAATAAGGGGGATATGCAAAATGAAGCACCTGATCATTGTAAAATTTAAAGAGAATATATGGAACCGGGAGGATGCGGCGAGCAGGGAGATGCTTGCGGACATCAAGAAGATCTTCAATCGGACGAAGCAGATAGAAGGCGTTCATACGGTGAACATTTATGAAAATGTGACGCCGAGACCGAACCGTCATGACCTGATGATCGAAATGGAGATGGATCAGGAGGCGCTGCCTGTGTACGATGCTTCTGCGACCCATCAGGAATGGAAGGCAAGGTACGGGAAGTATATTCAGACTAAGACCATTTTTGATTACGAATAAAGTATATAATTTTATGAGATAGGAGAAAACGAGAATGAAAGAAAACCAGAATATGATTGCAGGTCAGATCAATTAACAGATGACAGAAGGGCTGGAGGCAGTTATGGAAGAATTTGATATCAGAGAAGCTGCGCCGAAAGATGCAGAGAAGATCATCGCATATTTAGCGCAGGTAGGTGGAGAGACAGATTATCTGTCCTTTGGAAAAGAAGGGCTTCCTATTTCGACAGAAGAGGAAGAGAAATTCATACAGAATATAAATAAGGAGGAACATTCTGTTCTCTATGTAGTATGGAAAAATGGAGAGATCATCGGAGATGCCAGCCTAAGCGGATTCTCCAGAAGGATGAGCCACCGTGCCGAATTCGGAATCTCTGTGGTCAAGTCGGAATGGGGGCAGGGAATTGGCAGGGCGCTGTTACAAAAATGCATTATGTATGCAAAAGAACATACGATAGAACTGATCAATCTGGAAGTTCGAAGCGATAATATACGAGCTATTCATGTCTATGAGAAATATGGCTTCCGGAAAATCGGGACCTCGCCGGCGTATTTTAAGATCGACGGGGAATACTACGATTTTGATCTGATGGTATTAGATCTTAGATAGGAAAACTACAAAGAAACACAAAGGAGCCATAACACCATGGAATTTTTTGACATCGTAGATGAAAAAGGCATTCCCACAGGGGAGACCATAGAACGCACACAGGCACATAAAAAGGGTGTCCGCCACAGAACCGCCCATATCTGGATCGTGAGGGAACAGAACGGAAAAGCCCAGCTGTTATTGCAGAAACGCTCTGCAGAAAAAGACAGCTTTCCGGGGCGGTTCGATACTTCTTCCGCCGGACATATTCAGGCGGGGGACGAGCCGGAGGAATCTGCAATACGGGAACTTCACGAAGAACTGGGAATCCAGGCATCTAAAGAGGAACTGCAATTCGCCGGATGCTTTGATATTCAATACGAAAAGGAATTTCATGGAAAAATGTTTCGGGACAACGAGGTTGCATTCGTCTATATGTACACTAAGCCGGTAGATGCTGCGAAGCTTATCCTGCAAAAAGAGGAAGTGGAGAGTGTGGAGTGGTTCGATATGGAGGAACTGGATACCGCATTGCAGCCGCCTAGAGATCAGCGATTCTGCGTTCCCATGGAGGGATTCCAAATCGCGAAACAATGGCTGGAGAGCAGAAAATAAAGGTTGATCGCTTCGCATAGATAGTAGAGCCAGAGAAGGAGATCGCTGAGACACTGATGGAGGCAGAAGAATTCCGACAGGCAGAGAGAAGATAGGCATGCGCAGGTGTACCTGGCAACAGATAAGTAAAGCATATAAGTGGACAATAAAAAAGAACTGTCTTCCTGGGAAGCCAGTTCTTTTTATTGCCAATATAGCTTAATATCTGATGAAATTACTTCACAGTCACGGAAGTGATGTGAGGGTTCACACCTTCGTACCAGTACAGGAAACCTTCCATATCGATGGTGTCACCGATCTTTAAGTTCTTTACTGCGTTGTAAACATCGGTGGTGTTGTCGCACAGATAAGACTCAACGGTGAAGGTATAGGTCTGACCATTCAGAGAAACGTTGAAGTACAGGTCGTTACCGTCTTCACCGGAACCATCGTAGTTGTACAGGAAAGCAACATCGTTGCCGTCAGCATCCTGACCTGCAGCTTCTACAGTCATACCCTTGAAAGCTACGAACTGGTTCTGGTAGTTGATCAGATCATCGGTGCCTAACAGATCGGTCACATCGGTAACGGGAGCGATGTAGTTGCCCTCTTCGATCTCGAAGGTAGCACCTTCAGCAATCTCTACTTCACCGGACCACTCGGTCTTATAACCGGTTACTTTGATCTTGGTACCGGGTACCAGCTTAGCATAATCCTCTTCGGAACATACGGAATTGTAGATGAAGTAAGCACCATCCTGATCCTGGGTGTACAGGGTAGCCTTATCTTCCCACCAGGACTGTTTAGCCTGAACATAAGCCTCGATCACAACTTCGGAATCGAGATCAGCAGCCATGTACTCTTCGTAGGTCATAACACCCTCGGATTTCTCATCAGCAACAGCTTCAGCAGCCTCGGTAGAAGCTTCGGTAGCAGCGGCTTCGGTAGTAGCGGCTTCGGTAGTAGCAGCCTCGGTGGTGGCAGCAGCGGTAGATTCAGCAGCAACGTCTGCATTGCTGTTTCCACATGCAGCGAGAGACAGAACCAGAGCCATAGCCATGGTTAATGCAAGTGTCTTCTTTTTCATAATAATCCTCCATTCCTGCGCTTGTGGCGCATATGGGTCTGTGCAGATACACAGACATCTCCTCAATTTATCCGGCGCATTCAGACACCGAACAGTTCCATTATACCTGAAATGCAAGATAAATCAAGATTTTTTGCAAAAAGAGCCCCATGCGCAGGATAATACCACCAGATATTATCTTACGAATGGGGCTGAAAAATTACTTCTTTCTGTTTTTTAAATATTCCCGCCCTACATACAGGAGGATCAGAAGCCAGGTGACTGCAAGTGTGCTTAACAGGATCACGGAAGCCCGGGGCATGGCACCCAGTTCCTTTTTGCCGAAGGAGGCATCACTTCCCTGACCGAGACGGTACAGGCTTTCTACATCGCTGTAAAGCTTTTGCATGTAGGTATCATCCACAGTCTCTTTTCTGCGGGTGGACTTCACCACGTTTTCAATCAACTGTCCGGAGGCATCACGTAAGGATGCGGAACCGTTAAATACCGGTGTAACGAAGGTGTTGTCTACGTTGTTAAGCAACAGTTTGGAAGCCTCAATTTTCACCGCATAATGCGTACTGTTATCCGCACCGCATTCGGACAGATAATCCTGATACTCTGCGGAGTTCTGTGCCTTAGAGGTTACAGGTACATAGCCTTCTGTCTCGGAATAAGCAATCTGCACATCGTTGGTGAGCAGATACTGGGCAAACAGCCAGGATGCCAGTACTTCCTGAGAGTCTGATTTATTGAAGACGCAGACGGAAGGACCCTGAGAGATCATTTCGGGATGCTCCGGGTCAAACTGGGGAATCATCCGCACGGCGGTCTCAAACTGCACCAGAGAATCCTCGCTGATATCCGACAGCGGAGCGTCCGTACCCATCCAGGTGGCTCCGGCGGTGGAATCAATGGCGAAAATACATTGCCCGGCATTCAGGAAGTTCGCAGGATAACCGGAGATCTTGAAGGTGGAAAAGGCACCGCTTTTTACATGTCCGGCAATACCATACAGGAGATCCGTGGTAGTATCGTTGAAAAGTTCAATGCTGCCGTCAGCCGTGGAATATCCCGCATTCTTTTGCTTTAACATCTGGATCATCATGTTATCGGTGGACTTGTAGATAAATGGGATCAGTACATTCTGCCCGTTGACCACATAGGTGCCGTCCGCATTTTGGGCGGTGGCAGCCTCGGAGACTTCCCAAATGAAGTCCCAGGTCAGTACATCCGGCAGAGTATATCCAAGATTTTCCACGTAGGTCTTATTCACGTAGCAGGCCTCGGTGGAACGCATGTAAGGAACGGCATAGTAATGACCGTCGATGGAGCATTCATTCAAAAACTGAGGAATGACTTCTTCTCTGGCAGGACCGTCATAGGCAAGCTCCGTGCCGCCCAGACCGTATTTTTCATCGGCAAACAGGTCATCCAGAGGAACTACGGTATTCTGCCCGGTGAGGTAGGTGGCAATGTGATCCGGGTAGGTGATGCAGACATTGGGTGTCGTATTGGTGGAAATATTGGTAATGACATCGTTGTAAATTTTGCCGTAATCCGTGTATAGATTCAGGTTCACCGTGATATTGGGATACAGGGCTTCAAAATCCGCAATGGCTTTCTTGTAGATTTCCGTCTGGGTTTTGTTGGTATCATTTTTCGCCCAGAAGGTGATCTCATAGTTCCTGGAAGTATCGAAATCCTCAGGAACAGTGAATTCCGGCAGACCTTTCGAACCATGGCAGCCGGTCAGGGACAGAGACAGAGTGCCCACGGCACATAATAATGCCAGTTTTTTGCTGAATCGACTCATCCTTTGGTACCTCCTCTGGCAACGCCTGCCATGACTTTTTTACGGAATACGAGGAACAACACCACCAGAGGAACGGAGATCACGACCACCGCAGCCATCATGGCAGGGATGTTCTCTCTGCCGAAACCATTCTCACGGATCTCCTGGATACCGTTGGACACCAGATAGTAATCCGGATCATCGGTGATCAGTCTGGGCCACACATAGGAGTTCCAGCATTCAATAACCTTCAGGATCACGATGGTGATCAGCGTGGGCTTACAGATGGGCACCATGACCTTGCGCAGATATCGCAGATCAGAAGTACCGTCCACCTTGGCGGCATAATACAGCTCGTCCGGAATCTGTGCGAAATTCTCTCGCAGCAGATAGATATAAAATACGCTGGTCACGGAAGGCAGAATCAGACCGGTGAAGGTATTACGCAGATCCAGGTTCGTGATAGTGGTGAAATTCGTAATGACCACCAGCTCGTTCGGAATCATCATCAGGGATAAAAATAACGTAAAGATCAGATCTTTTCCGGCAAAGTTCAACCTTGCAAACGCGAAGGCCGCCAGAGTGATGACCACCAGCATAATGGCAGTGGTGACCACAGTGAAAAACAAAGTGTTCCACAGGTATCTTCCCAGAGAAACAGTGGTAAAAGCGTCCACGTAGTTCTGCAAAGTGGGAGACAGGGTGAAAAACTTCGGAATATATTCTGCATTATAGGAGCCGTAGCTTTTTACGGAGGTCAGTATCATCCAGTAAAAAGGGAACAGTACGATCAGTGCCCACAGACACAGAAAAAAGTAGATGATCCCATTGCGGATATTGCCGTGGATCCGGGTGCGTTTCTCGATTTTTTCATAATCAGATGCAACATCAGACATCACAAAGACCTCCTTTCCTATACATAGTGGACATGCTTTTTGCTGACCAGCAGATTGATGCAGGTGATGGTCAGGACGATGGCAAACAGCAGGATCGCCGCAGCGGAAGCATAGGAAGGATATCCGCCGCTGTCGCCGTAGAGCATATCGTAGACGTAGCCGACAATGGTATTCATCTCTGCGGCATTTAAGTTCGTGCCGAACAGCGCCACGGCATCACTGTAGGCTTTGAATGCGCCGATAAAGCCGGTGATGATCAGGTAGAATACCATGGGGGAGATCATGGGCAGTGTAATCTTGGTGAACATCCGGAAACGGGAAGTGCCGTCCACTCTTGCCGCATTGTAGTACATGGGGTTCACACTGGCGAGAGCACTGGTCAGGATCAGAATCTTAAAAGGCATAACGATCCAGATGGTGTAAAAGCACAGCACGAACATTTTCGCCCAGTAGGGCCCGTCGATGAAATCCACGGAGCTGCCGCCGAAAAACTGGATCAGTAGATTGATCAGACCGTCGGAGTAAGGAGTCTTTTTGAAAAGAATCATGAAGACCAGACCGACCGCCAGAGTATTGGTCACATAGGGCAGGAAAAATATGGTCTGGAACAGATCCCGCAGCGGTTTGATGGAGCTTAAGGCGGCGGAGATCAAAAGCGCCAGTCCGGTGGAGACCGGAACGGTGATGATGACCAGAATAAAGGTATTTTTCAATGCCTGTAAAAAGTACGGATCGTGGAGCACATAGGAGTAATTGTACATGCCTATGCCGTAAAAGGTCTGGGATGCAGAATTGTAACCCTCTTCAAAGGAGTACACGAATACGTCGATAAGAGGATAGATCATAAAAGCACCCAGAAACAGGAATGCCGGCAATAGATAGAGCCAGGCTTTCATATTTTGTTTTTCCATAAGAAACCTCAATTCTTTCTGCAGCCCATGAATACCGCCGGACTGCAAAATCGGATAAAATATTAAAAACGGATGCGTTCTTCGGTGTCGGTGCAAAAGAGGAATACTTTTGCGGGCTTTAAGCCGAAATGCACTTTTCCGGTGGGAAGAGATTTCCCTTCGTCCGCATCAATGATGGAACGGATGGTAACATTCTGGGACTGCTCATGGGTGGAAACAATGCTCACATCCCGGCCCATGACCTCCAGACGTACCAGATCGCAGGAGAGCGGTCCGTCCTCTTTTAAGATGAAGCCTTCCGGGCGGATGCCGACATGCACGGGCTGATCCGATACTCCGGGAGTGGACAGGACAGCTTCGGAGCCAATATATAACTGCTCATTTTTTACCTCACCGGAAAATACATTGATGGGAGGTGTGCCGAGGAACTTTGCAACGAACAGATTCACGGGATCATCATATACGTTCTGGGGCTTGCCGATCTGCTGTACGATACCGTCCTTCATAACGACGATCATATCGGAGATGCTCATGGCTTCGTCCTGATCGTGGGTAACGAAGATGGTGGTGATCTGCGTCTCCTGCTGGATCCGGCGGATCTCTTCTCTGGTCTGGAGACGGAGTCTGGCATCCAGATTGGAAAGGGGCTCGTCTAAGAGAAGTACTCTGGGCAGCTTGACCAAAGCTCTGGCGATGGCAACACGCTGCTGCTGACCGCCGGAGAGTTCATTGGGTTTGCGTTCCAACAGGTGATCGATCTGTACCAGCTTTGCCGCTTCTTTAATTTTGGGGTTGTCCTTCGAAGTGATTGTCTGCATCCTGTCCATTCCTTTAAATCTTAAAATATCCAATTAACAAAATACGCCCGTTGTCATACGACCCGGGCGTTTTGTTCTAAATTAGAGAGCTGCTTTTGCTTTTTCAACAAGAGCGGTAAATGCTGCTGCATCATGAATAGCGATTTCGGACAGCATTTTTCTGTTCAGATCAATGCCGGCTTTCTTCAAACCATTGATGAATACAGAGTAAGA
>OHNG01001119.1_pt1 | contig 10065 bp, 9 predicted proteins | sample 1569511 | NCBI WGS metagenome assembly OHNG01 (sample SAMEA3879530, study PRJEB24766) | human gut metagenome | biome: human-associated habitat; feature: feces | place: USA | collected 1985/1987
GCAGCCTATGTCAGTATTCAGTCAGTTGGGAAAGCACTGAACATTTCAGACGAACTTGCAAGCACAACAGCAAGATTAAACCTGATGAATGATAAACTGCAATCAACGGAAGAATTGACTAACATGGTTTATGCTGCTGCACAAAATTCAAGGGGGGCATTTTCTGATATGGCTGCAAATGTTGCCAAAATCGGAAATCTTGCGGGCGATGCTTTCAGCAGTTCAGAACAGATTGTTGTTTTTGCTGAACAGTTGAACAAGCAGATGAAACTTTCAGGAGCATCTACACAGGAAGCAAGTGCGGCAATGTTACAGTTGACGCAATCGTTAGCCAAAGGTTGCCTGAATGGTGATGAACTTACTTCTGTTATGGAAAACGGTTCAGCGGTAACAAAAACGATTGCTGAGTATATGGGAATTACCCAAGGAGAACTTAAAGACCTTGCAGCAGAGGGACAAGTTACATCTGATATAATTATTGCAGCAATGCTTGGTGCAGCAGATCAGACAAACGCAGCCTTTGAAACATTACCTATGACGTGGGCAGATGTTTGGCAGAGCATGAAAAACAGTGCTTTGGTTGCGTTCCGTCCAGTATTGCAAAGAATCAACGATTTGGCGAACAGTCAGGCGGTTCAGACTTTTGTAAATGGTGCGATTGAAGCAATGGCAGTACTTGCAAATATCGTATTGAACATTTTTGACCTGATTGGAACAGTTGGCGGTTTTATTGCTGATAACTGGTCAGTGATTAGTCCTATCATTTATGGTGTTATTGGTGCGTTGGCGGTATATGCAGCCTACCTTGGTATTGTAAAAGCTATTGAGATAGCATCCGCAGCAGCAAGCATGATTCATTCATTGGCAATGTCGGCAAAGATTGCTGTTATGGCAGCAGTTACCGGGCAGACAATGGCAGCAACCGCTGCACAGATGGGGTACAACGGTGCTTTATATGCGTGTCCTGTTGTTTGGATTATTATGTTGCTGATCGCACTTATTGCAATAATTTTTGCCGTATGTAATGCAATAGCCAAGATGACAGGTATTGCAAATTCAGGGTTCGGTGTGATTACTGGTGGTGTGAACGTGGTGATTCAGTTCTTCAAGAACTTGGGTCTTACCGTGGCAAACATTGCTTTGGGTATTGGTAACGCCATTGCAGCACTTGCATCCAATATGATGACGGCATTTCACAATGCTATCTGCAACGTACAGTCATGGTTTTACAACCTGTTAAGCACGGCACTTTCAGTCATTGAAGGTATTTGTTCAGCACTGAATAAGTTACCGTTTGTTGAATTTGACTATTCAGGCATTTCATCCGCAGCGGATGACTATGCAGCCAAAGCAAGTGAAGCAGCCGGAAACAAAGAAGATTACCAGTCAATCAGTGATGCGTTCAATGAAGGTTTCACAACCTTTGATGCATTTCAGGACGGTTGGGCATCAGATGCTTTCAATGCGGGGGCAGCATGGGGGGATGGTATTGCTGATAAAGTATCAAATTTCAGTTTGTCAGACTTGTTTGGTAAAACGGAAGTACCTGACCCGGCATCATATGCTGATGGTTTCAATGATGTAATAGCAAATTCCGGCATTGGTGACGGTGTTGGAAGTATTGACGATAACACAGGCAAAATCAAGGATTCTTTGGAAGTATCAGAGGATGAATTGAAGTATTTGCGTGACATTGCAGAGCAAGAATCAATTAACAGATTCACAACCGCAGAAGTAACTATCAACCAAACAAACAACAATAATGTTTCATCTGATACTGACCTTGATGGTTTTATCACTGCATTAGATGATGCAATGGGTGAAGCAATAGAATCTATAACGGAAGGGGCAAAATAAAAGATGGATGCAAATGGAATTGTAAAAAAAGTACATCAGGCAGCGATTGATGCCATGGAATCAACAAAACCCGTAAATGTGTATTTTGGTAAAGTGGTGAGTGCTTCACCGCTGAAAATCAATGTTGAACAGAAGATGATACTGGGTGAAAAACAGTTGATTCTTTCAAGGAATGTGACAGATTTCAAAACTAAGATAACGGCGGGGAATATCAAGAATTATTACTATACCGGGGATGTAAATTCAGGGACAGCACCAGTTTCCCCGTCACACGTTCATGCTGTCGGAACGATTGAAGTCACCGTACACAATAGCTTGGCTGTCGGTGATGGTGTCATTCTAATAAGACAGCAAGAAGGTCAACGCTTCATTGTTGTGGATAGGATAGGATAAAACACAGGAAATGCAAAAGTCCTTGGTGCAGATCAGGGACTTTTGTTTTGGCTTGAAAGATGATATTATTAAGGCAAATAAAAAAGGGGTGAAGTAATATGTCACAATCAATGCCGTCATTTTGGGATAGTCCTTATTTTGTCCCTGAACCTGACAACTGGCATCTGACAGAGGATGCCCCGGAAGAATTAAAGAAAGAATTTGCAGAGTACATGAAAGACGAAAAGGGTATCAAGGTCAGACAGTTGTTTTCAGAAGTTGATTTTCCACCTACAATGACACAATTTTTTGATTTAGACAGTGATGAACTACTGGATGAAAAGATTAGAGTGTTGACGGCGTTAAAAGATGGAAAGCAGATTGCAGATATTCCAAACTTTTATGCTATTTTGGAATTATACCCCAAAGACGGGGAACATTGGGACTAAAAATGATGAAAGCGGTTCAATCTATGGAAATTAAAAGAAAGGGGTGACGGGTGATGTCAAGTAACTGGTACAAGAACAATGAAACAGATCAGATTTGGTGGAAAGATACACCTGATTCAGTCGGTGAATGGCTGTTCAGTTTTGACAAAAAGCAAGTGTTCAATATGTTTGCTGATTATCCGCACAACCTAACACCTGAACAGAAAAAAATATTTGATGAAGAAAATCCTGAATGGTGTGAGTTCTTCAAAGATAGAGTATAGAAAGCACGGTCAAATAGCCGTGCTTTTAGTTTATCAAGTAATTCAACCAAGCGTTTATATAAGCGTTATATGAATCCCTGATATAATACTTTTACCCTGTCATATGGGTAAAATATTATTTTGGAGGTTTCAGAAGATGAAGAAAAAGAAGATTGTGGTCAGTGTGCTATTGGTATGCCTGTTGTGTGTGAATTTGGTGAGTATGGCAGTCAAAGCAGAAACAACATCAACTATTCATTCTGTATCAAGTTGGTATGATTTCAAGGATGCAGTACAGTATTCACAGGATGGTGATATAATTGTTGTTCATGGTGAAATTGATTTAGGTACTGATGTTAAAATCGGCAGCAGTTCCAAGCATTTGACCATAAAGAGAGGTTCAGCAGATAGCCGTATTGCTTTTGAATACATCAATGAAGCGGTAACGAATATAACATTTGACGGTGGTGGGATTGCTTCATCCTATTCTTGGATAACAAGCAAGTATGAAACAACTTTCACAAATTGCAAGTTCAATGATTTTGGAAATAGTGAAAATTATTCAAGTAGCGGGAGTGTTGGCGGTGCGGTAAAAATTCAGTCAGGTTCATGCGTGTTCAATGATTGTACTTTTGAAAACAGTTATGCCCTTGCGGGCGGTGCTATTGAAATACAGGGGGATTCACAGGTTGAAATCAATAACTGCAATATAAAAAATTGCGGTGCAGTTACTTGTGGCGGTGCTATTGATAACAGCTCGTATGCTGCAACCTGTACGATAACAGGCGGGACAATAACAGGAAACAAGGCGAATGACTTTGGTGGTGGTGTATCTAATGCCGGAAATACAACTATTACAGGAACAAAAGTGTATGCAAACAGTGCCGTGAATGGTGGGGCTGATGTAGCAACCACAATTTCAGGAGTGACAACGCTGACAGATACAGTTGAACAACTCAATGAACTGTTCAGTACGGACAACCTTGAAGTTACCGGGTGGGTCTGTGATTATGATTTTGATGAAAATATTTATATTCCTGATGTAGACCCAACAAAGGAAAATGCGCTGCTGAAATTGGAATATTCAGAAAAGCAGCCGGAAGCACCTGAACCAACAGACCCGGTTGAACCGTCAGAGCCTTCCGAACCATCAACTGACCCGTCAACAGAGCCATCAACACCAACAGACACGGAAAAGCCGGATGAAACCGAACCCGGAACAGAACCAAGTGAAACACCTGAACCAACACAGCCGGGGAAAGAAGAACCTGATGGTAAAACAGATCAATCAAAATCTGATGATGCAGTCAATACGGGAAATTCAGGCAATACAACAACGGACACTACAAACACCAATACAAGCACTGTAAGCAGTGGGGACACAGTGAATAGCACCACAACTAATACTACAACCGATAATTCAAGCAGCCGGGTTGATAATTCAAAGGTAAATAGCACAGGTGACACCAGTACAACCACAACGACAAATACAACGAACAACTATTATCAGACAGCAACTGGGGACACATCACAGCCTGTTATTCAGGATAGCACCCCGCAGCATGAAAACAATACATATATTGTCTATCCAAACAGCAATGAAATGGCTGCAAGTTCTGCCGGAATGGATGAAACGGTCAAGACTTCTGACCCGGTGCAGAATCTGAACATTGATGCAAAGGGTGTTGACTGTAAGATTGAAGTGGTAGATGGAAAATACAACATCAGCATCAATGCTGAACAACAGCAGACAGCGGTGGATGATTCTATAAAAGATAACAGTATGGATTGGTTGCAGATCATTCAAGTAGTGTTGTTGGTTGTCATTCTTATATGCCTTGTCAGAAAGCCTAAAGAACGCTAATGATAAAATATAGGGGTGTGGGGTAGAAATGCCCTATATAACGCTTATATGAGTGGTCAGCGGTATTGTAGCATGGTAAAATACAGGTGCTATGAAGGAATAAGCAAGGTCAAGGGTTCAGCGGTGGCAGTGCCACCATATTGCCACCGCCCCACAAGATACGCAGAGAACGGAAAAGATTTCTAATTCTGAACTTTTTGAAAAAACCTGATTTTACAAGGCTTACAAGGTCTTTAGAGATACGCAGAGAGATAGAAAAACGGTGTTTCAACAGACTTACCATATAGAGACAATAGTTGCACTACATCGGACAGATTTGTAAGAATCCTTGATTTTAGGCACTTTGAGAGGTTTTTCAGGTTTGACCAGAGTGACCGAAAAACATACAAAAAGGCAATTTCTGATGGAGTAAATGTGTCTGTGGTATTGGACTGCGGCTTCGGAAACACATCAAAGGAAAAGTAATATTTTTATCATTCAACTAAATAACAGAAGCGTGAAAGACCGTTCATTTTCAAGAAAAATTGAAAGTGAGTGGTCTTTTTTTATACCTTTAAAACGGATTTTTATTAAGACGTTTTAAAGGGCTGATTCGATGTGTTCGAGAAAGGCGATATTATGGAGACGATCCGGAATGTAGATGTAAACAGATTGCATGATTTCAAAAATCATCCATTTAAAGTAGAGATGAATACAGAATTGTGCGAGCTTATGAGAAGTATTGAAAAAGAAGGAGTGCTTGTGCCACTTCTTGTAAGGACTAATCCATACGGTGATGGATATGAAGTTATATCAGGACATAGAAGGAAGGAGGCAGCAATTTGGGCAGGAGAGACGAAGGTTCCGGTTGTGATAAGAGAATTAGATGATGATCAGGCAGTTGTGGCAATGGTTGATTCTAATCTGCATAGAGAGAATCTCAAACCTAGCGAGAAAGCATTTGCGTATAAGATGAAGCTGGATGCAATGAAACATCAGGGAAAGCACCTTGACAGTGGAGCTTTGGCTCAAGTTGGACCAAAGTTTACAGATGGAAGTCAGCTAAATGAGAAGGGCAATAATACAAGTACAATAAATAGTAATGAATTACTTGCAAGACAGGTGGGAGAGAGTGTGGCACAGATAAAACGATATATAAGGCTTACAAAGCTTATCCCAAAGATACTTGATATGGTTGATGATGGGAAGATTGCATTCACGATTGCAGTAGAACTGTCTTATCTGTCGGAGAATGAGCAGTATGAGCTTCATGCAGTCATGGATTTAGAGCAGTGCACACCATCATTGTCGCAGGCAAACAGGATGAAACGTATAAGTCAGAGCGGAAAGCTGGATATGGATGCAATCTATTCAATATTGGAAGAGGAAAAACCGAACCAGCGGGAACAGATTAAGATTTGTGCCAGTACACTTGAGGAGTATTTCCCAGATGATTTTACTCCAAAGCAAAAGGTGGAACTTATAGAGAGGCTCGTAAAAGAGTGGCATGAAAAACAGATTAAAGATAATGGAAGGAACAGGTGATTATATGAATAAAAATCAGAATATACGATTTAATATGGATAAGGAATCTGATATTATGGCATGGGAGAGCCTTCACAGCAAAGATGTGGGGGAAAGATTTAAGTCACAAAACAGGTTCGTGATTGAAGCAATCAATTATTATTATGAGAGAGTTATGCGTATACAGGAAGATCCATATCTGGAAACAAGGGAAAAAGAAGATGCATTTGCGGACAGGATAGTTGGAAAGGTAGAAAGGAAAGTACTTTCCAATCTTCCTGCCTTACTGGGATTATATGTAAAGAAAGATTATGAGGAGGAATAATTATGGCGATAGACAGGACAGTTAAGTTTACAGTGAGATTAAATATGCTTAATCCGGCTCATGTAACTATTAATAAGGTTCTGAATGAGTTAAATTTGGATATATTTAAGTCAAAGAATCAGTTTTTTATAGATGCAGCAACTTATTATATCGAGAATTATGGGCAGGAAGAATTAACGCAGCCAAAGAAAGAGAAAGAGCCGGAGTTTGTATCAACAGAAGATATGGAAGCAATTGAGGAAAGAATCAGGCAGGCGGCAAAGGAAGAAGCACGTCAGGAAGCCAATAAGGAAGTTATGACAATGGTAGGAAGTCTGCTGGCTGCAATTCAGACTGGTGGAGGTGCTATGTCAGTAATGAATAAAGCTGATGCTGCTATGGAGACAGGAACGAAAAGCATATCTGATGAGGAGTCAGAGGATTATGAAGAAGATGAGACATTAGTACAGAGTGCACTAAGATGGATGATAAATGATTAGCAATAGAATATAGATTATAGAGACAGGGACTGTGTAGAAATACATGGTCCTTATTTTTATCTGCAAATATTGTAGCGACTGCCGGCATAAAACGATGGCAGAAATAAAAAGCGACTGAACAATCCGACGGCAGTAACTTAAAATGCCGTAATAATCCGACAGCATGGAACTTGAACGAAAGAAAGTCGGAAAAAGAACAAAGGAAAAGTGATGGCACAAAGCAACGGCATTATATAAGAGCGACGGCATAAAGTGAAGTCAGCTATGAAAAATGCTGTAACAAATTGCCGTCAATTAATGTGAAAAGACACCTTTACGAGATTTTAGACAATTATCAGAGCAAGAGATGCTTCAAGCAAGGGGCAAGAGAAGTTCAAATACAGCCCTCGGCGTTTGAGAGCGAAATACACCCTCCGCACAAAACTTCGTTTTGTACTCCGGGGATTTCGCGATTGCATCGAGCCTGAGAATAAATATTACTATGGCTGCATTTGAAGAATTAAATGTAGCTGATAAAAAGAAGGAGATGATAGCAATGCCAAGACATTCATTTATACAGATGACGAAACTCCATAATGTCATGGGGAGAATTGATTATATAACAAGTACAGTTAAACAGGAAAATCTATATGCCATATATGCGACACAGCCACTTCGTTCTTTTTGGAAAGATCTTGCAAAATGCAACAGAGAAGAATTTGCTAAAAGTGGAACGATAGGAAAATATATTGAGGCAAGAGAGCTGATTATAGCATTACCGGAAGGCTTGTATCATTATGAGCATGATTATCTTATCAAACATTTTGCTACGGATTTCAAGAAAAAGTATGGTGTGGACTGCTATGCAGCCCTGCATCATAACAAAAGAAAGACAAACTTTCATATTCATCTGATATTTGCAGAGAGGACGAAACTGGAAAAGCCGGTTGTTAAGGTAGCATCAAGAAACATGTTCTATGATGAAAGAGGGAAACATGTGCGTACTAAGAAAGAAATATTGGATGCAAGTGGTGACATCCGTAATGGCTGTAAGATTATCAGAAAAGGCGAGGTCTATGAGAAAAAAGAGTTTTCTATAAAAGTCGATAGATTTAAAAAGGATTCATTTCTTGATGAGGCAAAGGTGTTTTTTACAAATGAAATAAATCAGCTTGTGCTGCATGAAGAGGATAAACTTAAAGTCTTTGATAAGAACAGTCCATATCTTGCTACTAAAAAAATAGGCAAAAATAATCCAATGGAAGAACAAATAAAGGCTGACAATGAGGTACGACAGGAATGGAACAGGACTGTTGACAGAGCAATTGTAAGCGGAGTGTCAGAAGAGGACATATCAAGGATAAAGAAGAATGAAATAACAGAAAAGGTAAGGTATTCCATAGATTTATATGGAGACAGACCGGATCTTCTTGCAAGTATTATAAAGCTTGCTATTGCAGTGCTTGAACTTCTTATTAATCGCATTATGCTGGCTGCGGTTGGTGTGGCAGAAAAGATGCTGGATATTGTGCCAGAAGAAAGTAGAAATATTGAGGCTAAGACTTATCCAACAATGCCAACAATGTCACCACTTGCAAAAAAATACCTAAGTCTTCAGAATATCTATGATGAATTACAAAAGCAAAATGAAGCAATATTTGCGCAGGAGCATAAACGCAGCGAGCTGGAGATAGAATTGTCAGAATGTAATGGTGCATTTAAGGCACGAAAGCGTGGAGGGTTGCAGAATCAAATATATGAACTGAACAAACAGATTGATAATATGAAACGCTATTTGTCATCTATTGTGCAACGACATGGTTATGATAATGTAAGGGATTTTTATAGTACTTATTATGCGGCCAAAGGTGAATATGCTGATTATGTGAAAGATGTTGAGGAATGGAATGTTAATCACGTTAAAAAGAATGAGAATATTCCAACTGAAGAGAATAGGACAGATAGATATCAGATTGGCGAGGAAAGGGATAAAAACAGATATATGGATAGAAACTATGTAGAGAAGAAAAGATAAAAGAAGATAGAATATTGGGTGATGGAGTGAAATCCCTCACCCTTTTTTGTGTTGATAAATGTAGAACTAGTTAATCAATAATCATAACATTATTTTGCTTGCAAGTGTTCCGATAAAAGAATATACTTATAGTAGACTAATTGTATCGTTTGGAGGGAAATCATGGATTACATAACAACGGTAGAAATGTCAAAAAAATGGGGGATTTCATCAAGAAGAATTTCCCTTTTGTGTAGTCAGGGCAGAGTGCCTGGTGCAGAGAAAAAAGGGAAAACATGGCTGTTACCAAAGGATGCGGTAAAGCCGACTGATCCTCGTAAGAAGAATTAGATGACGTATTGGAGGTGAAAGGCACTTATGGGAAGACCAGAAGATTCCAGAGTAAAGATTCCGGCACTTGTACATTTTACAAGGCTTGGATATACCTATATGTCAATTAAAGATAAAGAACGTAACATAGACTATGATGGTGATACTAACATTTTTTATAGTCAGTTTTTGTCTGCAATTAATAGAATTAATCAAACAGAATTAACACTTGCGGATGCAAAGAAAATTATCGGAGAACTAAAGATTAAATTAGATAATGATGATCTTGGAAAATCATTTTTTCAGATATTGCAATCAGATATTAATGGAATAAAGTTGATTGATTTTAATGATATAAGCGGAACACAGAATGACTATACAGTAGTAACTGAATTACCATATGAAAATGGTGATGATAATTTTCGCCCAGATATTGTTGTGCTGGTTAATGGAATGCCATTATCATTTATAGAGGTCAAGCGTCATAATAACCGTGAGGGAATTCTGACAGAACGAAGTCGTATGGAGAGAAGGTTTGGAAATAAGATTTATCGACGGTTTGTTGGAATGACTCAGTTTACAGTGTTTTCTAATAATAATGAATATGATGACTCTGATATTGAACCAATTCAAGGAGCTTTTTATGCTTCC
>OHNG01001137.1_pt1 | contig 9943 bp, 5 predicted proteins | sample 1569511 | NCBI WGS metagenome assembly OHNG01 (sample SAMEA3879530, study PRJEB24766) | human gut metagenome | biome: human-associated habitat; feature: feces | place: USA | collected 1985/1987
TTAAGTTAACTCCGAATGATGGTGAGGCTCCAATGTATTTTGTGATTGTAAATGACACTACCCTGCGTCTGGTAAACGATAGCCTGCAGGAAGCTGTCAGCGATCTGAATTATGACATCATCAAGGTAAAGAAATAACAACCTAAACCCTAACCAGTAAAATCATCCTCGCTACAGCTATCTGTGGCGAGGATGATTTCGTTAAAAGGGAAGTCTGACACATCCCCCTTTTTATTTCTATCCCAATACTCCTTCTCCCTCCTGCAGGCGTTTCAGACGAAGCAATGCCTCTATATAATAATAGTCTGCATAGATAATAGAAGCATCTATCTCCGAATGAGCCGGCCAATGGCCTGTGCTATGAAGCAGGAAAGCCGGATTACTTTTACCGCTCTGATAATTGTCGGAACTCAGGCTTGTCAGCATTTCGATAGCGGCATCCTTGTAGTGTTTGCCCTTCCCATTGGGGAGATAGGCAGACAGTTCGAGCAGTGCGGAAGCAACTACGGCAGCCGCCGAAGCATCACGCGGAACATCGGGTATGCCTGGAGCACTGAAATCCCAATAAGGTACTTTGTCTTCGGGCAAGCGTTCCAGATAGACATCGGCTACTTTCTGCACAAAGTCAAGGTATTTGGGATCTTTCGTTTCACGATAGACTACGGTATAGCCATAAATAGCCCATGCTTGTCCACGTGCCCACATTGTGCTGTCCGCATATCCTTGATGAGTCACTCCTTTAATCAGGTTACCTGTAATAGTATCATATACTGCTACATGATATGAGGTATAGTCCGGACGGAACTGACACTTCATAGTCTTGTCGGCATGAGATACAGCGATGTCGTATAAGTAAGGATTCCCCCCGTTCTTTGCTGCCCAGAAAAGCATCTCAAGATTGATCATATTGTCCATGATGGTATTGTGGGGCCAGTTGCGGGGTTCTACTTCCCGCGGCCAGGACAGCATCGTGCCGACTACCGGATTAAACAAAGTAGCCAATGAATCGGCTGTGTCCAGAATCACTTGTTTGTAAGCGGGATTCTTGGTCAGGCGATATCCGTTGCCGTAGCTGCAAAAAACCAAAAAGCCCAGATCATGATCATAAGCCGGAATGCGGGAAAGGAACTCTAAGGATGCCGTAAACTTTTCGGCTTCTTCCAGTATATGCTTGTCTTGTGTATACTCATAATCATACCACAACACTCCCGGCCAGAAACCGGCACACCATTCTTCCTTCGTTGCTTTCCGACAGTTCCAATGATGTTCGTCTGCCATGACATTACGTGGCATCATTGTATAGTCTATACCCGAGTCTCCTTTCAGTTCTACCAGTGAACGTTGGGTCTGTTCCGCGCAATAATCCAGAGCTTTATTCACATCCAACGTACCGGAAGTCCGATGGGCACATGCACAAAAGCCTAGTACTACAACCAACCCTGCTACAATCTTCTTCATTTTTTCGTTCTATATCTTCGTGTTAGTTTCTTATTTTTTATTCTCACTTATTCTTTCTTATCATTTAGTTACCCGGAACCAGTCTACATCCGCCCATCCGCGATTTCCGTCATTAGGAGTGACGCAGAATAAACCGACTTTCGCTCCTATCCACTTTCCCTGCCGGGCAGTAAAAGGTTCTCCCGCTGCTGTATACTTCTTTCCATCGAGACTATAGGCAAAGGTGCAAACGGCTCCCTTGGCAACCTTTACCCGTAAGTAAACGGTCTTCCACTCATTATCAGCCACTCCCGGCATTTTCAGATATTCCACCGGAAAACTCGCCAGTTCCTTCACTTGTTCGGGGTGCTGTTGTTCCGCATCTTTGCATACGACTTGTTGCAGGATAAACTTGTCGCCGGCTTTACGGACAGACAAATAACTATAATCCCATCCCATTACTATCATTCCGGCTTGCTCTCCATCCTGCTTGGCGGTAAACGTCAGCTTGGTAGTAGCCGTAAACTCTTCAGCGGGAAACTTTTGCAGCAACAGATTAGGCACTTCCCAAAAGTTCACGAACTCTTTGGAAAGGCTGCCTGCATAGAGTCGGATATATCCCAGATCGGTCGTAAATCCGTAGGTATCCTGTTTGTTGGCATGCCACTGCCACTGTAATCCCAAGTGCCGTGTATCGAACTCGTCACTTTCCGGAGGAGTAGTTACCGGATACATCTTTCCGACATTCGGCTTTTTATAGGTGGTGACAGGTTCTCCGCAACCGTCTTTGTCTTTATCTACTCCGATCACAGGCCATTCATTCACCCATTTCATCGGATTGAGATGAATAACACGTCCGTAAGCCCCTTGATCCTGAAAGTGGACGAACCACGATTCTCCTGTATTTGTATCTACCCAGCCCCCCTGATGCGGACCGTTGATGGTGGTCTTCCCCTGCGCCATCACGATCTTTGATTCATAGGGACCATAGATATTCTTTGAACGAAGCACTAGCTGCCAACCGGTAGCTACTCCGCCTGCCGGAGCAAAAATATAATAGTAACCATTTCGTTTATAGAGCTTCGGTCCTTCTACCGTATGGTTCTTCCCGTCATTTCCATCGAACACCATTACCGGATCGGAGATCACTTCCGTTCCTTCCGCATTCAGTTCGCAAATAACCAGAATGCTGTTCACTCCGCTGCGGCTGCCGGCATAAGCATGTATCAGATATACTTTCCCGTCCTCGTCCCAAAGTGGCGTCGGGTCGATCATTCCTTTTCCAGCTTTCACCAATACGGGTTTGCTCCATGATCCTTTCGGATCTCTGGTCTTTATCATGTAGATTCCATAATCCGGATCGCCCCAATAAATATAAAACTCTCCCTTATGAAAGCGGATAGCAGGAGCCCATACACCTTTCCCATGCTGCGCTTTATCGAAAAACTCTTTGGGTTCCTGTACCGGCAACGCATAATTCACCAGCGACCAGTTTACCAGATCACGGGAATGAAGTATAGGAAGTCCCGGTATGCAATTAAAACTGGAAGCCGTCATATAGAAATCATCTCCTGCCGCACATACGTCCGGATCGGAATAGTCGGCATAAAGCACAGGGTTCTGATAAGTACCATTGCCTTTATCAGCCACCCAGGTCTGGGATATTTCCTGTGCACCCGCCCAAGTACAGCAAGCCATCATTCCTGCTATAAACAGAATCTTTTTACGCATATTACCTTACTAATAATTTCATTCAAACATACTAATCGTTATTCCTAAAAACAGGTTCTTTTTACCTTATATTAAAACCAATCTTTCAAAAACTGAATCCTTTATCTCTTTTCAACAATCTTATTACTGACCTATTTGCTTATATATACGAAGGGGATCAGGTAAATACCTAATCCCCTCGCAAAAATATTCCAAAATGTATCGTCATTCCCGGTAATACATCAATGTGCCGAAACCTAACTGATCAAATCCACCGCTATTCGGTCCATAGTTTCCACCACCTCCGTCGGGGCGCATTTGCTCTGCCCACTTCCCGCTGTAAATGGAAGATATACCTTTTGCCTTGCAATATCCATAGAACAGTTCCCATGCCGGTCTTTTCGTTCCGCGCTGGTCTGTAGATATAGTTGTATTGGTATAAGACGGATTTGAATAGGAAGTATAGGGGAAAGAATTGGAATCATATACAAAATCATCACCAACTAATGTTCCTTTATTGAAGGCTTCATCTTTGATCAGATTGTACTTGCCTACATACTCAGCCATTGCTACTGCCCTATAATTATCAAAAGCAAACAGGTCCTCACCGATACTATAAGCCATCTGACAGAATGCCCCCATCAATGACACACACAATGTCGCATGCCCTTGGTCACGTCCCGACTCTTCACACTGTCCCAAAATCTCATCAGAATCCGGATCCTGATGCAAAAAAGGAACTGCATTTTTGATATTTCCAGCTTCTTTATATCTTCCTTCTTCATTCTTAAAATATACGATAGCTTGATTAATCAGCACATTATCATCACACAATATTCCAATGGAAAGAATAGATGTCATCTGAGCCAGATCCCAGTTTAGCCAGTAATGCATATTGCCCTGTCCGCCGTTATGATTCTTAAGGAACATATTGGAAACACTGTAAAACGTATCTTTCATCCAAGTCTTGAACTTCTCAAAATCATTCCTATCCCATCCGTTGTAATCTCTGAGCAATTCCGCCGCATTTGCCCACTGATGTGCCTGAATAGGTATCAAATATAAATTAGGGTCTGGAATATTATTAGTATAACCTTCCATTCTCAATATACCCTTGCAGTTCGTAGCCCATGCATTAAACAGTTTTACAGCAGCATCTGCAAATACGGTATTTCCCGACAACTGATAGCGGAGTGCCAGTTGGTAAGCAGCCGCAGCATCATACATACACGATGTGTAATTAGAGTAATCCGGATATTTACCCGACCAATTATTCTTATCCATTCGTTTCAAATATCCATCAAGCAAAGCACTCGTTTTTTCTGTATAAGAACTTTGCGCATAATCGCTTGCTTCCAGTTGAGCGTAGGCATCTTTCCAGGGCGATCGTGTCAGATTACTTTTTACGCGATCAATATCGGCCTGTGTATGAAGCATACAAGGATGCTTCAATGGCAAATAGTCTTTCTTAACCATATCTTCTTCAGGACTTTTCAAATCACTGAATTTACTGGTATCCCCATTGGGAATTTCACTACTGCAGGACATCATACCAAATGCTATCACAAAGCTAAAGAATAAGCTTATATATTTCGTTTTCATATTTCAGATTTATTTGTTATTTTCTTTTTCTACGTAAACTTTTAAATCTTCCAATGTCTTGAAAGTACGTACCCAATATACCTTATAAGAATAAGGTTGTACAGTAACGTCCGCTATCTTCAGCTGGAAAGTCGTCAACTTATCCGATGGAGCATCCGTTGGAAAATAGGGCTTAGCCTGCAAATCATAATATATAACCTGCGAATCTTCAGCCAAAACTCCGGTCGGATTGTTACCATAATCACCTTTGTTCGTATCCAACTTAAGACTTCCGTTACCCGGCACATCCATTCTAAAGGCAAGATAGCGGTAAGTTCCTATATTCAAGACAACCGGACGGTCATTAGAAGCCATCTTTAAGTCTGCCCTATATTTGCTGTTCGATTGCAGAGACATATTTACAGTCATACCTTCAGCATCAAAATTGACCGAAGCGGGCGTTTGTCCAAATCCCCATCCCAGTGCTTTCAGTTCATCCTGATTACGAACATAAGATAGTGACAATGAGACTACTCCTTCACCAACTACTTTGACAGCTATCGATGCTGATAGTCCGGACAATGGATCCTGAGCTATAATTTCGGCTTCACCTGCACCCACAGCAGTTACCAAGCCATCAGCATCCACTGTGGCAACTCTGTCATTGGTAGTACTCCAGCTTAATAATCCAACCGATGCATCAATTGGTTCCAAAAGACAATTTATCAGAGTCTTATCTCCTATCATCATATCATATCCCGGTTCACTTAATGTGATTTTATCAATAGGAATCACTTCTTTTACTGTTACTACAGCCGTAGCAGTCAATTGACTACCATCTTGACTTGAAACTGAAATATTAGCTGTTCCAGGCTTTTTCCCCGTTATCGTACCATCGTCCGCTACCGTTGCAACTTCTTCATTATCACTTTTCCAATCAAACACATTATATCCGTCTGAAGGAGTCACATTGACAATCACTTTCTTATTTGTTCCTTCAAACAGTTCCACGTTTTCAAGCTCTATAGCTGTAGCCACCGGCATTACTTGGACTTCTATTGTTTTGAGAGTCTCAAAGGCGGTACTCTGAGACAAATTAATATATGCTTTTCCGATCATCTTAGCCGTAACCCTGCCGTCCTGCGAAACAGACACCACATTTTCGTCCGATGATGTTAAAGTAATCTCCGGATTCGTCACATTCTCCGGAACCGGCTTATAATCTAAAACAAAATCCATTCCTACAGCTAAAGGTAGTGATGAACCTACATTTACCTCTATATCATTCATTAGTTGCGCCTCATTCATAGCATCACCATATTCCTTATCGCCACATGAAGCTACTGACAGTAATAAGCTTAGCATCCCAGGACCTACTGACATCCATTTTACTGATAAGAAAGCTATATGTTTCATATTTTTTCTTTTTTATTATTCATATTCCATTATTCTCCCCAACCCGGATTTTGTCCCAAAGTCGGATTTAACTGTAACTGATCAGAAGGCAATGGGTACAAGTAATTCTTATCCGCCCACTGACGCCCAGTCTCTACAACAACACATCCTTCATCATTCAAACTAAAGGTTGTATTCCAGGACTCATATTCAGTCCCCTTCCATTTAATTCCCAACATAGTCTGCGGCATCTCGTTCTCTGCTGTTTTCCAACGTTTCAAATCATCAATGCGAAATCCTTCATTAAAGAGTTCGACAGTACGTTCCCTCCGTATTTCCGTTCTCATATCCAACCCATGTGCCTGTGTAAGCTCGTTAGTCAATGCCGGCATATTGGTATTTACACGTTGACGAACCAGATTCAAGGAAATATTCAAGTCTTCATTTTCAATTTTATCATCTCTCTCATATATGGCTTCTGCATAATTCAACAAGACTTCCGCATAACGGATAAGCGGGAAATCATATCCCTCTTGCGTATCGGGTACCACACGTTCAGCACTCCATTTTTGGTTGCCATAACATGTACCGGAAGCTGGATCATAAACTTTGGATGTTTTAAGATCCGTCTCATCCCACTGCCACGAAGTTCGGCCGAATTTATTCCCCCAATAGCGGGTACCCGGTTTCAGCAACGTATAACGCATACGATTATCGCGATTCAAAAATTCAGAGACCTTTTTATCATACTTCTGGAAGCGCCCCGATTTCTCAATAGGCAATCCATCATCACACAAATAAAGATTGGCAAACTTACGAGTGACCCATTGCACATTTGCCAGACATTCTTGCGTTATATTCTTACCGATTGAGGCCAATACCTGATCATGACGACGAGCAAAAATATACTCATGATTAGAAGACTTTTTAATACCTGCCGGATTTGACTTCTCATTTTCCAAAATGAACATATACTTCTGCGCACTGTCACCCAGTATTTTTGTCTCACTGTCTGTTCCAAACAATCGGAATGTGTATCCATATTTAGCATCAATCACAGTCCGTGCTGCTTTGGCAGCTATGTCCAACAGATTAGCGGAACGTTGCGTATTCTGATTACCATTACGCGACTTCTGCCATGTTCCTTCATAAAGAGCCACTCTTGAAAGGAAAGCCTGTGCACCTTCTTTAGAAATTCGTCCTTCCTCTTCGGTCGTAAGTTCTTTAAAAGCCGGTAAATTTTCAACGGCATGATTAAGATCATCGATAATAAGATCGACTACTTCGCTGCGGTCATTCCGTTTTACTTTCATCTCAGGGTCTGTAATGTCCAACGGCTTCTTGGTGATGATAACGTCTCCATACAATTGAAGTAAGTCAAAATAACTATAAGCACGGAAAAAATAAGCCTCTCCTATATATTGCTTTATATCTTCCGGCTTAGCATAAGCTTCAGCATTCTGCAACAATAAGTTCGTGCGCCGGATATGCTTGTAGTTATCCGTATAGTTGGCGTCCGAAGACGGAATTGAATTTATTCCTCGGCTAAATTCATTGTAGCTCTGATAAGTAATCAAATCCGAACGTTTGTCACTATGTGTTCCATCATATACGACAGAAGAAAAATCACGCGTCCAACTATAAAAGGTATTGGCAAACTGCTTATAATCATTGACAGAAGTCCACATATTCTTACCACCCAACTGATCCTGAGGTTCCAGATCCAAACAAGAGTGGAATGTCATTCCTAACACTATGGCAAGGAGAATTGTTATTTTTGATCGTTTCATACTATTCTATTTAAAAAGTTGCATTAACACCTACCGTGAAAGTTCTGTTAAAAGGATAACGTCCTAAATCTTTAGTTTTACGTGAAGCTTCCGGATCCCAGCCGTCTCTTAACTTACTATGTTCCCATAAATCAGCTCCTGTAAAGTATATCCGTAGTTTACTGATCGCATTTGTTTTGGCCAACCATGAAGCAGGTAACGTATATCCCAAAGTCAGATTCTTTAAACGGAGATAGGCTCCATTCTCTACAGACCAAGAAGAACACTGATAATTATAATTATTTATAGAACCAATGCTTGTATAAGAGGGATAATAGGCATTTCTGTTCTCCGGGTTCCATGTATTACCGATGGACTGGGTTGTAGTATTCAAGTAAATAGCACTCATCGGTACCCGCCATGTTTCATTTCCTTCACCACCACGGAAAACTGTTCTGCGCCCCACTCCCTGAAAAATAGCAGAGAGATCAAAGCCCTTCCATTCCAATCCGATGTTGATTGAATAAGAAAGTTTCGGATCATCCGTCCCTAAATATACATAATCATTCTGATCCAGTTTGCCATCACCGTTCACATCTTCGAACATGTGGTCTCCCAGACGAAGATTATCCTGCATTCCAATTCCATTGCCATCCAAATAGTAATATTTGTATTTTTCCAGTTCTTCTTGGGTCTGAATTTTACCGACATAGCGTAATCCAAAATATGAGTTCAACGGGTAACCTTGCTGCTTACCAACAAAACCTGATTTCAGAACGGAAGTTGCTCCCAAATCAATCAATTTATTAGTAGTATAAGTTATAGTCCCTCCAATATGATATTGTACAGGTCCTATTTTGTCCGACCACGTCATGTTTCCTTCCCATCCTTTAGCCTCAAACTTTCCAAGATTCATCGTTGGGGCATTATCTCCCAACACACCCGGATACTGGGCATCAATCAACATATTATTATTTTTCTTCATAAATAACTCTACAGTACCAGTCAGTCGGTTATTGAAGAATCCGAAGTCCAGCCCCAAGTTATAACTATGAATACGTTCCCAAGTACGGTCTGTAGTTACAATCTTCCCATTCGTATCAATAGTCGAAACTTTTCCAGAGCCAATATATGCTCCGCTAGACGAAGAAAAATTATACAACTGAGTACCATCGTAACGATCTACGCCACTTTGATTGCCCAATACACCATAAGACAGTCTCAGCTTTAAGTTACTGACCAAAGAAGATAACGGCTGCATGAAGCTTTCCTCACTCAAACGCCATCCTCCAGATACTCCCCAAAAGAATTGCCAGCGATTTTCGGGACGGAACTTTGAAGAACCGTCATATCGCAGATTGCCTTCCACCAAATAACGTTGTTTATAATCATAGTTCAAACGTCCGAAATAGGACATCATTGCCTCATGCCATTTTGCAGGCTTACTGTCTCCATCTTTTATCAGAACTTCTCCGGCACCATTTGGTATCTCTAAAGACGGATTGATATCTTTTACAGATACAAAAGTATATTTATACTGTGTATAGTTATACTGTGCGCCAGCCATAGCACTCAAGTTATGCACCTCTGCCAATGTCTTATGCCAGTTTAAATAACCGGATGCCATATAATAATCAGTCCTTGAGAAAGAATCAGAATATTTACTATTTTCCTGTGTAGGTTCTGTTGCCAACAATGTTGTACCAGCGTAATTATACCAATCTATTGATTTTTCCACTTTCTCACGTGTTGCTGTAGACGTGTTATATCCCACATTCACAACCATATCAAGATCTGAATATATTTTCCAATTCAATGACTCACTAATATTAATGGCCGAAACCTTCAGTTTGTTATCGCCACCTTCTTCAGCCCACCAGTTCAATGCACGCCAAGTACCCCAGCCATACGGGCGTCCATCTATTGTCGAAGCAGGTAAACCCGGTTGAGGGGAAGACTGGGAAAGGACCTTGCCAATCATACTGGGAGACACCTGATCTTGACGATTATAGCCAATACTGGATGTCAACATTACATTATCCGATAATTTGA
>OHNG01001141.1_pt1 | contig 9933 bp, 5 predicted proteins | sample 1569511 | NCBI WGS metagenome assembly OHNG01 (sample SAMEA3879530, study PRJEB24766) | human gut metagenome | biome: human-associated habitat; feature: feces | place: USA | collected 1985/1987
GGCTTATTACAAGCCGGTTGGAGTGACCTGTACAGAAAAGGACAAGCACGCCCAGATCACGATCCGTGATGTCGTTGAATATCCGGTGCGTGTAACCTATGCAGGACGCCTGGACAGAGATTCGGAAGGTCTTTTACTGCTGACAAACGACGGGGACTTAATCAATGGTCTGATGCGTGCGGCAAACTTTCACGAAAAGGAGTACCTCGTCCGCGTCAATAAGCCCATCAGCCGGGATTTCCTCAAAAAAATGTCGGACGGTATGCTGTTAAAGGATTTAAATGAGCGTACCCGTCCCTGCTTTGTAAAGGAAGAAGGAAAATTTGTCTTCCGTATTATCCTGACGCAGGGCTTAAACCGCCAGATCCGCCGGATGTGCAAGACCCTCGGCTATGGCGTTCTAAGCATCAAACGTGTGCGTGTGGCAAACATTCTGCTGGGGAAATTAAACCCGGGCGATATTCGTGCAGTCACCGGTGCGGAGTTAAAAGAGCTGTACTATGAAGTTGGGAAAAATGCCAGCCGTCCGACGCGTCCTGCATGGGAAAAGGAACGGCAGCCTGCTGCGAAAAAAGAAGCTCAGTCCGGTATGGTGACGTTGGGGGCAAAGGGGCGTGCGTCGAATGCAGGAATGCAGCGCAGCGGTCAGAATCCGGCTCACCGGAATGCAGGCGGCTACGCAAAAACGGCTGACCGCAGGCAAGGTACAGACGGTGCTCGCAAAGCAGAGCAGCGCGGTACCTACCGGAGTACCGCCGACAGCCGCACAAATGGTACCTACCGGAGTGCCACTGACAGCCGCACAAATGGTACCTACCGGAGTGCCACCGACAGCCGCACGAATGGTACCTATCGGAATGGTTCCGGATCCGGACAGACAGGAGCACAGAAAAAACGATATGAATGATACAGACAGAATGAAAGAACTGGTCTCGAAGTTGAATGAGGCTGCAAAAGCCTACTATGCCGAAGACCGGGAAATCATGAGTAATTTAGAATATGACAGGCTCTACGACGAGCTGGTTGCCCTGGAAGAAAAGACCGGAGTTGTGCTGGCAGCGAGTCCGACCCAATCGGTTGGTTATGAAGCAGTAGACGAACTTCCTAAAGAGCGTCACGAAAGCCCGATGCTTTCCCTTGGAAAAACGAAAAGCCGGGAAGAACTGGCAGACTGGCTGGGAGATCAGAAAGGTTTGCTTTCCTGGAAGCTGGACGGTTTGACCATCGTGTTGACGTACCGGGACGGAAAGCTGTTTAAGGCGGTCACGAGGGGAAATGGCGAAATTGGCGAGGTCATCACACCGAACGCCAAAACCTTTGTCAACGTGCCGTTGCAGATTCCTTATCAGGGAGAGCTGATCCTGCGGGGAGAAGCGGTCATCACCTATGCGGATTTTGAAAAGATCAACGGCGAAATCGAAGACGTGGACGCTCGGTACAAAAATCCGAGAAACCTCTGCTCCGGTTCCGTGCGCCAGCTAAACAGCCAGATCACTGCGCAGCGAAAGGTGCATTTTTTCGCATTTGCACTGGTGCGTGCAGAGGGTGTGGATTTTAAAAACTCAAGGGAAGAACAGTTTATATTCTTACAGAAGCAGGGCTTTGAAACGGTAGAATATAAAGCGGTAACTGCGGACACAATGCAGGAGGCAGTTGCCTGGTTTGAAGAAAAAATCACAGATTATCCGGTTCCGTCCGACGGGCTGGTACTGCTTTTGGACGATATCGCTTACGGAGAGTCACTTGGAAGAACGGCAAAGTTTCCGCGCAATGCCATTGCATTTAAATGGGCGGACGAGCAGGCAGAGACGACGCTGCGCGAGGTGGAGTGGAGCGCGAGTCGTACCGGACTGATCAACCCGGTTGCGATTTTTGACCCTGTGGAGCTGGAGGGGACAACCGTAAGTCGTGCCAGCGTTCACAATGTCAGCATTGTCAAAGAGTTAAAGCTCGGCATCGGCGACCGGATTACAGTCTATAAGGCAAACATGATTATCCCGCAGATCGCGGAAAATCTGACCCAAAGCGGCACACTGGAAATTCCCTGCACCTGTCCGGTCTGTCAGGGAGAGACCCGAATCGTAAAAGAAAACGATACGGAGACGTTAGTCTGCCCGAACCCGGACTGCGATGCCAAAAAGATCAAATCTTTTACGCTGTTTGTCAGCCGGGACGCGATGAATATCGACGGACTTTCCGAAGCTACGCTGGAAAAATTTCTGGCGGAGGGCTTTTTGCATACCTATGCGGATCTGTTCCATCTGGACAGACACCGGGATGCGATTATGCAGATGGACGGCTTCGGCGAAAAATCGTATCAGAATCTCGAAGCGAGCGTTGAAAAAGCGAGACATACAAATCTTGCGCGCCTGATTTACAGCCTTGGAATCCCGAATATCGGAATTGCCAATGCACGGATGATTTGCCGGGAATATAAAAATGATCTGGACAAAATGCTCGCTGCACCTACAGAAGAGCTGGCGGCGATGGATGGCGTAGGACCCGTTATCGCAGGCGCGTTTGTGGATTTTTTTGCCCAGGAAAAAAATAAAACTGCGCTGGAGCTTTTATTAAAGGAAGTGGAGCTGGAGCAGGAAACCTTTTCAGAAGAAGCCCTGCCGCTTTCCGGGCAGTCCTTTGTTATTACGGGCAGCCTGAACCACTTTGAAAACCGCAGTGCCTTAAAGGAAAAAATCGAAGCCCTCGGCGGAAAGGTAACCGGAAGCGTGACGGGCAAAACCGTCTGTCTGATCAACAATGACAGCACCTCCAATTCCGCCAAAAATAAAAAAGCGCGGGAGTTGGGCATAGCTGTACTGACAGAAGAAGAGTTTATGAAGCAGTATCTGGAAAAATAACCGTCCGGATGAATTTATTCAAAAGAAACGCCGCACAGCGGCAGGAAAGTGAGAGAGAAAATGCCGATTAAAATACAGAGTGATCTGCCTGCCAGAGAGATTCTGGACAATGAAAATATTTTCGTGATGGACGAATATCGTGCGATGCACCAGAATATCCGCCCATTGCAGATCTGTATTCTGAATCTGATGCCGGTCAAACAAGATACAGAGCTGCAGCTTCTTCGGTCGCTGTCCAATACGCCGCTGCAGGTGGACGTGACCTTTATGAAAATGAACAGCCATCTGTCTCTGAATACCTCTGCAACACATCTGAATAAATTTTACGATACGTTTGATGATTTGAAATCCAACAAATACGATGGCCTGATCATCACGGGTGCACCGGTGGAACAGATCCCCTTCGAAGAAGTGGATTACTGGAAAGAACTCTGCGAAATTATGGAGTGGTCAAAGACCCACGTCCATTCCACGTTCCACATCTGCTGGGGCGCTCAGGCAGGTCTGTATTACCACTTCGGACTCGACAAACGCCTGTTGCCGGAAAAGCTTTTCGGGGTATTTGAACACCGTGTGTTAAACCGCAAAGAGCCGCTGGTGCGCGGATTTGACGACGTTTTCTGTATCCCCCACAGCAGACATACCGAAACGCCTGCAGCGTTGATCCATGCCTGCAAAGAGCTGACCGTTATGGCGGAATCGGATAAAGCGGGAGTTCTTTTATGTATGACTGAGGGCGGACGGCAGATTTTCGTTATGGGACATCCGGAATATGATCGTTACACGCTGGATGGAGAGTACAAGCGCGATCGCGACAAGGGACTGCCGATCCATGTGCCGGAAAACTATTACCCGGAGGACAACCCGGAGAAGAAACCGTTACTTTCCTGGCGTGCGCACTGCAACGGATTGTATACGAACTGGCTAAATTATTACGTATATCAGACCACTCCGTATGATATTCGGGAGATTTGAGAAAATACGGACGGAAATGGGCATCCCTTTGCGAAAAAGGGATTAGTTGTTTACTTTTTGAAAAAAATAGCTTATAATCAACTATGAATGAAAAAATGCTGTAGAAATACAAGAAGGAGAATGATTATGGAAATTTCAGCTTTACAGAAAGCCAGATATGAGTATGCTCCGAAGCTTCCCGGCATGCTGAGACACGGCATTGCAGATATCTGCGTTAAGGAAGGCGAAGAGACTCAGAGCGTTGCAGATCAGGAGAAGATCAAAGCGCTGTTCCCCAATACCTACGGTAAAAAGGAGATCACTTTCCAGAAAGGTGCGAACACTTCCGTTGCGAAGAAGCAGGTTGTAGGCGTTATCCTTTCCGGCGGACAGGCTCCTGGCGGACACAACGTTATCTGCGGTTTATACGATGCATTAAAGGCAACCAACCCGGAGAACGTACTGTACGGCTTCAAGAACGGTCCGAGCGGTCTGATCGAAGACGATTATCTTGTTTTTGATGACGAGTATATCAATGCATACAGAAACACCGGCGGTTTCGATATCATCGGTTCCGGCAGAACCAAACTGGAGACTCAGGAACAGTTCGCAATCGCTGCTGAAGTCTGCAAGAAGCACGGCATCACCGCAATCGTTATCATCGGTGGCGACGATTCCAACACCAACGCAGCTGTACTGGCTGAGTACTTCGCTGCAAACAACACCGGCGTACAGGTAATCGGCTGCCCGAAGACCATCGACGGCGACTTAAAGAATGAAGATATCGAGTGCTCTTTTGGTTTCGATACCGCTGCAAAGACCTACAGCGAAGTAATCGGTAACATCGAAAGAGATGCAAACTCTGCTAAGAAATATTGGCATTTCATTAAGGTTATGGGCCGCAGCGCTTCCCATGTTGCTCTGGAGTGCGCACTGGAAACCCAGCCGAACATCTGCCTGATTTCCGAAGAAGTTGCAGCAAAGAAGATGTCCCTGTCCCAGATCGCTGACTACATCGCTGATTCTGTAGCAAAGAGAGCAGCAAAGGGCATGAACTTCGGTGTTGCAATCATCCCTGAAGGCGTTGTAGAATTCGTTCCCGAGTTCTCCGCACTGATCGCTGAGATCAACGAGCTGTTAGCAGGCAGCAAGGCAGATGCGTTCAATGCACTTCCTACCTGGAAAGAAAAATATGCGTTCATCGAAAACGGTCTGTCTAAAGAATCCATGGCTGTATTCGCAATCCTGCCGGAAGGCATTCAGCAGCAGCTGTTCCTGGAGAGAGATCCTCACGGCAACGTACAGGTTTCCCTGATCGAGTCCGAGAAGCTGTTCTCCGCTCTGGTAGCTGACAAGCTGGCTGAGAGAAAGGCTGCAGGCACATACAACGGTAAGTTCAATGCACTGCATCATTTCTTCGGTTACGAAGGAAGATGTGCATTCCCTTCCAACTTCGATTCCGATTATTGCTACTCCTTAGGTTACAATGCATTCATGCTGATCCAGTATGGTTACAATGGTTACCTTTCCAAGGTTTCCAACCTGTCCAAACCGGCAGCTGAGTGGGTTGCAGGCGGTATGCCCATCACCAAGATGATGAACATGGAGAGAAGACATGGCGAAGACAAGCCTGTTATCCGTAAGGCTCTGGTTGAGCTGGATGGCAAGCCCTTCAAATACTTCGAGGCACACAGAGAAGAGTGGTCTGAGAACACCTGCTATGTATATCCGGGTGCAATCCAGTACTACGGACCTGCAGAGGTTTGTGATATCACAACCAAGACTCTGGCTCTGGAGAAGGGCGAATAATTCCCTCGACTTCAAAAATCAACAATAGAATGCACGCTCTGCGAGCATTCTATTGTCATGAATAAAGAGCGCCGCAAGACGTATACAGCAGAATGTGCTTTGCGTACATTCTGCTGATAGAAAAACTGCCGCACATCAGATGAGAGATCATCCGGGTGCGGCAGTTTTTTATTTCATAGGAAAATGCGTCCTATGAAATAAAAACGCGCTACGAGGATGCGCACTCGGCGCAGGGGTAGATGGTTGCCGAAGCAACCGCGCCTCGGCGCGAGAATGTGCCTTGGCACATTCTTTCATGAACCAATGAAAAAGCAAGAAAAACCCGATCAGGTCAGACGCAAAGGGCGTACCAACCAGATCGGGAAGGGGGTCTTGGATAATAGTTTTAGTTCGCGGGCGCTTCTTCTTCGCTTAAATTCTCCTCACACACTTCTTCAAAAGAACGGTGCTCTGCGAGTGCCTCTTCTTTTGCATGCTGGAAAAATGCTCTGGTTTCTTTTACAATGACACCGCTCAATGCGAACAACGCGATCATGTTCGGGATAGCCATCAGACCGTTGAAGATATCAGCGATGGTCCAGACAGCGCTCACCGTCATGTAAGGTCCGATAAAGACAGCCAAAATGTAGATCCACCGAAAGATCTTAACATGTTTCATGTTGCCGCCGCTTAAATATTCCAGGCAGCGTTCACTGTAGTAATCCCAGCCAAGGATTGTTGTAAAGGCGAAGAATACAAGGCAGAGCATCAGGATAAAGGAAGAAAACTGTGCAGGAAACGGAAGACCATGCTGGAATGCATAGGTTGTAACCTGAACACCTTCCAGACCTTCTACCTGCCATGCACCGGTCAGAACAATGGAAAGACCGGTTAAGGTACAGATGATGATCGTGTCAATAAACGTACCGGTCATGCTGACAAGACCCTGACGGACAGGAGAGTTCGTCTGTGCAGCAGCCGCAGCGATGGGCGCGCTTCCCAGACCGGCTTCATTGGAGAAAATGCCGCGGGCAACACCCTTCTGCATTGCGATGAGCATGCTACCGACTGCACCGCCGGTAATCGCTTTTGGAGAAAACGCTGCAGTTACGATGGTTGCAAACGCTGCAGGCACTTTGGTGATGTTGCAGCAGATCAGGATCACTGCGAATACAAAATAGATGACCGCCATGAAGGGAACGATGATCTGGCTGACGCTTGCAATTCTCTTGACGCCGCCGATCAAAACAGCTGCGACGCAGAAGGAGAGAATCAGGGAAGCAATGACAACGGACCAGGAATATTCGCCAAGGAACGGCAGAATTTTTACAGTAAAGGCATCGTTTGGATCAAAGAAACCATGTACTGCACTGGAAATACCATTGACCTGGCTGAAGGTACCAATGCCGAAGAGACCGACACAGACGCCGAAGAAGGCGAAAATCTTTGCGAGCCATTTAAAATTTTTGCCCATGCCGAGTTCAATATAGTAGAAGGGACCGCCGAGGCTGTGTTCGTCTTCGGCAACAGTACGGTATTTGACTGCCAGCAGACCTTCGGAGTATTTGGTTGCCATGCCGAGAAACGCTGCTACAACCATCCAGAACAGGGCGCCGGGACCGCCTGCACAAACCGCCGTTGCGACACCGACGATATTTCCGGTACCGATTGTTGCACTCAGTGCGGTACAGAGTGCGGAGAAGCTGGAAATTTCACCTTTTCCGCCTTCCTCATTTTGAAGCATCCATTTCAGTGCGAGGGGAAGCTTACGAATCTGGAGCAGACCGAGGCGGATGGTCAAAAGCAGTCCGCCGGCGATAATCAGTACCATCAACGGTACACCCCAGACAAAGTTGTCGATTATATTCAGAGCTTGATTGATAGAAGTCCACATGGTATTCGATCCCTTTCTTATTCTTTGCTGCAACAGATATTCTTTGTTACAACAGATTTTTGGCCGCAGATGTCTTTCTGATGCCATGCTACGCTATGCTATGCGTAAGGAAAGCGTTTCGAAATGAAAGAAGGGATTTGGAATCACTCGTGAAAATAGAAAGGGCAGTGTGCCGGACTGGTTTATTCGCCGGAAAAACGAAATATCCGCTGCGCAGACAGATATCGTTTAAAGCATGATAGAATATAAGATTGCGAATATTCTATGCTGCGAATAAAAAGAGACTGCACCAAAAAGAAATCCTTTTTGCGTCAGTCTCAGGAAGATACAGAATACTTGCGTAATATCTTCTCTGTCCTTTTACCTGAGAGATTCATACGAGAAATTCGTATGTTGCACCTTCGGCCCCCGGCTGATCCGGGTGTCTCCAGAGAGTCGATCCATTTACAGTTGCGCTGCAAACTACAGCACCTGAGAGTTTTACTCCTTCGGTAGACAAAATGTCTTTTCCTGCAAACTTCATTTCGAAATTGCCTATGGGCAATATGATATACGCAAATGTGATATTTTTCAAGAGAAAAATTAAATTTTTATAAAAATCCGCCGCAAAAGTCAGAACTCTGCGGCGGATGTATTCAAAATGCGATTTTTATCGGAACAGTGATGCGCTGCTTTTGTACAAGCTACAGCTGCTCGGCGCGCTTTAGGGCGTCATCAATATGAGCACAGAAGTTGTCGGCACCGACTTTTTCGATAAAGCCGTTTTTTTCCATGACACGCCAGGGTTGTTCGTTGACATGGGAGAAAATCAGCTGAATGCCCTTTTTCTGACAGTCCTCGTAGAGCTTTTCAAGGTTATGCATGGCGGTCGCGTCGATGGCGCTGACACTTCTCATACGAAGGACGAGACAGCGGCGCTTTTCGTCGAGGGTGATTTTCAGAATCTTATCCGCAGCGCCGAAAAAGAGGGGACCACTGATTTCATAAACTGTAATGTGATCGGGTACAACGCGCAGGGCAAGGCTGTCCGCATCGTCGTCCTCATCGACATATTTCCAGCCTTCTACTTCTGTAACGTCGCTCATACGTTTCATAAACAGAATCGCAGCGAGCAGGATGCCGACCTCGATGGCAACTACAAGATCGAATACGACCGTCAGAACAAAGGTGCTGACCAAAACGATAATATCGCTCTTCGGAGAGGTTTTACAGAGGTTGACAAAGGTTTTGATGTCACACATATTATAGGCAACCATAAATAGGATCGCTGCGATAACCGGCATAGGAATCAGGGCAGCGTAGGGCATCAGGACAACCAGGATCAGCAGAAGGACAACAGAATGCACCATTCCGGCGATCGGAGTGCGTCCGCCGTTTTTGATGTTTGCGGCGGTTCTGGCGATGGCTCCGGTGGCGGGGATGCCGCCGAACAGCGCGGAGGTGATGTTTCCGGCACCCTGTGCGATCAGTTCCATATTGGAGCGGTGACGGCTGTTTACCATGCTGTCCGCAACGACACAGGAGAGCAGGGACTCGATTGCTGCTAAAATCGCGATCGTAAAGGCGTCTGGCAGGACGTTCTGAACGGTTGTCAGAGAGAACGCCGGAAGCGAAATCGCTGGCAGCTTATTAGAAATTTCATACAGATCCCCTATCGTATTGACGTTCAGGTGCAGACCAGCTACCGCAGCACTGCCAGCAATTACGGCGATCAGGGAAGCGGGAATCCGCTTTAAAAAGCCGGGAAGCATCGGCCAGAAAATCAGGATAGCGAGGCTGAGAACGCCAACAAGCAGCGCTTGTACGTTCAGCGTGCCGATAAAGACGAAAACAGCCTTTAATTTATCCATCGTTTCAATCAGCGGTTCATCGGTAACGATGCTCAGACCGAGAAAATCCTTGATCTGACCGATAAAAATCGTTACAGCGATACCGGAGGTAAAGCCGGTTGTGATCGTATATGGAATAAACTTAATGAGGTTGCCGAGGCGCAGCAGACCCATCAGGATCAGAATCACGCCTGCCAGCAGAGTAGCGATAATCAGTCCGTCCATGCCGTTTTTTGCAACAATTCCGGCGACGATCGTTGCAAATGCTGCAGTCGGACCTGCGATCTGGACGCGGCTTCCGCCCAGAAAAGAGATGACAAAGCCTGCTGTGATCGCAGTGTAGATGCCTTTTTCCGGTGTGACGCCGGAGGCAAGGGCGAGGGCGATGGACAACGGAAGAGCGATGATTGCAACGATAATGCCGGCAACTACATCTTTGACAAACTGCTCACGGGTGTAGGTTTTCATGACAGAAAACAGCTTCGGTTTTAATTTTTCCATGTGGAAAGTTCCTTCCTTTGAGTAAAATAAGAGACGGTAGACTGTACGATTTTAGAAGATATATTCGAATGATAAAAAAAGAATATAAATCATTAAATTTTTATAAAAA
>OHNG01001143.1_pt1 | contig 9909 bp, 5 predicted proteins | sample 1569511 | NCBI WGS metagenome assembly OHNG01 (sample SAMEA3879530, study PRJEB24766) | human gut metagenome | biome: human-associated habitat; feature: feces | place: USA | collected 1985/1987
TATTCGGCTCCCCCTCGGGAGTCAGAATATCCTTTTTTTGTGCCTCGCCGGTGAAGAGAACACAGGTGTCCACACCACCGTTGATGCCGCAGGCAATATCGGTGTACAGACGATCGCCAACCACCAGAGTCTCCTCGGGAGTGAAGCCGGAGACTTCAAGGCAAAGCTTTACGACCTCTTTGCTGGGCTTGCCCAGATAGATGGGCTGTTTGTCTGTGGTGGCGGTGATCATGTCGCAGATGGCACCGCAATCGGGGATAAAGCCGAAGTCGATGGGGCAGCGCAAATCCGGGTTGGTGCCGTAGAAAGGAACATCCTGGGTGAATAAAACCTTGCAGACTTCGGTAAGCTTTGCATAATTTAATTCACTGTCATAGGCAACGACCACGCAGTCAATGCCGTCCTCGCAGACCTCGGTTACCCAGAGGCCATTCTTTCGCAGTTCCGCCACAAAAGAAGCGGTTCCCAGCACGAAGATTTTCTTGTCTGCATAATTCTTCTTCAAAAAACGCAGCGTCATATAGCCGGAGGTGATGAAATGATCCTCCGTGCTGTCCAGGTGAAATGCATCGTAGAATTTTTTCACATAGTCCAGTCCGCTTTTTGTGGAATTGTTGGTAATGTAATAAGCCCTGCCGCCGATGGCCTGAATGTAGCGGAGAAGATTCGCACTTCCCTCATACAAGGTATCGCCTACGGCAATGGTGCCGTCGATATCGAACAGGAAAAGCTTTTTATCTTTCAGACGAGCCAGCTTTGCGGCATCGCTGTAAATGTGCTTCGGGTCAAAAGTATCCATAATTATCCTCATTTCTAAGCATCAAACGCTCAGGTTCATGTTAGCAACGAATACCCCCACTGTCAAGGAAAAGACGGCTTCTGGAGGGAAACGTGAGTGGAATTGCGGAGGCATTTATGGTATGATGGGCATAGGCATGAGCTGTGTTGCCTGTGGCTCTTATGGAATTCGACAGATTGCATACAAGATTGCGCAAGGGACATGGGAAATAGGATGAAGTGATTTAACGACTACAATTAAAAAGGACAACATTACGGTTATGGACGAAAAGAAAGATAAAGGTTTACAGGGAAATGAGAAAATAGAGGAGGCAATTCTGGCATTACAGCAGGAGCCGACAGAAGAACTTCTGGCTCATGCTCTGACGGTGGTGCGCAGACGTATGCGGGAGCAGGGACAGCTTATCGTGGCGGTGGAACCGCCCTCAGCAGATGTGCAGGAAGCGGTGACACAGGCCGCCGGAACTGCCATGCGCCTGCAGGCGGTGCAGACCTCCGATGGGAAAAAATGGTGGTCGGCCTTCACCGGATTTGAGGAAGAATTAAAGGGAAGCGGCAGCGTAATGTCCACTTTTCTCACGGATATGGAGCAGCTGTTCCGCATGACGTTGACTGCCGATGATATCGAGGGTGTGATCCTGAATCCCTGGAACCGGACGTTGATGCTGGACAAGCGGTTCCTGCATATTATTCTCGGAGAATAGCAAAAGAGGGAGAAGCGGAGCATGACAGAGAGCTATGAACTGCCCGTGCTTTTTACGGACGATGAATGCAAGGCTTATGCCGCATGGGGCATGAAAAAAGAAAAAGTACTGATGCCGTTTGCCCTGATCACTATACTGATCTATATGGTAGCAACCGTGCTGGTAGTGATGAAGGTCTGGGGTGTGCGGGAGAGTGACCATCTGCTGTTCCAGATGCTGTTGTGGGGTGACTGGATTCCGGAACTGACGGGAGCGCTGGCGGTTTTCATGACGATCCTGTTACTGGGACCGTTGAACTTTATACTGGATAAATTATGGAAAAAACCGGCAGAGCCCATGTGGCTGTGTGTAGTACCGGAGGGTGGGACTGTGAAGGTCACTGCCGTGAGAGGTCTGGAAGGTAATCCTCGTACACCGGCAGAGACCTATCCACTGACGGAACTGGAAACCTTTTTAAACCCGGCGGACAACACGATCTGCTATCAGAAGAAATGGTATCGGATCGGGGAAAATACCATAGAAAATATTTATCCGCCGGAAAAACAGCATCCATGGATGGATCACCCGGAAAATAAAGCCAGCGGCATCATCGATGTACAGAGACTTATGGAGATCCTGAAAGGGTACGAAGCGTCTCTGAAGCCTGCCCGGAAGGAATGTGAATGGATGGAAAAGCACGGCGGATAGAACGAATAGATGACAGAAAAGCGGATAAAAATTATGACCGGGATAAGATGGCATAAGACAAATTAGGAAATAGGCAGACAAAATGATAACAATCAGAAAATTTGAAGCAAAAGATGTAGCAAGAATGGCAGAAATCTGGAATCAGGTGGTAGAGGATGGCGTGGCATTTCCTCAGGAGGAAGGACTGACAGGGGCAGAGGCCGCAGAATTTTTTGCCGCACAGACGGTAAGTGCTGTGGCAGAGGATGAACAGGGCAATGTGAAGGGACTATATATTCTGCACCCCAACAATATCGGCAGAGTAGGGCATATCGCCAATGCCAGCTATGCAGTGGACAGAGCCTGCCGGGGAGAGCATATCGGCGAACTGCTGGTAAAAGACTGTCTGGAGCAGGCAAAAGCAAACGGTTACCGCGTATTGCAGTTCAATGCGGTGGTGGCTTCCAATATCCATGCGTTCCATCTATACCAGAGACTGGGATTCGTGGATCTGGGCATTATTCCGGGAGGCTTCCTCAATAAGGACGGTGTCTACGAGGATATCCATGTGATGTACCATAATCTGGTAGAAGATTAAAAAGATGTGACTTCCGGTGATAAATTATTTAGATTGCAGATGGTGTCCTGAAAATGGGACAAAAAATATAGATAATAACAGTAGGACTGACAGGAAAGGGAAAATATGAAACTGATTTCATGGAATGTGAACGGGCTGAGAGCCTGCATGCAGAAGGGATTCCTGGATTTCTTTCAGGAAACGGATGCAGATATTTTCTGCTTGCAGGAGACAAAATTGCAGGAGGGACAGATCGCACTGGATCTGCCCGGATATCATCAGTATTGGAATTACGCAGAGAAAAAGGGCTATTCCGGCACTGCAATTTTTACAAAGGAAGAGCCCATACAGGTGACTTACGGCATCGGCGTGGAGGAACACGACCATGAGGGCCGGGTGATCACTGCAGAGTATTCGGAGTTCTATTTTGTGACAGTCTATGTACCGAACGCCCAGAGAGAACTGACGAGACTGGAATACCGCATGCAGTGGGAAGCGGATTTCCTGGCGTATCTTAAGAAGCTGGAAGAGAAAAAACCGGTGATCTATGCGGGAGACCTGAACGTGGCGCATCAGGAAATCGACCTGAAAAATGCGAAGACCAACCGTGGCAATGCGGGCTTCACTGATGAAGAGAGAGCCTGCTTTTCGAAGGTACTGGAGAACGGATTTATCGATACGTTCCGCTATTTTTATCCGGACCTGACCGGGGTGTATTCCTGGTGGTCTTATATGTTCCAGGCGAGAGCAAAAAATGCCGGATGGAGAATTGATTATTTCGTGGTATCGGAGTGTCTGAAAGACCGTCTGGCGGATGCGAAGATCCACACGGAAATTTTGGGATCGGATCATTGTCCCATTGAACTGGATCTGAAATAAACGGACAGCATAACGGAGGAGACTTATGAGCTTACGTTTCTGTTTTGGCCCTTCCGGGTCGGGCAAAAGCCACAGAATCTATGAAGAGATCATGCAGCGGGCGGCAGAGGAACCGGGCAGGAATTTCCTGATCATTGTGCCGGATCAGTTCACCATGCAGACCCAGAAGGATCTGGTCATGCGCAGTGACCGGGATGGCATCCTGAATATCGATGTCCTGAGCTTCGGCCGACTCAGCCACCGCATTCTGGAGGAAGTGGGGACCAAAGAGATGCCGGTACTGGATGACACCGGCAAAAGCCTGGTGCTGCAAAAAGTGGCGGCGGATCTGAAGGAACAGCTTCCGGCCATGGGAAGTCTCCTGCACAAGCAGGGCTATATCCATGAGGTGAAAAGTGCGATCTCCGAGTTCATGCAATACGGTATCAGCACACAGGATATGGACAAGCTGATCACCAGTGCACAGAAGCGTGGCGCGCTGGCCATGAAACTGAAAGACTTAAAGACTCTGTACCGGGGCTTTCAGGATTATATCAGGGATCATTTTATCACCACCGAGGAGACACTGGATGTACTGCGCAGATCCCTGTCCAAATCAAAGATCTTAAAGGGCAGTGTAGTGGTGTTTGACGGCTTTACGGGATTTACTCCAATACAGAACCGGCTGATCCAGGAACTGATGCGCGTGTGCGCAGAGACCATCGTTACCGTGACCATTGGAGTGGGAGAGGATCCGTATAAAATGGATGGTGAACAGAAGCTGTTCCATCTGAGCAAGAAGACGGTGGCGGATCTGGAAAAGCTGGCAGCGGAGGCAGAGGTAGAGCGGGGAGAGGATCTCTTTGTCAAGGGGGGGCCCAATCGCTTCGCCAAGGCACCGGCATTACACTATCTGGAACAGAATCTGTTCCGGTATCAGTATGAACCGTATGCGGGAGAACAGCAAGAGATCCATATGTTTGAAGCCCTTTCCCCCAGAGAGGAAGTCCACCAGACAGCGCTGTACATCCGGCACCTGATCAGAGAGCAGGGGATGACCTACCGGGACATTGCCGTGGTCATCGGAGATCTGGAAGGATACGCTTCCTATGTGGAAACAGAATTCGGACAGCTGGAGATCCCATGTTTCCTGGACCGTACCAGAGGGATCGTGCTGAATCCCATGATCGAATATATCAAGAGCGCATTGCAGCTGTATATTAAGGATTTTTCCTATGATACGGTGTTTCATTTTCTGCGCAGCGGCATGGCGGATATTTCCAGAGAAGAGATTGATGAGCTGGAAAACTATGTGATCCGCACCGGGGCGAGAGGCTATCGGACCTATAGCCGTCTGTTTACCCGCAGAACGGAAGAACTGCAGGGAAATGCGGAGGGGAGCGAACAGGCGGAAGAGAAGACCATGGAGCGTCTGAACCGTATCCGGCAACAGTTCATGGATGCGGTGGAGATTCTGCACATGGGAAGCCAGGAAAAGGCTGGAGACTATGTCAGCCATCTGTACGATTTCCTGGAACAGAATCAGGTGCAGCAAAAGCTTTTGAACTATCAGCAGCAGTTTGAAAAAGAAGGAGACTTATCCAGAGCCAGAGAGTATGCACAGATTTACCGGCTGGTCATGGATCTGCTGGATCAGATCTATGAACTTTTGGGTGAGGAAGAGATTTCCCTGCAGGAATTTGCGGATATTTTAGAGGCCGGTTTCGGCGAGATCACTGTCGGTACGATCCCTCAGAACGTGGATCGTATCGTGGTGGGCGATATGGAGCGAACCCGTCTGAAACAGGTGAAGGTATTGTTTTTCCTGGGAGTCAATGACGGAAATATTCCGAAAAATGCTTCCAAGGGCGGGATCATTTCGGATATGGATCGGGAATTCCTGATTGAATCCGGGACAGAGATGGCACCCAGCCCGAGACAGCAGATGTATATCCAGAGATTATATCTGTATCTGAATATGACCAAGCCCTCAGAACAGCTGTATCTGTCCTATGCCAAGGTAAACAGTGAAGGAAAGGGCATAAGACCGTCCTACCTGATCGATACGGTGCGGAAGCTGTTCCCGGCAATGAGCGTGGAGTATCCCCAGAACCGCAGCCGCCTGGAACAGATCGAGGGCAGACAGGAAGGTGCCAGATATCTGGCGGAGGAACTGCGGGAATATGTGGAAGGAACCCTGCCGGAAGAAGAGAGGCAGGACTTCTATCTCATGTACCGTGCCTACGAGGCGGATGCGGCGGGCAGAGACCTGCTGACCCGGGCGGCATTTCGCAGATACAGGGAGAGCGGTCTGTCCCGGATCGTGGCCAGAGCATTGTACGGACAGCAGCTGGAAAACAGTGTCAGCCGTCTGGAAACTTATGCTGCCTGTGCCTGCAGACACTTTTTGCAATATGGTCTTTCCCTGCAGGAACGGGAAGAATTCGGCTTCGAGGCTTCGGATATGGGTACGGTATATCATGCAGTATTGGAAAACTTTGCAGGAAAACTTGCAGAATCCAACCTGACATGGTGGGATTTTACGGAGGATTTTGCAGCCAAAGCCGTCAAAGAATCCGTGGAAGCCTATGCGGCAACCTACGGGGAGACGGTATTATACAGCTCTGCGCGGAATGAATATGCCATTACCCGCATGAGCAGGATCCTGACCCGCACAGTGCTGACCTTGCAGAAACATTTGAAACAGGGCAGTTTCCAGCCAGATGATTATGAACTTTCTTTCCGGTTTGCGGAGGATCTGGACAGCATTCATGTGGATCTGTCTGAGGACGAGAAGATGCATTTGCAGGGACGGATCGATCGTATCGATGTGTCGGAAGATGCAGAGCATGTCTACGTCAAGGTCATTGATTATAAGTCCGGCAACCGGAAATTTGATCTGGCGGCATTGTATTACGGTCTGCAGTTGCAGCTGGTGGTATATATGAATGCAGCCATGGAGATGGAGAGCCGAAAGCATCCGGACAAGGAGATCGTTCCGGCGGCACTTCTGTATTATCACATCGATGATCCCACCATAGAGACACCGGTGGAGCTCACGGATGAGCAGATCAATGAACAGATCCTTGCAAAGCTTCGTATGAACGGTGTAGTAAACAGTGATCCTGGGGTCGTGGAGCGGCTGGACCGCTATATGCAGGATAAGTCTGTGGTCATTCCGGTGGAGAAGAAAAAGGATGGAAGCTTCAGTGCCAGATCCGGTGTCTTAAGCCGGGAGGAGATGCAGCTGATATCTTCTTATGTAGATGCCAAGATCCGCAGCATCGGGCGGGAGATCCTGGACGGAAAAATAGCAGCCAATCCCTATGAGAAAGGCAATGAAGAGGCTTGTACTTATTGCGCCTATAAAAAGGTCTGCGGTTTCGATGGCAGTATTCCGGGCTATGAGAAGAGACAGCTGGAAGATCTGGATAAGCAGGCGCTGATGCAGCGGATGCAGAAGACCGTGGAAGCTTAGGGCAAAGGGTGCCCGGCGGGAGTGTGTGCCTGACAGGAAGCTCGAAGAGAAAGCGCCCGCTGCCCGGAGGAACAGGATGGCAACAGGAGAAAAGAAACAGGAACAGAGGTAGCGTATGGGAATGAATTTTACCCCGGAACAGCAAAAGGTAATCGAACTGCATAACAGCAACATTCTGGTATCGGCGGCCGCAGGAAGCGGTAAGACGGCGGTACTGGTAGAGCGTATCATCCGTATGATCTGTGAGGGGGAGCATCCGGCGGACATTGACCGCCTGTTGATCGTGACTTTCACCAATGCGGCGGCTGCGGAGATGCGGGAGCGTATCGCAGCCGGGATCGCCGCCAGACTGGAAGCGGATCCGGGGAACGACCATATCCAGAAGCAGTCCGCCCTGTTACACAATGCCCAGATCACCACGATCGACAGCTTCAGCCTGTTCCTGATCCGGAATCATTTTAATGAGATCGGTCTGGATCCGGATTTCCGTGTGGCAGACGAGGGTGAGATCAAGCTGTTGCAGCAGGAGGTGCTGGGACAGCTGCTGGAGGATGCCTATGCGGGGAAATTTGTTCCGGATGATGTTCCGACGTCCCGGGAAAACCGTGACAGCGGAGCGATGATACCGGAGGAAGCGTCAGGGAATGATTTTGCGGAAGACGTCCCGGGAAAACGTGACAGCGAGGACCCATCCCGGGAGGCACGGGAACGTTTCCACACCTGTGTGGAATATTTCTGCCCCGGCGGCAGAGAGAGCGTGCTGGAACAGCATATCCTGAACCTGTCCCGCTATGCCGGAAGTTTTCCCTGGCCCGCAGAATGGCTGGAAGAGCGTAAAAACGATTATGAGGCGGGAGATCTGGATGCCCTGCTGCACAGTGATTACGGACAATATCTGGCAGAGCGTGTGAGCCGTGTCCTGCAAGGGTGTCTGGAAAAACTGGTGGAAGTGAAAAAGCTGTGTGAGCTGCCGGACGGTCCATATATGTATGGAGAACTGACAGAAGCGGAGAGCGAACAGCTGGAACGCCTGGCTGCCTGCAAGGATTTGAAGGAACAGGCAGCAAAGGTTCCAGCAGTGACTTTCGGCCGTCTTTCTTCCAAGAAGGATGAGAGCGTGGATCCAGCCAAACGGGAGCTGGCGAAATCCATCCGTAATAGCGTAAAAGACACGCTGGCGGATCTGACGGAACAATATTTCAAGACACCGTTAGAGTTGGTGGTGGAACAGGGAAAAGCCTGCAGAGAGCCGCTCCGGATGCTGCTTAACCTGGTGCTGGAATTCGACAGAAGGCTTCTTGCGGCCAAACAGGAGCGACATCTGATCGACTTTTCCGACATGGAGCACTATGCGTTACAGATTCTGCTAAAACGGGAAAAAGTGGAAGAGACCGGCGATGCAGGGACGGACAGCACCGGTGATACAGGAATGGATAGCACCGGTGTGAAATATGACATTGTGCCAAGTGACGTGGCATTGGAGTATCGCCAGTATTTTCAGGAGATCCTCATTGACGAATACCAGGACAGTAATCTGGTACAGGAATATCTGTTAAGTGCCATCTCCGGGGAAGTGGAGGGACATTATAACCGCTTCATGGTAGGTGATGTGAAGCAGAGTATTTATAAATTCCGTCTGGCCAGACCGGAACTTTTCCTGGAAAAATACGACACCTATCAGGAGAGTGGGGATCTGTGCCGGATCGACCTGGCGAAGAACTTCCGAAGCCGTGTGCAGGTGGTGGATGCGGTAAACGATGTGTTTTCCCGCATCATGAGCCAGGAGATCGGCGGCATTGCCTATGATGATAAGGCAGCATTGTATCCCGGGGCCACATATCCCGCCACAGAGGATCCTGCATACGGCAGTGAACTATTACTGATCCGTAAGCCGGAGAAGGGGGATGGTGCGGAAGGCGGCAGCGGAGAACAGCGTCCCGACGGGGCAAGAGGTCCCGTGGACTATGACAACGTAAGACAGCTGGAAGCACTGGCTATTGCGGCACGTATCAAGCAGCTGAAGGGCAGTCTGAAAGTCATGGAGAAGGCTACGGGAGAATTGCGCCCGGTGCGGTACTCGGATATGGTGATTTTGCTTCGTACCACCAGTGGCTGGGATGAGGAATTCAAGAAAGTACTGGAACAGCAGGGAATCCCTGTCTACATTACATCCAAGACCGGATATTTCGGGGCCCTGGAAGTACAGGAACTGCTGCAGTTTTTACGAGTGCTGGACAACCCGAGACAGGATATTCCGCTGTTCGGCGTGATGCAGTCGATCTTCGGAGGCTTTACCCAGGAAGAGATCGCCCGGATCCGCAGCGGAAGCAAAGGGCATTCCCGGAAGAGAATGACACTGTATGAGGCATTGAAAGAAGTGGCGCAGAGGGGACGGATGGCGGAAGCGGGAGAAGAGGCATCAGCGGGCGAAAGCGCCGGTGAAGAAGCAGAGCTTTCACAAAAGGCAGATACCTTCTTACAACGGATTGGCCACTACCGTGACCTGACTCCTTTCACCTCGATCCGTGACCTGTTGCAGCGAATACTTGACGATTATGATTATCTGAATTATGTGACGGCACTTCCCGCCGGCAGCAAGCGGCGTGCAAATGTGGAGATGCTGCTTACGAAGGCATCCGCTTTCGAGAAGACCAGTTATTTCGGACTGTTTCATTTTATCCGTTATATGGAGCAACTGGAAAAATATGACGTGGATTACGGGGAAGCGGATACTCTGGATGAAAATGCAGATGTGGTCAGGATCATGAGTATCCACAAAAGTAAAGGACTGGAATTCCCGGTGGTATTTGTCTCCGGACTGTCGAAAC
>OHNG01001159.1_pt1 | contig 9814 bp, 7 predicted proteins | sample 1569511 | NCBI WGS metagenome assembly OHNG01 (sample SAMEA3879530, study PRJEB24766) | human gut metagenome | biome: human-associated habitat; feature: feces | place: USA | collected 1985/1987
GCTCCCCTAGTAGGGGAGCCTCTGGCGAAACCGTTCACTTTGCGGGGACTGCCAAGGCCTCTCCTACAAGGAGAGGTGGCATCGCGTCAGCGATGACGGAGAGGTTGTACTAAGACAGAGCCTTTCCTCTGTAGGGAAGTCCGGCTCGTGGCATCGATTCCTGTATCTTTTTGGCGAAGTTTATGGTATACTTGTTTTGCGGCCTTGCCCGCCCATTTTATGGGAAGGGAGGTGAAGCCCAATGGAGTCTATTTCTACCTTTATCCTGTCCGTCGCAGCGAATGTAGCGTCTTACTACATCTGCAAGTGGCTTGACGGATGGCTGAAGGGCCGTAAGCACTAAAAAGGACCCCCTTTCGGAGATTGCAGCTCCGGGAGGGGGTCTTTCCTTTGGGTGCGCCGATGGCGTATTTGCTTTTTCTTTTGCTACTTTTATTATATGCGATTCCCCGCAAAAGTCAAGCGTTGCACAGATAGTTTACAGAAACCGCCGCGCAGCGGCTTTCCATTTCTTTCAGTCCTGCGTTTCTTTCCGGATGCCGAACAGCCTCCGGAGCAAGCCTCTCAGGCACTTGGGGCTTTTGAGAACGACCACCTGCATAGAGCCGACCACCTTTCGTCGCTTGATACGCCATTATAGGCGTCCCGCGCCCGGAATGTTCCGGTTCAGCTCAGGATCGGCCCGTCCGGCACCGTCTCCACCACCACCAGCGCGCCCTTTTGGGTGGAGATGGTGATGCAGTCCGACCCGGCAGCGTACTCGTTGCTGACGCCCAGCGGGTAGCTGGCGGTCAGCTCCGCATCGGTCAGCTCATAGTAGGAGCCGCGCTCGCACACGCCCTGCGCCCTGTCCTCCATCGGGAAGGCCGAGAAGAAGAAGTACCTTTCCTTCGGGTAGCGGCGGGTCTCGCCGGGCATCACGAAGGTGATGCGGCTGCGCTCGTCCAGAAGCGTGGCGCGGACGCCCCGCTGTTCGAGGCCGAGGCCGGTGCAGAGGTTGGCCAGCGTATGCTCGAGGCGTCTGCCGCCCAGTACACCCAGCAGCAGCGCCTCGTCGAAGCCCTTCTCGGAGGCCAGCTTTGCCGCGTACTCGGTGTCGGTGTCGTCCTTGACGTGGGGCAGGATGATGGTGTCGTCGCCCTCCTGCGCCGGGCAGGGCGCGGTGTCGAAGTCGCCCACGATGATGTCGGGGCGGCAGTGGAGCGGCGCACAGTTGCGGTAGCCCGCGTCGCAGGCAATGATGGTGTCGCCGGGCCGCAGGGCTGACGCCAGCGAGGCGCTGACCGGGCAGGCGGAAATGATAACACAGCGGGACATGGGATTCCTTCTTTCTGGGAAGTATGATAACACAGCGTCTTTTTCTGTATCTTTTTGCCGAAGTTTATGATATACTGGTTCTGCGGTTCATCCCCGCTATCTTACGGGAGAGGGGGTGGAGATTTTGGCCTACCTAATGGCATTCTTGGTAGCGGTCGCGGCAAATCTGGCGTCTGACATCATGTCCCGCTTTATTTGCAAGTGGCTTGACCGGTACGACGATGACCGTAAGCCCAACTAAATGAAAAGCCCCCTTGGAGGTAGCGACTCCGAGGGGGTTTTTCCTTTTTGGGGTGACAATTTTGACCTTTGACATTCCTGACTTTAGTATATCCGATTCCCCGCAAAAGTCAAGCGCTGTGCAGAAAGTTTACAGGGCGAGACTCATAAGCAAGGCCCGTCTTAGTACAACCTCTCAGTCTCACTCCGTTCGACAGCTCCCCTAGTAGGGGAGCCTCTGGCGAAACCGTTCACTTTGCGGGGACTGCCAAAGCCTCCCCTACCAGGGGAGGTGGCACGCCGTAGGCGTGACGGAGAGGTTGTACGAAGGAAAGCCTGCCCGAGGACTCGGCCAATGACGGAGAGATTTACTCCTAAAAGATACAGTTTATACACAGATACTTCATTAGTATACCCAGAATCCATGATAAAGTAAAGAGGAAAAAATACCATTGTGCTGGAATTTTGAAGATTTTCGCCTTTTCTTTTCCGCATTTTAAGTGTATAATACTGATAAACTACCATATTCATTGGAGGATGTTATGCCAAAATACTATGGCTGTCCGTGTGAGGGCTGCGGCAAGCCCCTCACACTTCAGGATGACATCGTGGTCTGCCCCGACTGCGGCGCGCCTTATCACCGCGTCTGCTACGAGAAGCTGGGCCAGTGCATCCACCGCCCCGCCCACGCCGCCGGCTACGAGTGGAAGTTCCCCTACGAGGAGAGCCAGCTCCGCACCTGTCCGTCCTGCGGCGAGCGCACCCTGCGGGATGAGGAAACCTGCCGCTGCTGCGGTGCTGTGCTGCCCCCCGAGGGGCAGGAGCCTCCTTCTTCCCGCGGCAGCGGTGAAGAGACTTTCGACTACTCCCAGATGTACCGTCAGTTCGGCACTTCCGCTGACCCGGAGAAGGAGTTTTTTGAGGACGCCTTCGGCAAAGAGGCCAAGATGGACGGCATCGACCGTCAGGACTGGCTGGACTATATCGGCCCCGCCGCTCCCGCTTACCTCGCCGCTTACAGCCGGATGCAGCTCCAGAAGAGCAAAGTATCCATGAGCTTTTCGGCTCTGCTGTTCGGTCCCTTCTACTTCTTCTACCGCAAGGCGTGGAAGCCGGCCTTTGGCTTTCTGGCCGCTGAACTTCTGCTGGCAGCGCCCACCTTTATCGAGATGCTCCAGCTCTCCGGCAGCGCCCTCGCCCCGGCCATGAGCGCTTCAGCTCTGACGGTATTTGCCCGCGTCTGCTCTGTCCTCAGCTTCGTGCTGATGCTGGTGCGCGGTATGTACGGCAAGTGGCTCTACCGCAAGAGCGCCGCCGACCACATCCGCCGCATCCAGTCCGAGTTCCCCGACGCCCAGCAGCGTCAGGCCGTGCTCCGCGCCCAGGGCGGCGTCAGCTTCGGCGCGGTCTTTCTCTGTGTCCTGCTCCTGAGTGTCTGCGGCAGTGCGTTCACCCTGCTGCTCGGCCCGGATCTGCAGGCCATCCTCAACGCTTTCTATGGCTGATACACCCAGCCGTGAATCTATCGCAAGTCAAGAAATTAGTGCAACATCCAAACAGCATAGTTGCGATATGCAATTCAACGCTGTTGCTGTTGCATTAAAAAGTTGAATTGCTATAAGTGACATCCCTGCTTTTTATCGGTACGGTGTACAAATCACTTACATTCCTTCTTCATGGCAGAATAGCCGATGAGAACAGTCCACACATAGGCGCAGGTCTTAGGGATCATCAGCATCCCGATCATGGGGATGGCATTGGCCCAAAGAACAACGGGAATGTAGAAACCGAAGCTCAGCACGATGGTCAGCCACATCCAACGGAAAGCTGAGTCGTTGTGCTCCTTGGCGCTGCGGTAGAACAGCACGATGATCAGCAGGCCCATCAGTGCAAAAGGAATATTACGGTAAATGCCCCAGGACAGCGGGGATCCATCGCTCAGCCACTGGTTCTGCGGCATCATGCACAGGATAACACGCACGGCAGCCAGACCGTAGACGGCGGCAGTCAGGCCATTGCTGCCCTTGACCCGGTAGCGCTCACGCCAGACATAGTACAGCAGCACATAAAAGACTGTCATTGTCACAGAGGTGATCCACTTACCCAGACCCAGGGGAACGGTAAAGTTTTCAAGACCCGTGGTGCATAGAGCCAGAGCACGGGGAATCAGATGGAACGAGTCGCCGGCACCCAGAACGACAGCCATCAGGCCGAACAGCTTGAACTGGTGGCTGCCCTTGCAGCCGCGGATCATCAGGATACCGATGGTGATGACGGATACCAGATACACCGCATCAAAAACAGTTTCTACGATTGCTTGCATAGTTGATTGCTCCTTGTCGATAGATCAAATTGATTGTAACACTGCATTTTTGCAGGGTCGTCTTAATTTTTACGGTCATCAGGGGCTTGCCTGGCATAGCTGCATCCAACGCGCAGGATGTTGAAGCTGGCAGTGCTCCACACAAGGCAGGCGAGCCGCAGCAGGATACTGCGATGAACCTTCCTATGAGCGTCCCCTTTGAGTGAACAGCGTTCAATTTGGACGTTATAAAATTCCCACAGCAGTGTGGGAAGAAAATGCGGTCAATATAAGGTTCTGCGCACGATCTCCAGCACAGCGGCGGGATCATAGTCCTGCCGCAGCAAAGCAGACAGCATAAGCGAAAACAGAACATCGGCAAATTTTTCAACGGTGAATTGCTCATTAAAAGCGCCCGGACGGATTTTGGTATCCTGTTGCAGCACCGTACACAGACCGTTTAAGATATGGTGCCAGATTTGCTGCATGTGCCGTTTGCCATCGGCCTTGTCCTCCTGCATAAAGCCGAGAGAGTGCAGTGTGAAGAATCCGGGATACTGCTCATAGCCGTAGGCCATGCGCTCGTACATCCATTTGACACAGGTCTGCACGTCCTGAAATACGGCCTCGTCCTGCGGGCGGTGGAAAATTTCGCACCAGACGCTCTCGACCGTGGCGCTGATAAGCTCAGCCTTGGAGTCATAATAGTTGTAGATCGAGCCGACCGAGACCCCGCATGCCGAGGCGACAGAACGGATGCTGACTGCCGCCCAGCCCTTTTCCCGGATAAGCTCACGGCTGTTTTTTAAGATCTCTTCCTTGGAGGTCACGATCGTATTCATGTAGTCACCCTCAATATGAACAATGTTCATTTTTATTATACTGCCCCTTCCCACTTTGTCAAGAGGATTTCATAAAAGGTTTATATTTTTGTGGTCATCCCTTTCAGCCATGTTCACGGATGCTTTTCTGGTACACCAGCGCCTTGGGCATGAAAAGGTTTCGACCACACCTGGCACCTATGACCACCTATACCCAGACCGAACAAGCAACGTCGCGGGCCGGCTGGAAGCTCTGGCTTTCCCAGGGAAGAAGAAACCGTGATACTGGTTTGATTCTTCCTCGGGTGTTATTTTTTCTGTTGCTTTGGATGCGAAAAAGCCCCGCCTTCAAGCGAAAAATCTCGAAAGCAGGGCTGTTTTTTATACGTTATTCCGTTCTATTTTTGATGGATTCAAAAAGTCGGAAGGCAAATTTTTATTACTCGAGCTCGGTAAGTTCAAATTGCAACTAAACAGATTTGTTTAGTATATCTATCTTTGGATGTTCACTTTTCCATGAGATTGCCGTGCTAGATGCGGCTTGCTGATTTTTTAGTATCAGGATAGTATCACACAACCAGCGGGATCTCTGTGAATATTATAGCAGATATTTTTCCTAATATCAAATATTATTTGCTATCATCCTCTGCCATTGAACTTCCACCAATCCCAAAGAACTTATCAAAGAAGCTCTTCAACTTATCAATCACGCCTTGCTTTTTCTGCGCACGGCCACCGCCGCCAAAGCGAGAAACAGGTGGCATCAGCTTGTCAATATCCGTGCCAACAGTCTTGATTTCGCCATCACGGAACGCATTGGCCAGATACTTGCGTGTCTCCGGCTCCTTCAGCTTTTCCTCTTGGATGATCTTTGCAAGTTCTTTCTCTCGCTGTTCGGACACAAAGGTGTTCCACTCTGCCATCACATCATCCACATCGTTGACCCCTGCAATAAAGGTTTCAATCAGCTGCTTTTTACTACGCAGTTCCGGGCTGGCATCAATCGCCTTGCGAATCGTGATGAGCACTTCCTTATCATCGCAATGGGTGTCATGGTATTTTTTGACCAGCATCAGAATGTAGTCAATGTTAATTTCGACCTGCCGAATCAGCTCCACCTCGAACACCACATCATCCGTGATGTCCTCTTTGGTTTCATCGTGCTTCTTGTTACGCCATTCATCCCGCAAATCCTGATAGCGGCCCAAATAGTCCTGTAAATCCCGCTCCGAGATCAGTTCGTTGCCCTTGAAGTCATCAAAGGAGGACAGCAGGTTCCGCATCCTCAGCAGTGCGCCAAACAGCACGATAAAGTCCTTCTGGTTCTGCTCTCCGACGATCTGCGGCTCTGTCAGCGGGAACTTCTGCGTCAGGTCATCGATCATGTCCGTATAGCCCTGATGGTATTTTCCCTGCTCGTCCATATAACCGTGGTAGTAGTCCGCATATTTGCGCAACAGAACGATGCCACCCGCATTTTTATCTCCGAACAGCGAGATAGCCGCATCTACCCGCTTCTGCAGGTTGCGGAAGCAGACGATATTGCCAAAGGTCTTGATGCTGTTCAGGATACGGTTTGTCCGGCTGAACGCCTGAATCAGACCGTGCATCTTCAGGTTCTTGTCCACCCAAAGGGTATTCAGGGTCGTGGCATCGAAGCCCGTCAGAAACATATTGACCACGATCAACAGGTCAAGTTCCTTGTTCTTCATGCGAAGCGATACATCTTTATAGTAATTCTGGAAACGTTCGCCATCGGTGGAGTAGTTCGTGTGGAACATCTCGTTGTAATCCTGAATGGCTGCGTCCAGAAAATCCCGGCTGCTCTGGTCGAGATTGGAGGTATCTTCCGGGTTTTCCTCATCCAGAATCCCGTCTGTTTCGGCTTCGTTGGCTCCATAGCTGTAAATGGTAGCAATGCGTAGCCGCTTGGTCGGGTCTGCCGCCATCTGCTTTTTAAATTCCTGATAATACAGCTTTGCCATCGGCACAGAAGCCACGCAGAAAATCGAATTAAAACCGCTGACGCGCTGCTTCTGCTTGATTTCCTCCACCGCACCACGCTGGGCAGAGGCCACCTCTGCCACATTCGTCAGGAGATTAAACTCATACGATTTGTCTCCCCGATAGGTTTTCTGGTCGAAGTGGTCGAGGATGTACTTTGTCACCAGAGAAATACGCTTGGGAGCCATGAATGCCTTTTCCCGGTCAATGTCCCAAACCTGCTTGTCATCCATATCTGGCTCTGCGTCCATCGTTTTGATGTAATCCACACGGAACGGCAGCACATTCTTGTCGTTGATGGCATCCACGATGGTGTAGGTGTGCAGTTGATCGCCGAACATCTGCGCCGTGGTAAAATAGCGTGGATCAGTGGAGCTTCCTGCGTTGACTGCAAAAATCGGCGTTCCTGTAAAGCCGAACAGGTGGTACTTTTTGAAGTTGTGAACAATGGCCTTGTGCATATCACCGAACTGGCTGCGGTGGCACTCGTCAAAGATGATCACAACATGCTTCTGGTAGACCTCATGCCCCGGATTTTTCTTGATAAAGGTCGCCAGCTTCTGGATGGTGGTAATGATGATATGTGCTTCCGGGTTTTCCAACTGGCGTTTCAGAATCGTGGTGCTGGTGTTGGAGTTTGCCGCGCCCTTCTCGAAGCGGTCATACTCTTTCATAGTTTGGTAGTCCAAGTCCTTGCGGTCTACCACAAACAGCACCTTGTCGATGTAGGGCAGCTGCGATGCCAGCCGTGCCGTTTTGAAGGAGGTCAGCGTCTTGCCGGAGCCAGTGGTGTGCCAGATGTAGCCGCCGCCCTCGATGCTGCCATACTTTTTGTAGTTGTTGGCGATCTCGATGCGGTTCAATATCCTCTCGGTTGCCGTGATCTGATATGGGCGCATCACCATCAGCATCTTTTCTGAGGTAAAGATGAATACCGGGTCAGCACGCTCAGGATCGTGTGCTTTGCAAAGAATGTCCGGGTAAAGTCGATCAGATCCGTCAGCACGCGGTTGTTCGCATCAGCCCAGTAGGAGGTAAATTCAAAGCTATTGCTGGTCTTTTCCTTTTTCGTCTTGCCGTGTTTGGCGTCCTTGATGGCATTGTAGCGGGTGCTGTTGGAGTAGTACTTGGTATTTGTGCCGTTGGAGATTACAAAAATCTGCACATACTCATATAAGCCGCAGCCTGCCCAGAACGAATCCCGCTGATAGCGGTTGATCTGGTTGAACGCCTCCCGGATGGCCACCCCGCGCCGCTTCAGTTCCACATGAACCAGCGGAAAGCCGTTGACCAGAATCGTCACATCGTAGCGGTTATCATGCCGTGCGCCGTCTGCTTGTTTTACCTCATACTGGTTGATGACCTGCAGGCGGTTGTTGTGGATGTTCTTCTTGTCGATCAGCGTGATATTTTTGGAACTGCCATCATCCCGGTGCAATACCTGCACATTATCTTCCTGAATCTTCCGGGTCTTTTCGGGAATATGCTCGTTGGGGTTGGCAATTACATCACTGAAAAACTGCCGCCACTCCGTATCGGAAAACTGGTAGTGGTTCAGCTCTTCCAGTTGACTGCGGAGGTTAGCAATCAGTTCATCCTCGGTATGCAGCGGCAGATAGGTGTAGCCCTGCTCACACAGCAGCCGGATGAACTCTTTTTCCAACTCCGCCTCACTCTGGTAGCTGTCAGAGCGCACCTTGGAGGGTTCATAGGCAGCAACAACAGTATCTTCATTGGTAGCCGCAACGATATTGAAAAAGGACATTTCAAATTCCTCCTGCAATTTATCCTTCCGCTATATGCCACAATTCACAATATAGCGAACTTCTATAAACTGGTATCATTTCAACAAATTCAAGTTTATCTCCTGTCCATTTGGTTATTACAAAGTTTTCTTTTTCGTAGATGAATGAAACATAGGTATCATACTCTGACAACCTGTCCATTCGATATTGAAAAAGATACTTAAAGTCCGCATTCAATCCATCAATTGCAAGTTTTCTTCCCTGTTCAAAATTGTCATTTGAATCAAAATTGAAATTATATGGAAAGAACAGCATTATATTTTTCTTTGTCTCAAATATCTTTATAATTTGAGATACATCCTTTTCCAATACATCTTCTTTCTCTTTCTTCTCTCGAATTTCTATCATTTTATTCCAGTTTAGACTCCGAAACACTGCATACGGAATGCTGTAAGTAATCGGTTTATACCCCGGAACACCTTCGTGCTTTTCTGGCAGTCCAAAGCCTATCACACCGGGCATGAATTCTTGGATTGATGGTGAGAGGATTTTAGCCGCTTGCAGCCTTGATTGAGATGCGAAAAGCTTAAAATCAAGCTTGTATTCATCTGAAGCGCAGTCGTATTCTCCGTGTGCTTCTGACTCCGGCTTCTTATATAGCTTTCCATTGGATTTTTTCAGGAAGCAGCTTGAACAATTCACAAAATCCCGCAAGTAATCTTCATACGAATATCGCTCCATCACACCACCTATAAAGTTGTCAATCACTCTAGCTGCTCCAAGAAAATCCACTCTCATTTCAGAATATTCCAATCAATTCAACTCCTTAAAACTCAACAGCCTATCCCGATAGTACTCATACTGCTTTTGTCTTGCTTCAATTTCCGCGGGCAGACCGCTTGTCAAATCATTGCAGATAGCATCAAAACGGTCAAGAATATCCACAATATATTTTTGCCGTTCCTGACTCGGAAGCGGAATTTCGATTCGGTTCAAATTCTTCTGGTTCAATTTAGGTTGTGCACCGCCAGAAATATACGGAGCCAGATCAATCGAGTTCAAATAAAACTCTACAAACCGTCTGGTTTCGTAGCAATCAAACTTCAAAACGTGCGCATGATTATTGACCCAGTTTTTCCCCGAAATCGAAAACGCAATCGGCGTACTTCTTGCCAAAAGATTTGCGCCATCTTCTGACACAAGCAGGTAATCCCCGTCAAAGATATAATCCTTTACATAATCCACGATGCCAGAAGCCCCATAATACGGGTACTCTCCCGCTTCACGTTTGCCACTTGTGACAGGTTTACGCATACTGTCGCAATTTTCAGCAATATCTTCAAGCGTAACAACCGCATAGCCAAACACATACTGCAAGAGCTTAATCAGTGCTCTGCTCTGCTCTG
>OHNG01001164.1_pt1 | contig 9802 bp, 9 predicted proteins | sample 1569511 | NCBI WGS metagenome assembly OHNG01 (sample SAMEA3879530, study PRJEB24766) | human gut metagenome | biome: human-associated habitat; feature: feces | place: USA | collected 1985/1987
GTCCGGCCCGGGCGGGGAGAGTCCGGCGCACCCACCGTCAGGCGGACGCGGTTCGGCTCTTCCGTTTCCTGCTCTTCCTGCTGTGCGCGGAGGGTGGACGCTTTGAGCACGGCGAAGGGTTCGCCCCGGCGCACCAGCTCTGCGTCCTTGCCGCCCCGGAAGCTCTTGCCGCCGGTAAGCAGCCAGATGGCTTCCAGGAGGTTCGTCTTGCCCTGGCCGTTGTTGCCGCAGATGACAGTCAGCTCCCGGCCCGGCGTCAGGCTGGCCGAGGCGATGTTCCGGTAATTTTCGACTTCGAGAGAGAGCAGCCGCATCAGCCGCCCATCCCGATCTCGATGGTCTGGCCGTCCAGCTCCACGGTATCGCCCGGGCGGCACTTCTTGCCGCGCATGGTGCAGACTTCGCCGTTGACCTTCACGGCCCCGCCCTGAACGAGCTCCTTGGCTTCGCCGCCGGTCTCGCACAGGCCCGCATATTTCAGCAGGGCGTCCAGCTTGATAAATTCGGTATGGATGAGGATCTTTTGCATTTTATTACGCCTCTCAGTCGTTTTTGAAGCGGACGGGCAGGACCAGATACAGGAAGTCATTGCCCTCCACCGGCAGCACTTTCACCGGGCTCAGCGGGCCGCTGATCTCCATCCGCACTTTCTCGGTGCGGGCATTGCGCAGCGCGTCCAACAGGTAGCGGTTGTTGAAGCCGATCTCTACCTCGTCGCCCTCGCACTCGGCATTGAACTCATCGACGACGCGGCCCAGATTGGTCTGGCAGCGGACGACGACTTTACCCTCTGTAAAAGTGATGCGGAGGGGATTTTTTAAACGCTCTGTAATAATCAGAGAAGCGCGCTCGATGGTCTCGATGAACTCCTTGGTGTCGATGGTCACCCGGGTGCGGCTGCCTGCCGGAATGACATTGTGATAGTTGAGGAACTCGCCCTCGATGAGGCGGCTCATGATGGTGTAGCCGGCGGTCATGAACACGACGTAGCGGCGGTTGGCACAGATGTGGACCGGCTCTTCGTCGTCGTTGGGCAGCAGATGAGACACTTCGGTCATGGTCTTGCTGGGGACGATGATCCGGATGTCCTTGACGGCAGTGACGGGCCGCTCCACGATGGCCAGACGGTAGCCGTCCAGGGCAACGATGGTCATTTTATCCGGCTCTATTTCAAAAAGTTCACCGGTATGCGCAGGTTTTTTCTCATCCTGGCTGACGGCGTAGAGGGTGCGGTCGATCATATCGCGGAGTACGCCGGTCTTGATGGTCAGGGTCTCCTCGGCACCGGTGTTGGGCAGCTCGGGGAAATCGGTGGCCGACATGGACTGGATCTCGAACTGTGCCACGCCGCTCTGGATGGTGGTTTTGCCATTATCGGCAGACTGGATGGTGATCTGGCCTGCCGGCATCCGGCTGATCATGCTGCTGAGGAGCTTGGCATTCAGCACGATCTCACCGGGTTCTTTGACATTGGCTTCGATGGTGGTCACGATGCCCATTTCGAGGTCGTAGCCGGTAAGGGTCAGCTGGAAGCCTTCTGCCTTCAGTAAAATGCCCTCCAGTACCGGGATGGTAGAGCGCAGAGTGACTGCTTTGGATACGCCGTCAATGGCTGCACTCAGAAGAGTTTTGTCGCAGATGATGTTCAAATCTTCTTCTCTCCTTTTTTTGCGTCTGTTTTGCTGTCGTTCCTCATGGGATCCGATGCAAAAACCTGTTTTCTTTATTGAACTTGTTGTAGTAATCGTAGTAGGGGGTGGGGAAGATGTGGAAAACTCTGCAAACCCTTGCCGGGATGCGGGGATTTGGTTTTCCACGGAGATGTTGAGGAACTGTGAATGGAATGTTGAATCGGGGAGAGCAGTGGTTCTTTCCACATCCGCTGTGAAAAACGGAAGTTGAATGTTGAAAACCATGTGGAAAGAGTGGAAAGTTTCGGCCTTTCACCACAATATCTAGGTCTATTTTCCCCTTTTTGTTCCTCGTTCTCCCCATATTTTGGGGTTTGACCCCTGAATGAGTATGACTTTTACACCGACTCTGGTGCGTTAAGCCTTCACATTCTTGATGATGTCGCTCACCGTCTCCCGCAGGTGCTGGTCATTCTTCATGTCCCGCTCCATGGTCTTGAGGGAGTAGACGATGGTGGAATGGTCACGGCCCGAGAACTCCCGGCCGATCTCCTCCATGCTCATGCCGGTGACCTCGCGCAGGATGTAGATGGCCACACGGCGGGCGGAGGCCACATTGGCGTTCCGCTTGGTGCCGCGGATGTCGGCAGGGGAGACGTTGAAGGTGCGGGATACCTCGCCCACGATCTTCTCGATGGTGACAGGCACGGGCTGGGTCTCGTTGAGGATGTCCTTAATGGCATTCTGTGCCACGCTGATGACCGGCTGGATGCCCTCGAGCATATAGTAGGCGTTGAGCTTTTTGACCGCGCCTTCCAGCTGGCGGATGTTATTTTTCAGATGGTTGGCGATGAACTCGGCCACATCCTCGGGCAGGTCCAGATGCAAAAGCTCTGCCTTGCGCTTGACGATGGCCACGCGGGTCTCAAAATCCGGCGGCTGCACATCGGCGGTCAGGCCCCACTCAAAGCGGGTGCGCAGACGCTCTTCCAGACTTTTGATCTCCTTGGCCGGGCGGTCGGAGGCAATGACGATCTGCTTGTGGGCATCGTGGAGGGAGTTGAAGGTATGGAAGAATTCTTCCTGGGTGGACTCCTTGCCCGCGATGAACTGGATGTCGTCCACCAGCAGCAGGTCGGCCACGCGGTACTTCATCCGGAAGTCCTCGGTGCTGCCGGCGCGGATGGCCGCGATCAGCTCGTTGGTGAATTGCTCACAGGTGACATACATGATGACGAAGTCGGGGTGGGTGCGCTTGATCTCGGTCTGGATGGCCGTCAGCAGATGGGTCTTGCCGAGGCCCGAGCCGCCGTAGATGAACAGCGGGTTGTAAGCACCGGAGGGGTTGGCCGCAACAGCCTGCGCCGCAGCAAACGCAAACTGGTTGGATGGGCCTTTGATGAAGTTCTCGAAGGTGAATTCATAGTTGCCCTGCGGGGAGGCGGGGTTCGCCTCGTACTGCTGGGCCAGCACCACTTCGTGGGGCGGTGTGCTGGGGACGACGAGGGTGATGTCCACGTCAAAGCCCAGCACTGTTTTGAAGGCCTCTTTGAGCAGGCCGAGATAACGGTCCGTCACGATCTTGCAGATGAAGTCGTTGCGCACCGAGAGGGTGATATGGCTGGAGTCCTCAAAGCTGATAGGCTCCAACACGTCGATATAGAGATTATACGTCGGCTCCGCCATCTGCGCCTTGCAGTAGCTCTGGGCAGCCTCTAAAACGTCCTTGAAAGAATCCATAGTACATCCACTCCATTGAAGTTTTCAACAATGCTGCTGATACCAGGTTAGTATACCACAAAAATCCCCCTGCGTCTATATTATATAAGGTAATTTATAATACATAAAAAAGACATACCTGCGTCTGGGAAATGGCCTTGTGTCCAAGGAGGAGAAAAGCCACAAGATATTGTGGATAAAAAGTTTTCCACGGGAAATGGGTGAAAAAGTTGAAAGTTTCTCCACAGAGGTTTTTCAAAAAAGTTTGAAGGAAAGCGAAAAAAATGCTTGACAGAAGGCCATAGTGTGCGATATACTGTTGAATTGCAAGCCTGTCCCCATTTTGGGACCAGAATAGACCCCATACCGGGGACGAGTTTTTACGGAGGAAATACACCATGAAGAGAACTTTTCAGCCCAAGAAGCGTCAGCGCAAGGAAGTTCATGGCTTCCTGACCCGCATGAGCACCAAGAACGGCCGCAAGGTCATCAACGCACGCCGTGCTAAGGGCCGCAAGAGCCTGACCGTCTGATCCTGAGCAGTATGCATCAGGTCCGGCGCAGAATGGAATATGCGCAAAAAGGCCGCTGATATTGGATTGGCGGTCTTATTTTTTTACCCGGCATTCGGGAAAAAAGGCCGGAAAGCTGCGGTGAATAGTCGCATTGCCTAAAAAAACTGTCAAAGATTTGGCAGAGAAAACGCCCGGATGAGCTTTTCATGTCGGCGTTTTTTTGCTATACTGAACACTGAGCATTGCTTTTTTCCGGGCGGTGCTCCCACATCACCTGAAGGGAGGCGCACAGGATGCGCTATCGTCCCATCCGCCGCAACGGCGAGTTTGGCCGCGTGTATGCCCGCGGCAAGTCCTATGTCAACCAGGCGCTGGTGCTCTACGTGCTCAAAACGCGGAGCAAGCGCACCCGGGTGGGCCTGACGGCCACCAAAAAGATCGGCCACGCCGTACCGCGCCCGCCGTGTTATGAAGGCCGCCATCGACGAACATCTCGACTACAACATCGGCGGCTACGACCTCGTTTTCGTAGCCCGGGGCATGACCCCCCGGCTCAAGAGCTGGCAGCTCAGCGCCATCGTGGCAAAGCTCTTCGCTCAGGCCGGCCTGCCGGATAAGGCAAAGCAGCCGGGCGCAAAGCCCCCAGCCACCCTGCCGCCGGTCCGGAAGCCCGAGGCGTGAGCATCTTTCAGAAAGCCCTCTGCGGGCTCATCCGGCTCTACCAGAAGTTCATCAGCCCGGGGCTGGGGCGGAACTGCCGCTTTTCGCCCTCCTGCAGCCAGTACGGCATCGAGGCCATCCGCACCCACGGCTGCGTCAAGGGGCTGCTGCTGACGGCGTGGCGCATCGCCCGGTGCAATCCGCTGGGCCGCTGGGGCTACGACCCCGTACCGGAAAAGGGCCGCTGGAAAAATCCGGCCCGGCATCTCTCGGCCTCGGCTCTGTTTTCCACCAGACACGAAAAATAAGTGGAAAACCTCTTCGTCGATGCTCTTTGGAAGAGCGCTGAAGCGGGGGAGACCTCTCCGTCACGGCTTCGCCGTGCCTCCTCCCCTGGCGAGGAAAGGCTGAGAGGAAAAGCTATTATAATTGCTTCTTGTGACGTGCTGAACTGTGGGCGGCGTGTCCTACGATAAAAATAACCGTCCCGCACCACAGGCGGGGCAGAATGGACAGAGACATGAATATTTTGTACATCCTCGGTGTACCTCTCGGCTATGTGATGGAGTGGATCTACAACCTCATCCCGAACTACGGCTGGGACATCATCATCTTCACCATCGTCATCCGCCTGATCAGCATCCCTCTGCAGCTCAACCAGCAGAAGAGCATGGCCAAGATGTCCGCTTTCCAGCCGATGATCGCCGACATCCAGAAAAAGTACAAGGACAAGCCCGAAAAGCAGCAGGAAGAGCTGCTCAAGCTCCAGCAGGAGTACGGCTATAAGCCCACCGCCGGCTGTATGCCCATGCTGGTCAACTTCCTCGTCATGTTCGGCGTCATCGAGGTCGTGTACCGCCCGCTGCAGCGCATCTTCCACATCGGCGCCGACGCCATCACCGCCGCAGGCGATGCCATGACCGCTCTGGGCATCAGCTTCACTCAGGTGACCCGCGACACCAATATCATCGCACAGGTGCTGGCCGGTGAGTCCACCGTCACCTCTGTGTTCACCGCAGACCAGCTGAACACCATCACTGAGTTCGGCCAGCACATGGACTTCTTCGGCATCGACCTGACCCGTGTGCCGCAGTACAGCCTGGCAGCAGACAACCTGCCCCTGCTGATCTTCCCCATCCTGGCTGTCGTCACCATGTTCATCTCCACCCACATCAGCATGAAGGCCTCCGGCCAGGAGATGCAGGGCAGCATGAAGCTGACCATGTATATGATGCCTCTGATGTACGTCTTCTTCTGCTTTACCGTTCCCTGCGCATTCTCTCTGTACTACGTCATTTCCAACATCGTGATGACCGTCCAGACCCAGGTCATGCGCAAGATCTATGACCCCGAGAAGATGAAGGAGCAGGTCAAGGCCGAGATCGCTTCCCGCAAGAAGGAAGAGAAGCGCGGCGTGAAGAGCACCACCATCAAGGTCCAGGACGAGAAGACCGGTGAGGTCGTGGAAAAGAACATCTCCGCCAGCGAGATGAACAAGCGCCGCCTCGAGTATGCCCGCCAGCAGGATGCTGAGCGCTACAAGGACGAGCGCACTGTCCCGCTGAGCGAGCTGCAGAACAAAAAGGAGGATTGACGGTTATGATCCGTACGAAGGAAGCGACCGGCAAGACGGTCGATGAAGCACGCACCAATGCCTGCGCTCTGCTGGGCGTGGAAAAGGACGACATCAACGTCAGCTACGAAGTGCTGGAAATGCCCCAGAAGACCGGTTTTCTGGGCCTGAAGCTCACTCCCGCCAAGGTCCGCGTCAGCGTCGAGCTGCCGGACGAGCCTGCGGCAGCTCCTGCTGCCCCCGTTGAGGAGCCCGCTCCCGTTGTGGAGGAGAAGGCTGCTCCTGTGGCGGCTGAGCCTGTCGTCGAAGAGACTGCCCCTGAAGCTCCCGCTGCTGTGGAAGAGCCTGCTGCTCCCGCTGAGGAAGCTGCCCCTGCCGAAGAGCAGGCTGCTCCCGCCGCAGAGGGCGAAGAGGTGGAAGTCCCCATCAACATCGAGGAGAACGCCAAGGTCAAGGCCGCTGTGGACTACCTGAAGGATGTCATCGAGAAGATGGGCGTACAGGACGTCAAGTTCAGCGCTGTGCAGAAGGGTGAGGCTACCATCATCCGTCTGGACGGCGAGAAGATGGGCGCCCTCATCGGCCGCCGCGGCGAGACGATGGAGAGCCTGTCCTATCTGGCAAGCCTCGTGGCAAACCGCCTCGAGGGCGACTACATCAAGCTGGGCCTCGACGTGGCCGGCTACCGCGACAAGCGCGAGAGCGACCTGACCGCACTGGCACAGCGCATTGGTGCCAAGGTGCGCAAGACCGGCCGCAGCTTTGCCATGGAGCCCATGAACCCCTACGAGCGCCGCATCATCCACTCTGCCATCAGCAAGATGGAGGGCGTCCGCAGCGAGAGCAAGGGCGAGGGCCGTGACCGCCGTGTGGTCATCTACTCCACCGACCCCAACGCTGTGGCTGAGAGCGCAAATGCACGTCCCCGCGGACCCCGCGGCGGCCGTGACCGCAACGGCAATGGCCGCAGCGGCGGCTATCATCGCGGCGGCGAGCGCCGTGGTGACCGGAATGGCCGTGGCCCGCGCAATGGCGGCGGCCGTGGCGGCTACCGCTCCAATGTGCCTGAGCGCACCTACACCCCGCGCGATGCCGAGAATGCTGCCCCTGTGGCACCCAAGCGCACTGAGCGTGTGGATGACTTCGCTGATCTGAGCTTCGGCAAGATCGAGCTGTAAAAGCTGAATGATAAGACCCTCTCCCGCATGGCGGAAGCCGTGCAGGGGAGGGTCTTTTTTTGTACGAGGAACACTATAAATTTACACATCTTTTGCATGAAGATGGTTTACGATGAAAAGCAAATCTGAAAAAATAATTTAGGAAGAAAAGTCGTTCTTATCGAAAAATTGGAGAATATGTCCAATTCCGGAAGAAATTTTTCTCCTACTTGCACATTGTAAAACAATGTCGACAAGCCTTATACTAGAGCTACAAATACTTCGGAGTGTATACCAAGCAAAAAAGAGAGGAATTATTATGGAACAGAATAAGATTTCCCGCCGTAATTTCCTGCGCGTGGCCGGTGCATCGGCTACCGCCGCCGCAATGAGTGGTCTGGTCCCGGCGGCTTCCGCTGCCGGCATCAAAGACCTGTGGAGCATGGACCTGCAGATCCTTGCCACCAGCGATACCCACGGTAAGTTTGACCCCTGGGATTACGCCGCCAACAAGGCCGACGCCTCCGGCAGCGTGGCCCAGCAGGCAACTGCCATCAAGGAGAACCGCACCAAGACCACGCTGGTCGTGGATGCAGGCGACACCATTCAGGCAAACTCCGCTGAGCTGTTCCTGAACGACGATGTCCACCCCATGATCGCTGCTCAGAACGCCATCGGCTACGATGTCTACGTCACCGGCAACCATGAGTACAACTATGGCATGGCCACGCTGGAAAAGGTGCTCTCCCAGCAGAAGGCCAAGGTGCTGACCGGCAACGTCTACAGCCCCGAAGGCAAGCCTCTGGCGGACGGCTACACCATCATCAAAAAGGGCGGCGTCAAGATCGGCGTCATCGGTATGGTCACTCCCAACATCACCCGCTGGGACGCCAAGAACCTCGAGGGCTGGACTGTCACCAACCCGGTGGACGAGAGCCGCAAGATCATTGATAAGATCAAGAACGATGTGGATGTCATCATCGGCGTTATGCATATGGATGTTGACAATGAGTACGGCGTCTATGGCTCCGGCGTCACCGACCTGGCAAATGCCTGCCCTGAGTTCGATGTTATCGTCGCCGCTCACGGCCACAAGAGCATCCCCAACAAGATGATCAACGGCGTGCTGGTGGTCGAGAACAAGAATGCAGGCGCCACTGTCTCCGACATCCACGTCTATCTGGAGCGCGGCCTGAACGGCAAGTGGAAGGTGAAGGACCGCACCTCTGAGAACCTGACCATCAAGGACTACGCTCCCGACCCCGAGCTGACTGCTCTGCTGGCAGAGTACGACCAGCGCGCTAAGGACGACGCCGTGACCCCCATCGGCCAGCTGGTCGGCGGTGATCTGGCCCCCGAAAACGAGATCGACTGCCTGCCGCAGGCCATGGTGCAGGATACCGCTCTGCTGGACTTCATCAACGAGGTACAGATGTACTACACCGACGCTCAGGTGGCCGCAACGGCTCTGACCTCCATGACTTCCCAGATGCGCGAGGGTACCATCCGCAAGTGCGACATGGCAAGCATCTACACCTACCAGAACACCCTGTACAAGCTGCAGATGAACGGCTGGCAGCTGCGTCAGTTCATGGAGTGGTCTGCTGCCTTCTTCAAGACCTGGGAACCGGGCGATGTGACCATCGCATTCGACTCTTCCGTCCGCTATTACCTGTACGATGCCTTTGCAGGCGTCAAGTATGACCTCGACATCTCCAAGCGGCCCGGCAACCGCATCCAGAACCTGACCTGGATGGATGGCCGTCCGGTGGAGGACGATGACAGCTTCGTGGTGGCCGTCAACAACTACCGTGCCACCACCCAGCTGCTGGCTTATGCTGACATCTTCAAGGAGGGCGACGAGCTGCCCAAGCTGCTGGAGATCGACGTGCGCGGCGATGTGGGCGGCGTCCGCGAACTGCTGGGCGAGTACATCCGCACCGTCAAGGGCGGCACCATCGAGCCGCACGTGGACAACAACTGGAAGCTCGTGGGCAACAACTGGAACGCTGCTGACCACGAGAAGGCCGTCAAGCTGCTGCGCGAGGGCAAGCTGGCCCTGTCGGAGAATGCCGACAGCCGCACCCTGCCCGGCAAGGCTATCACCACGGCCGATATTGCCGCATTCTGATTTTTCTTTCATACGCAACGGGGTGTGCAGTCTTTCAGGGGCTGCACACCCTTTTTTGCTGCACAATAAAGTGAAATATCAATGGGTAATATAGCTAAATTTAATTACCGCTTTTTAGCATATCATAGAAAATAAACGCTGGGATGAGCTGGATATTTTCTTTTTGGGAGCTTCATGATAAAATAAGAAAAACCCGCAGAATAAAGGGGAAAGTGCGCCCTCGTGCAGTGCGGGGACGAATGCGGTTTGAAAAGAGGATGGCTATGGAAGCATTGCGAAGGCTGCTGTATGCGGAGATGTCACGGGAGGAGTACAAAGCCTGTCTGCCGGATATACAGCGCTCCAACCGCCAACGTGTGACGGCCTACCTGGGGATAGCCTGTGCGTTTCTTACAGTTTTATGGATACTGTCTGGG